>Ga0208492_1000473_pt1 | contig 34051 bp, 30 predicted proteins | sample Subbioar_CSW14AB_FD_184820 | JGI IMG/M metagenome (GOLD analysis project Ga0208492, IMG submission 184820) | Serpentinite rock and fluid subsurface biosphere microbial communities from McLaughlin Reserve, California, USA - CR12Mar_CSW14AB (SPAdes) | ecosystem: Environmental > Terrestrial > Deep... | reverse complement strand
AGGTCCGCCCATGTAAAAGGCCCCTCCTGCGCTGGTGAGGTGGCCGAGTGGTCGATGGCGCACGCTTGGAAAGCGTGTTTACGGGAAACCGTAACGTGGGTTCGAATCCCACTCTCACCGCCAGTTTTCTCTCCGCTTGAGCGTCGGGTGGCAGGCCACCCTTGAAGCGGTGGGCAGTCCCCTAATCCGGCTTCTTCAGTTTCAGCGGGCCTTCGGCGCCGAAGAGGAGCTGCAGGGTTATGCGGTTGTGCTGGGCGAGGGCGTCGCAGGCGGCGTCGGCCTTGCGGGCGAGGGCGAGGTCGGCGAGTTCCTTGTGGGCGTCGTATTCGCCCATGCGGGCGCGTGGGCTGCGCTTGATCGACATGATGCTGCGATAGCGGCGGGTCTGTTCGAACAGATTGCGCTGCATGGCGATGAGGCGGGAGGAGCCACACGCGGCGACAAGCGCGTCGTGGAAGTCGCTGTTGACCTTTTCAAACTGGGTTGTCGCGGCGTCCGTGTCCGTGGGGCGATGTTCGCAGAAATGCTTGATACGGTGGAGCGCCGACACGATGCCGGCTTCCCAGTCTGCGTCTCCATTGGCGATCGCAAGGCGGAGTGCGCCAGTCTCGACGATGGTGCGGGCGGCCATGAGGTCGTTGAGGTCTTCGCGACTGACAGGGGCGACACGGAAACCCTTCTGGCCTTCGGCTTCGACCAGGCCGCGGCTGACGAGGCCGGCGAGCGCCTCGCGGATGGGCGTGGGACCGAAGCCGAACTCTTCCGACAGCTCGCGGATGCGCAGCTTGTGACCGGGAAGCAGCGAGCCTGACATGATGGCGCTGGCGATGGCTGCGCCGGCCGCTTCGGTGCGCGTCTTCTCGCTGACGGGGAGGTTGGACTTCATGGGCGTGGCCGTGTGCTGACGTGCGCGACCCTAGCGCGAGGCGGACGGGTCGAAAATCGATGACGCGTGGAAATCGCTGGATTTCAGGATCTAGACCGTTCTCGAGATAAAATCGATAAAAACATAAAATATCGATTTTATTTGGCGCCGTCGATTTTGGGATGTAGGGGTGCTGTGCGGGCAAGAAGACCCGTTTCGGCCCTGGGGAGACGGCGATGCGATCATTTGTGGTGGCGGCGAGCGCGGCGATGGGGCTGGCGGCGTGTGCGTCTGATAAGCCAAGCGAGGCCAATCCCTTCAGCGGGGAGGCTGCGCCGCTGTCCATCGCGATGTTGCCGCCTGCGGCCGGGCTGACACTTGCCCAGACGCGCAACGCCAGGGGCGAAGCGATAACGCTGCTGGTCACGGCGCTGCGCGACGATGGCGTCAGGGCGATCGACCTGTCTGGCGTGGGCGCGAAGCCGGGCGTCGATATCTTCGATGCTGTCGCATCCGTTGGTGCGCAGAAGCTCGCCGAGCTTCAGACGGCTAGCGGCGGACGCGACTATGCGCGGCGCGACCTGATCTCTCCGGCAGGGCCGGGCGAGCGCCACGTCGCGTCCGGCACCAATTTCAAGGAACATCAGGAAGAGGCCTCGATCTCTTCCGTGTTCAATTTCCCGAAATTCGGGCCTGCGAGCCCGGCGGTCTCGACGGTGAAGCTGAACAAGGGCGTGTTGCTCGACTACGAGGTCGAGATCTGCGTGCGGTTCGATCGTGCGATTGACACGGTGGCGGATTTTGACGCGGCGAAGAAGGGCTTCTTCGTGTGCGGGGATTTCAGCGACCGCGCCATGCTGGTGGAGCGCGTCGATCGTGCGAACATGGCATCCGGCGTGGGGTTCAGCGACGCCAAGAGCGGGCCTGATTTCTTCCCGACGGGGCCGGTGATAGTCATTCCGAATGACTGGGCCGGCTTTGTCGCTGCAGAGCGGATCACTACGAAGGTGAACGGCGCAACGCGGCAGGATGCGCGCGGCGGGGAGATGATCCTCGATTTCCGCGCGTTGATCGAGAAGGCGCTGCGTGACCGTTCGGATACGCGCTACGTCTATCAGGGGCAGCAGGTGACGCTGTTCGGTGGACAGGCGATCCCCCGGGGCAGCGTGCTGATGTCCGGCACGTCGGAAGGGGTGATCTTCCGTCCGCCATCGCCAGAAGATTTCGCGGAAGGCGGCAGGCGCGCGCGTGCTTCTGGCGCTGCGCCGTCAGAGCAGGCGGAGGTGCGCGCCGTGCTGGATGTGTTCATCGAGCGGGAGATGAAGGCCGGCCGTTACCTGCAGCCCGGCGATGTTGTTGAGCATGCGGGATCCAGTCTCGGGAGCCTGGCCGTTACGGTGGTGGACGGACGTTAGACGGTTGCAGTCACCGGCAGTGTTCCGCTTGACCTTGGGCGCTGGCGCATCAACAAGGTCAAGCGGGGCGCCTGGAGAAATGCGATGCGGTCTGTCCGGAAACTTGCCTTCAGCAGCCTGATGGTTCTGGTCGCGTGTGCGCCTGCGGTTGCCCAGACGGCGATGACGATCGTTTCGGGCGAGGGATGCGGCTGCTGCAAGGAGTGGGTGAAGCACCTTGAGGCGGCGGGCTACAAGCCGGCGATCAGCTATGTGTCGGCGCAGGCGCTGAATGCGCACAAGCATGAGGTGGGCATCAGTCTCGATCTGTCCTCGTGCCACACGGGCAAGATCGGCGGGTATGTGATCGAGGGGCATGTGCCGGCGAAGGAGATCGCGCGGCTTCTGCGCGAGAAGCCGGATGCGGTGGGGCTGACGGTGCCGGGCATGCCATATGGCTCGCCGGGCATGGGGCCGGCGTCAGAGGCCGAGCCGTATCAGGTCCTGCTGCTGAAGAAGGATGGTACGACGTCGGTCTATGCGAGCTATCCGTCAGGCTCACTGCGCCGCCTCGCCGAGCAGTTCGAGCCGGGCGTGCAGGTGCTCGAGCCGCCGCACCCGACGCCGGGCGTGCAGGTGGGATTGCTCTACCATCCCGACCGGGCGCGGGACCCGGCGGTGCGCTGGTTCATCGATTTCACGCTGGGCCTGCTTCGCAACCGCGAAGCGGGAACCGGCCCGGGCTGACCGGCCGAGTTCCCACGGCATCGGGCCATTTCCTGTGGCGCCGGAACATGCTCTAGCTTTGCCAGACGAGCTGGAGGGATTTCATGAAGTATCTGTTTGCCGCGGCGACGGCGGCGGCCATTGCTGCGCCCGCGGCCTCCGCGCAGATCGATAGCGTCCGCCTCGGGGTGATGCAGCACAATATCTGCGTGATCGACTGCAAGAACGCCGACAAGGAAGGCGGGCCCAACATCGCGGCCGAAGTACGCTTCAAGTCGCCGGACTTCCTCGGCTGGGCAGGGGCACCCCATCCCTACCTGATGGCGTCGGTCAACACGCAGGGCGAGACGTCGTATGGCGGCGCGGGTCTCGAGTGGGATTTCCAGGTCGCGCCGGGGTGGCGCCTCGAGCCGGGCTTCGGCTATGTCGTGCACGACGGCCAGATCAACAATCCCTTCGCCAACGGCACGCCGGAATCGGCGGACTTCGCCGAGCAGCATGTGCTGCTGGGGTCGCGCGATCTCTTCCGCACGTCGCTGGCGGTGACGTGGGACATGTCGGAGACCTTCGCGATCCAGGGCATCTATGAACACCTGAGCCATGGCCAGATCCTCGGTGAAGGCCGCAACCAGGGCCTCGACGAGATCGGCGTGCGCGCTGTGTGGCGGTTCAAGTGATGCGCAGGCCGGCAATCGCGCTGATCCTCGCGCTCGGCCTGGCCGCGCCGGCCTTTGCCGACACGATCGACGTGCTCAAGCAGAACACGCTCGTCCTGCGCGAGGAGAGCGGCAAGTTCTACACGTTGCTGATCAGCGAGGGCGGGGCGATGGAGCAGGTGAATTCCGCGGGCGTCTGGGCCGCCGGGTTCTGGTCGCTCGCTGACGGGACCTATTGCTGGACCGCGCGCGGGGCAGCGAAGCTGTGTTTCGCGCTGCCGGTCGACAAGGGCGTCGGCGACAGCTGGGAGATAAGGGGACCGACCGGGCGGCTGGCGTGGACGGCGGAAATCCAGGAAGGCCGGGCCGACCTCAAGGCGGTGGAAGAGGCCATCCGGTCGGGCGCGGAATAGGCCGGTTCGGGGGCTTCCGGGCGGGTTTGAAAAGTCCTTGAAACAGGCCCTTGAAACCCGGCCGCACCCCCTGTATCACGCGCCCCTTGCTATCTGCCCAGATGGCGGAATTGGTAGACGCACTAGTTTCAGGTACTAGCGGGTAACACCGTGGAGGTTCGAGTCCTCTTCTGGGCACCAGACTTTTGGAAAATAGATTAGCAAAATCAATAAATTAGGCAGTCCTTCGGGCCATTCTGGTACACGTAATGGTACACGGAGGGCTGTGTGAGGGTGGTCGTGAAGTTCCTGGTTGAGCGTGACGGCAGATACTACTTTCGCCGTCGCGTCCCGGACGAACTGCGCGAGGTGATCGGCAAGCGGGAGTGGAAGGTCGCTCTCGGCAATCAGCTCATCGAGCAAGTTGAACTGATCAGGCGCGTTCGGGCACTGACCCGGGACACCGACGCGCAGATCCGACGCGCAGCGGGTCAGACTGATGGCGGCTTGAAGGAGTTGGAGCTGGCCGACCAAGCATTTGATTGGGCCTCGCGAAACGGGTTTCTCAGGGGTGGGGCCGGCTTACAGTCACCCGGGGAAGGAACGGACTCAGAGTACGGCCACTGGCTGGAGAGAGTCCTTGAGACGGCGCTAGCTCGCAGTCGGAAGCAATCCGAAGACGAATTGGAGCCCGAGGACTTCGATCCTCAGGACTGGTTGAAGATCCAGACAGCGCAGCGTGGCGAGCGTATCAAGACGCCTATGACCGTCGGCATGGCTGCCCGTTCCTATGCCAAGCGCTACAAGGGGGGCGAACTGGCGAAGGCCGAGGCTGTTGCGGTCGAGCAATTCATCGCCTTTGCCGGAGATAGGGCGCTGGACACAGTGCGCCGCGCGGACGTCGCAGACTGGATAAATTATCTGCAGCAGGATCGTCAGAACAAGCCTTCCACGGTCAGGCGTCGGGTCAACTCACTCCGCGCAGTCGTGAACCGCGCCATTGAAGACTTCGATTTGGACATCAAGAATCCCTTCAATCGACCACGGCTGGAAGCGAGTGCGGCTGGCAGTCAGGAAGACCGGCTTCCGTTTCACGCTATCCACTTTGATCTAATCGAGCACCATTTGGCGACGGGAAGGGTTCAGGAGGAGACGCGTCTGCTCCTTTGCTTGCTGTCGGAAACCGGGTGTCGGCCGATGGAAATCGCTGGCCTCGACTGGCTGGATGTGAAGCTGGATCACGAGGTTCCTCACCTTATGATCCGTCGGAACACGCATCGCGGCTTGAAGACTCAGAACGCCGAACGCGACATCCCCTTAGTTGGTGACACGGTGCAAACGTTGCTCAGGAGAAAGCTCGGGGTGGCTTCAGGGCCGGTCTTTTCCGATTCAGCACGCGACACAGGCGCGCTTTCCCAGCGGCTGAACAAGGTCATCCGGGCTGCGGGCGTGCCACGATCGCCGCGCCTCGTCGTGTACTCGTTCCGACATGCGTTCGAGCAAGCGCTACGTGACAGCGGAGCGTCGGCAACGGTGCAGCGCTATCTGCTTGGTCATGCAGAACAATCGATCACCGACCGATACGGCGCGCCGCGTCCAAGTCTCGCGTTGCTGCGGTCGGCTACCCCTGCCAGCAAGGCTGAGATTGCCGCAGCGGCGATCAAAGCGGCGTTCGTGGCGAGGCTCGGCGTAGAACCGACGATCAGCATTACGCAGCACACAACATCCAGTTCGGGCGCTCTGGAAAATGCGTAAGGCGCCGAGCGTCGTCCAGCGAGCAAAGCGGCCAAACTCGATGTTCGGTCATTGCAGGGCTATTGGCTGCGCCAAGCCGGCACGCGCGGGGACCAGTAACGGGCTCGACACCCGCTACTGCAGGAAACACGCGGACCACTATGGTCGGCATGGAAGTCCCTTCAAGACTTCCTACTCGTCCGCTGAACTCTTGCCGTACCGGCGGGTCGTCACGTCGTGGGTGGCAGCTCACGCCTCGGACAAATGGGTGCTCAATGCGCAGGATCGCATTCGCGGTCTCTATCAGCAGGGCGGCCACCATGAAGAGGCCTTCCGGCTCAGGGGGATGACCGCTCGTGAGAGAGCGTGGAAGGCATGGGCGCGGTTGAGGGAGGCCGAAGTCGAGCCACTCCAAGTCTTGGAGGCTTGGCTCGTCGTGGAGTTGGCAGTCGCGCTAGACGCGCAGCCCGATGATCGCTCGGAGTTCAAGCAAGTCCAAGCGGCGAAGCTTACTCATCGGATGGCGTCGGGTTCTCATCGGCGGTGGGAGCGGGAGACCGTCCGCCGTCGTGCAAACCATATCACGACCGAGAAGCAGGTGGACGAGATGCACGTCTATCCGCATAGCCGAGGAAGAGTGCTCAGACACATTGGGGGCGATCTGGAGGACGCATGCGCTCTTGTAGTTTTGGCGCATATGTCGGCCCTGAAGGACCTTGCAGCGGTGGAGATGGTGGTAACTCGACGTCCCTGATCAGCAACCTCGATAACTTGCCAGCGCCGGAGCCGACATAGTCAGCGTCCGTCCTTGCCTACTCAGCCGTCGTAAGGGAGCCGAGAATGTCGGCGTACGTACTCGAACAGTGTTGAAGGCTTGGTGCCTCTTTGATGGCCATCCGTCCGGCCAGAAAGCCGTCAGCGAACACAGCCACTTCGGCGCGAATATCTTCCGGGGCTGATCTGACGATTTCGATCAACCGTGCTATGGCCAGTTCGCGCGATGACTGTTCGATTGTGGCCATCCCGTCTCGTTCAGCGTCGGAGATGTCCGACGAGTGGTTCAAGCTGCATCCCGCGAAAATTTGAGATAGACTGAGAGACGGTGCGACGAGTTCCCTCAACTGTCCGTTTGCGAAGTCTCGCGCACGGTCGCCCTTCGAGTTCTGCCCGTATGCCGGCGAAGTAGCGAGTAGAGGCAAGAGGAACGAGGCGAGTTTGAAGAGATTGGGTCGTGTCACGATTACCTCTCAGCGCGCTTGTCGCGAGAGTCTCATGCATGGCCCGTCGATCGGTCAAGCCTGAACGCGGGCCAAGTTCCTCCAATCTGAGAAAGCATGCTTCAAGCGCGGGTGTCTGCGCTAGACGTCATGACGATACTTGATGCGCTGAACGCTGGACCTACTAATTCCGCTTGCGAGCGCGGCCGCCATTTCTGTCTTTCCTGCAGCAAGAAGCTTCAGAACCTCCTGGCTCTTTGCGCGGGCCGTCGGCGCTCTTCCCTTGTACTTTCCCTCCGCCTTTGCCTTGGCAATTCCTTCTCGCTGACGCTCAAGCATGATTGCCCGCTCGAACTCGGCCACCGACCCGAGGATCCCCAACATGAGCTTTCCGGTTGCCGTAGAAGTGTCGAGCTGAAGCCCGAGGATACGAAGAGAGGCTCCCCGGCCGTTGATTGCCTCCACGATCTCCATCAGGTCTCGTATGGAGCGGGCAAGTCGATCAAGCTTGCTGACGACAAGCACATCACCGTCGCGAAGATAATCCAGAGCCTGACCGAGCTTCTCTCTTTTGGCGACGGACGACACCTGTTCACGAAAGACCTTTTCGACGCCTGCCGCCTTCAGGTCGCGAACCTGCGCAGCCAAGCCGGCGTCCTGGTCGGCTGTCGAAGTCCTAGCGTAGCCAATCAGCATGACACCTCTAAGCCTCTTTGACCTCTAACATCTAATGAGGCCTAGGGCTTCAAAACGCAAGAGCAATTCATGTGACGCTGGGATTGGGCTGGTCCGAAAGCCTCAATAGGGCAAGGGCTAATGAGGCGAACAAGCGCGGGCAGTGCGTGGCTTACCAGTGGTCCTCGTCGCCTTATGCGTACTCTTCCGTCAGATCGCCCGGAGCCGCGAGAAAGTCGGCAGCGCGGTCGGCAATTCTCCACATCCACCCGTCGGAGCCGCTCTGCCCAGGGAAGGGCTGCATTCCAAAGGCGAGGTACAGGCGCATGAGGGCGGCGTGGCGACTGCGGAACTGCGGTTCCAACTCCGGATTGGCTACTTCCCAACCTTCGAATCCTGTTGGAAACGCCTTCAGGACAATCAACCCGCGGTTGGGAGCGGCGCGTTCTGACAGGAGGTCCACAGCCTCTCGAAGCCGGCCGGGGGCAAGCTTGCCCGGGTTCGACCATACCTCCTTGATCTCTAGCAGAGAGCCCTCTCCAAGAACTTCCTCAGCCGGGTCCGACCAGCCCCGCTTCAGAACGGATCCAAGCTCGCCGAGGCTTGAACAATCATCTTCCCACATTTCATGAGTCAGATCGAACGAGGCGCCCATGGGCCATTCATGTTCGATCAAGTGGATCGCGGCGCCAATACCGTCGGCGGTCTCAACGCGCGCGACTGTTTCACGCTTGGTTGGAACGTTGACCTCGGTGAAGGTCTCGCAGTTTTCCCAGCCGCCAACGGCAAAGCGCAGCACTTCACCACTATCGAGCTGAATCTGCGATGCATCCGACATGATGAAGGCTAGTCCATCCGCAAACTTCGGCGGCGCTAAGCTTCGACGTGAACGCACGGACATATCTACTCGCAATGCTCAAGAGCGACACTTGGGGGGACGGGGGGGTATCTGCAAGCGCGCACTCATTCAAGGCTCGCTCAAATGCGTAGCATAATTTCGATCGACAGACTTGGGTGGTCCAGACGCAGAGCATCCGTCGAAGTAGTTGCCTTTCAAAGCGTGCCGCCCACTCGGTCGATGTCGCAGATTGGACCGGCGACAGGCGATATCACACGATTTGGGTACCGATCTCGTAGGTGGAGTTCTGAAAACTGGCGACTCCAAAGGGGAGCGGATCAGGCACCGCGACGCAACCCGTGGCGGGCCGGCGGAAACATAGCGGTCTGGGCAACTGTCCGGCGACGGATGACGCGGCAAAATTCCTCTGCTACGAGGTTCCAAGCGGGGGCGTTGCGTGGCTACAGTTTTTGTTTCGCATTCCAGCCGGGACGATGCGCTGGCGACTGACCTTGAGGGCTGGCTGCGCGCGAGCGGGATCACCGATATCTTTGTGGACCATTCGGCGATCGCCGGAGGCGCGAAATGGGCGGACGCGCTTCGCGCCTCTGCTGGCGCCTGTCGCGTGGTGGTCTGCCTGATTACCGACAACTGGCTGGGTTCGGCGGAATGCCCCAGCGAGTTTCGCGCTGCCTGGTACATGGGCAAGCGGATCATCCCGCTGTTCCTGTGTTCGGAAGAGACGGCGCTGTCACCGCAGGCGCTGGACGTTCTGCGCCGCGTGCGCGCGGAGGATCAGGGGATTGATTGCCGGCCGCTGCTGAACACTGAGGGCAGGCTTGATTTCCGCAAGGACGAGGCGCGCGCGGACCTGTTGCGGCGTGGCCTGCGCGCCGCGGGCGCCCTCGCGGGAGTTGGCCTTGATCCGGAGGCATTCGAAATCGATCGCGGCGCTCGGCCGATGCCATTTCCGGGCCTCTCCGCATTTGGCGATGACGATGCCGACGCAGCGCTTTTCTTCGGACGGTCGCGCGAGATTGCCGAGACACTGGAAGAGCTGCGCGCGATGCGGGCGGCCAGTGACCGACGGCCGCTGGTGATCCTTGGCGCGTCGGGCGCCGGCAAGTCGTCATTGCTCAAGGCTGGGATCATTCCACGCCTGCGCCGCGAGGCGCCTGCCTGGATACCCCTGCGCGCTTTCCGGCCCGGCGCCGATCCGCTGTTGAACTTTGCAGAGGCGCTGACGCGTACGCTGGCCGATTTCGGCGTGGTTGAAGCTCATGGCGCTCTTCGGCGCATCTTATTCGAGACATGGCAGGGTGCGGCGCGTGATGCTGCTGGTCGTGTCAGCGATGCGGGACTGGCCTCCCTGATTGCTGCCCTTGAGGCACAGGGCGCGCGGTTGCGCACGGCGGTCGCTCGCCCTGAGGCGACGCTTCTCGTCAGCGTCGATCAGGCCGAGGAAATGGCGCGCGCCGATGGCGACAGTGGCGAAGCGCTGGGCGATTACCTGCGGGCCGCGATGGCGGCGCAATCGCAATGGCGGCTCGCCTTCACAATCCGGACGGACAGCTTCCCAGAGTTGCAAAGTCATCATCGGTTTCAGGGGCTGGAAGCGCGCGGTTATGACCTGCGAGCGCTGCCGGTGTTCCGCTTCAATGATGTGGTTGAAGCGCCCGCGCGACGCTATGGCGTTGTTGTCGATCCGGCGCTGGTCGATGGGCTGATGGAAGATTCGCCCAAGGATGATGCGCTGCCTCTGCTGGCGTTTGCCATGCAACGCCTGTGGGACCAGTTTGCTGCCCAGCGCGCGCTGCGGGCCGAGGACTATCGCGCCATGGGCGGCCTGGCCGGGCTGATCGAGGATGCAGCGGAGAGGGCGCTTTGCGGCATTGAGCCCGAGCAGCGTGATAGCGCGCTGCCGAAAGGCGGGGCGCGGAAGGGCCAGGTCGAACTTGGCTCGCGCACGTTTGTGCCGCCGCTGGCCGATGTGAATGACGATGGCGCGGCGATCCGCAGGGTTGCGGCGTGGGGAGAGTTTGACGAGGAGGCGCAGGCGCTGCTGGACCGGTTTGGTCGCTGGCGGCTTGTGGTGCGCAAGTCGGCGTCAGCGGGCGGTGATACGGTCGAAGTGGCGCACGAAGCGCTGTTTCGCGAATGGTCGCGCCTGCGTGAATGGCTGGCGCCGGAGCGGGCGCGGTTGGAGACGCTGCGCGGGGTCGGCGCAGCGGCGGCGGCGTGGGCGCGTAAGGGACGACACAAGGCCTTCCTGACGCATTTCGGCCCGCGCCTGAAGGAGGCTCTCGGCTTAGAGAGGCTGCCACGCTACGCGCCCCAGTTGGCGGCGGATGATTGCGCCTATCTGGCCGCCTGTCGCAAGGCAGAGCGCAAGACGGCGGGCCGCAGACGCAGCCTGCAGGCGCTGGCGGTGGTCTCGGTGCTGGCGGTGGCGGGCATCGGCGCCGCTTACATGAATCGCGAAGCGCTGGAGCCGGTCTGGGCGAAATACACCCGGTATTGGGGCAAGGCACAGGCGCATGACGCTCTGGCAGCCTTGAAGGATGGCGCGACTTTCCAGGACTGCACATCCGGATCGGAGGATTGCCCGGTCATGGTCGTGGTGCCGGGCGGCAGTTTCCTGATGGGGTCTCCGGACGGTGAAGGTGATAGCGAAGAAAAGCCCCAGCGCCGGATCAGTGTGGCGCGTCTGGCCGTATCGCAAGCAGAGATAACCTTCGCTGAGTGGGATATGTGTGCCGCCAATGGCGGATGCCGGTCGTCGCCGCGCCCGGCCGACGCGACCTGGGGGCGCGGACGCCAGCCCGTTATCAACGTCTCGTGGGACGATGCGCAGGAATATGTGCGCTGGCTGTCGGAGATGACGGGCGTGACCTATCGCCTGCTATCAGAGGCCGAGTGGGAGTATGCGGCGCGCGCCGGCACAACGACGGTTTTCAGATTCGGCAATGTGGACGCCTCGGCGGATGCGTATGCTTGGTTTATAGAAAATTCCGATGGCCGCGCGCATCCCGTAAGGGAGAAGAAGCCTAATGCATTCGGGCTTCATGACATGCATGGCAATGTCTGGGAGTGGGTCGAAGACTGCAATGCCGACTATGACGTTGCGAAACGTGACTCCAACCCGGTGACGACACATGACCCAAGCGCCGTGACGGCAACCTGCTCCTATCGCGTCGTCCGCGGCGGTTCCTGGGGCAGCTATCCGCAGTATCTCCGCTCGGCGCTCCGCGACGGGAACGCTCCAACGTACCGGTACAGCTATCTCGGCTTCCGTGTCGCCAGGACGCTTTGAGCCTTGTGAGGCCTCTTTTTTGGCGCGCGAAGGCGCGCACTTGTCTTGACTGGGGTTTGGGGGCGCAGCCCCCAAACAGGAATTTTTCCTGAGCCAGGAGGATGGCGTTCAACGGGCGCCAGAATCGCTGCAGGCTTGAAGCGGGAAGGAGGTCTTTCCCCCTGTCAGACTCCCTGCTCCAATCGCGTCAACCGCGGCGGTTCCTGGAACAACAATCCGCAGAATCTCCGCTCGGCGAACCGCAACAGGAACGAACCAACGAACCGGAACAACAATCTCGGCTTCCGTGTCGCCAGCACGCTCACCCGGCAGAGTTTCCTCGCTCACGGGCGATGAAAGAAAACCACGAGCTGCGTCCAGGGCCTGCCATGATGACCATGCATGCGAAGGCGTGTCGCATGCGGTGCCTGCCCGCCGCCGTCCTGCGGGACGCATGGGCCCGGACGGCGGCGGTTGTTCCTCATCCCGAGTTTGACGGAGCTATGCCTTGAGTGAAAGCGAGCGGCGATATGGGCCAGCCCTTGAGGCCCTGCACGTGTTCCTGCGCTGGACTGGTCCAGCCATCGAGAATTTCCCGCGCGCCCACAAATTCACGCTTGGCGACCGCATCCTTGCAACCTCACTCGACGCCCTCGAACGCCTGATCGAGGCGACCTATGACCGGGAGCGACAGAAGCCCTTGCAGGCCGCCAACCTCGCCATCGACAAGTTGCGCCACCTGTTCAGGCTGGCGCATGCGCTCCATTGCATCGATCACCGCCGGTATGAGCACGCCGCCGGACAGCTGACCGAGATCGGCCGCCTGATCGGCAGCTGGAAAAAGACGTCCGCGCGCCAGCCCGCCGGTGTGGCGGCCGCCGTGTAGGATCATGGGCAAACGCCATAACGATCTCTTCGGGCGGATCGCCACGTTCGATGCACTGCGCCGGGCCGCGCAGCGCGCGTTACGTTCGAAGCGCCGCAAGCCGGGCGCCGCCACCTTTGCCGCAGGTCTGGAGCGTGAGCTGGTCCGGCTGCAACGCGAGCTGGTTGAGGACCGCTATCGGCCCGGCCGCTATGTTACGCTGCAGCTGCACGATCCAAAGCCGCGCATGGTCTCGGCGGCGCCCTTTCGCGACCGCGTCCTGCATCACGCCCTGATGGATGTGGTCGGCCCGATCTTCGAACAGGGGTTCATTGCCAACAGTTTTGCAAACCGCATCGGCAAGGGCACGCATCGCGGGATCGAGATGTACGAGCGGTATCGCGACCGGCATGCATTCGTCCTGCGCTGCGATATCTTCCGGTTCTTTCCGGCCATCGACCACGCCATCCTGAAACGCGACTTCCGGCGGCGGATTGCCTGCGCCGAAACGCGCCGCCTGCTTGATCTCATCGTCGATGGCTCCAATCCGCAGGAGGCGGTGAACCTGCATTTTCCGGGCGATGACCTGTTTGCTCCTTTCGAGCGCAGGCGCGGCCTGCCGATCGGCAATCTCACCAGCCATTGGTTTGGCAACATCGATCTCGACCGGCTCGATCACTTTGTGACGGAGCGACTCGGCGCCCCCTATGTCCGCTATGTCGATGACTTTGCGCTCTTCGCCGACAACGCAGACCAGCTGGACGACTGGCGCGACAAGATCGCGGCATTTCTCGAAGGCCGCCGCCTGCGGCTTCATCCGCGAAAGACGGTGATACTGGCCTGTGACCGACCGGCCGACTTCCTAGGATACACCCTCCTGCCGGATGGCAAGCGCCGCCTGCCCGAAGCGAGCGTGCGGCGGCATCGCAACCGGTTGCGCGGGATGGCGGACAGAATCGCCGCCGGAGCGCTCAGCCCGTCCGACGCTGCGCCGCGTATTGCATCGTGGTAGGCGCATGCCAGCTTTGCGCACGCGGCGCGGCTGCAACGCGCCATCCAGCAAAGCTTCGCGTCATCCCTGGCGCGGAAGACGGAAGGGCGGGGCGACTGCTGAAATCGATTGGGGGCTGCGCCCCCAAACCCCAGTCAAGACAAGTGCGCGCCTTCGCGCGCCACAAAAGAGGCCTCACAAGGCTCAAAGCGTCCTGGCGACACGGAAGCCGAGATCGATGTACCAATTCATTGCGAAGTCCCAGTCGCGGCGCGCGGAACGGAGACCCTGCGCATCGCTGCCCCAGGAACCGCCGCGGTTGACGCGACTGGAGCAGGACGTTGGCGAAAAAGCGCGGCCGTCCGAAAAATGTCCGGTTGAGTAGCGGGTTCCGCAGTCCTCGACCAATTCCGACACATTCCCGTGCATGTCGTGCAGCCCAAAGTTGTTCGCTGCCTTTGTGCCGACGGCGTGCGTCGCAGAGGCTGAGTTCGACGAATACCACGCATACTCGCCGAGCGACTCTTGATTGTCACCAAAACTCCAGCGCGACGCGCTGCCCGCCCGCGCCGCATACTCCCACTCCGCCTCCGTGAGCAGGCGGTACGACTTGCCCGTCTCGCGCGACAGCCAACTCACGTAATTTTGCGCATTGGTCCAGCTGACATTTGTCACAGGACGCGAGCCCTTGCCAAATCCATCGTCTTCTACCGCAGCGCAACCGCCCGCAGAAACGCAGCGCCCGTATTCCGCCCACGTGACCTCATACTTGCCGGCCGCAAACGACGGGACACTCACCCGACGCTGTGGGCCTTCGTGGCTATCGCGACCTGGCTCGCCCGCTGGTGCCCCCATCAGGAAACTGCCCGCAGGGATGTAAACCATCTGCGGACAACCCGAACAGTCGCGAAAGGTCTCGCCTGCGCGCGGCGCAGGCCGCGACAGGGCCGCAATCCGGGCTCGCGCTGCGGCTGCGTTCGGTCCGTTCGGAAAATCGCGCAGGTAGGCATCCAGCGGCGCCCGCGTGTCCGCATCCTTCGCCATGCGCCAGGCGGTCGCCTCCTGGGTGGTCCAGGCCAAAGTCGCCTGTTCCGCGCGGGAGGCAAACGCCTCGATCTCGGTGAGAGGAGCGGCGGCAAGCTCTGGCGCAGTGATCTTCTGCACCGTAGCGAAGGCCTGCGCGGCACTTGTCGTCCCGCCGCCAGTGCGGCCATCGGCTGCGCCCGCATAGTGCCCCAGTGTTTTCAGCGCCTGCTGCAGGCGCTTGATTGTTGCTGCTCGCAGAGCGGCGTCCTCAGCCGGCGCGGCAGGCGCAGTGGTGTCGGCTGCCGGCGATGCATTTTCCAGAGGCGAAGCGGGCGTCGCTGTGGTTTGTCCCGAGGCGGATTCTTCGGGCGCTGCGGTGCTTTGCTCCGCCGGAGCGCCGAGCCCGCGCCAGTCGCCAGGATTGCCAAACCATGCATAGGCGCCGCCGCCCGTCGCCAGCAGCGCCATGGCGACTGCCGGGCCGATCCAGGCGGCTGACTTCCCGGAAGGGGCCGAAGGCCGGGCGGGCGCCGGTTTCGCGGCCGTGGCAGCGCGGGTCAGGTTGAGCCCCCGGATCAGCCGCTCGGCATCAGCATCGAACGTCATCCGCCGCACCTCGACGCCATTGCGTCGCGTCAGGGCCTTGAGGTCTTCTGGCAGCTTGTTCTCGGGCGGAAACGGCGCGCTATCCAGCAGTACGGGCGCAACCGGAATGCCGCGCTTCAGGGCCGAAGCAATCTCGATCCGCACGAAGTCCTTCGGGTCGTCCAGCCGGCGCTTGCCGGTCTGCGGGTTCTTCGCTTCCAGCCAGTCCGGCCCGATCAGGGCCAGCAGAACGTCGCACTGGCTCACTTGCTGGTCGAGATGCCGCACGAAATCCACCCCGACGGGGATGTTGTCCACGTCGATGAAGATGTTCTTCTTCGGCATCTTGCGAGACAGCGCCGCATGCAGCCTGTCTGCCTGGTGCTGGCTGTCTTCCCGCCGGTAACTGATGAAGATTTTCGTCATGTCCCCTCCCCAGGGCCGCCGCAACGGTAGCGGTCTGACCGGGCAGGGGCAATGCATGTCCGTCGGTGTCCAGGCAGGTGCGGGGACGTTCGGCGGATGCGGCGTGCGGGGGCCTTAATCCGGTCACCGTGCCGCAAAGGCCACCCCGATCCGAACTACTATTGGGAGCGGCGATGTAATCCGGACTGTGTTACTCGAAATGGCGGTGATTCCCATTGGGACGAAGGGCCGTGAGCGAGCTTCCTCTACCTGCAATCGTCGGCTGGCTGGTTCATGAGCGTTATGGCGGCTATGACGCCGCGACGAAGATTTTCGGCCAGATGCAGCACATTCCGCCCGACCAGTTCGGTGAGGCGGAAGCATTTCGCGGCTTGCTCAAGCGAGCGCCGGAGCAGCAAGTCAGGCAATGGTTTCACGAACGCCTCCAGCAGCTGTTTCCGGTCGCGAGAGAGGCAGTGGAGGAAAGCGAAAGTGCTCTCTTCTTCAACCGCCTGAACGCCTTCGCCGACTTCAACTACTGGGCCAAATATCCGTCCTGGTCGTTGCAGGAAGTCGCCGCCTAGCCGATATGGCTTTGCCTCCAGTCTCTTTGAACTCGGTCACTGCAAACCGTCATTGCACCGTCCGTCCAGCAACTGACGGAGACGACTTATGCCGTAACCGTGTGAGCGCTGAACGGTGACCCTGCCTCTTGTCTGCAAGTCACGTACTTTGTGTAGCGAGGGACCACCAACGTTGGTACACGCATGGGGACGCTGGTGGCGTGTACCGGGCTTTGACGAGTCTGCAAATAGTTGATATCGCTAATTTATATTTGCGCTGACAGTCTCGCGCCTTCCTCTTCTGGGCACCATCACCCTGTCTGAGTAGGTCCGACCACGTCGGCTATCCTCAGAAAACAACGTAAAAACAGAGAATGGATTGTCCGGCGTGATCCGGTGCTGTCCGGGGCGTTCGTTGGTATCCGGCCATTTTGTTGGTATTTTTGTTGGTATCGAAAACGCCGTGAAGGCGGACCGACGGAAGTCTAATGCCAGTGAATGACACTCGACTACGCGCGCTGAAACCGGCCCAGTCGGCTGTGAAGGTCAGCGACGGAGGCGGTCTCCACATTTTTGTCTCGCCTAGCGGAGCAAAGCTTTGGCGGTTGGCTTATCGATTTGATGGACGCCAGAAGCTCCTCTCCTTTGGCGAATATCCCCGGACCTCGCTCGCAAGCGCGCGCAGGCAGCAGGAGGACGCCAAGATCCAGCTGGCGGCAAGATCCAGCTGGCGGAAGGCATAGATCCGTCGGAGCTGCGGCGGGCGGTGAAGCAACAGCGCCTTGCCGCAGTGGACGACACCTTTGAAGCTATCGCCGACGAATTTATTGCGAAGGTCGAGCGCGAGGGCAGGGCTGATGTAACCGTGGCGAAGAAGCGCTGGCTCTCGGGCATGGCAAAAGCGGTGTTCGGCCGGAAGCCGATCACCGAGGTGACGTCGGCCGATGTTCTCAGCGCGCTGCGAAAGCAGGAGGCCGCGGGCAACCTCGAAACCGCAAAGCGCTTGCGCAGCGATAGCACAGGTTTGTCGATACGCCTTCGCTACGGCTCGCGCCGAATCCGATCCCACTTATGCGCTTCGTGGCACAGTAGCGTCTCCAAAGGTGACGCATAGAGCCGCGCTGACTGAATGGTCTTCGTTTGGAAGGCTTCTCAACGCCATCTGGACGTATGAAGGGCAGCCTGAAACTGCACGCGCAGCAGCTTGGAGTGAATTCGATATTTCACGACCGATGTGGATCATTCCTGCGGAACGGGCCAAGATGCGACGTGAACATCGCAAGCCGCTACCAAGGCTCGCCGTCAATCTACTGCAACAGCTCGAAAGTATCACTGGTGGTCGCGATCTGGCTTTTGAGTCGTCGCTATCCCCCAAAAAGCCGCCAAGCGAAAACACGTTCAACCAAGCGCTACGCAGGATGGGTTTCAGTGCAAGCGAAGCGACTGCGCATGGATTCAGAGCGAGCGCAACTAGCCTCCTCAACGAATGCGGCTTGTGGACAGCAGATGCAATAGAAGCAGAACTGGGTCACGCGACAGGCTCGACGGTCAGGCGTGCCTATCATCGAGCGGTCTATTGGGAAGAGCGTATCAAAATGGCTGAATGGTGGTCCGGCGAGATCTCGCAGCGTGTCCCGCACACAACGCGGGTGGAAAGCGCTCCAAGGCCGTAATCGGCTATCGCAGAAGAGGCCCGAACGCGGGCCGGCTTGGATACTTTCCGTCGTTGTTTTCGACGTCAGGTTTCGATTGGTCGCGTTGCGCTGCGGCCGACCGCGTCGGCCTTGGTCGGCTGCAACGTGATGTTGCTGGCGCCGCAGCCGCCGCAAACGAGATTGGGGAGCAAGGTTTCGAGCGAGACATCACCGCGACGCGAGATAAAGAACATCGGATCGACGATTGTCTGTGCGCCGCAGTCGCCGCAATCCACGCGCAGCATCTGGCGCTTTTTGGCTACCTGACTCAGCAACATGCCCGGCTCCCTTGGTTGCACCAAATTTCAGGGCCCGTAGGCTGGCGCAAGACGCCTCGCGCAGGAGGGGTGCTGCAGGGCCTTCCGAGAACTGTCATAATCACATTCAACGCGAGGCCAGCTCCTTGAAAGCCGAGAGCCAGGCAATCTTCAAGTCTTCGCTCCATGTCTCATCGTAGGGCGGCAGGCGTTCAAGGAGATCACTTTGCGACGGTGAACGGGCAGTGGCCTTCCTGCTGGCCTGTAGCTTTGGAGCCGCCGCGATGAAGGGGCTGAGGGGGGCGTCGGCGTCCCTTGAAGCATGGACATAAAATGCGGTTGCTGTTCTCGCTCTCTGTGGATCCAGGCCGTAGTGGGCTTTGAGCAGATCCATCGCGCTCTTCGAGGTTGACCGGTCCAGCCCCAGCTTGATCAGCTCGTCATAAGCGTGCTCGAGCATCGCGCGGACCTTAAGCGGCCAGTCTGGCGTCCCGAAGCATGCGACGAGTTCTGACAGACGATCGGATGGCCGGGCGTTGTCATCAACCAGATCGAGGAACTGGAAAGCTGAGACGATCTGTTCCGACGTCCCGACGGCGCGTTTATTGGGCCATGTTGACCTGTCGATGCGATCGGGAAGGGCGCCGGCGGCCTTGAAATCTCCGATGGCAATGCGGAAGAACCGGAATGGAATGGTTGGTGGCGATCCCGACCCTGTGCTCACGTTATTATCCCCACACACTCCCCATGCGGGCTCTTCCGTAAGCGTGCGCGCCATTCTCGCTGCGCGCTTCAGCGCACTGCTAACACGCCTCGTGCTGCGGCAGTTGAGCCCAGCGTCCCTCTCCAGACGAGACTAGGCGTGCGGCATGACGGAAGAATTATGGATTTGTGACGATCAGTTGACGGTTGTGTGCGCCATGAGTCGCTGCAAGCCGCACAAGGATCGCGATTTGCCGTCGCTACCGCGCGCTGTTGCCAAAATGTGTCACGCGCAGTTCTAGATTTCTCTCTTCACCACAAAGACGGATGTTCAGACGAAGCGCACAACGTTTGTCATCAAACCTGCAAGCTTCCTCCCTAGGAGTCCGCGCATCTAGAACCGACCGTGTCGTGTCGGTGCTTCCTTGGGCGATGAGGGTGTCATGAAAACGGGTGCGATCCTGAAAGCGAGCTTGCTAGCGCTCGCAGTCAGTCTGGGTGCGTGTTCGCAGGGATCGGAGATCGCTTCTCCGGGAGCGACTAATCCTGGAACGCCGCCGGGTGGCGGCGGTGGTGGCGGCGGTGGTGGTACGGGTGGCGGAACGGCCACGTGCCCGTCCGGCACAACGAATGCCGGTGCTCTCGGTGCGCTCACTATCTGCAACCTCACAGGTGAGGTTCTAGCCAACACGACTCTGACGAACGTCACCAACGTGGTCTACCGCCTCAACGGCCGTGTCGATATCGGCCGCGACATCGGCGCTTCGGGTACGCTGACGACTGGTGTCCCCGCAACACTGACGGTCGATCCGGGCGTGCGCATCTTCGGCCAGGCCGCCGGCGACATGCTGGTCGTCAACCGCGGCTCGCGTCTCAACGCCATCGGCACGACGACCCAGCCTGTCATTTTCACCGGCCGCGCGGATATCGAAGGCACAGCCAACGCGAACACCACCGACCGACTCTGGGGTGGCGTGATCATTGTTGGCCGCGCTCCGATCCGCGGCTGTAACACTGCAGTCGCGCAAGGCACGGTCGATTGCCAGAACGCCATTGAAGGCGTGACCGCGGCGACTGGCCGTGATGCGCTCTACGGCGGCGCAACGGCGGCTGACAACTCGGGCACGCTGCGTTACGTCCAGATTCGTTACCCCGGCGCCTTCCTCACGTCGGCCGCTGCTGGCGACGATCTCAACGGCCTCACGCTGGGCGGCGTCGGCTCGGCGACCACGATTGACCACGTACAAATCCACAATTCGGGCGACGATGGTATCGAGATTTTCGGCGGTACGGTCGGCCTCAAGAACATTGCCATCAGCGGCGCGCTCGACGACTCCCTCGATACGGATGAGGGTTGGCAGGGCAACGTCCAGTTCCTGGTGGTGCGCCAGTCGGTCACCGGTCGCACCGGCGGCCCGGATCGCATCTTCGAGTGGTCGAACCGTCCCGTGTCGTCCGCTCCGGGCACCCTGAACACCAATCCCAACGTTTCGAACGTGACGGCCATCGGCGTTCCGCAAAACGCTTCCGGCGCCAACATCCAGGGCGTCGTCATGAACAACACCGCCGGCACGCCGGGTGGTTCGGGTCAGGTTGTCAACTCCGTGTTCACGGGTTCAACGACTTGCGCCGCGCTGTCGACGGCCAACACCTCCCCGGCCCCGCGCTTCCATTCTGTCCTGTTCGACTGCCCCACGGCGCCGGACGCGACATCGCTGGGCTTCATCAACGCTGGCACGAACAACACGACCACGACGCCGAATACGCTGTCCGGTTTCCTGCCTGGACCAACCGAGATTGCCCGTACGCCGTTCAACGTGGCGACGCTGGGCGCATTCTTCTCGCCGGTGACCTACATCGGCGCCTTCTCGCCAACGGAAACGGCAACGTCCAACTGGGCGTCTGGCTGGACCTTCAACCTGTTCCCGACGCCGTCCTGCCCGACGGGCACGACATCCGGCGGCACGCTGAACGGTCTCAACCGCTGCGTCCTGTCCGGCACGGTCACGGGTAACCTGCGTCTGACGGCTGGAAACATCTACGAAATCAGCAACCGCGTGAACGTCGGTCAGGACCTGGGCGCCGATCCGGCTGCCCCGATCGCGGGCCGCGCCGCTGGAACATTGACCATCGATGGTGGTGTCACACTCTTCGGCGATGCGTCCTCGGACATGCTCGTCGTCAACCGCGGCTCGCAGATCTTCGCCAACGGCACCGCTGTCCAGCCGGTCGTGATGACATCGCTCGCCGATGTCACGAACAGTCAGTCCAACCCGCTCACCGCCTCGCGCGAATGGGCCGGCCTCATCGTGCTTGGTCGCGCGCCGGTCCGTGGCTGCAACACCGCCGTCACAGCCGGGTCCGTCAATTGCCAGAACGCTGTCGAAGGCGTGACGGCTGCCACCGGCAGCGACGCTCTCTACGGTGGCGCTACCGCTGCGGACAATTCGGGCCGCCTGACTTACCTCCAGATCAAGTATCCGGGCGCTTTCCTGACGTCGGCCGCGGCCGGTGACGACCTTAACGGTCTCACCCTCGGCGGCGTCGGATCGGGCACGCAGATGGATCACATCCAGATCCACAACTCCGGCGATGATGGCGCCGAAATCTTCGGCGGCACGGTGAACCTGAAGAACATCATCATCACCGGCGCTCTCGATGACTCGCTGGACTGCGACGAAGGCTACACCGGTAACGTCCAGTTCGGCATTGTGGTCCAGGCTATCACCCAGACGGGTGGTCCTGACCGCCTTGTTGAGTGCTCCAACCGCGCCGTCTCGGCCATTGCTGGCTCGACGCTCCACACCTTCCCGACACTTGCCAACTTCACCTTCGTCGGTGTCCCGGCCAACTTCTCGGCCGCCGCCACGCAGGGTGTCGTGTTCAACAACACGGCGGGTACGCCGGGTGGTTCGGGTCGTCTGGTGAACTCGGTCGTGACGGGCTCGGCGGTCTGCGCTGTTGCCTCCACCGCCAACACGTCGCCCGCTCCCGTGTTCACTTCGGTCCAGTTCAACTGCCCGACGGCCCCGGATGCAACGACGCTCGGCCTGATCACCTCGGGCTCGAACAACACGACCAACGTGGTCTCGACGCTGACCTCGGTCTTCGTCAACGGCGCCAACGAGAACGCCGCGACTGCGATCGACCCCTCGACGCTGAATGCCTTCTTCACCGCCACCAACTACATCGGCGCGGTGCGGAACTCGGCTGACACCTGGTGGCAAGGCTGGACCTGTGGCCTCCCGTCCGGAACGGCCTGCTAACGACCCGAACGGTGAGCGGCGCCCTCGGGCGCCGCTCTTCCACTCTTACGCTCTCCGCACACCCAATCCGGGAACGCCGATGTCCTTCAAATCTTTCCTTCGCAGCCAAGCCCTGCTGCTGACACCTTTTTTCCTGACGCCAGCGATTGCCGCAGCCCAGGAAACCACTCAGCCTCCGGCGCAGGAGGACGATGACAAAGGCAACGTCGTCGTCGTGCTCGGCGAGTTCATTCCCGAGCCGATGCGGGAAACCTCCGAAGTGTCGGCCTTCCTCTCGGCGGAAGACCTGTCGCGCACGGGGGATGACACTGCCGCGCTCGCGTTGACGCGCCTCACCGGTCTCTCGGTGACGCAGGGCCGCTTCGTCTATGTCCGCGGCCTCGGTGATCGCTATTCCTCGGCGCTGCTTAACGGCTCGCCGCTGCCCAGCCCCGAGCCGCTGCGCCGCCAGGTGCCGCTGGACCTGTTCCCGTCGAACATCCTGTCTGGCGCCACGGTGCAGAAGACATTCTCGCCGAACTACCCGGGCGAATTCGGTGGCGGCATCATCGATCTCAAGACGCTCCGCATGCCGGATTTCCCGTTCCTGTCGCTGAAAGTGGGCAGCGCGTGGTCACGTGAGTCGACCCAGAAACGCGGCGTGACCTATTTCGGTTCGGACAATGACTGGACCGGCTTCGATGACGGTCTCCGTGACATTCCGAATGCGCTGTCGGCCGCGCTCCAGCGCAACCAGCGTATCGACGACAACAACTTCACGTCGGCCGAGCTGGAAACGATTGGCGAGAGCCTCGAGAATACGCCGGTGAATCTGATGTTCACCGAAAACCTGACGCCCGATTTCGAGGCCGAAATTTCCACCGGCACGACGATCGACCTCGACGGCTATTCGATTGGCCTCGTTGGCGTGGTCGGCTATGATAACTCTTGGCGCACTAAGCGTTCGCATCGCGAAGAAGTCGTCGGCAACTCGCTCGAAACCGACTTCGACGTGACCACGACGGTTGGCGACATCGTTCTCAACGGGTTCGGCAGCGCCAGCCTCGAGTGGGAAGACAATGCGGTCAACGCCAACCTTCTCGTCGTTCGCTCGACCTCGAAGTATGGAAAGATCGAAACTGGCATCGACTTCAACCTGCCAGGCGCCGATCCGCTCAATCCCACCGACAACGAGCGCACTGAAGCGACCGCCTGGTACGAGCGCCAGCTTGCGTCCAGCCAGCTGAACGGCGAGCACACGTTCGGACCGCTGAAGATTGACTGGCGCACGGCGTTCGCGCGCTCCACGCGTGATGCGCCGTACGAGCGCGAGATCCGCTACGACATCGTCAACGGCACGGCCGTCTTCGGCGGCGGTGGTGGTCTGGGCAACCGGATCCGCTTCACGCAGCTGGACGACGAGGTCGCCAGCGCTGGTTTCGACGCTGCGTACACGCTCCCGATCGGCGCAAACCGTGACGCGGTTATCTCGGGCGGTGCGGTTTATTCCAATACCGTGCGCGATTCGAAGCTCTACCAGTTCTCCTGGACCGGCCCGCGCGGCCCGACGCCAATCGATGTGCTGCAAGCGCGCGTCGACTATCTTCTGTCGCCCGACAACATCGATCCGCAGCGGTTCGTGCTGAACGAGTTCACGGGTTCGGACGACAACTACAAGGGTAGCCTGATCAACACGGCCGCCTACGTCTCGGCCGACATCGAAGTCGTTCCGTTGATCCGCGCCGCGGCTGGCGTGCGGTATGAGGATGCAACGGAGACGGTGCGCACCTACAACCGCTTCGGCCTCACGCCGTCGGCGCCGGTCGAGCTGGCCAACAAATACTGGCTGCCGGCTGCCACGTTCACCTGGAACTTCGCTGACGACCAGCAGTTCCGCCTCGGCTACTCGCAAACGATTGCCCGCCCGCAGTTCCGTGAACTGGCTCGCACGCCGTTCATCGATCCGGACACCGATCGCGTCTACGAGGGCAACCCGTTCCTCAAGGACACCGAGTTCACCAACTACGACGCTCGTTACGAGTTCTACTACGACAAGGACCAATTCTTCACGCTTGGAGCGTTCTATAAGGAAATCACCAACCCGATCGAGGAAGTGGTTATCCGCACGGATCGCTACCAGACGCGTTTCATCAACGCGCCGGCGGCGAATCTTGCAGGGGCGGAAGTCGAGTACAAGCTGCTGTTCGACCTGCCGTTCTCGCTCGGCCTGGGCATCGACGACGCCCAATGGCTGTTCCAGGCGAACTACACCTACACGAAATCGGAAGTTAAAGCCGGTCCGGGCACTACGGTGATCAGCCCGATCGATTTCCAGGTGGTTCCCTCGTCCTTCTTCGAACTGGACGGTTCGCCGCTCCAGGGCTCGCCTGAGAACATCGTCAACGTTCAGTTCGGATACGAATCGTCCGCCTCGCAGCTCACGCTGCTGGGCAGCTGGACCGACGAGCGCATCATGCGCCGCGGGCAGGGCAGCGTTGAGCCGGTGATCGATGTACCGGGCGTCAACGTCGATCTGGTCTACAAACAGTTCTTCACCGTCGGTGACACGGACATGACGCTCAGCCTCGCTGCGCGCAATCTGACCAACACCGATCACGAGGAATACCAGATCTATGCGCGCGGCAAGAACGTGGTCGATCAGTATGAGCGCGGGCAGACTTTCTCCGTCAGCCTGACGGCGGAGTACTAAGGTCGCACGCGACTGTCACACAGGCTTCGCAATTGTCATGTTGATGATGCGAAGCTGCCGGGCACGGTGTCATATGACAGACGCCGGCCCGGTCTGCTGGTGAAGGCGAGGGCGTCGGTGGTCATGAAACTGTCATGGGGAGCCAGACGCCTGTCCGCCGCCCGTATCGGAAGCGGCGCGCTTGGGTTTATCCGACCGGGCGCCGAAGCTGCCCTGCTTGCCGGCGTTGCCATTGGTTGTGCCCAGATCGGCTGGCGGATCGTTTCGCCTGAAGCGCCCGATTTTTCTGTCGCCGAGGCTGAGCCCATCGAGACAGCGCAAGTTGCCGCACCACGCTCGCCGTTCGCGCCGCTGGGCCTGGTCGATGCTACCGCGCCGGTCGCGCACGCAGAGCTCAGTGGCGTCCGTGTCGTCGGCGTTCGCGTCGCCAAGGTTCCCGACGAAAGCGGCGCCGTGCTGATCATGGGCGATGGCGTTCAGCGCTCCTTCCTCGTCGGCTTCGAAATTGCCGAGGGGATTACCCTGTCTGATGTCGCCGCTAATCACATCGTGGTCTCCCTTGGCGATGAGGAACAGTCCCTGATGCTGGAGCGGCCCTCCACGCGAGCGCCGTCACTGGCGCTTGCCCTCATGGGCGTTCCGCAGGCCATGCCTGCCCAGCAGCCTGTGCAGGTTGCCCATGCCGGCGACGTGAATGCGAGGGCCGTGTCCATGCCTGTTGCTTCCCTGTCGGCTGATGAACCGGGTGACGCGGCAAGCTGGCTGATCGCCACGGCAGGGCAGGTGGAGATGCGCGCAGCCAAGCCATTCGCCTGGCGTGCCGCTGGCGGCATGCCGGACCAGTTCCACAAGGCTGGTCTTCAGCCGGGCGATCTCATCATCTCGATCAATGGCGCTGGCCCTGCTGACGGGCGGGCGCGCCTTCTCTCTGCGGCGCGCGGGCCGATGTCGCTTACCGTCGAGCGCCACACGGGTGAGCGTCTGGCGTTGTCGCTTCCGGCTGGTATCTCCTCATGAAGTTCTCCACGCGTTTTGTGATGGCCGCCATGCTGGGCATGGTCGGCGCTTCGGTCGCGCCCGCAGGGTCTGTACTCGCTCAACAGGTGCAGGACAGCTCAGTTTCCCTCCGTGAAGTCGATATTCGCGCCTTCATCGAAGATGTGGCCAATGTCACCGGACGGACCTTCATCGTCGATCCCCGTGTGACGGGCAAAGTCACGGTCATCTCATCGCGCTCGCTGTCGGCAAAAGAGCTGTTCGAGGTTTTCCTCTCTACCCTGCGCGCCAACGGCTACATTGCGACGCCGGCGGGCGCCTCGTCCTATCGGATCGTGCCGGATGAGGTCGCTGCACGCGAGCCGTCGGCCGCCGGCATGGGCATGGAAGCGGATCGCTATGTCACACAGGTCTTCCAGCTGAGATACGCCGACTCCGAAAGCGTCGCCAACGCGCTGCGCCCGCTCCTCTCCGCGCGCGGCGCCGCGACCTCGGTCCGCCGTGGCAATTCACTGATCGTGGTCGACTATGGCACCAACATGCTGCGCGTGCGGGAGCTGATCCAGACTCTCGATCGCGACAGCACGACGCTCCGCTCAATCCGGCTTACCAATACGTCGGCTGGCGAAATGGCCCGTGCGCTCCAGAGCATCATCACGGCTGATGGCGCCAACTCGATCCAGGTCGTCCCGCTGCCTTCCAGCAATACGATCGTGCTCAAGGGAGACCCCGCCGTCATCGAGCGTTACGCGCCGCTGCTTCAGGATCTCGACGTGCAGGCTGATTTCCGCCGGGGCGTGACGGTGATCCCGCTCACCTATGCCGTCGCCGAGGAGGTGCTCCCCATCCTCCAGCAGATCTCGGCGTCGATGGAAGGCCCCGCCGGGGCTGATGGCGCGCCTGCCGCCAACCGTCGCGCCAACATTGCCGCGCACAAGGCTACCAACTCGCTGGTCATCAGCGCGGAGCCGGACGTTCAGGAAGCGCTGGGCGATGTTGTGCGTTCGCTCGACAAGCGTCGCCAGCAGGTGAACGTCGAAGCCGTCATCGTCGAAGTGTCGGACACGGCCGCGCAGGAACTCGGCCTGCAATTCCTGGTGGCTGGCGGGGAAGACAACGCCGTGCCCTTCCTGTCCACCAGCTACGCCAATTCCGCGCCCAACCTGCTCACCGTCACGGGCGCCCTTCTCACCGGAAAGGATGATGCGTCGGACAATCCCGCGCTTGCGCAGCTGCGTCAGGCGGCCGTCTCCTCATTGCTCGGCGTCAATGGCGGCATGTTCGGTATCGGCGGCCAACGTGACGACGGGACGATCCTTGGCCTTATCGTGAATGCGCTGAAGCAGGATCGCGATAGCAATGTTCTTTCCACGCCATCGGTGCTCACGCTCGACAACGAGAAGGCATCGATCATGGTTGGCCAGCAGATCCCGATCACCACCGGCGAGGCGCTGGGCTCGGCCAACACTAATCCCTTCCGTACCGTTCAGCGCGAAGATGTCGGCGTGCAGCTGGAAGTGACGCCGCAGATCAGCGAGGGCGGAGCCATCCGCCTCAACATCCGCCAGGAAGTGTCCTCGATTTTCGGCCCGATCAACACCACGTCCACAGATCTGATCACCAACAAGCGCGAGATCAACACGGTGGTGCAGGTCGACGCCGGCCAGATCATCGTGCTCGGCGGCCTGATTCAGGAAGACGTTCAGAAGACCGACAATGGCATTCCGGGCCTGCGCGATGTTCCCATCGTGGGCGGCCTGTTCGGCTCGAAGAGCGAGTCCCGCAAGCGCACAAACCTCATGGTCTTCCTGCGCCCCACCATCGTGAACACGCCCGAACAGGCGCGCGATGTCACGCTGCGCCAGTATCAGGCCGTGCAGGGCTTCGATGGCCTTGATCCCGCCATCCGCGCCAAGATCGAGCGGGACTTCATCACGCCTGCGGCTCCTGCGGCTCCTGCCGCGCCTGTCGCCCAACCGGCGCCGCCCGCGCCAACGCAGCAATGACCGGTTCCGCCCCAGCGGCGGGGGAGGCGATCTCCCTCGACTACGCGTTTGCGCGTGATCGTGGTGTTGTGCTCCTGTCGGATGCCGCGCCATGGCGCGTCGGCATGCGTCCGGGGGGCGACGCGCTGGCGCTGGTCGAAGTCCGTCGCGCGCTGGGCGCCCCGTTCGAGGTCGTGCAGCTCGACGCCACCGCCTTCGAGACCGCGCTGTCGCAACGCTATGCAGTTACCTCGGAGGCCACGCGCCGGATCGCTACTGGCCTCGATGCCGAGGTCTCGCTCGATGCGCTTTCGGAAGAGGCTGGCGCCACATCCGACCTGCTCGACAGCCAGGACGATGCGCCGGTCATCCGCCTCATCAACGGCCTGATCTCCGAAGCGATCACGCAGGGCGCCTCCGACATTCATATCGAGCCATTCGAAGCGCATGTGATCGTGCGCCTGCGTGTCGACGGCGTGCTGCGCGAAGTGCTGCATGTTCCGGCCAAGGCGAAGTCGCGCCTCGTCTCCCGCATCAAGGTGATGGCGCGCCTCGATATCGCCGAGAAGCGCCTGCCGCAGGACGGGCGCATGTCGCTGTCGCTCGGTGGCCGTGGCGTCGATGTCCGCGTCTCCACGCTGCCGTCGCGCCATGGCGAGCGCGTGGTGATGCGTATTCTCGACAAGGATCAGAGCCTGCGCAGCCTCGATGCGCTTGGCATGGCGCCGGCCATCCTGTCGCGCTTCCAGTCCGCGCTAAACGCGCCGAACGGCATTGTGCTCGTCACGGGCCCTACCGGCTCGGGCAAGACGACGACGCTGTATGCGGCGCTCAACCTGCTCAACGACCGTTCGCGCAATATCCTCACCGTCGAAGACCCGGTTGAGTACGCTATCGAGGGCATCGGCCAGACGCAGGTGAATGCGCGGATCGGCATGACGTTTGCCGCCGGTTTGAAGGCGATCCTGCGCCAGGACCCGGACGTGGTGATGGTCGGCGAGATCCGCGACACCGAGACAGCGCAGATTGCCGTTCAGGCCTCGCTCACCGGTCACCTCGTCTTCTCGACAGTCCACACCAATGATGCCGTCGCTGCGATCACGCGCCTGCGCGACATGGGCGTCGAGCCTTACCTGTTGGCCTCGACTGTGCGTGTGGTTCTCGCCCAGCGGCTCGTCCGCCGCCTGTGCGACCAGTGCAAGCGGCCGGCTGTGGTTGGTCCGCGCGAGGCGGCGATGCTGGCCACCATCGGTGCGGAGCCCGTCGCATTCGAGGGCCATGGCTGCCCATCGTGCAGCGGCTCCGGCTATGTGGGCCGCATCGGACTCTATGAGTGCATGATCGTCGACGATGAGATCCGTCGCATGATCCACGCCAACGCGACGGAAGAGGCAATGGCTGCTCACGCCTTCCGCAATGCGGATCGCCTCCTTGCGAGCGGCCTGCGGCTTGCCGCGCAAGGCATTACTTCGCTGAGTGACGTGCTGCGCAGCGCGGGCGAGGGCGGCTAGCGATGGCGCGTTATTCCTACCTCGCAATCGACCCCGACGGCCGTGAGCATCGCGGCGGCATCGATGCCGCCGACGAGCGCGCTGTCCGTGCAGCACTGGACCGCAAGAAGCTGCTTATGGTCGAAGTCTCCCGCTCCGACGTGAAGGCAGCCGGTGTCGCAACGGGCGAGAAACGCGAGCCTGCGCGCGGCGCGCTGCGTCACAGGGATCGTATGCTGGTGACGCGCCAGCTCGCCACGCTGATTGGCGCCTCCGTCGCGGTAGACGAGGCACTGGGGATTCTCGTCGCCCAGCAGGAAAATCCCACCGTTCACCGTATCCTCGCCGACATGCGCAGTGGCATCCAGGAGGGCATGCGCCTCGCCGATGCGATGGGTCGCCACAAGGCAAGCTTCCCAGGCGCCTATCGTGCGGCCATCGCAGGCGGAGAACGTTCCGGCAATCTTGGCCCGGTCCTGAACCGGTTGGCCGACTATCTCCAGCGCGAGCACGGCCTCCGCTCCAAGATCACCACGGCGATGATCTATCCCATCGCGCTGTCGCTGGTCGCGGTTACGGTTGTCGCCTGCCTGATGATTTTCGTGGTCCCTGCGCTGGTCGAGCAGTTCAAGACCTTCCACGGGCAGTTGCCGCTGATCACCAATATCCTGATCGCGGTCTCCGGCGGCCTCACCCGCTTCTGGCCGCTGATCCTCGCCGTGATCTTCGGCGGCTTCGTCGTCGCGCGCACCCTGCTGCGCCAGCCGCACATCCGTCTCGCTTCGGATGCGGCACAGCTCCGCCTGCCCATTCTCGGCAAGCAGGCGCGAGCTGTGTGCTGCAGCCGGTTCGTTCGCTCCGTTGCCACGCTCACCGCCAGTGGCCTGCCTGTGCCCGAAGCTGTTCGCGCCTCGCGCGATGCTTCGCCCAACCGCGCGTTTGCTCGCGCGGTTGACCAGATGGCCGTGCGTATCCAGGAGGGCGAACCGCTCTCACATGCCATGCGCCAGAGCGGACTGTTCCCGCCCATGGTTGTCTACATGACGGTCGGCGGCGAGAATTCCGGTGAGCTTCCGGCCATGCTCGAGAAGGCGTCCGACCATCTCGACCAGGAGTTCGAAGGCTTCGTCTCCGCCGCGCTCAGCCTTATCGAGCCGGCCATCATCGTGCTGATGGGCGCGATGGTGGCGGGCATCGTTCTCGCCATCATGTTGCCGATCCTGCAGCTGAACCAGCTGGCTGCAGGTTGAAGGAGTATGCCGTGACTGACACGTCCAAAGCCTCACAGCGCCTGCATCTTGAAGCCGGCGTCACGCTTGTCGAGATGATGGTGGTGATCCTGATCATCGGCCTCATCACCGCCATCGTGGCCATCAACGTCCTGCCAAGCCAGGACAAGGCGCGGGTGGAAAAGGCCAAGGCCGACATTGCCGCGATCGATCAGGCGCTGACATTGTTCCACCTTGAAGCGGCGCGTTATCCGACGATGGAAGAGGGGTTGGAGTCGCTGGTCGAGCCAGCGGTCGCGCTCGGCGCCGCCCACGCGCCTTTCATCCGCAACCTGCCGAAGGACCCGTGGAGCCGTCCTTACCAGTATGTGGTTCCGGGCGAGACGCGCCCGTTTGATCTCTATTCGCTGGGCGCAGACGGCAAGGTCGGCGGTGAAGGGCTCGATGCGGATGTCGCGATCGGCAAATAGCACACGTGAAGCCGGCTTCACGCTGGTCGAGGTGATGACGACGCTGGCCGTCATCGGCCTCGTCGCTGGCGCTGTCATGCTTGCGGCGCCGGGACCTGACATGCGCTTGCGCAGCGATGTCGAACGCTTTGCCGCGCGCCTGAAGCTCGCCTCCGACCAGAGCGTGCTGACAGACCGCGACATCGCCATCGTCTCCACGCCCGAAGGCTACCATTTCGAAAGGCTCGATGAAGACGGTTGGCGCCGCATCGAGAATGTCGAACCGCTCGGCTTTCACCCCTGGCCCGGCGATCGCGCGCCCCAGGTGCGGGGCGCGGGCGAGGAGCGACTGGCCGCCTTTGATCCGATCGGCGGCGCCGATCCCGTCACGCTCATGTTCGGCGAACCCACGCCCGCCTGGCGTGTCGAGATTGATGAAGCGGGGGCGATCCGTGTTGACCACACCAACTGATCGTCAGGAAGGCGAGAAAGGCTTCACCATCGCGGAAACGCTGGTGGCGTTGTTCGTCTTCGCGCTCGCCGGCGTTGCGCTGGTCGGCATGCAGACGCAGTCGGTCGAAACCTATTCCCGCGTCGAGACACGGGCGCTGGCCAGCATCGTGGCGGAGAACCGGCTGATCGACGCCATGGCGTTGCGTACGGCTCCCGCTATCGGCAGCCGCGATGGAGAGCTTGACTTGGCTGGCCGCCACTGGCGCTGGCGTTTGGACGTCCTTCCAACGGAAGATCCAGCCACGCTGCATATTCAGGCATCGGCCTTTGCGCCCAACGAAGAGTTGCCGTCCGCCACCGTATCAGCCTACCGCATCGCCGGAGGCGCTCAGTGAAGCATGCTACGCACCCGGAAGCAGGCTTCACGCTGGTCGAGGCGATGGTCTCGCTCTTCATCTTTGCGCTCGTTGCCGGCGGCGCCGTGCTCCTCCTGTCGCAGACGCTGCAGGCGCAAGGCCGTGTCGAGGGGGCGCAGGAAGAACTCCGTGCCCTGCAGTCGGCCCGTTCGTTGCTGGTGTCGGATATCGCCCAGATCGCGCCGCGCATCGTGCGGCAGGAAAACCAGCTTCCCGCCGTTTTCCGCGCTAGCGGCGGTGCAAGGCCCACCATGTCCTTCGTACGCGCCACCGGCGATCCCGGCGCCGCCGACCAGATCACAACGTCGCTTATCGCCGTGAGCTACTTCCTGGATGAGGAAGGGCGCCTCGTCCGCGAAACAAACGATGCCATCGATCCTGGCGCTTCGGCAAAAGTGCGGCGGCGCGTGCTGATGTCCGCGCCCGGTGCGACCACGTTCGAGTTCAATGATGGCACAGGCTGGCGTCAGGATTGGTCAGCATCAGCCTATGGCATACCGCGCGCCGTCGCCATCACGGTGAAGCTGCCACGCTACGGGTCGGTGCGCCTCCAGGCGCTGACGGGGCTCTAGCGATGACAGAGATTCGCCAGATGCATACCAAGCCAGACAGCGAGAAAGGCGCGGCCCTTGCCACCGTCCTCGTTATGGTCGCGGTGATGAGCATGGTCGCCATCGGCGTGCTTGATGCCGCCCGCTTCTCCATCCGGCGCACCGAAAACCAGACGCAGATGGATCAGGCCCGCTGGTATCTTCTTGGCGCCGAATCCTACGCGCTCAGCCGCATCGACCAGGCGATTCCATTTGCACAGCTGGATGTTGCGACACTTGGCAACTGGGTCGGTCGTACGATCACGCTCCCGCTAGACAATGGCGCCATGCAGATCACGGTCTCCGACGGCGCCAACTGTTTCAACCTCAACAGCCTCGTCGCACAGGAAGAGGCTGGCCCCACCATCGCTTCGGAAGCGGGGCAGGCCCGTTTCGCCCGCCTGCTCAGCGTCATTGGCATTTCCACCGCGCGTCAGCTTGCGGCCGCTGCAGCCGACTGGATTGACGCCGACACTGTTCCGGCGCTCGGCGGCGCGGAGGATCAGGCTTATGGTGGATCGCAAGCCGCCTACCTCCCGCCCAACCAGCTGATGGGCGATGTTTCCGAACTGCGGTCCATAAGCGGCTTCGATGCCGGTGTTGTCAGCCGGCTGTCGCGCCTGGCCTGCGTTCGTCCGACCACCGCGCCCAACGCGATTTCGGTCAATACACTGCGCCCCGAGCAGGCGCCCTTGCTCTCGGCGATCTTCGGCCCCGGCCTGCCGCTGGCGAGCGCGGAGACTGTCCTCCGCAACCGCCCGGTCGATGGCTGGCCTAGCCTGGATGCATTTTTTGGGGATCCGCGGCTATCCGCTATCGAACTCAGCGACGAGAGTCTGTCGATGTTCACATTAGTGTCACGTTGGTATGTGATCGGCGTGCGGGTGCACTACGCCGACACGGTCGAAACCAGCGTTGCGCTGGTCGATACGGTCAGCGGGCACGGGCGCGTGGTGCGCCGCGTTTTCGGGGCATCCCCCACGAGCAGTCTGTTATGAGCCCCGCCGTACTGGTCCTTGTCGCGGGAGAAACGCCGGATGCACCCATCAGCTGGGCCCGCGTCCAGTCCGGCGTGATCGTTGCGCGCGGGCAGGCGGACGCCAGCACGACGCTGCCCGCCGCAAGTGGCGGTTGTATCCTGATCCTTCCCGGCTTCGAGGCGCAGCTGCGCATGCTCGATACCCCGGCGCGCTCCGCCGCCCAGGCAAAGGCGGCGGCTGCCTATCTTTTCCGCGGCGCCCTCGCCACTGCGGCCAACGATACGCTTTTCGCGGTCGGTGAACCGGGCGTCGCGGGCGCCCCGCGCCTTGCCGCAGCAATTTCCCGCACGCGTCTCAACGCCTGGCTCACGCGCTGCACCGCCAGCGGTGCAAAGCCCACATCCATCTTTCTCGATTGCGCAATCTGGCCGGTAGCCTCGGGTGCAATCGACATCGTCCGCCTCGGCGAGCGAACGATCGTTGCGGCCGGATCGCGTAGTGGCTTTACCATCGACTCCAGTCTCGCGCCTGCGCTTATCGAAACCTGGCTTGCGCAGCCCGGCGCCGCCTTCTCCGAAATCCGGCTTTCCGGCTGGCGTCCGGACCAACTTCCGGCCGGCGTGCTTGCAGA
>Ga0208492_1000472_pt1 | contig 34066 bp, 21 predicted proteins | sample Subbioar_CSW14AB_FD_184820 | JGI IMG/M metagenome (GOLD analysis project Ga0208492, IMG submission 184820) | Serpentinite rock and fluid subsurface biosphere microbial communities from McLaughlin Reserve, California, USA - CR12Mar_CSW14AB (SPAdes) | ecosystem: Environmental > Terrestrial > Deep... | reverse complement strand
CTCTCTGCCATGTTCTGTGTCCTTGCCCTAGGAAAGCCTTCTTTTCTGAGATATACTATTTCTTTTGACAAATTGCGGGCGGGTGAGCGCCGGCCCTTCACGAGGTTTCCCATGGGACATCGTCGCACGACACGCGATCTGACCATTTTCGACCAGAAGATCTCTCGCGTTTACAACGGTAAGTACAAGATCAAGGAACGGGTTCGCCGCCACAATCGCCTGGTTGCCGCCCTGAAGGCGGGTCAAACCACGCCCACCGTGCTCAGCTGGCTGTCCCAGGCGCTGGGAGTTCCTCCTGGCCAGATCAGTAAGGAAGAAATCGACGCGTTCCTCAAGAATGCCTGATCGGTTTCCGCTTCCAAATGAAAAGGGCCCGGGAAAATTCCCGGGCTTTTTTCATCGACACCTCGATAGCCAAATCTCCTTTTTTCGTGCAAAATCACAACAATCGCATCGCAACCTAAGAAACCAGAAATAGCGGAACCCAGGTCATCATGACTTCTCTCCGGCCTGACCGGCGCCAGTGGCTCGGTTCGTCTCTAGCCTTTGGGCTCCCCCTTGGCCTGAGCTTGGCCCCAACCCATCGACTATCTGCCCAAACTCCACCTCCCGCGCCAAGCCAGGCCATCAGGATTGGCGCGATCGGGGTGGGCGGCCAGGGCGGCTCGAACATCGGCCATCAGATCAAAAACATCGTCGCGGTTTGCGATGTCGATCGCAAAAGACTGGGCCTTGCGACCGAGCGCGTGCAGAAAGACACGGGCAAGGCGCCGGTTTCGGTGGGGGATTACCGGCGCATCCTCGACAACAAGGAGATCGACGCGGTCATCATCTCGACCCCCGATCACTGGCACGCCCGCATCGCCGTCGACGCCTGCGAGGCGGGCAAACATGTTTACTGTGAAAAGCCGCTCACCTTGTGCGTGCGCGAAGGCCGGGCCATCGTCAACGCCGCCCGCAAGAACAAACGAATCGTGCAGACCGGCAGCCAGCAGCGCTCCGGCAAGAACTTTGAAATCGCCTGCGAAATGGTGCGCAAGGGCGCCCTGGGCAAGATCAGCCTCGTGGAAGTCGGCATTCCGGGGGTCAATTTTCAGGGACCGCCGGTGCCCGATTCCTCCGCGCCCGCCGAACTCGATTACGATTTTTGGTTGGGTCCTGCTCCCAAGCGCCCCTTCAACACGAAAAGGGTCCACTACAATTTCCGCTTTTTCTGGGACTATTCCGGCGGCCAGATGACCAACTGGGGCGCGCATCATCTCGATATCGCCCAGTGGGGCCTGGGCATGGACCATTCGGGGCCGGTCAAGATTGAGGGGGCCTTCACCCAGCATCCGCAGAATTGGTACGAAGTGCCGATGAATGCGAAGATCGAGTTCACCTATCCCGAAAATATCCGTTGCGTCCTGGCCCAGGGCGACCCCAAGGTCAAAGGCGGCACGAAGTTCATCGGCGAGAAAGGGTGGATTTGGGTCAATCGCGGCAAATTCGAATCGTCCGATCCGGCGTTGACCGCGCAAGTGAGCAAGGAAGCCCTGAGAGGGGACGCCAGCCCCGATCATCACAAAAATTGGCTGGACTCGATCGTCTCGGGTAAATTGCCGGTGTGTGACGCCGAAATCGGCCACCGCAGCGCCACGGTTTGCCATCTAGGCAACATTGCCGCCCGCCTCAAACGCGCCATTAAGTGGGATCCCGCCAAGGAAGTCTGCCTCGATGACAAGGAGGCCAATGAGATGTTGACCCGCTCGTACCGGGGCCCCTGGAAGAATCCGGGCGTTTGATCGCCCGCCCCATCCCACGCGCGACAAATCGGTATCGCACCCCGATCGGGCGCCTCAATCCTTGAAACCATAAGGATCGAGCGCCCGCTTCCATTTGGGGTCTTGCTCCAGCTCCTTGAAATCCTCAAGCGCCTGCAATTTCTCTTCCTCGGCCGTCGTTTCCGGTTTTTCTTGATCTGGAGCCTGTTCGGGCCTCGATCCCAGAATCTCTTCCATCCGGTCAAGAAATCGGTCGCAGGTCAGGGCGAGCGATTTGGCCCGCTTGGCGGCGATTTGAAGACGCCGATCATTACTCACCACGATGAGGCGCCTGGCCCCGCCTGCACGGCGGCGATTGCTTTCCAGCAGATCTTCAATCTCCTCGTCGGCTTCCCGGTCGGTGGCGAAAAGCAACTGGATGCCGGTTCTGTGCCGGGTGGAGGGCGCATGGAGCAAGTGCGAGGGAACGCCGGCCTTGCGGGCGCCGCGCGCATCGAAAACCACGAGAATTCGATCGCGCTGCTCGCAGATGCCGGCCAGGTGCGCAAGCAGCTTTTCCCGAGCCTGGGCAAGGGTGGTCTGGTCGAAGATTGGCAACCACCCCATCAGGTGGGCCAGGTTGTAGCCGTCGATGACGATGTCCGGCCCCTGGCTACCTCCGGGGTTGGGACCCCCAAGATTTCCTCTTTCCCGGCCTTTTTGGTGGAAGCTCATCCGAATCCTCGGAAACTGGATAGTTGGAAGTCTACCCTTGGAATTCGTTGCGGGAGGGGGTCATTGGGTGCGCGTTCTCCTTTTCGACATTGATGGAACCATGGTTGCCGGGGCGGGAGCAGGCCGCAACGCGATGGAAGAAGCGTTCGAGGCGCTCTATCGCAAGCCGGTCGTGATCGAATCCCACCGCCTCAGCGGCCGAACCGATCGGGGCATTGGCCTGGAGTTGCTTCGCGAGCACAAGCTGGCCGCTCCTGAAAACGAGGAAGCCGAACTGGCGCGCGTTTTCGAGGCCTATCTGGATCGCCTGCCCCATCGTTTGCGGCAAACTCCGGGCCGATTGCTGCCTGGCGTCACGGAAATCCTGACCCGCCTCAAACAGGCGCAAGGTCTTTCGCTGGGCTTGCTTACGGGCAATCTCAAGCAGGGAGCCCGCCATAAACTCGACTCCTTCGGTCTGACCGAATTCTTTGCTTTCGGCGGCTATGGAGATCGCCACGCCGACCGGGATGATGTCGCGCGCGAGGCCATGGGGCAAATACCGCCTGAAGTGGGGACGCCCAAGGAAGTCTGGGTGATCGGCGACACGCCCCTGGATATTCGGTGTGCCCGGGCCATTGGAGCGAGGGTGCTGGCGGTGGCAACGGGAGGTCATCCCCGTGACGAGCTGGCGACGTTTGGGCCGGATTTGCTGCTCGACAATCTGGCCGATATCGATTTTGTCTGCCAGAACCTGATGGGTGTTTGATCATGTTGCGGGCGTTTCTGGGTCACCTGTTGCGATTCTTGAGCCTTTGTGCTTTTGCCTTTTGGCAGGGGGGCTTTGTCTTCTATGCCGGGGTGGTGGTTCCGTTGGCGGGGGAGCTTTGGGGGCATCGAACTCAAGGATTTTTGACGCGGCAAGTGGTTCCCTGGATTCATCTTGCGGCATTGGCCGCACTGGGTCTGTGGTTGCTTGACGCCGCCTTATTGAAACCGCGGCGAAAAAGCCGGTTCTTATTGACCCTGGCAATGAGTCTGGGTGTTTTGCTGCTTATTTGGCTTTATCCCCAGATGGATGCGCATTTGGACCCCGAGATCAATCATGTCGAGGAGCCCAGGCAATTTCGCTTGTTGCACCGGATTTATTTGTGGACAAGCACGGTGACCTGGATGGCCAGCCTGGCCTGGCTCTGGCTACTCACCGCTCAGGACGACCCACGCAAGGAAAACGAAGGTGACCCAGAAAACGAAAAAAGCCGCAGGAACCGGGATACCGGTCAACCTGCGGCTTAAGGAAGCATGAAAAAGCTTCAATAATAAAGCGTCCTGCCGCGGACCGCTATGACGTCGCCCATCCGTCATTGCTATCCAGCGGCAGGACAATGTCATAATACCCCTCAAAACGCGAGGAGCAAGAGGATTGGATGAAGAATCTTAAGTTAATTGAAAATTTCTGAATTTTTATGAATTCCAACCAAGGATATAGCATCATGCATCCAGGTGAATCGCCTTTCGCGGCCCATACGACCCCCGCTCCCGTACTGGACGATAGCTGGGAAAACCTTCTGCAAACCGCAGGTTCAGAGGCGCTTTTCAGCCGGCTAAAAAAAGAGCTGCAAGAAAAAAACGATCATTCCGGTTTGTTTTATACGCATTTGATGGAAGCCCGCCATCGACTAGGAATTGCGGCCACACCCACCGGCCCGGCTTCGGAAATTCCGACGGAGCAGCACGAAGAATTCGAGGAAGCCATTCGCCAAGCAGCGACCGCCGTCGGCCGCTGGGCGCTCGACAAAGGCAACCTGGGCGCGGCCTGGAGTTACTATCGCCTGCTGGGAGAACCCGAACCCATCCGCCAGGCTCTCGAAAAAATCGACCTCGATCAGCTGGCCGACGACCAATACGAACAGGTCGAGGCCGCCATCCGCCTGGCGTTCCACGAAGGGCTCGATCCGGTGCGCGGCTTTCAATGGATCATCCACCGCTATGGCCTGTGCAATGCCATTACCACCCTTTCCCATCCGGAAACTCCGGGTGGTCCCCAGGCCCGGCTCGCTTGCCTCGATGCCCTGATCGGCGCGCTGCACCACGAACTGGCCAGCCGGCTGAACGCCGAGATCGAACGAGTCGAAGGCAAGGCTCCCCTTGCAACCATGCTCGTGCCCCCGCTTCCCCCCGGGACGATCGCCGAATTGATCAAGAACCGATCCTGGCTTTTCGAGGACGAGGCGTACCACATCGACTTGTCCCACCTTTCCTCGGTGGTGCAGATGTCTCAAGACCTGCCCAAAGGCCCCTCGCTTGAACGGGCCCGAGACCTTTGCGCCTACGGGTCTCAATTGAAAGGCCGATTTGTGCCGGGGGGCGAACCCCCGTTCGATCCGCTTTTCAACGGTTACGACCGGTTCCTGGGCGCGATCCAGGGAGACGACACCGACGGCCATGTGCGCTGGTTTGAGGAACAAGCCGAGCGCGAACTGGCCGAAGGCAACGCCTACCCGGCCGAAGTGCTGCGCAAACTTCTGGAACGGTTGGGCCGCAAAGCCGATTCGCTCGCATGGGCCGGCAAAACCCTCTCCGCCCAGGCACTGGCGCCGCTCTGCCGCGCCGCGGGGGATTTCACGCCCATGGTCGATGCCGCGAAATCGCAGGGAGACCCGGTCCACCTCGTCGCGGCGCTTCTAGAGCAAGAGAAACTGAGCAAGACCGCCGGAAAAAAAGCTTGAACCAAAGAAAGCTCCCCATCCGCCCCAAATTTTTTTCGGGTGAATGGGAGCAAGGTTTTCCAAGGCCCAGCGCAGCCCGGAGAACCGCTTCCGATTGCCCGGGTCAGACTTCCCGGAAAAACCGGCGCTTCTATATCAGAATGGGAACCACCTCTCGCAAAAGTGCTTGCTAACCGAAAGGGAGACTCCATGGGAAACTGGCGAAAACTGGGCGGAATCTGCGGGTCGCTGGCCCTTTTGGGCGGGGTCCTGATTCCGCAATCCCGCGGCCAGGAGGCTCCCCTGGTTCTGCCCCCGATTTCCATTGAGCGGATGCGCGCGGATGTCAAATACCTGGCGAGCGATCCATTGCAAGGGCGCGGGGTCGGCACCCGCGGCGAAGAACTGGCCACCGACTACATTGCCTCGCAGTTCGAAAAGGCCGGGGTCAAACCGGGTGGCGAAAAGGGGACCTATTTTCAGGCGGTGCCCTTGGTGCTCGTCAACACCGGCAAAGACGCCACCCTGTCTTTCGTGAAGGGGACCGGCGCCACCCCTCTCAAACTCGAGGACGAATTTGTCGGCGTCAGCTATTCGCAAAAGACGGAAGAATTCGAAGCCGACGCGATCTTTGTCGGCCACGGCATTTCGGCGCCGGAATTCGGCTGGGACGATTACAAAGATGTCGATGTCAAAGGCAAGGTGGTGGTGCTCTTCACCAATGAGCCCCCCTCCGAAGACATCAAATTCTTTGGAGGCAAGGCACTCACCTATTACGGCCGCTGGACTTACAAATACGAAGAAGCCACCCGCCGCGGCGCGCTGGCCGCACTGATCATCCACACCAACGAATCGGCCGGTTACCCCTATTCGGTGGTGCGCAAGCTCAACGGCGCTCAGATCCAGCAGGATCCCAGTTCCCACGCCCTGGCCTTCGCTGGCTGGCTCTCGACTCAGGGAGGAAATAAGCTACTCGCCTCAGTCGGCCTGACCGTGCCCGAAGCGCTCAAAAAAGCCGACACCGCCGGCTTCAAGCCGATTCCGCTCGGCGTCAAAATCAAGGCAAACATTCCGACCACGGTCGAGAAGATCCTCTCCAAGAATGTGCTCGGCCGCGTCGAGGGTTCCGATCCCAAACTCAAAGACGAAGTCGTCATGTTCACCGCCCACTGGGACCACCTGGGAGTGAGCAAGTCGGCACTTGGCACGGAAGAGATTTACAGCGGCGCGCTCGACAATGGCTCGGGTTGCTCGATCCTCATGGAAATGGCGCGTGCCTGGGCGACCATGACCCCGCGGCCCAAGCGCTCGGCGCTGTTTCTGGCGCCCACCGCCGAGGAAAGCGGTTTGCTCGGCGCGACCTATTACGCCGCGCACCCGATCGTGCCCCTGGGCAAAACCGCGATGGATTTCAACTTCGACACGGTCTACCCGATTGGCGAAACCGAATCGATCGTGATCAACGGTGCCGATCGCACCACCCGCTGGGCCAAGCTGCAAGAGACGGCCAAAAAGCTCAACCTCGGAATCGAGGCCGACCGCCGCGCGCACCAGGGCCTGTTCTATCGCTCCGACCATTTCGCGCTGGCCAAAGGAGGCGTTCCCGCTTTCTCCGTGGGCCGCGGCGAAAAGGTGAAGGGCAAGCCGGTCGATTTCGCCAGGAAAGCCAGCGAGGATTTCATCGCCAACACCTACCACACCCCCAAGGATGTCTACAAGGAAGAATGGGATTTCCTGTCTTACCCCGTGCTCATTCGCTTTGCGCTCACCGCCGCCGCGGAAGTGGCCAACGACCCGGTGCTGCCGACCTGGGTCGCCGGGGATGAGTTCCTTCCGGCTCGGCAAAAAAGTGGTGTGAAATAAGGGACAAGTTCCCGCTTGCCGTCACCTGCATCAACGAAAAAAGAGAGGGCGCATTCGGCGCCCTCTCTTTTTTGCTTTCTGATCCCTAGGGAAAAAACTGGATCGCTCGAATTAAGCAAGGAGTCGAGTGATCACCGAGGCTTTTTCCACTCCGGTAAGTTTCTGATCGAGCCCTTGATAGCGGTAGCTGAACCGCTCGTGGTCAAAGCCCATGGCGTGAAGTACCGTGGCGTGGAAATCGCGCAGGTGGACCGGATCCTTGACGATGTTGTAACTGAATTCGTCGGTCTCGCCGTAAACCTCTCCCGCCTTGATGCCGCCGCCCGCCATCCACATCGTGAAGCAGCGCGGATGATGATCGCGGCCATAATTCTGCTTCGACAGGCCGCCTTGCGAATAGATCGTGCGGCCAAATTCACCACCCCAGATCACCAGGGTGGAGTCGTAAAGCCCCTTGCGCTTGAGATCTTGGATAAGCGCGTAGCAGGGCTGGTCGACATCGCGGCACTGATCCGGCAAGCGGCCGGCGACATTGGCGTGCGTGTCCCAGTTGTTGTGATAGATCTGCACAAAGCGCACGCCGCGTTCCACCAGCCGCCGCGCAAGCAGGGCCGTGTTGGCAAAGGTCCCCGGCTTCTTGCAGGCATCGCCATAAAGCTTGAAGGTCGACACAGGCTCCGAGGCCAGGTCGGTCAGTTCCGGCACGCTCGTTTGCATCCGGTAGGCCATTTCGTACTGCTGAATGCGCGTGAGCGTATCCGGATCGCCCAGTTCGCCAAGCGTCATTTCGTTAAGGCGTTTGATTCCGTCGAGCGTTTTGCGCCGCGTCTGCGAGTCGACGCCGGGCGGATTATTGATGTAAAGAATCGGGTCTCCCGCCGTGCGGAAACTGACGCCGGCATGTTCACCCGGCAGGTAGCCCGATTGCCAGAGCCGGCCCGAAATCGCCTGCACCTGTTCGGTATTGCTCGGCTGAGCGACCATCACGACAAAGGTGGGCAAGTTCTGGTTGAGACTACCCAGGCCATAGCTGGTCCAGGCGCCCAGGCAGGGGCGGCCGGTCACCTGGTTGCCGGTCTGAATGAAGGTGATCGCCGGTTCGTGGTTGATCGCCTCGGTGTTCATCGAGCGCATGTAGGCGCAATCGCCCGCCATCTTCGCTTTCCAGGGAAGCAGTTCGGAAAACCACATCCCGTTGGGACCATGCTGGGCGAATTTGAACTTCGAGGGCGCGATCGGAAAGCGCGGCTGCATGGAGGTCATCGTCGTCAGGCGCTGACCCTTGCGCACCGATTCGGGCAGGTCCTTGTCGTACCACTCGTTCATCTTGGGCTTGTAATCGAACAGATCCATCTGGGGCGGCCCGCCCACCATATGGAGGTAAATCACATGCTTCGCCTTGGCGGGATGATGGGTCATCGGCCCAGGCAGCATGCCGATCGCGCCGCCCGCGGCGGGCGGGTTGTCCGCGGCGCCCGCCGAAGATTTCCCCATCAGGCTGGCAAGAGCCGCCCAGCCGACCGCGTGAGAGCCCTGGCGGAAGAAATGCCGCCGGGTCAGGTTCAGCCCTTTTTCCTGATTCAGTTCCTGGAGGATCGAGGTCTTCATGGTTTTCCTGGTTTTCCTGGTTTTCCTGGTATTTGGATTCCCGGGCGAGGATTCTGCCGATTGCGGGTGTCTTTTATTTACGCCTGTTTGCGGAAACCAAAAATTACTTGCAAAGAACCTCATCGAGATTCATGAGCGAGTTGGCCACCATGGTCCAGGAGGCAAGTTTCGCGGGATCGATCTTGTCATCGACCTTGAACTCGCCCACGGTGAGCAGCTTTTTCGCTTCGGCCGGCCGCGCCTGATAGTGGGTCAAGAGTTCGTTCCACTCGGCGAGCACCACCTGGCGTTCCTTGGCGTTCAGGGTGCGCGACATCAATCTCTGGCTGATCGCGTCCAGCGTTTTGTCACTGGAATCTTTCCCCTCGCCGATGGCCTTTTGGGCCAGCGCCTTGGCCGCCTCGACAAACTGGATGTCGTTCAAGGTGACCAGCGCCTGCAGAGGAGTATTGGTGCGCTCGCGCCTCACCGCGCAGGTCTCGCGATTGGGCGCATTGAAGATCTCCATACTCGCCGGAGGCGCCGAACGCTTCCAGAAGGTGTACATGCTGCGCCTGTAGAGGTTCTCTCCCGATTCGGCGCGGTAGTCGCGGGTGTTGCTGCCGATCATGGCCACGGCCTCCCACACCCCATCGGGCTGGTAGGGTTTAACGCTCGGGCCGCCGATCTTGCGCACCAGCAGGCCGCTGGAAGCCAGGGCGTGGTCGCGGATCATTTCGGCATCCATGCGGAAACGAGGACCACGCGAAAGGAGCTTATTGGCCGGGTCCTTGTCCAGTTTCTCGCGCGAGGTCAGCGCCGACTGGCGGTAGGTCGCCGACATCACGAGCATTTTGAAAAAGGCCTTGATGTCGTACTTCTTGTCGCGGAATTCCAGCGCCAGCCAGTCGAGCAGTTCCGGGTGGCTGGGAAGTTCGCCGGTGATGCCGAAGTCGCCCGACGTGCGCACGATACCGGTACCGAAAATTTCCTGCCAGAACCGGTTGACCGTCACCCGGTCAGTCAGCGGGTTTTCCTCTTGTAAGATCCACTGCGCCAGACCCAGACGATTCTTGGGGGCGCTGGCCGGCATCTTGTGCAGCACTTCGGGAGTCGCCGCCTTGACCGGATCCTTGCGTTTGTCGTATTCGCCGCGAGCGAGCACAAAGGCCGAAGCCTCCATCCCCTTTTCCACCATGATGTGGGCGATCGTGCCGCGAGCGCGAATTCCCTGTTCTTCACGCTCGGCCTTGCCCAGTGCGCCGGCCAGTTCGATCGACGGCTTGTCCTGCGTGGCAATCCACCAGGCAAACAGTTCGTCTTTTTCAGGAGCGGTGCGCTTGGCCGGCTCCTTCGCCAAGATGTCGGCAAGGCGGGCGTTGCGGCCCAGGCCCGCCGCTTCGGCCGCGTCGAGCGGGCGATCGTAGAAACGAATGTCGGCAAGGCGAATGTTCGCCAGGCCTTCGGCGCCCTCGCGCCGGGCCAGCCGCAAAGGAACCGGCGTCTTGATGCTCGAGGTCAAGTTGTCGTTGGCGATGTCGGCTTCCTGAAGCGCCCCATCCAGATACAACTTGACGCCGGCCGCCTTGGAGGATCCGTCGTAAGTGACGGTGAGGTGATACCAGGTGTTGGCGCTCAGGGTCTTCTTCGCGATCACCTTGATGGCGCTGGAGGGCCAACTGGAAACGATGTGCGTGCCGATGCGGCCCTTTTCAAGCCACAGGTCCCAGCCGCGATATTCTCCCGGCTTGGCCATGCGCGCCAAAAGCGACCCGACGCTGCCGCCCTGGGGATAAAAGAACCAGGTACTCACGGTGTAGGCTTGAGTTCTTTCCCAATCGCCGGCTTCGGCAACCGTGATTTCTCCCGGTTTCTCCAGTGTCAACTCTTTTTTGTCCGCATTCCATTTCGTGCCTTTCAAGTCGAGCTTGCGCGACTTGCCGGCCACGCTGATTTCGGCGGTTTTCCCATCGCTTTCGCGCAAGGCCGCATGAAATACCTGGCCATTGACTGGTATGCGCGCTTTCATCTCCTCTGGCTTGGCGCCTGCCAGCCAGGTTTCAAATGCCGGCTTGGCCGCGCCCTTGCGATCGGCCACTTTCTTTCGCAATTCGCCGATTTCCTTGGTCACTTGCTCCCAGCGGGCGCGCTCATCAGAGCGCGGCACGGGAATTGTCGGCGGGGTGTCCTTGATGTTGCCATCCATCGCGTCCTGCGTGGTGTTGTTGAAAAACGCCGACAGGGCGTAGAAGTCTTTGGTGGAAATCGGGTCGAACTTGTGGTCGTGGCAGACGGCGCAACCGGCGGTCAGGCCAAGGAACACCTGGGCCATCGTTTCGGTGCGGTCGCGGGCATAGAGCACCAGGTATTCCTCGCTGATCGCTCCGCCTTCGCTCGTGGTGATGTTGCAACGGTTGAAGCCGGTGGCCACCTTCTGGTCGAGGCCCGCGTCGGGCATCAGGTCGCCAGCCAGTTGTTCGAGGGTGAAGCGGTCAAAGGACAAGTTCTTGTTGAAGGCATTGACCACCCATTCGCGGTAACTCCAGATTTCGCGGAAGTTATCGAAGTGAATGCCATGCGAATCGGCGTAACGGGCCGCGTCGAGCCAGTAGCGAGCGCGGTGTTCGCCCCATTCGGGGCGGGCCAGGAGCTTGTCCACCAGTTTCTCGTAAGCATTGGGATCGGTATCGGCGACAAACTCTTCGACCAGGGCCGGCTCGGGCGGCAGGCCGTTCAGGTCAAGGCTCAGGCGGCGCGCCAAGGTGCGCCGATCGGCTTCGGGCGCGGGGGCCAGTCCCTTGGCTTCGAGGCCTGCGAGGATGAAAGCGTCCAGAGGCGAACGGACCCAGTCTTTTTTGACCACCTTTGGCAAGGCAACCTTTTGCGGAGCGAGGAACGACCAGTGAAGCTGGTATTCGGCGCCCTGGGCAACCCAGGCCTTGATCGTTTCTTTTTGCTTGGCGGTCAGCACCTTGTGCGACTTGGGCGGCGGCATGATCTTCGAGGATTCGGTGGCGAAAAGCCTCAGGACCATTTCGCTTTCCTCCGGCTTGCCGGGGATGAGCGCGCCCGCCTTGATCGCGTCTTCACGCCGGTCGAGGCGCAGATCGGCCTTGCGCGCGGCGCTGTCGGGGCCATGGCAAGCGAAGCAGGTTTCGGCGAAGATGGGGCGAATGTCGCGGTTGTATTCGAGTTTGTCGGCCGCACCGGCTGCAGTGCCCGTGACGGCTTGTGGCGCCGGCTTGGCCGCCGGTGGAGCGACGCTCGTTTGCGCGAACAGCACACCCAGGCCCAGAAGCGGCGCCGACGCAAAAGCAAAAGAGGTCAGAACTTTGTCCATTCTCATTGCCGCGAGTCTCCGAAAACCCATTTGCAGGTTTTCCCTGATGAATCGACCAGTCAGACCAAACGGATTTTGGCCCCGCGGCTCGCAAGCGGCGAGCTAAGGAGCATCAAAGGTAGGTCCTTCCATTGTAAGCCGGTCCAGGTCGTGGCTCAACCATGAAGTCGGGGGGAAGCAGAACAGGGAAGGTTGAGAACCTCCCCTGTTCCTACGGCCGGTACGATGTGACCGCCAGCTCAAGTCTTAAACAATGGCCTGGAAATCACTTACGAAGCCGGCTTCAATACCAGATTCTCGATGAAGAATTCCATCATGCGACCCCGGTTCAAGCCGGCATGGCCCTGATCGGCCCCCACCTGGACTTCAATGCTTTTGCCGGCTCGCAAAAACGCCGAGATCAATTGCAGCGAATTGGACGGATGAACATTGTCGTCGGCCGTGCCGAAAAACACCATAAGGCGACCCTTGAGCTTGTTGGCCATCGGCATCATATTCGTCTGCTCGTAGGCCTTTTTGCTCTCTTGAGGGAGGCCGAGGTACCGTTCGGTGTAGATCGTGTCGTAGTTGCGATAATCGGTCACGGCCGACGAGGCGCTGCCGGCATGAAACAGGTCGGGGTGGCGCAACAGACACAGGGCCGACATCGACCCTCCATACGAGGCGCCAAAGATACCCACGCGTTTGCCATCGACATAAGGCCGCTTGGCCAATTCCTTGACCCCCTCGGCCTGATCGTCAACTTCAATCACGCCGACATTGCCATAGATCGCATCGAGGATCGCCTTACCGCGGCCCGCCGCGGTGCGTGAGTCGAGCGACGCCACCAGAAAGCCATACTCCGCGATTTCCGGTGGCAGGGCAAAGGTTTCGCGCGCGCCGTTGGTTTCAGGCCCCGCATACACCGAAATGAGCAGCGGGTACTTTTTATTGGGATCGAAATTCGAAGGGCGATTGAGCATCCCGTACAAGTCGGTCTTCTGATCGGCCGCCTTGTAGGTGAACAGTTCGACCTTCTTGAGACCAAGCTTTTCGAATTGGGTCACGTCCGACTTGGCCAGTTCCGCGATCACCTTGCCGCCGTCGTCGATCAGACGCGTGAAGGGGGCCTGGTCGTGGGTCTGGGCGATGTCGAGAAAATGCTTGCTATCGGGGGCCGGGTTGATCGTGTGGTGGAACATGGGATCGGTGAGGCGCGTGTCTCCCTTGCCATCGAGTCCCACCTTGTGAAGCTGGAGCTTCATCGGGTTGTCGCCGGATCGCGCCATGTAGAAAAGGAGATTGCGCTCCTCATCGATCTGCACGATGTTCGCCACTTCAAACGGGTGATTGGTCAGCGGCGCGATCAGGCTTCCAGACACATCGTAGAGGTAATAGTTTTTGAATCCGGAACGCTGCGAGGCCCAGATGAACCGTTTGTTGTCTTTGAGGAAGCGGTTTTCGGGCAGGTTTTCCACCCAGCTTGGCTGCCATTCTTCATGGACGATGACGCGGCACTTGCCCGTCACCGGGTCGGCCCCCACATATTCCATCGCCTTTTGCAGCCGGTTCGTGCGGAAGAAGCGCACCTCCTTGCTATCGGGCGACCAGGACACCGCATAGACATAATGACCGATCGAATCGTTGGTGAATGGCTTGCCATCGCGAACATCGAGCTTCACCGTCTTGCCCGTTTCCGTGTCGTAAACGAGCAGGTCCACCACCGGATTTTCGGTGCCGGCCTTGGGGTACGCTTCGGTTTCCACTTTGTTTTGCAAGGCGACCTGATTGGTCAAAACAAAATAATCCTTGACCTTCGATTCATCAAATCGGTAGAAGGCCAGTTTTTTGCTATCGGGCGACCACCACATGGCCGAGCGTTGAAAAAGCTCTTCGCCATAGACCCAGCTGGCCACACCATTTTTAATGCGCTTTTTCTCATCGCCATCGGTGGTGATTTTTTTGGCATCCTTCCCTTCCGGACTCGACAGCTCGACATTGCGGTTTTTGTGCGAGGCCAGACTCTTGCCGTCGGGCGACAGGGTCGTGCCAGCCTGGCGGCCGCGAGCGGGTCCCTTGGTCCCGAAACCGCGTCGGCCCATTCCCCCTTTCTCGTTGCCCTCGTCCTTTCGTTCGCCCGCTTCCGATTCTTTTTGCGCCGCGATGTCGTAGACCCAGCGTTTCCCATCGCGCGAGTATTCAATCGACTTGCCGCCGTCTTTCCAGGTGCCCACGAGGGAGCCGAACTTGACCGACTTCGGGATTTCCTTGGAGACTTTTTCGAACTGTTCCTGGCCCGGCATTTTCTTGAGCCGGTCTTGTCCCAGGGCCTGGCCTCCCAGCATCCAGGGTAAAAGAAAGAGCCCCAGAAAAAGGAACAGGCCGACCTGTTGTCTCGGGAATCGAGTCAAAACGAACTCTCCGGAATTAGGGTTGCGCGAATCGGATGAGGGAAAGGCTGGCTTATGCGAAAAACTAGAAGGAAACGGGGGCCTTTTCCATGAGATTTCAGAATCGGCATCCTCGATCCAGAGCTTTCTCATGAACCTGTTCGGGCAATGCCCCCGATTCCCTGGAAACGAGATCCAAACTGGCCCAGGCGCCCAGTCACCCCACCCTGGACGCTCCGATAGGACCCTTCCTCATTTGACGCCGGCGTCGGCCCATTCCTTCTGCGAGCCTTCGATGCGCAAGGGACCGGCCAGTTCCTTGCCATCACGGTAAATGACATAGGAATCGGCACCGGTAACGCTGTCCCACTTCAACTTGGCCAATCCTCCCGCCTTGACCTCCGGCGAGAGGTTGGTGCGCTTTCCTTGGGGGCTCACCGCGGCGATTTGATAGGTCCTTGGGCCGGAACCATCGTCCTTCAGTACTTTGGGCGCGGCCGGCACCGCCACGGTCGCGCTCGACAAATTCCCTCCCCAAAGCTGGAGCACTTCCGAAGGGTAAGGCAAACCGCCGCCTCCATAACCGCCGCCGCCGATCGACATCATCCCCTGCCCGATGATCGCATCGGTGAGCGGTTCGCCATGCCTCGGCCGAAATGTTTGAAATCGCAGTCGGCCTGGGTGGTTTGAACCGTTCCACTGGTTGGCCGGAACTTCGGAAAGTTCCAGCGCTTCTCCCTGCACGATCGCCACTTGCCGCCAGGCGCCGTCGATCCAGAGATTCCACGATATATGGCCCGGATTGCCGCGGCGGCTGCCGTCTTTTTCGAGCGCATGAAAGCGGTCATCAAACGGGTCGTCGATTTCCCCCTTGATGAGGCGACTGCGCACCCACAGTCCCCCGGGGCCGTCAAAAAGCGAGCGGGCATAAATCCCCCGAGGAATCTGCTGCGCTTCAAACCCCTCCTCCCAGGTCTTGCCGGTATCGGAGACGATCAATTCCTTTTTGACGATGAGCTTCTCGACTTCCAGGACCTTGATCCGCTCGACTTCCGGAGCCTTGGTGCGATCCTGCGTGGCGTTCATCAATCCCATGGTGGTCGCGACGGAAATCACCACCGTGCCGATACGTTCTTTGATCACGGTCATCTCCTCGGGGAAAGGGGGCTTTCATAGAGCGACCTGGCTTGCGTCCAATTGACGCAAGCCAGGTCGTAAATGTCCAAAATCGGAACGAGGCTCGGTTATTTCAAACCAAGTTTTTGCCGGAACTGTCCATACCCCTTGACCAGGCCGTCTTTCCAGGCTGGGTTGGGCTTGGCCGATTCGCGGAAGCGGACCATCCTGCCGACCGCATCGGCCACGGTGAACGGATCCTTATTCCCCGCTTGACGGCGCCGGTGAGTCTCAAGCCCCGCCAAGGCGGCGGCGGCCGCACCCAGGGCCGGCCCCTCGAACGAGCGCAACCGCTCCAGGGGGTGACCGAGCAAGGTCGCCAAAATCTCGACCATCAGATCGCTACGCGCAATGCCGCCCGAAACGGAGATGCGCTTGATCTTCTGACCATTGCGCTCGTGGGCCTCGACGCCCGCTGCAATGAGGTAGGCAATCGCTTCGAGTGCCGCGCGAAAGCGCACGCCCATTTCGGCCGGTTCTCCCGCAGTCCACTCGACGCGCGGTGCAGTCACACCCAGCGACGGTTCGGGGAACGAAAAAGGCAAAACGATCGTGCCGTTGCAGCCCGAGGGAACCGACCTGGCCGCCGTTTCGAGCGCTTCCCAGTCGGGGTAAGCGCCCACGACTTTGTCGAGGAACTGCGCGCCGTTGGTGTAACAGCGCATCCACAAATAGGGCCCCCAGTTGAGCCTCATGCAATCGAGGTCGTCCCCCGCGGGCGGCGCCTCGGCGCTGGCGTTGACCACGGCGGAATTGCCCAGGATGATTGCAAGTTGACCCGCCTCCACCGCGCCGCCCCCGGCGAGGCCGGCCTGTTGATCGTCGGAAGTGGGGAAGATCAAGGGCGATCGATCCGGATCGATGCCGCAATCGATTGAGATCCCTCGGCCTAACGGGCCAATCGGCGTATTCGCATCGAGAATGGGGGGTAATTGCGCCCGCACCATGGCTCGCTTTTCCGGGTCGCGCAGGGCGTCGAGCATGCCCAGGGCGTATTTGCCCGTTCGCAAGTCCAAAATCCCCGTCGACGCGGCGCTCGAAATGCTCGTCTGATTGAACCGGCCCGTCAAATAGCCGGCCGCGAGCGAGCCATGCGGCAGAATGCGCCAGGTGCGCCGCCAGCCATCATGATTTAAGTGCGATTCATCCTTGACCCAGTGAGAAAGGGAATAGCGCACGGCCCAGGGGCCGCCGGTCAATTCTCGTGCGCGAGCCTGTCCGCCCAAACGAGCCAGGCCCTCGCCGTGATATTTGGCCAGGGTGCTGTCGTTCCAGCAGATCGCGCGGCGCACTTGCAAATTGTCGTGATCGATCCGGCCCGAAGTGTGGTGCGTCGCGCTGATTCCCGCCGCGCTCCAGTCCCAGAGCCGGCCCAGTTGCTGCAAGCGGGCCGCGAGCACGCTGGTCGCCGCGATCGCCTGGCCTTCGAGCTGATTGAGGTTCAATTCGCTGACTCCGCCCTCGGTCCAAAGGTCGGTCGTCAGCCGGGCCTCGGCCAAGGTTTGGCCTTCGAGGTCAAACGCCAGCGCCTTGACTCCTCCCGTGGAAAAGTCGTAGCCGACCACCACCGCATCGTCGGGAACCATATTCAACGGCTGCATCGCCATGGCAAATCTCGCAAATGATCGATCAATTCTGGGAAAGGCAAAAAAGAAACGAATGATTCGACCGGGCTACCTGCTGATGAGCATCGCGTCCCCATAGCTGTAAAACCGGTAATCTTGACCGATCGCTTCGTTATAGGCGTTTTGCAAGCGCGCGCATCCCGCCATGGCCCCCGTCAAAAGCAAAAGTCCCGACCGCGGTAGATGAAAATTGGTCAGGAGCAGGTCGATCGCCTGAAAGGCATGGCCAGGCCGGATCGTCAGATCGGCGTCGCCTTTCCACGGAATAGGCCCGGCGCTCCAGTGCATTGCCGCCGATTCCAGTACGCGCGTGGTCGTGGTCCCGACGGCCACCACGCGCCCCTTGCGCTGGCGGCAAGCGGCGATTTTCGCGGCGGCCTCGGCAGCAACTTCTCCCCATTCCGGCTCGACTTCGTGCGTGGCCGGGTCCGATTGAATGGTCTGAAAGGTTCCGGGTCCCACATGCAGGGTCACCCTGGTCGAATCGATTCCGCTTTGCGCCAGTCTTTCGAGCAATTGCGGCGTGAAGTGCAGCCCCGCCGTGGGCGCCGCGACCGATCCGGGCGGTCCGGCCCAAATGGTCTGGTAGCGCTCGCGATCGCCCTGCTCTTCGCGCCCGCCACGAATGTAGGGGGGCAAGGGTAGGTAGCCGTAACGTTCTAGTAATTCGGCAAAACTGCCCTCGGCTTCGGGGCGGACCAGCCAGCGCTTGCGCTCGGTGCGGCCTTCGAGGACCAGGGGCAATGAGGTTCCCGCGATGGGACTTGTTTCGGGCGCCCGCGCCAAAAAGCGGGTGCCAGGCCCTGGTCTGCCGCCCGTTTTCGCCATGACCTCCCAGAGACCATCGGGCGCCGGCCGGACGAAGAGCATTTCAAAGGCGCCGCCCGTTCCCTCGCGGCGGCCAAGCAGCCTGGCGGGGATGACGCGGGTATCGTTGAAAACGAGGAGATCGCCTGGTTGCAAACACTCAGGCAGGTCGCGCACCTGACAATGGTGCAATTCGCGGCCCGGACCAAGAACCATCAGGCGTGCCGAATCGCGCGGCTCGACCGCCCGCTGGGCAATGAGCTCCGGAGGCAGGTCGTAATCGACGAACCATGCCTCCGGTTGAGCTTCCACGGGAAAATCCGTTCCGAAAACAGCGACTTTACTTGAACGACTCGACAAAAGCATCGAAGCCCTTTTGATACTTGTCGATCGTCTTGGCGGGGCCGACCATGCGGATCTGCCAGGGAGTCTTCCCTTCGAAATACAGTGCGCTCATCTTGTAATTGGGGCGTGGCTCGGATTTCGCGTTGGGGTTGAACGGAGCCGCCTTGAACATGTAAGTCCCGCTCAGGTCAACGCGCTTGCCTTCCATGGTCCCCACCTTGACTTCGGTCACCTTCGCTTCACCTTCGGGAAAGGTGCCCTTCCAGCGATCGATGTTGGCGTTGGCTCCGCCGCCCAGACCTTTGAAAATCACAATTTCCGCATCCTTGCCGCCTTCGCCGGGCAGTTTGAACTGCGCAAAGCGCATGGCATTGCCGGGTTTTTCTTCCTTCCATTCGGCTGGCGCCGTACTGCTGGCGTCCTCGATCTTGACCGTGATCCCTTTGTCCTCGGCGCGAGCCAAGCCCACAACGACGGCTCCCAAGCCGACCAACCCAGCCATCATCCCCTTAAAACGGCTCATCTTCAACCTCCCGAAAAGTAATTCCTAAAAACTCGAACGTTGGGCCAAATCGCCAGCAAATATTCCAACCAAATTTTCTAATCAAATATTCCATTCAAAAATTCAACGGTTTTCTAGTTCTTGGAAAGACCCTTGAACCAGTCAAACCCTTGCTTGACCTTGCCCCCCTCGGCGTCGTCTTCGTGCACGAGGATGGCAAAGCGCAGCTTCAAAGATTCGTTCGGTTTCATTTTCACAAGCTCGTTGTTGCCGCGCATCGCGGGAAAACCCGACTTCGCCCGGCCAAACGGATTGGCCGCAAGCAGGCCATAACCGCGCGCATGCCAGCAGGTTTTGATCGGGTTGGCCGGGTCGGCCAGTACGGCGATGCCGACGGTCTTGCCATCGAGCGGCCCCGAATAGTCGACCCAGTCAAGCTGCCGGCCCCAAATATTGCCTTCCTTGGTCTTCCCCTCAGAGGAAGTCATCTTCCCCTTCCCGGCATTTTCCGCCATGGCATCGCGCACGCGGATGCCGAACGAGCCTTCCTTGGTATCGTCAAAGGTCACCGCATGCTCGCCGGCCTTCATTTCACTGTCCATGACGATGAGCCGCTGGCCGCCTTCGCCCTCGATCACCTTGAGCGTGCGAACCTCGCGCAGGATCGAAGCACCTTCGGCACTGACCCAGTTCAGCTCGACCTTGACCGAGGCTTCCTTCCCTGAAGACTGGGTATCCAGAACTTTCACAAGCTGGATCTTGCCGTGCGGGCCATCCTCCGACCAGAAATCCACTCCGACTATGCCTTTTTTGCGCGGGACAGTGACGCCTTCGGCCACGACATCGCCATGGCAAAACCAGGCCGATTTCTGATGCTTGTGATCGGTCGTTTTTTCGGCAGCGCCCGGTTTGACCGCCTCCAAGGGCCAGGCCCGGGTCAGAGGCACGCCCGAACTGGACAGAATCGGCCACAAATAAGGCTTGGCGACCTTGGGACCAATGTAAAGGCGGGTAAAGAGCTTGCCATCGATATCGAAGCGAATCGATTCCTCGCCTTCGGGGACGGCCTTGACCTCGCCCCGCGCGGCCATGGGCGAGAAAACAAGCCCAAGCGACCAAAGCCACCACAAAACGCGACCGGATCGAACATTTCGCGGCATCGGGGCACTCCCGGAATTTTGATCGAACGACCCGCCCAACCGATCGCGGCCAATTCCGCGATAGAATGGCCAAGAGGGAGCAACCGGCACGGGGGTGCTGGCCATTCTAAAAGAGGCTTGGTTCACAAGCCACAACCTCCCTGGCAAATTCCTTTCTGGAGATTCCCAATGACGTCCCAATGGCGCCGATGGACCGGCAGCTTCGCGATCGCCCTCGCGGCGAGCTGGGCGTTCCTAACCCCAACCGCAGTGGTCGCGAAGGCCGACAAGCCGGCTCTCATTCTGCGCGTGGCCGCACTCGACACCCTGATCGCCGATGTCTTCCACCTGGCCAAAGTGATCGGCCGCGAGGACGAAGTCAAGCAAGCCGAAACGCTGTTGAAGAACTTCACCGGACCGAAGGGGATCGAAGGCCTCGACACGAAAAAGCCCTGGGGCGTTTACGGCAAAATCGGGCCCAGCGGTATCGATAGCGAAGGGGTCGTGCTCCTGCCGATCGCCAATCAGAAGGTCTTCTTGGAATTCCTCAACAAGGTCGGCCAGAAGCCGGAAGAGAAAGAGGGCCTCTACACCCTCAATGTCGATTCGAGCCCGTTCCCCTTATTCTTCCGCTTTCATAACGGCTACCTTTGGGGCACCTTGCGCGACGAAAACTCGATCGCGGTCAAGAACCTTCCCGACGCCGCCGAGCTCCTGTCCCCTGAAAAAACCGGAGCGATGTCGCTGACTTTCGATTTCTCGGCCGTGCCGCAGCAATTGCGCACCATGGTGCTTGACAAGATCGACGAAGGCCTCAAGCAAGCCAAGGAAAAAGCGCCCGCCAATGAATCCGAAACCGAGAAACGAGGCCGCCTCGCCGGCATCGATCTTTCCGGCGAACTATTCAAGCAGGTGCTGACCGACGGCGGCGAAACGATTGCGAAAATCGACCTCGACCGCCGCAATGACGAAATGCTCGTGGAATTCTCCTTCGCAGGCAAACCCGGTTCGACCCTGGCCAAAAACCTGGCGAGCATGGGGGCGCGCAAGGGCCTGGTCGCCAGCCTGCCGGGCTCCGATTCGGCCTATTTCGTCGGCTTCAACATCGGCCTGCCCGAATCGCTTGCCAAGCTGGCCGCCGACGGCTTCAAGCAAGGCTTCAACGATGCGATGGCCAAGGATCCCCAAAACGATCCCAAGAAGAAGGAATTGGCGAGCAAGCTCTACGACATCCTGCTCCCCATTTTCGAAAAGGGCATTTTCGACCTGGGCGTCGATATCCGCGGCCCTGGCCCCAAGAACAAATACACGATCATCGGCGGCATCGCGGTTCCCGACGCCCGCAAGGTCGAAGCCCTGATCAAGCAACTGCGCACCGATGTCCCGGAACTGGCCACGGTGATCGAACTCGATGTGGCGAAAAGCGATAAGGCGACCTACCACCGCCTGGCGATCGATCCCTTGCCCAAGGACATCGTGCAAATCGTCGGCAACTCGCCGATCACCCTGGGCTTCACCGCCGACACCGTCTATTTCGCCCTGGGCAGCGAGAGCCAAAAGGCAATCGAAGAGCAAACCACGAAAGGCTTTGCAGCAGGTCCCTTGATCCAGGCCGACATGCGCATGAACCGCATGGCGCCGATTTTCGGGATCAAGGAAAAGGCCGTCCTGGGCGCCGCCAAGAAGGCGTTCGACGGCAAACCGAACCAGGATTTGTTCCAAACCAAGGTCACATCGGGAGATAAGCTCGTTTTCAAAATGAGCATGAAAACCCAGGTCCTCGCCTTCTTCGGCGCGCTGGCGCCCAAGGATAACTAGCGTTTCGCGATCGAATCCGGCCGGCTTTGGCACGGATTTTTTCACCGATTCGACGACTTGCCGCCGGTTCCTCTTGAACCGGCGGGGGGCCCCGGCTATACAATTCTTCTCTGCCGGATTTCACCGATTCGGCAGCGATTCCCCGATAGCTCAATGGTAGAGCAACCGGCTGTTAACCGGTTTGTTGTAGGTTCGAGTCCTACTCGGGGAGCTGATACTTAAGTTCTTTGCCGAAACAGCGTTTACGTTTTCCTCGGGAATGGACCCCGAGAGCGGCTTTCAGACCTCAAAAGTGTAAGGCCTTACACTTGGGGAGCCGCTTCCGTGACTTCAAACGAAAATCTACCCAAACTTTCACATCACAAGAAGCTTTGCAAAGGGTACCTGACCTTTAAGGCAAAGCGTTACTACATCCCAGGAAAATGGCCGGCGGAACAGAAAACTCCACCGGTGCAAGTTTTCAGCGCCTATTCAAACTTGGTCCAACGCCTGCTGAATGGTGACAACTCAGCGGAAGCTGCAGTTCATGTGGGGACGGGGGCTGGCACGTTTTCAACGCCCCAGATGATCACAGTTGCGGAACTCGTGGACCAATGTCTGACCTGGGCGGAAGCCTACTATGCCGGCACATCCCACGAGGCCCAAAACCTCACTTATGCCGCGCGGGAGTTGCTTGAACTGTTTGGAGAAACCGAAGCTTGTCGATTCGGACCTAAGAAGCTCAGACAGGTTCAAGAACGAATGGTAGCCAAAGGAGTTTCACGACAAGGTGTGAATCGACGGATCAACCAGGTCAGACGAATTTTCAAATGGGGTGCCGGCGAGGAGTTGATTCCATCTGTTGTTTCCGAAGCTTTGAGGAATTTATCTCCTCTTCGCAGGGGCCATACCGCCGCACCTGAGTGGCAAAGAAAAGATCTGGTGCCGGATCATCAGGTCGAAGCGACCCTGCCATTCCTCAATCCTCAAGTTCGCGCGATGGTTCAATTGGCGAGATTGACAGGCATGAGGCCGAGCGAGGTCTGTCGCATGCGAACGGCAGACGTAGATCGTACCGATCCCGAGTGTTGGTTCTACCTGCCGGCGAAGCACAAAACCGCTTTAGTCGGAAAGACGAGGCAAATTGCTATCGGGCCGCAAGCAATCAAGATCCTTGAGCCCTGGTTGATCCCTGACGAAGCGGAACGATTTCTTTTTCGCCCAAAGGATGTAATGCGGACCATCTGGCGGCTCAAACGAGAAAATCGAAAGTCGCGCGTTCAACCCAGCCAACAAAGCCGGGCCAAGGAATTCCCCCGGAAGTCTCCTGGTGAGACTTACAACACGATCAGTCTTACTAAGGCAATCCACCAAGCATGCGACGCAGCAAAATTGGGTCGGTGGAGTCCTGGTCAGCTTCGGAAGTCCTGCGCTCAACAAATCCTAAGAGTGGTCGGAATTGAGCAGGCTCGCGCGAGCTTGGGGCATAACGAATCGACCATCACGAGGGAACATTACTTGCGCCAAGAGCGAGAGTTGGCAAAGGAGGCCGCTACAGCGGTTGGTTAGAATGGCCATGGTCCCATTCACTTCAATGGCCTTCAAACAAACTGGAACTCCCTGGGTTTTTTGTCTTAGACTCGGGCAAGAGTATTCTCCGGGTTAACCCGATAAATCTCGTGCCTTTCAATTGCCAACAACTACTTCCACCTGGCGGCTGAGTAGAGTATGGCGCCGGCACGCTTGTCATGCCGGGAGCGCTAGTTCGATGACCCAGAGCGACTGCCATTTGGAAAAGCCGGGAGGGCCAGATCCGAGCCCCCCCCGCTGAATCTCGACAACGAGGCTGACATCGCCTCCAATTGCCAGAATGCTCGCGAGTGCCAAGAGGCAAAAGTGGAAGTCTGCTTTATGCGCCGGATCACGATACCCACAAGAGTCGCCCCTGCTCGGAATTCTGCTCAGGCGTTGGGGAACTATTAGAGACGGTGAACCTAGTCTCGGTAAAGGTTGGTCGAAAGCGGCGAACCCCAGCCGGCCTATGAGGCACTTTTGGCTTGACCGCAGAATTTCCGCGGTTTCATCTTCCGACGATTCCCTACGATGATTGACAAGTCTATCGCGCCGAGATATTGTTTCGGCGACGGGAGTCGGCATAATGCGTTATGAAAAGGCACTTGGAATCGAGCGGCGACTCATCGAACTGATCCGTTTGCTGCGCGGTGGTTCCGACTCTACACCCGCGCTGGCCGGCAAGCTAGACGTTTCTATCCCCACGATCGCCCGCGACATCACCGCCCTTCGCGAGCGGGGTTACGCCATCCGGGCGGTCCGCCACACCCGCCACTGGGCCTACGAACTCGTCTCGGAACCGGCAGTCGCACCGGCCGCGGGGGGCTAAGGAATGCCCGCAGGATCGGTGTCCAACTGGATCAAACAGTTCGGACTCGACGGCATCAATCCGCCGAACTTCTTTACCAATACAACCGACATCGACGCCGCGGGCAGCGCGGTCGGCCAGGCGCACGTCCTCAAGCGGGCGTTCGAGGACCTGCAACTTGACGGCGCGCTATGCCACGACAACGCTCCGCTCATCTATTTCCGGCAGGTGGACCGGATCCACTCAGGCCGGGCCGCTGCATTGCACCGCACATTTTGGAACCAGGGCGTAGCCCCTATTCTCGTCCTAATCGCCCCGGACGAGGTCCACGTTTACTCGGGCCTGTCGGAACCCACCCTGACAACAACTCCGGCCGGTTCACCGGCGGGATTCGTGCAGCAATTGGATCGGGTAGCCGATCAACTCCAGGCATTCCTTCTGTCGGTCGAGTCGCGGGAATACTTCCGCGAACATCGTCCCGCGTTCGACCCCGACAAGCGGGTGGACCGCAACCTGCTCCACAATCTCGAAGCGACACGGGCAGTGTTGGGGCAAGTCCCGGCGGCGCAACTGGAGCCGGAGACACTTGACGCCCTGCTGTGCCGGCTCGTGTTCACTTGCTACCTGTTCGACCGTGGCGTGATCGACCGGAGGTACCTCGAACACGCCGGTATCTACGGAGCCGACCATCTGCGCGACATCCTCGGCCGGAAAAAGCAGTCAGACGCCAAAGCCGATCTTTACAAGCTGTTTATGCAACTTGGACAGGACTTCAACGGCGATCTGTTCAGTGACGATCTGGAGGCGGAGGCCCGTCAGGTGGAGGCCGAACATCTCGCCGTCCTGGACCGCTTCTTCCGCGGTACCGACGCGCGAACGGGTCAGCAGACCTTCTGGCCCTACGAGTTCGGCATCATCCCGATTGAGACAATCAGCGCCATCTACGAGCACTTCCTGAAGGCGGCCGGAGAGAAGGAAAAGAAGAAGGCTGGGGCGTTCTACACCCCCAGGTTCCTGGCGGAACTGGTCCTCGACCGCGCCCTCGCCAAGGTTCCGGTGCTGCTCGGCAAGCGGTTTCTCGACCCGGCGTGCGGGTCCGGCATCTTTCTGGTCGGGCTGTTCAACCGCCTCGCGGAGGACTGGAGTCGCCGTCACTCGGGTGCGGACTACAATGCCCGCCTTGAGGGGCTAACCTCGATCCTACAAACAGCCATCTACGGGATCGACAAGAACCGCACCGCTTGCCGCATCACGGCTTTCAGTTTGTACCTCGCTTTCCTCGACCAACTCTCTCCGCCGGGCATCCGCCGGGTGCTGAAAAAGGTTAAGGTCTTGCCGCGGCTCCTGGCCAGCGACGACGGGGCCGGCGGGACGATTCGGTGTGCCGACTTCTTCGCAACTGCCGCCGACCTGCCCGAAAAGGTCGATGTCGTAGTGGGCAACCCGCCGTGGGCGAAAGCCGGAGGGCGGACCGACCCGCCAGCGGCCTGGTGCGCTGCACGCCGGCTGCCGCTGCCGGGCAAACAGATCGCTGCCGGCTTCATGTGGAAGGCGGCAGAGTGTCTCTCGGACGGCGGGCGGGCGTTTTTCGTCCTTCCGCACGGTCTGTTGTTTAACCACACGCAGAGCGCGGTGGAGTTCCAAAAGCTATGGTTCCAAACCCACGCAGTTGATCTCATCCTGAACTTGGCCGACTACCAGCGGTTCTTGTTCGAGGAGGCGGAAGCCCCAGCGATGGTGATCGGGTACGCCAGAGAGAAGCCCGCGAACACGGCCCACCCCATCGACTATTGGTCGCCCAAGACCGACTGGGCCGTAACCCAGGCCGAAGTCGTCACCGTTCTGCCACAGGACCGAACGCGGCTGACGGTGCGGGAGGTGCTCGACGACCTGCGGGGCGACGACGCCCCGCTTATCTGGAAAGAGCGGTACTGGGCGACGTTCCGCGACCGCCGGTTGATGGACCGCTTGCGTCTTTACCCGCGGCTGCGAGACATTATGGGGCAGCGGGGGAAAGGTGCAGCAAAGCGGTGGATCGTGGCCGAAGGGTTCGACGAGTTTGGCGAACAGCATAGGCCTGAGCGGCTACGAGTGCTTACACTCGACAACACTGCAAGAGTGGAGGCCGGCACCCACACTTTGGACGGGTTCCTTACCCCAGGGGACTGCCCTCCGGTGCCGAAACTCGAACTCAGGCTTCGTTGGGCTATTAGCGACCCCACTATCTTTAAAAAACCCCTCGTATTGGTCACAGAGGGCTTCAACAAAGTTGCGTTCGTCAACCAAGACGTCGCGTATAAGCATGGTATCCGTGGCATCCACGGGCCACAGAAAGACATCGACCTGCTCGCTTTTCTGACTTTCTACCTGCGATCGAAACTCGCGCGGTACTTCCTGTTTCACACCTCCGCGAGCTGGGGGGTGAGCAGGACGCGGGTCGACATCGACGACCTGATGCGACTCCCGTTCCCGTTCCCGGAAGCTACGCACGATCCAGTGCGGGCAGCCGAGATCGTCGCCGAGGTCGGGGGGATCATGACACGCGCGATCCGCGACGCCGAGGTCAATCCACTGGGCCGCGCCGGCGCCGTCGGGCGGGCCCAGGCCCAGGCAGAGGCCCTCGTCGAAGAGTATTTCGATATCAACGCCGTCGAACGGTTGCTCGTCGGCGACACGGACGCGGTCATCATTCCCAGCGTCCGGCCGACCCGCCGCCGTGCCGCCGTGCCGACAATCATGCCGGCCACTCACGCAAATCAGGCGGCGTACACCGGCCTCCTGTGCGACACCCTCAACCAGTGGGCCAGCGACGGCTACCGGGTTCACGGGAAGCCCGTGATCGACGGCCGGCTCGGAATCGGTATGGTGGTTTTGGAGAAGACCGAGCGAGACCGGCCGCCAACTCATCTGAACTCGGTGACTAAAGACGTGCTTCTGACGCTGAACCGGCTCCAGCGCGTCGCGCGGATTGACGGTGGGACGCTCGCGCTGGCCCGCGGATTGAAGGTGTTTGACAAAACGTTGTTGTATGTAATCAAGCCCGTAGGCCTCCGCTTCTGGACACACACCGCGGCGCTCAACGACGCCGACGAGATTGCCGGCTCGCTTCTCATGCGCCCCCGCAAGGAGGGCGTATGATGGTGGGGGACAGAAGCGAATGGCAGGGGTTTATCGAAGGCGGCGGTGTCGCCTCCATCCTCGCACTAACGCTCGACGCCTGGCAGCACATCATCCGGCCCGCGCCGGACGAGCGTGAGGAGGCCGTGTCGATCCGTCTGTACGCCGCGATGGTCAAGAAACAGGACCGACAGCGGCACCGGTTCCTGATCCGCTACGAGGACGTGGAAGTCGATGTCGATCTAGCCAAGGAAACCGGGCGAAAGGACATTGTGTTCTTCCCCGGCCACGACGGCGGCTACTACTACTGCCTGGAAGCCAAACGCCTGAACGCCCGGATCAACGGCGTGATGAAGTCGCTGGCTGATGAGTACGTCAAGGAGGGTATGCAGCGCTTCGTGGACGGCAAATACAGTCGCCACGTCCAGCACGGCGGAATGCTTGCCTACGTCCTCGACGGCGACGTGACCCGCGCGATGAAGAACGTGGTCAAAAACATCCAGGATAACGGCTCCTTGCTCGGGATGGCGACGCCGGCAACGTGGGCGGACTCGGCTCATCGCCCGACCGACCCGCACGCGAAAGAGTCGGCCCACCGTCGCGCCGGGGAAAGCACGCCGCTCTTCATCCAGCACTTGTTCGTGACGGCGGCCACACGGTCCGGAAACGACCAGGTCGCCGGGCAGACCCGCCCGACACCGAAGCGACGCCATTCGGGGGAGATGACTTGACCCTCACCGACTTTCAAAGCGCGTGCTTTGCCGCGAACTCACTAAGCGGTGCTCCTCGGATAGCTCGGAGAAACTCGCAGGCGCACTCGTGGACGCTCAAGTCGATCTCAACCCTCACCAGGTCGAGGCGGCCCTTTTCGCGTTCCGCTCGCCGCTGTCGCCGGGAGCCGTTCTTGCAGACGAGGTCGGCAAGACAATTGAAGCAGGTTTGGTGCTGTCTCAGAAGTGGGCCGAGAGGAAACGCAAACTCCTTGTCATCACCCCAGCCAACCTCCGCAAGTAATGGCACCTGGAGCTTTCAGAGAAGTTCTTCCTGCCTTGCTACATTTTGGAGGCGAAGTCCTACAACGTGGCGGCTCTTTTCAGCCCTTCCGACCGAAAGAGGATGCGGTCTTCATCTGCTCCTATCAATTCGCCAAATCGAAGGCCGCTGATGTTCAAAAAACCCTCATATATCGAGCCTCGACGTAAATCGTCAGGTGAGATCCAAGAAAGCCAGCTATTTAAGGCCGTCTAGCGAACCAGTCAAAAATGACACCACTTCATCACTAAATGATACGCTTATGCCAAGGCCATTAACACCAATACATATTTTGAAGTCTATGCAACAAGCTTAATAGTCTTATGATTAACCCACAGCCCCGTAAGATCGTCCACTTCCTCAGGATTGGCAGACAAAGATTTTAGCAGGCGCTGAAAGTTTTCCCGCGTCAAACCAGCAATAGATTCCTTTAACCTTTCGGCGATTTCATTCCAATAATCGTTTTCCCTAGTAAGATTTAATTTCCTGCTCAGGTTCATGCTATCAGAGTTAGCCCACTCAAAAACAATTCTTGCAAGATCTTTTATGGACCCCTTTTTTCTATTTGGATGCGTCCTTAACATTGCCACTAATTCAAGCCCCACTCCATACCTTAACCGCAGCTTTTTTTGAGCTCTTATATAAACCTGCCTTTTGTCATTATCGGTAAAAATGAAACTCGAGTCATTAAATAGGTTGTATTTTTTAAACTTTGCATTCAGGAAACCCAAAGGGAATCTCAACTCCAAGCCTCGGTCAACACCTCTGTCTAAGGATTCTTCTGAATCGAGCAATTTGCTGACAATCGCTTTGGCTTCGGTAAGGTTGAGCAATGCTTCTTCGCGACAGATTGGCGCTGGCTGGTGGAAGTTGTCCGTACTGGCCGTTGCAAGCAACCAGGGCCCAAGTATTTGTTTTGCCTCATCACTGAAACCACGAGCCTTGAATTTTTTGATTACCCAGCCATCCTGATCCATTCGAAGCTTCATGTAGTTGCTGCTCCCATGGCAAATCAAACCATCGAAGTCTACACGTCCCTCATCGCATTTTTTGTGCGAGAACTCGAAGATGTCTAGCCAGCGCTTGAGGCTATTTTGAGAATCTTCTAAGAATTCCGAAATTCTCTTTCGCAACCAAACTGTAAGCGGCTTGGGTTCCACAGGAATTGTCTTGGATTTCTGAAAGCGAATTTTCCCGTCCGGGCGCCTCAAAAAATACCCTGCATCTTTCATTAGACACTGTCGAAGGGTTTCTGCCGGGACTTGGTCCGTTCGATAACAGGTTCCATCTGTGATTACCTGGAAACCATTCAAGCTCATTTGCAGCATGAACGCCATGGCACGTCCGGTCGCAGTGATCACATTTGCCGCTACGATGTTACTCATATCCATATTTTCGGAGGCCAAAACTCCATAAATGGTGTTAGACAGGAGCTTCATCAACTGAGCCAACCCAAGATTCTGAACTTCCTGACCTTGGAGACTCGACCTTTCTTTTCGCAACCTTTGAATGAGCGTCTCAAAGTTGACCTCTAGACAAACGTGTCGATGGTCAATCCGATCCCTCCGGTTCATCCAATTCTCTTCGAGGTCAAGGCCGTCGGAGAACGGAACATCGACGTCTTTAAACCGGCTCATTTTCTCCCGATATTCATCAACATTTTTGGCGACGAATTTCTTGTGGTAAAAAACAATGGAGTCTACCCGGAGTGCTTCGTAATCTTCTCGAAGACCTTTTGGAAGCACTTGGATTAGATCCCACGTGGCTTGACAGACTGTCCCAGAAGTAATTTCTTTTGAAAAAAGACCAGAAGCTCCGTCCTCGCTCTCCAGAATCATCTCAATCGCACGCCCCTGCTTCCGAGCACTTTCCTCTCGATCCCTGTAGTTCCCGGTATGGGTAGCATCACAAGTCGATGGGATTAGACAATTGGGTATCGATCCACTAATTCTACCGGTGACTTTAATGAAAAAGGCATCTGATCCCGCTGCTCTCTCACCGACCCATTTTATAGCCTCTTTTAAATTCATAGTGTTTTTTCCAGGCTCTTCTAACATAGGCTCGCCAACATATATTGATATGTTTTCGGCGATCGACGAATAACATTGAGAACAGTCGATATCTCGAAAGGCGCCTTTTTCTTGATGAAAAAATATGTCTGGCGATCGAGTAAAACAAAGGCCCCCATGAATTTTCCATGTTGATTTTCCAAATCGAGATTTTCTACCGCCATTCAAATACCGCGGCCCACCTAGCCTAGCTAGGTTCTTTAAGGTTCCTCCAGGCTTTCTTGCGAAGCGCCCGTCTTTCACCTTCGCATTGCCATCCAATGGAAACTGTTGCCTGAGGCATGCAGCCATTAAATTAGCCGTTCTTCTTCCAATTGTGGAACCTAACTCCGGAACCTCATCGCTCGGGATGCCCAAACTTCGGCAGATTTCCCTGTCTTGCGCCCTCATCGCGTCCCAAACTTTTAACGTGAGGATCACATCTTGCACCGCGTATGTCCAAGCGATGCGTGGGTTGCGACGGAAGGTATCCTCCATATTCAATTTTTGATTTTCGTTTAGCGCCTCGATCTTTCCTTGACCGAGGTATGTTCTGGCCAGCTCATCCAACGACACCCCCCCGCCAGCCGCAAAACAAGTGTCAAAATAATCTACCTGTACCGGGTATAACTTTCTCTTTATACAGATGTACCCAATAATGGGCAGACGATGTTGATGGCTCGTTCCAGAATCCTCTGACAAAGCGCAATATTGGTTTTCCGTTATCTTTAGCTTTCTTTGGCTTCTCCGCAGGTGCTCTGGCGTCAACGTTATTTCTGCGAAGGACCTTCCTAACATGCGTAGCAAGTCGGCACGTAAAAAATGGCCAACCACCTTAATTGTCAGGGCCGGCCGAACAAACTCCCTTAACCTATTACCCCATTGCTTCTTCGGCCGATTTGCTAGATCCACATTCCCCATACCCCACCCTGACAATGTGGAGGCGATCATTGTTCGTGGAATAAATCGCAGACTTCTGTCGGAAACCTCGAGAAGGTTTATCAAGAAATGCGCTGGCGATAACCCTGGAGTGATTTCCTTTGGCGACAAGAGGTCGAGATGACCAGCGACATCGGCTGCACGGTTTCGGAGGTCCTTTTCGACCGCTCTCAACGATGGAATACTAATGGAAGCAGCATGATATACTTGCACACGCAATCGATCATTCACCTGAAGCGCTGTTTGAATGGTCAAAGTATTCGTGCGACCAAATTCGGTGTCAACACCTATAGAAAAAACATGGCCGTCTAACTCATCTACAAATTTAACAAATTCTTCTCCCGACATTTTTTACCTCGTATCGCAAGCCCAGGTGGCATCATCCTTCCGTTATCCGAACGACATTGTCTGAGGCCGAAGCGCTTTCAGCAAGTCAAAAATCCCTCAGATACGGATGTAAAACTTCTCAAACCCATAGGCCGCGTCTAGTTCGGTCTTTGCCGACAGACGGATCTTCGGGAATTGTTTTTGATTGCCGTCCGATCAGTCTCAAATTTCTCACCCCACGGAACTCGGGTGACCGTCGTACGTTCTCCTGCCATGTTTATAGAAGTCACAATGCAGCCGATTGAAGTGGTCTGGCCCCGGAAGAATGGACAGTGGGTTAAACTTCAAATGGGCAGAGTGATCCATGTTGAGGTGCCGACAAACTGAGCAAGGACGTTGGGTCTTTACTTCGGAATTCAACGTCGAGGCGGTTCGGCTGGTGACTGAAAAGGTAATGAAATTTCCGGAGGCAGCAGAGCAGCTCGGTATCCGGGGAACAGTACCAAGGGCCTGGAAGAAGTGGGATCAGGTAGGCGCTGATGCGTTTCCTGGGCATTGAAAGTTGTCTGACCGTGATGCTGAAATGGCTCGATTGATCGAAGAAAACCGACGCTTTCGCATGGAGAGGGAAATCTTAGAAAAGGCCAACATATCCCCGGAGTGTCCTACCGAGTAATTCGCCCGGACCTCACTAAGCGCGCTGGCTCAATCATCGAGCGCCGACTGGCATTCGGGTCGGATCGTAGCGCTGTCATTCGGAATGCAAGTCCTGCTGCCGCAAGTTGCGGCCGGGCAGGCTTCCTGATTACTAGCAGCTTCCGCAGGTTGCATGGGATTTTCCATAGTGGGCACCAAACCAGATCATCACTCGGAATTGCGAAATCCGCGACATTGACGCGAACTAACCAGGGCTTCAACTCCCACACTACAAGCCAAGAGATCGTTTCACCCCGGTCGAACGTGCGACGCATTCAAACAAGTCGAAACCCTCTTCCTACGCCAAAAAGCCGTATTTGTGGGATGGTGATGGATTGGCGTAGGAACGGAGCCAATCCATCACCACCCCCCGGGGAGTGGACGGTCGTGTCGGTGGATGTGTTCCGTTTTATTGAGTGAACTATCGGGGTGAGGCGTACGTAGTACGTTCGCTCGAGTGGGTTACCGTTGATTCGCTCGGGGTGTGTCGCGTGGACTGGTGTGTCTGTGCTCGCTCCGCGGTCTGGTGTCGTGCTGATCGAAGTTGCTGTTCGTCTTTCTGGATCGGGGAACGTGGCCGGGGGTTTCGGTTAGCTGTGTGTGTTGGCTTTCCAGTGGTCTTTGGCGCTCCGTCCGCTTTGGTGAATCAGGGGTGGTAGCGTCCTTCGCATGGCTTCGTCGATTCCGTGGGCAGGCTTACTTGCGTAGTGGGGTAGCCGCGGTTCGTCTGGGTTTACTACGGTCGGTCTGAATGGGGAAACGGGTTGGCGTGGCGTGGTTGTTCTTGCCGTGGAGTCGGACGGTACGGCGATCGGTCACGCAGGTGATGTGGCGCTTTTTTGCGGGGGTGAGCGTTGGCCTGTTGCTCAAGCTCGACGCGTTGCTCAAACTGCTCGCGCGTTACTGTTTCCTTGGCTGCGCGGTCGGCGCTACTTCGGAGAATGATAGCCTCCGTGTCGGCGTGGTTGTGAACGCGAGGGGTCTCGGGGGACTTCGCGGATCTCGTGCTTGCTTTTCTTGAGCGATTATTGCTCGAACTGCTTGTGCTCTGGGGGTGGGCGTGCCCCTGCTATGTCACGGGTGCCTCGCTCCTTCGGCCCCTTGAGGTTGGCCGCGTCGTTCTTGCCGCGGTCGATTGCCCGGATCCCGGTTCTCCTGGCCGTAACGCGTTTCTATCCGCTGGTCGATCTCGAGCGTGGTCGACGAGTCACGCAGATTACCGGCGAACACCTCGTAACCCCGCGGAAAACCATCACGGCTTTCGACTGACTCAATGCAGACCTGTTTGCATTCCGACCGATGGTCGCGCGAGTATCCCCCCGCCCCTGGCCAGAGTATTGCCGTTGGGCTGCTCCTTAAAGTAGGTACTCGTGACGTAGTAGTGCTACTGTTCGTATTCGAGTTGGATCAAGGTTCCCTGGCGTTCCTTGAGTGCTTCCTTGTTGAGTGGGGGGGCGGTCTGGCGCTCGTTAAAGGCGATCGATGTTGACCTTGGCCTCTGGCGTGCCCGACACTTCGTTTGGAGCCTTGCGGCGGAACCGGTCCTCGGCGATGTTCTGTTCGTTCGACGGTTCACAGACCCGCTCGATCAAGTAAACGGCCGCCTTCACACCTCTGAGAATGTCTTAATGACCTCTGAGCATCTACTTCTTCATCAATGCGTCGTGCTCGAGGGGGTTCCAAAGCCAGGGCTTCCAAGGTGTCACGGCCTGCGTTTTTTGATTAATTTATAAGTCGATATGTGTTCGCCTTTTTTATACTCCCCCTTCGGTGCGGGCGGTTTCTTTGGTCCACGTACCGCCTTTTTGTATTT
>Ga0208492_1000471_pt1 | contig 34069 bp, 32 predicted proteins | sample Subbioar_CSW14AB_FD_184820 | JGI IMG/M metagenome (GOLD analysis project Ga0208492, IMG submission 184820) | Serpentinite rock and fluid subsurface biosphere microbial communities from McLaughlin Reserve, California, USA - CR12Mar_CSW14AB (SPAdes) | ecosystem: Environmental > Terrestrial > Deep... | reverse complement strand
CCATTAATTCCGATGGAAATAACTCTTGTAATAATTTATGATCGATGGCTTCTATAACTTTTTCATCTAAAATAGAGCTTTTTAGATTACTCCCCAACTTTTATACCTGACCCCATATTGCTGAGAAATAATCTTTGCAACCAGGTAGCGTCATTTGTATGGAAATAACAGTAGTCTTCAGGAAGTTTGGCCAAATAGAGCAAGATCCCGTGGGTAAGTATAAAAATTCCTGGAAAAGCAAGAGGGTAAAAAGCGTAACGAAAGAAAAATACCTGTTTTTTGGACCCTTGTTCCATTAGTATTTGTAATTATTAAACACTTACTCCTCTTCATAATAATCAATGATCAGGCCATCCAGGGGATTAATGGATACAATTCTTTTTTCTTTGCCGAATACAAGCAGAACAGAGCCGGCTTTGTGGTAATCACCTTCCTTAATGATCCTTACACTTTCAAGTGTCAAGCCGATAACATCTTCCCACATTTTTGTGGCAGAGGCATTTACGGCGAATAGTTTGATCTTTCCTTCAAATTCTTTTTCCAGTTCGGTAGCAGCAGCCTTGTAATTAAAATTAATGGCATCCAGCCCATCTCCACTTTCATTACAGGAAATAGTCAGCTTTTGTTTATCGGTAAAGTGAAGTTCAAGGTTATCAATAAGCTCAACCGAGCCATTTTTATCAAAGGTATTTTGCCATAAATGGCAAACAATTTTCTCTACGGTTTTACCCTGGGCGCTTACAAATCGTGCCAGGGCTTCATCACTGAAATATGTATTCGGATCCATTTTACGAAGTTAAGGATGTTCTGCTACCGAGTTCGATTATTGCCAGATTTTTTATTTCGGAGCCGTCAATTTCAAATCTTACGGCTGTCTTTACCTGGTGGAAACCATGCACACCGGCCGCACCCGGATTAATACATAAAAGCTGGTTTTCCTTGTCATAGATTACTTTTAGAATATGCGAATGCCCGCAAATGAATAGTTTTGGCTGATGTTCCCGGATGAGCTGTTTAATTCCTGCAGGATATTTCCCCGGATAACCGCCAATATGGGTCATAAAGACCTTTACTTCTTCACATTCAAAAAAGAGGTTTTCCGGATATACACTCCGGATATCATTTCCGTCTGCATTCCCGAAAACAGCTTTCAGGGGCCTTAATTTTTTTATTTCATCACAGATCTCAAGGGTGCCGATGTCACCACCATGCCATACTTCGTCGACTTGCTGTATGTGTTTCAGGAGGGCCTTATCCAGGAAGTTATGCGTGTCAGATATGAGTAATATTTGTTTCAAAAAAGTCCGGACCCTTATGAGATCTGCATAACAGTAAAATGTATCCTTACACTCTTGAAGGAGTTTTAACAATTACGTTATTCTATACCAAAGAATGAGATGATATGCTGTAATTCCTGGTCATTGCTGAAGCTCAGGGTAATATTTCCGCCACCTTTAGCATTGCGCTTAAACAGGTATGACTTGTTGAATATCTTATCCAGGCCTTTTGTTATCACTTTATCTTCAATGCTAAGAGGCCTTTCAACGCGGGTTACTTTTGGTGTTACCTTAACCTTTTCTCCGCGGGCAAGCTCTTCGATCTGGCGTACAGAAAAATCCTGTTCCAGGGTCATAGCGAAAATGGCCAGCTGACGGTCTTCGTTATCAATATTAATAAGCGCTTTAGCGTGCCCCATCGTAATTTCCCTATCGCGTAGGGCTTTCTGAATAGGTGCGGGCAGTTTAAGTAAACGCAGGAAGTTTGTAACAGTACTTCTTTGTTTGCCAACCTTTTCGCTGAGTTGTTCCTGGGTCAGATTACACTCATCAATTAATCGTTTGTAAGAGAGGGAAACTTCGATCGGATCAAGGTCTTCACGTTGAATATTTTCAACGAGCGCCATTTCCAGCATTTCCTGGTCGTCCGCGATCCGGATGTAAGCTGGCACATCTGTTAATCCGGCCATTTGAGAGGCCCTGAAACGGCGTTCTCCTGAAATAAGCTGGTAGCGATCATACCCAAGTTTACGAACCGTTATAGGCTGGATAATGCCATGCTGTTTAATGCTTTCGCTTAACTCCTGTAAAGCGTTTTCCTCGAAGTTGGTCCTTGGTTGAAAGGGGTTTGTTTCGATGGTCCTAATTTTGATAACGGAAACTGAATTAACAACCGGGGCGTTATCACCAATACTTTTTGTTGTAATGTCTGTTTTTGCATTCTCTAATAATGCACTTAATCCTCTTCCTAATGCGGGCTTTTTGCTCATTCTTTTATTTAGTTTATAGTTGATGGTCGATAGTCAATAGTTTGTTGATCTTAAGCCAGGCCGGATATCAACTATAAACTATCGACTATAAACTTTTAGATGTCTTCGCTTAATTCTGTTTGTTCCTGGACACTGATGGTTCTGTTGCTGTCGCTGATCTTGGTCAGGCCATTTCTTTGCAGGATTTCGCGTGCCAGGTTTAAATAGCTGTTGGACGCTTTACCGGCGGCATCGTGCATGATAATTGTTTTGCCAAAACTCGGGGCTTCCGCCAGTTTTGTATTACGCTGGATCAGGGTATCAAAAACCATATCCTGGAAATGGGTCTTAACTTCTTCCACTACCTGGTTCGCCAGGCGCAGACGGCCATCATACATGGTTAGCAGAACTCCTTCAATGTCAAGGCTTGTGTTTAAGTGCGACTGAACGATCTTAATTGTCTGCAACAGTTTACCCATTCCCTCCAGGGCGAAATACTCGCACTGTACCGGAATGATAACACTATCTGCGGCAGAAAGGGAATTAATTACCGTTAAGCCAAGGGAAGGGCAGCAGTCCACAATGATAAAATCGTACTTATCCTTGATCTTATCCAGGGCCTTTTTCATCATGTATTCCCTGTTGGTAAGGTTAACCAGCTCCAGTTCCACACCTACAAGGTCTGCATTGGTTGGAAGTAAGAATAGGTTCGGCGTTTCAGTTTTAAGGATTACATCTTTGGGATGAACACTGTCAATGATACACTCGTATAAACCGGATTTAACGTTTGAAGGATCAATTCCCACGCCTGAAGTTGCATTTGACTGAGGATCGGCGTCCACTAACAATGTCTTGTATTCAAGCACCGCAAGGCTTGCGGCTAAATTAATTGCAGTTGTTGTTTTTCCAACCCCACCTTTTTGATTCGCAATTGCTATTATTTTTCCCATTCTGTTCCTTTTTAGTTTAAGTCCTGTTTCGTTTTCGTTTCTCCAATCTCCATCAGATTGAGTTTTTTTCCGGCGCGCGTAAATTTTGAAATAGCTTCGTTTTTGTCAATTTTAATCGAATCGAATGTATCATAATGCATTCCGATTATTTTGTTGCATGCTATAAAATCACAGGCCAGGATGGCATTGTCAACTCCCATAGTAAAATTATCACCAACGGGAAGGAATGCAAAATCTATTTTCCTGTAATTACCGATCAGCTTCATATCGTAGGTAAGGGCCGTATCGCCGGCATAATAAAAATTCCCTTCGTTGCTTTCTATCACAAATCCCATAGGATTACCTCCATAGCTGCCATCAGGCAGGCCGCTACTATGCTGGGCCACCACACATTTTACGTTTCCAAAATCTAGTTTCACTTTTCCGCCGATATTCATTTTGTGTGTATTCTCTACACCTTTTTTCTCAAGCCACACACCAATTTCATAATTGCAGATTACTTTTGCTCCCGTCCGCTTTGCAAGCACTTCTGCGTCCGCGACATGGTCCTCATGCCCGTGTGAGATCAAAATATAATCTGCGGGTATTGCATTAACATCAATGTTTTTCGATAATTTGTTAGGACTTACAAACGGATCAAACACAATTTTTCTTCCATTGATCTCCACCCCAAAACAAGAATGACCGTAATACGTAATGTTCATAAAATACACACAATTTGATTAAAATTGCTGTTTGTAAAATTAAATTAATTACGGACTTTTCACGACCTTAGTTTTTAACAAAACGGTGAAAGAATTCACATTGTGTTGATAAATTTTTATGAAGAAAATAGTTGTTGTAAGCTGCACCAATCGCCCGAATAGTAACACCTTAAAGGTTAGTAAGATATATGAGAAAATTGTGAGATCGATGCGTGCTGAAGTTAAAATTTTAGACTTTTGTGTGTTACCTGAAAATATCGCTTTTGCTGAAACTTTTGGCAAAAGAACCGACAAATATGCCTTGCTGATCGATGAATTTGTAAGCCCGGTTTCCAAGTTTATTTTTGTTGTCCCTGAATACAACGGGAGTTTTCCCGGGATCCTAAAAACCTTTTTAGACAGCATGCACCCAAGGGAATGGGCCGATAAGGATGCCTGCCTTATTGGAGTGGCCGATGGCCGGGCCGGGAACCTCAGGGGGCTTGAACATTTAACCGGCATTTTACATTACCTGAAAATGCATGTATATCACGATAAATTGCCGATCTCGATCGTGAACAAGGTAATGGATACGGAAGGTAATTTTTCTGAGGCCCAGATGAAAGCCTGTGTGAACCAGGTAGATGGTTTTTTGAAGTTTTAAATCCTTTCTTAAATATGCGGATAATATTTTGTCCGATATCCCTGTTTTTGTGAAAACATCAAAAAGCAGGCTCTTATACCTGCACCAGGTATTTACTCAACCAGGTGTTTTTTAAGGGTTGTTCCCAACTGTTAAGCTCAGTCTTAGTTGCAGCTGCGGTATTATAAACAATTGTGTTTTCTGAAATAATATGTTGTTCCAGCAGATCTTTCACCTTTGAGGAATGAACTACCTCTACCGCATCATCCTTTTTGTACGCTACCAATAAGCGGTTCATCAGTTCGATCCCGAACATGGGTTCTGATACTTTTATGAAGCGCGTAAGTTTGTCGATGCTGCAGCCGCTGGCATTAGCAATATCTTCGTTGACCTTCACAACGATAATTCTTTTTTTGAAAATTTCAAAAGTAGCCGTTAGTTTATTCTCGTGTGCCGTCCAGTGTTCTACAAATGTATTACCTGCTTTTTGTAATTGCTCCAGTTCTACGTCTCCTAAAGGCGCGCTTATAACATATGTCCAGACTCTGTTCATGACTTAAAAATTTGGATTAATACCTGTATAGTTGTGCGGTGTTATTTTTTTTAGTTCCGCTTTAATATCATCAGAAACTTTCAGACCATTTACAAATGTATGCAACGAGGCTTGTGTAATTTGGGTATTGGTACGTGTGAGATCCTTTAGAGCTTCATAGGGTTTTGGGTATCCTTCTCTTCTTAAAATGGTTTGTATGGCTTCCGCAACCACCGCCCAGTTATCTTCAAGGTCTTGTTTTACGCTTGCTTCATTCAGGATCAGCTTATTCAGGCCTTTTAAGATACTTGAGTAGGATATCAGGGAATGGGCGAGGGGCACACCTATGTTGCGGAGCACCGTACTGTCAGTAAGATCGCGTTGTAAACGGGATATTGGTAATTTCACCGAAAGATGTTCCAGTAAAGCATTTGCGATACCCAGGTTCCCTTCCGCGTTTTCAAAATCGATGGGGTTCACCTTATGTGGCATTGCGGAAGAACCAACTTCTCCGGCTTTAAGCTTTTGTTTAAAATAATCCATGCTCACATATGTCCACACATCGCGTGAAAAATCAATCAGAATGGTATTAATGCGTTTCAGGGCGTCGAAATAAGCGCCAATGTTATCATAGTGTTCAATTTGTGTTGTGAACTGTGAGCGGTGCAAGCCCAGTGTTTTATTTACAAAGTCATTCCCGAATACAATCCAGCTATGTTTTGGATATGCCACTTGGTGCGCATTAAAATTGCCGGTGGCACCTCCGAATTTTGCGGAAAAGGGTATTTTAACGAGTTGTTCCAACTGAACATTCAAACGCTCCACAAACACGTAGAATTCCTTTCCTAATTTGGTAGGAGAGGCTGGCTGACCGTGCGTCCTGGCCAGAAGGGAAATGTCCTTCCATTCTTTGCTGAGGCTGCTTATTTTTTCAATAATTTCTTTTATGGAAGGAAACAATACTTTTTCAGAAGCGTCTTTCAGGGAAAGTGGGATGCTTGTATTGTTAATGTCCTGGGAGGTTAAACCAAAATGTACGAATTCAGAATAGGCCGATAACTTAAGGCCGTCCAGTTTTTCCTTGATAAAGTATTCAACCGCCTTTACGTCATGGTTCGTGATTTTTTCGGTTTCCTTTACTTTTAATGCGTCCTCTATGGAAAAGTTTTTGTAGATGGACCTCAGCGCTTCTTTTTGTGAAACATTCATGGCAGGGAGCTGGGGCAGACCAAATTCAGCCAGTGAAATAAAATATTCTATTTCTACTAAAACCCTGTATTTTATCAGTCCAAACTCTGAAAAGTATACATCGAGAGTTTCCGTGGTTTTTCTATAACGACCATCAACAGGAGATATAGCAGTTAATGCATGTAATTCCATAAAAAATTAAAGAATATAAAGGTACTATAAAAACAAGGGTTTAACAAACAAATTAAAGTCGCCCAAAATGAAACTTACCAGTTGGTAACTTACCAAATGGTAAGCTGTAAAAGTATTTACTTTACTATGTTTTGTACAAACCATAACTCGAATCCAGGGTCCAGGAAAAAGACGTGTTTGTTGTGGTCGTCGATAATTTCCTTGGCAATGAGGCTTTTTTTTGCCTTGATCACGCTTGCCGATGTGCCCAGGTTGTATTTTTGAATTGTTTCCTTCGATGTTAACTGAGGTTCGTTTGCGCTGATGGCTCTTAACAGGCGCAGTTCCGTATTGTTCAGTTCTTCTGTTTCCTTAAAGTACAGAATGGCGTTCTGGTCGATCATTTCCTGCGTGCTTTGTTTAATGGCGGCATCGCTTACCTCCGCCTCGGTATTGATCCATACAAGGTGGCTCAGCTGCTGAACATAATAAGGATGGCACTTTACGGTTTCACTTATTTTTAAGGCCTGTTGCGGACTGATCTTTTTTCTTGTCTTTTGAAATTGCCTGCTGATATAACTTATCCATTTTGACTCAGCTATTTTTGGCAGGTACATGAGTTCCCCGAATTTGTAAAAAGGATTACTCTGTTTACTAAAAAGGTCCATCATCATATGTTGTTTGCTTCCATACAAACAATACGTAACATGTTCGTGATGCTGCCAGGCGCTTCGCAGTCGTTTTTGGACTCCAAGGGCATTGTTAAACGTGGATATATTCTGAAACTCATCGATACACACTACCAGGGTGATGTTTTTTTCAGAAGCGATCTTTTCAGCAATATCCAGGAGCTCGCGGTAATGCTTTTTAATGGAATCCAGGTCAAGCTGCAGATCAAAATTCTGTTTATCGCCTAATTCTACCGTAAACTTTGGGGTAATGGTCTTCAGGAATTTTTTACCCATTTCAAGCCATTCTTCCGTTTTTGTGGAAGTCGCTTTAATAACGGCATTTGCAAGAGCATTATAGAATTCTTCTTCTGTGCGCATGCCAAAAAGGTCAATTTTTGCAACCTTTATGTTTTTGGATTTTACCTGGGCGGCCACTTTTTCTACCAATGAAGATTTACCCCAGCGGCGTGGAGATATAATGATCGTATTGATCCGGTTTTCAAAATTAGAAACCAGTTTTTTGATTTCCTGCTCCCGGTTTGTAAAACTTTCGTTTTTTACCGTTCGCCCAAAATTAAAGGGTGTTTGCATCGTAACACAAATATAACAAGGGTTTTACATATTACCAAATGGTAAGTTACTAACTAGTAACTTACCATTTGGTAATATAAATGAAATAGTTCTGCTTATCTCCTTGTTTTTTAAAAAGTCGTATCTTTGCCCGATGTCTTTTACCGGTAAAACTGTTGCTTTTCATACATTGGGTTGTAAACTCAATTTTTCCGAAACTTCTACTATTGCGCGCCTGTTCCAGGAAAAGGGTTTTGTGAAGAAGGGCTTTCATGAAGCTGCAGACGTGTATGTGATCAATACCTGTTCTGTGACTGAAAACGCTGACAAAGAATGTAAAACAATAGTGAAAGGTGCTCTGGCTAAAAACCCAGAAGCCTTTATTGCCGTGGTAGGCTGTTATGCCCAGTTAAAGCCGGAAGAAATATCGGGGATAGAAGGGGTGGATGTGGTGCTTGGTGCGACTGAAAAATTTAAACTGTTAAATTATATTGATCTGTCAGGCAAACAAACACATGCCCACATACATAATTGTGAAATTGCAGAAGCCGATTTTTTTGTAGGGGCCTATAGTGCAGGCGACCGTACCCGCTCTTTTCTAAAGGTGCAGGATGGTTGTGATTATAGCTGCACCTTTTGTACAATACCCTTGGCCCGCGGAAAGAGCAGGAGCGATACCATTGAAAATGTGGTTGCGAATGCTAAAAAAATTGTAAAGGCAGGAGTTAAGGAAATTGTATTGACTGGTGTAAATATAGGTGATTTTGGATACGGACAGTTTATTGACGGTGACATCAAAAAGAAAAAGGAATTTACTTTTTTTGAGTTGGTTAAGGAACTAGACAGCCTTGAAGGAATTGAACGTTTCAGGATCTCCTCTATAGAACCTAACCTGTTAAAGGATGAGATCATAGAGTTTACAAGCACCTCAAAGCATTTTGTACCTCATTTTCATATGCCGTTACAAAGCGGCAGTAATGTTATCTTAAAAAAGATGAAGCGCCGTTATGCAAAAGAATTGTATGCGGAGCGTGTAAATAAAATAAAAAGCCTGATGCCCGATTGTTGTATAGGTGTGGACGTCATTGTGGGCTTTCCGGGTGAAACCGAAGAACATTTCCTTGAAACCTATAATTTCCTGAACAGTCTTGATATTTCTTACCTGCATGTTTTTACATACAGCGAACGGGATAATACGGAAGCCGTTCTTTTGCCAGACCCTGTCCCCGTGGCTGAAAGAAAACGCCGCAATAAAATGCTAAGGATACTGTCTGCTAAAAAACTGAGAGCTTTTTATGAGAAACAAAAAGGGAAAGAACTGACTGCGGTTTTTGAATACGAGAATAAGAATGGCTTTATGTATGGCTTTACACAGAATTATGTAAAGGTAAAAATGGCCTATGACCAGGCCTTGTGCAATACCCCGCTTTTAATTACAGTAGGTGATTTCGATGAAGAGGGGAATATGACCTGCTTTTTACGTGAACCTGCACAGGTTTTGACTCTAAACTAAAAACTACAGATCAATGCCAATTGCGGTTGTTTCTGCTGGTTTTATTGTAAATACTCCTGTGCGTAACACACCAGCCGACGAACTTTTAAGTACCTGGACTCTGTAATAATAATTACCGGGCGCAAGTACCTGATTTTTGAGTAGCAGAGTTTTTGTTTCTGAAATGGAAGTATAACCGTTTTCTGTTTTTGAGTCAAAATAAGCGCTGATCGCAATGTCATCGGCGGTATAACCCAATGCGATTGACACCGTATAGGAGGAGAAACTCTGCAAGGAATAGTTGGCAGACAATTCTATCGTTCCGGGCCTGGTATCAGCGCATTCACTTTTACAGTCAAGCAGGGTTAAGTACTTTGCCCCCGTTTCCACAAATGTGCAGCTATAGTTTTCGCATACATAACCTCTTTCCTGTTTAACGATCACTGTTTCAGGTTCTTTTTTACATGCGCCGATTATCAGGCAAAGCGCCAAAATCAGAAATAAAGGAAGTAGTATTTGTTTTTTCATCTGACAGGTTTTTATCAAAAATAGAAAAAATGCTTTTTAGTTAAACAGGATGACTGATAAATACTGATTTTTATCTATGCCTTTCCTCTATTAATATTTTGCAAAAAAAAGCGACCGGCTCCGATTTCTCTTCAATGAACTACCCCGCCGCAAAGCTTTGGGGATTAAAGTCTCATTGATTAAAAAGGTTTGTAGTATTTTTTTGCTTCCGGCATAAAGGCTTTTAAGTCCCTGATCCTGGTTTCGTCGCTTGGGTGGGTACTTAAAAGTTGTGGAGGTTTTTGACCACCACTGGCCGCTGCCATACGTTCCCAGAATGTTACCGCGGCCTCAGGGTTATACCCCGCTATGGCGGCAAAAATAAGCCCCATTTTATCGGCTTCACTTTCGTCGCCCCGGCTGTACTTTAAAGTTGCCAGACCAGTAGTAACACCGTATGCCTGCGCAAAGATCTGCTGGGTTACAGCGGGTTTCTGCGACATTGCTACCGATAAAGCGGCTCCTCCAAACTGTACCAGGAGACCCTGGCTCATACGCTGATTACCATGACGGGCAATAGCGTGGGCGATTTCGTGCCCCATTACCACGGCAAGACTTTGTTCATCCTGCGTTACCGGTAACAGACCTGTGTACACAACAACTTTACCTCCCGGCATGCACCAGGCATTTACGATGTTTTCATCCACAACATTAAACTCCCAGTTAAAACCCGCGAGGTCCTTACTTGCTTTCTTTTCAGCCATATATTGCTCTACTGCTTTCTGGATCCTGATCCCGCAGCTTCTTACCAGTCTAACCCTTTCATCATTATCTCCCAGGGGAGGATGTTCTGCCAGGAATTTCTGATATTCTGTTGCGCTCATGCTTATCATTTCGCTTTCAGGTATCAGCGTCATGGACCTTTTGCCCGTTACGGTATTTTTATAACAGGCGGTGAGTAGTACAACTGCAACCAGAGTGCATATTATGTTTTTTTTCATAATTAATTTGATATTAATACATGCAAGAATAAGGCCAGTGGAGCATGTTACCCTTTACTAATCTTCAATGCTGGCTGATAACCCCCTGTCAAGCAAAGCCTCACAAAGCGGTTTTAATGCCTTGAAAGTACCATTTTTTACAACGCATTTACCGGTATAATGTACCAGGTAAGTACATTGTTCTGCCTGTATGGCATCATGCTTACAAACCTTTATAAGAGATTCTGAAACGAAATCAAAGGTATTTACATCGTCATTATAAAGCAGCAGGGCCTTGGTGGCCTCCTCTTTGGTAACGACCTCTGTAATTTCTTCTTCTAATACATCCGGTGAATTAAAGACGCTCATTTTAATAAATCAGGGTATAAAGATACAAAAAAAATCCCGCTCATTTTCCGGAGCGGGATTTTTTTAACGCAGGATATTTAAACGCTTAAGCTTGCCTTAACGGTCTAAAATCCATTGAATGGTCATTGCAGGGCTTAATTTTTCCATACATTTACATTAATTAACCTGAGCCAAAAAAATTGATGCTAATTTGTTGATTGATATTTACTATATGAGAAAAACCTGTTTCTTTTTTCTGTTTACCATAATTCAGTTACACCTTGTTTCACAAACAATGCAAGTGTTTACTAATCAATCCATCACCCCTGGCGGGATAATGGATTCGGTTTACGATAGATTTGGCAAAAAATATTCCATACGGGATCTACAGGTTGATCTTAAAATTAATGCTGACCAGGGTATACTTTCTTCGACCAGTACCTCCTGTATAGCCGGTATGTTTGCTGTATATTATGCCAGTGGCAGTGGTATGGAAAGTCCCACAAATCCACTACATATTACAAGAAGACAAACCGTATGTGAAGTATTATCAAATATTTCAGGCCTATTGGGTTACAGCTCGAGCTACCCTAATTCTGCGCTGGTAAGAATTCTTGTCGATGACGTTGGTCTTTATACTGCCCCGGTGACACCAAGTGCCAGCGGGGTTCTTGGTTTGGCAACAGCCTATTATGCAGTACCATGGAACCCGGCGAGTTCAAATCCGGGGATAACTGAAAACATGATTCAAAAAACGATAAAGAGCCAGACAGATGGATGGACCAATGTCGTTTCACCTGTTGCACCAATTGCCAGTAATGGCTTATTTCATGGAATGATGGCTTTTAATTTTTCAAATCCACTTATTAGCTGGAATTCGGGTTATACAGGAATAGCTTCATCAACACAGTTCGATTTATATTCGGTAATTCTTCACGAGATAACGCATGCCTTGGGTTTTGCGTCATTGATTGATGTGAACGGTATCTCTAAATTTGGCCCAGCAAATAACTATTATTCCTTGTACGATAAGTTTCTAAACTGTTTTGCATTTAACACCCTTCAACCCTTGCTGGGCTTGGGCAATAGTTGTACAGGGCAATATGATCTTATATTCGGGGTTGGTAATTATTTTCTCGCGCCAAATTGTACAGGCAGCTATACAACGGACCTTACCAACTGCGCAACAGCAATCAAGTATAACAGTGTGCTCGTGCCCAATACGCAAGTTTATACGCCAGACTGTTTTGAACCCTCAAGCAGCCTAAGTCACTTTGAAGATATGTGCTATCCGGCTAATACAGCGTCAAATAACAATCTTTACTTTGCTATGAGCAATGCAAATGTGCCCGGCGTTAATAAAAGATTTCTACAGCCGGAGGAAAAAAATGTTCTTTGTGATTTGGGTTATACCGTAACAAACACCTATACGAGTAATGCTGCATCTGCCAGCTACACCTATTCCGGTGGAACATGCATTTCGCCACAGGTATGGGGTATCAATGATGGATTCAACAACAATGCCTATTCATATACTTCAACAGGTGGACCTGTGACTATTCCAATAATCGGTGCAACGGGCGTAATTATGAATGATTATCAAGGAAGTAATCCTGTCACTACGATTTCGTGTGTTGAATCTGTATACAATAATGGTACAGCCGTTGTTTCCGGAACCAATATTGTTTTTACGCCTAATAATTCAAACGGTGGTGTATTTTTGTTGCGCTATATCCCAGAGAATTCTTTTGGAGCGTCCGGAAATATTACTTACATATATGGATTTGTTTATCCGAGCTTTTGCGGTACTGTTTCACCCTGTGATCTTGTGCAAAATGGAGGATTTGAGAATAATTCCGGTTGTGGTTACATGCCACAGGATACATCAACCCTGGCCTCATGCTGGTTGGTTAGTTCGTTAAGTCCTGATATTTTTACCAGAGGATGCACTTCCAGTATACCACCGGCCAACCTGGGTACAAATACATTCAGTTCCATACCCGTGTTTGATAGCTTTAGCGGTTCTCCCAATAATTCAATCGCTGGAATTGGTGCCTACACGGCACTTAATGAACTTTATGGTTCGGAAAGTTTGTCAAACTACCTTGGTTCGCCGATATTAAATAACCAAGCATATACTCTCAGTTTCTGGGCCTATCAATTTGCCGGTACAAAATACGATCCAGGTTACTTTGATAGTAATGGGTTTGTTCTTCAAAGTTTTAATACGGCCTCTATTAGTGCAATTCTCTCATTTGCTACACAAAGCTTATTATTACAGTCCTCATCGGCCGGCTCTACATATCCTTATCCTCCTTTAGATATCATAAAATCGGTAACACTTGCTAACTCTTTTAACACTTGGAAACATTATAGCCTGACATTTACCACAACGGCGATAAATGGTGGAAATTGGTTGTATGTAGGAATGGATAATAATCTAACAATGGCTAATATAATTAGCGCTGTAGGATCACAATCTGTTAATGGACATTTGTTCTATACTTTGCTGGATGATATTTCCTTAAGACCTTCAACCCAGGCTCCCCAACTTAGCCTACCATCTCAAATTTGCAGCGGACAAAGTCTGCTTGATCTTGGACAGTATGTAAATATCCCCGCTGGTAATTTTTCAGGAATAGGAGTGACCTCTTCTCTTGTCTCAACTCCAAACGGAACGGTGATTCAGTATAATTTTAATGCTTCACAGGCAATGGTTAATGGCGTTTATGTGATTACTTTTACGTTTACTGACAACATTAATTGCACTCAAACGGCAATTCAGCAACTGAAAATTGGCAATGTATATAGTGGCTTAAATATATCTTATGCGTCTACTACTAACTGTGTAAACGGTGGAACACTATCAGTGGTTTCGCCACCTGGTACTTATAGCTATACCTGGCAACCCGGTAATTATGTGGGGGCTAGCTATCTGGTAACCCCCAGTATTAATACAAACTATACAGTGGTTGGCACTAATGGAAGTAGTTGCAGTGTTACAGGAAGTATAAACGTTAAGCCCAATAAAGCTTATGCTCTGCTTAGTTTAAATGGCGCTTGTGCTGGAACTACGATGCAAATTATCGCGGCGGGAAATTATACTTCTATTCTTTGGCAACCCGGCAATTATACAACAAGCGCCATAAACGTCTTACCCTTTGGCCCCACCACCTATTCGGCTTTTATCACAAATTCGCTAGGCTGCGTATCCACGGAAACTGTATTGGTTTCACTAGGACTTCCACCGGCAATAAATATTTCCGTTAGCAGTTCTTCTATTTGTTCAGGGCAAACTATTACCTTAATTGCCAATGGTGCGTCTAATTATGTTTGGAGCAATAATGTGACTTCTGCTATCAATATAGTTAACCCGACATCTACAACTGTATATACTGTAACAGGTACTGCCATGAATAATTGTGCAGGAACAGCCACCGCGCAGGTAAAAGTATTTACGCCCAACATATCGCTTAGCGGATCTAATGTGATTTGCGCAGGTGAAACGGTAACGCTCTCTGCCCAGTCGGGAGCTAATATTTATACTTGGCTTCCTGTAAATCTATATTCCCCCGTGATACCTGTTTCGCCTTCGGTCACAACAAATTATACTGTTTCTGCTACGATTTATCCTGGTGGAATGCCCTGTACTGGAAAAAACACCATTCAAATTACAGTAGATCCCTGCACGGGCGAAACCGATCTTCATGCGCGCACCCATAGATTTATTCTATACCCAAATCCAAATGACGGCACGTTTTACATAGAATCTGAATACGGCAACGATCTGCAAGTAGAAATTTATAACGAATACGGACAATTTTTGAAATCATGTATTATAAATGAAGCCAATGATCACAGAATAGCGGTTGAATTTCTACCTGCGGGATTCTATTTTATAAGGTCGGGTAACTACCGGGCAAAACTTATCATTTCAAAGTAAATCAAAACAACATTAAACTAAAAAAGCCCCGAATTTCTCCGGGGCCTTGTATCAAGCTTTATCTTCTTTTTTGCTTTTTTTAGTTTTAGGCTTGTGGGCACTTACAATAATTTCATCTTTTTCCTTGTTGTAATCCACTTCGATCTCATCACCTTCAGACAAGCTGCTTTTGATGATCTCTTCCGCCATAGGATCTTCCAGATACTTTTGAATGGCACGTTTTAAAGGACGGGCGCCATAATTTGAGTCGTATCCTTTTTCCACGATATAATCTTTGGCTGCGTCAGTAATTTTAATAACAAAGCCAAGTCCGTTTACCCGTCCAAACAGGTTAGACAATTCAATATCAATGATCTTATGAATGTCTTCTTTTTGTAACGAGTTAAACATGATCACATCGTCAATACGGTTTAAGAATTCAGGGGCAAATGCTTTTTTAAGGGCGCTTTCTATTACACCTTTCGACATTTCATCCTCGCCTTCCTTCCGGGCTGCCGTACCGAAACCAACACCCACGCCAAAATCCTTTAGTTGGCGGGCGCCAATATTACTGGTCATAATGATGATGGTATTTTTAAAATCGATCTTTCTTCCCAGACTATCCGTTAACATCCCATCGTCTAATACCTGCAGCAACATGTTAAACACATCCGGATGCGCTTTTTCAATCTCATCCAGTAAAATTACGGAGTAGGGACGACGACGGACTTTTTCAGTAAGCTGGCCGCCTTCTTCATATCCCACATATCCCGGAGGCGCTCCGATCAAACGTGTAGTCGCGAACTTTTCCATGTATTCGCTCATGTCAATGCGGATCAACGCATCGTCGTTGTCGAATAAATGTTTGGCGAGTACTTTTGCGAGCTGAGTTTTACCAACGCCTGTAGGGCCTAAGAAAATAAATGAGCCTATCGGCTTGTTGGGATCTTTTAATCCTGCACGGTTACGCTGAATGGCTTTCACAACTTTTTCAAGCGCCTTGTCCTGGCCGATTACTTTCCCTTTCAGCAGGGCATTCATCTTGATAAGTTTTTCACCTTCGTTCTGGTTTACGCGCTGAACAGGAACCCCGCTCATCATGCTCACCACTTCGGCAACATTTTCTTCAGTAACGGTTACGCGGTTTTGTTTGGTTTCTTCTTCCCAGGCTTTTTTAGCTGCTTCAAGCTGCGCGTGCAATTGTTTTTCAGTATCACGAAGTCTCGCAGCTTCTTCATATTTTTGGCTGCGCACCACCTGGTTTTTTAATTCCTTGATCTCTTCGATCTTCCCTTCAATGTCCACAATATTTTGCGGCACATTAATATTGGTAATATGAACACGGCTTCCGGCTTCATCCAGGGCGTCTATGGCTTTATCCGGCAAATGCCTGTCGGTAATGTATCTTGCCGTTAAACTTACGCAGGCTTTTAAAGCTTCTTCTGTGTAGGTCACATTGTGGTGATCTTCATATTTACTTTTAATGTTATTTAAGATCTGGAGCGTTTCATCCTGTGTAGCAGGCTCTATGATCACTTTTTGAAAACGACGTTCCAGGGCACCGTCTTTTTCAATATATTGACGGTATTCATCCAACGTGGTTGCGCCGATACATTGGATCTCGCCACGCGCCAAAGCAGGTTTAAACATGTTGCTGGCATCCAGGCTTCCGCTTGCACCGCCGGCGCCAATAATAGTGTGGATCTCATCGATGAACAAAATCACATCAGGACTTTTTTCCAGTTCGTTCATCACTGCTTTCATACGTTCTTCGAATTGTCCGCGGTACTTGGTACCTGCAACCAGAGAAGCAAGGTCAAGCGTAACCACGCGCTTTCCAAATAACACGCGCGATACCTTTCTCTGAACAATACGCAGGGCAAGTCCTTCAGCGATACTGGATTTACCTACGCCAGGCTCACCAATTAAGATAGGATTGTTCTTTTTACGACGGGATAAGATCTGTGAAACACGTTCAATTTCTTTTTCGCGGCCTACAACCGGATCCAGCTTTCCATCTTCCGCCATTTTAGTAAGGTCCCTTCCGAAATTGTCAAGAACAGGCGTTTTGGATTTGCTTTCTCCTTGTTTTTTCTGGCTGCCCGGATTACCGCCGCCGCCAAAACTTGTTTCCTCGGCATCGTCTTCGTCCCCGCCTGTAGCGGAGTTTTCGATCTTCCCTGGATTTTCAAGAAATCCTTCCAGTTCTGCACGGGCAGCATCGTAATCTACTCCATACTTCAATAATGTTTTAGTAACCACGTTGTCATTTTCTTTAAGAATGCACAATAATAAATGTTCGGTACCTATCTGAATCGACTTAAATGTTTTTGCTTCGAGGTAGGTTAGTTTAAGCGTTTTTTCAGCTTGTTTAACGAGAGGAATATTTGCGAGATTATTTGATTTGCGTAAACCCGGCGTAAGGCTTTGTTCGATACTCCTCCTTAATTCCGCGGAATCAATCCCCAGGTTTTTAAGCAAGCGCATGCCAACACCATCTCCATCGCGTATCATACCCAGCATTAAATGCTCGATACCTATATAATCGTGCCCTAATCGAAGAGCTTCTTCCCGGCTGTACGTAATAACGTCTTTTACCCTGGGCGAAAATTTTGCTTCCATATACTAGTTTCCTTTTTGTTTGGTTAAGTTACATATTTAATGCCAAAACCAAAAATAGCGCTAAATAAGTGGAATGATCAGCTTTAGAAGTGGTTTTTTTAACAAATATTTTGTTGATAAGTTTTGGCTGTATTTGCTGATTTTTCGGTACTTTCATCGGTTCAAAGAAAGATTTTTAAAGCCTTTTTTGATCATACAAGTGTTAAATAATTTGCATGACAAAACTGCATACAGATTTGAAATAAAACGATACTAAAAAAGATAACAAGAAATAATTATGGCAGACGGAGAAAAAATTATTCCGATTAATATTGAAGATGAAATGAAAACGGCCTACATCGATTATTCGATGTCGGTAATTGTGTCCCGCGCTCTACCTGATGTGCGGGATGGTTTAAAACCGGTGCACAGAAGGGTGTTATACGGAATGCTGGATCTTGGTGTTTTACACAATCGTCCTTATAAAAAATCTGCGCGTATTGTAGGGGAGGTTTTGGGTAAGTACCACCCACATGGGGATGCTTCGGTATATGACACAATGGTGCGCATGGCGCAGGATTGGAGCCTGCGTTACATGCTGGTGGACGGCCAGGGAAATTTCGGATCTGTTGATGGAGATCCTCCTGCGGCAATGCGTTATACCGAAGTACGGTTTCGCAAGATCGCAGAAGAGATGATGGCCGATATTGAAAAAGATACTGTAGATTTCCGCCCTAACTTTGATGATTCGTTAACCGAACCGACTGTTCTTCCTACCCGTATTCCGGCCTTATTAATGAACGGCTCATCGGGTATTGCCGTTGGTATGGCCACCAACATGGCTCCGCACAATCTGACAGAAAGTATCAATGCCATTTTAGCATACATTGACGACAAGAACATTGACATCGATGGGTTGATGAAGCATATGAAAGCTCCTGATTTCCCAACGGGAGGTACTATTTATGGATACCAGGGTGTAAAGGATGCGTTTCACACAGGGCGCGGACGTGTTGTATTACGCGCCAAAGCAAATATTGAACCGGTTGGTGACAGGGAACGCATAGTGGTTACGGAGATCCCTTACCAGATAAATAAAGCTGATATGATCAAACGTCAGTGGGAGTTATGCAATGAAAAGAAAATTGAAGGTATCAGCGAGATCCGCGATGAAAGCAGCCGCGAGGGAATGCGTATCGTTTATGAACTGCGCAGGGATGCCATGTCGAATGTTGTATTGAATAATTTATATAAGTTCTCAGCGCTTCAAACCTCATTCTCAATTAATAATGTGGTGTTGGTGAAAGGCCGCCCACAAATGCTTAACCTGAAAGACATGATCCATCATTTTGTGGATCACCGTCATGAAGTTGTCGTTCGCAGAACCAAATACGAACTGGCGCAGGCCGAAAAACGTGCGCACATATTACAAGGTTTATTAATTGCCATAGACCACCTGGATGAAGTGATCAGGATCATTCGTGAGAGTGAAAGTCCTGATATTGCAAAAGACGAGTTAATGGGGAAATATTCCCTGTCGGAGATCCAGGCCCGTGCCATTTTAGATATGCGTTTAAGGACCCTGACCGGACTTGAGCGTGATAAGATCAAAGCGGAGTACGAAGAGTTAATGAAAACCATCGCGTATTTAAATGAAGTATTAAGTGACGAATCGCTGCGCTTTAAAATTATCCGCGAGGAACTGATGGAGATAAAAGAAAAATACGGTGACGAACGCCGTACGGATATTGTGTACGCCGGCGATGATCTCCGCATAGAAGATATGATCGTGGATGAGAACGTTGTGATTACTATTTCCCATATGGGGTATATGAAACGTACAAATCTTGCGGAATACAGGGCTCAGAACCGCGGAGGAAAGGGAAGCAAGGGAACGGCGACGCGTGATGAAGACTTTGTGGAGCATATGTTCATCGCTTCCACACACAACTACATTTTATTGTTTACAGAAAAAGGCCAGTGTTTCTGGATCAAGGCTTACGAAATTCCTGAAGGGAACAAAACAAGCAAGGGAAGAGCGATCCAGAATCTCATCAGCATTCAGCCGGATGATAAGGTAAAAGCGTTCATCAATATTAAAGACCTTGAGGATGAAGAATACATCCGGAACAACTTTATTATTTTATGCACCAAGGAAGGAATTATCAAAAAAACCTCTGTAGAAGCCTATTCAAGACCAAGGGCAAATGGTATCAATGCCATTACTATCCGTGAAGGGGACATGCTTCTTGAAGCGGCATTGACCAATGGTAAGAACGAGATCATGCTCGCTACCAAACTTGGAAAAGTTTGCCGTTTTAATGAAGAGAAAGTACGTCCGATGGGCCGTAACGCCAGCGGTGTGATCGGAATAGATCTGAACGACGAGGAGGGTGGTAATAACGAAGTGATCGGTATGATCTGCATTGCAGATATGAATGCCAACGTTCTGGTGGTTTCAGAAAAAGGATACGGTAAACGTTCCGACATTGATGAATACAGGGTTACAAACCGTGGCGGAAAAGGTGTAAAAACCATTAACATTACCGATAAAACAGGAAACCTGGTTGCTATTAAATCGGTGTCGGATGCCAATGACCTGATGATCATTACCAAGAATGGGATCACGATCCGAATGAATGTTTCCGATCTTCGTGTGATGGGACGTGCAACACAAGGAGTTCGTCTGATCAATATTCAGGACAATGATGGTATTGCAGCGGTTACAAAAGTTGATCATGAAGATGAAGAACCGGTCAACGATGCTGCGATAGGAAATGCAGAAAATGGCGGGGAGTCCGAAACCGGAGATTTATCCACGGGAAATCCGGAAGAAAATACTACACCAACGGACGATATCGGGTAAAAACGGAATACCTGTATTTATACAAAAAATTATCTTTACAAGAACTAACGTGCAGGAAACGGATAAGGATTTCAGGAAACTGAAGGAATTATTTAGTTTCCTGTGCTTATTATTAAAAACATAAAAATCCAAACAATGATTAAAAAGATTTTAGTATCAGGGTCTCTAAGCCTTTTTGGCATAGGAGCTTTGGTTGCCCAACCTACTTTGATTGAGAAAGTGGAAGCAAAAGCAGATAAAGTGGTAATTCCTTACGAGCGATGGAAATTACAAAATGGCTTAACAATACTTTTACACGAAGATCATTCCGATCCGGTGGTAAATATTATGGTTACCTATAAAGTTGGGTCAAACCGGGAAAGTCTTGGTAAATCTGGATTTGCGCATTTTTTTGAACACATGATGTTCCAGGGGTCTAAACACGTTGCCGATGAAGAGCATTTTAAAATGGTTTCTACCGCAGGCGGGGAAATGAATGGTTTTACACAGCGCGATAAAACTGTCTATTTCGAAACGCTGCCGTCTAATTACCTGGAAATGGGTCTTTGGCTGGAATCTGACAGAATGGGGTTTTTGCTGGACTCTCTTACCAACAAAAAATTCGAGAATCAGCGGGATGCCGTAAAAAACGAAAAATCGCAGAATGTGGAGAACCGTCCATATGCCATGGCTTATGTGGAAGAGATCAACAAAGCCTTATATCCTCCTGGTCACCCTTACAGCTGGCCCGTAATAGGTTATGTAGACGATCTGAACCGTGCGAACCTGGATGATGTGAAGAATTTCTTTATGCGCTGGTATGGCCCTAATAATGCCATTATAAGCCTCTCGGGCGACTTTAAGTCTGAGGAAGCCCTTGCTTTGATAAACAAGTACTTTGGTGACCTGAAGATGTGTCCTGAAGTAAAAAGAATGAGAGTAGCTCCTGTAACTATTGCAACGGACAAATACACCGCATACAGGGACAAAACCTATTTTCCTTTGAATTTAAGAGTGTTTCCTACCGTGCCGCAGTATAACAGAGATGAACCGGCCCTGGATCTTTTAGGAGCCATGATGGGACAGGGGAACAATTCGATCTTCTATAAAAACTTTGTAAAAAGTAAACTGGCGGTACAGGCAAGTGCCAACCATAATTCCGATGAACTGTCCGGTGAATTTACAATCGATATTTTTGCATATCCGCCCGAAGATTTTAACCTTGAAAAATTGTTTACGGATATTGACGCAAAAGTAAAAGCAACCATTGATGAATTTGGTCAAAGCGGAATTACCGACGAAGCTTTAGCCAGGGCAAAAGGACAAGTGGAATCGACTGCTTACAGCGAATTGAATTCTGTATGGAGCAAGAATGCCATGATCTCGGAATGGGAACGTTTATTAGGGAAATCCTCAACCGTTTCGGACGAGATTGACCGTTATACACGTGTGACGAAGGAAGACATTACGCGCGTATTCAATAAATACATCAAAGGATCAGGCGCGGCGGTTCTGAATACTTACCCGATCATTGACCCTAAGGACTCCGTAAAAAGCGTAAACCCTTATGCAGGGCAAACATTCCCTGTTAATCCGGAATATAATGGATTATCCTATACTCCTGCCGTGGAAAAATTCAACAGGGGAGCAAGGCCTGTGCCGGGCGCGGAAAAAACAGTAAAAGTACCCGAGTATTTCTCCGCAAAACTTAAGAACGGAATGGGAATTATAGGGACCAAAAACAATGAAACACCTGAGATCACTATTGTTATAACGATGGAAGGCGGAAGCCTTGTTTTAAGTAATGACAAACTTAAAAAACTGGGAGTTGCCGAATTAACAGCGTTCATGTTAAATGAAGGAACCAAAAACTTTACGACGGAACAGATCAGCTCACAGCTTGAAATGCTGGGAAGCTCTGTTAATTTTGAAGCGAACAAATCGAGCGCTATCATCCGCGTTAACACCTTAAAGAAGAATCTTGAAGCAACATTAAAGATCCTGGAAGAAAAACTATTAAATCCAGGCTTCCGGGAAGATGATTTTAAACTTGCTAAAAAGCAATATAAAGAACAGGTAAGGGACGAAGAAACCAATGCCAATGCTACGGCAGCAAAAATGTTCAGTTATTCGCTTTATGGAAATACGGTAATGGGCCTTTCTCCATCAACAAAATCGATCGACAACGTTGAACTGGCAGATGTAAAAGAATATTACAACAACTACTATTCTCCATCTGTTGCCAACCTGGTTATTGTGGGAGACATTGAAGAAAAAGAAGCAATGAGCAAACTGGGGTTTCTTGACAAATGGACCGCGAAAGAAGTGGTGATCCTGCCGGTTCCTGAGCCTGTAACGCCTGCCGAACCACGTTTCTTTGTTTACAACAAGTCACTCGCTCCCTCGTCGGTTATTAACATGGGTTACCCATCGCTTAAATTTGACGCAATAGGAGATTATTACAAAAACAGGATCGCGAACTTTGTATTTGGAGGAGCTTTTAACAGCCGCCTGAATTTAAACCTGCGTGAAGACAAAGGATACACGTATGGGATCCGTTCATCTTTTAACGGAGGTAAGTATACAGGCACTTTCCAGATTGGTGCTGCCGTAAAACGCAGCGCAACGGCTTTGTCGCTGGCGGAAATTATCAAGGAGTTTAAAAAGTACGAAACGGGTGGAATTACGGATGCTGAACTGGCTTATACCAAGAGCGCGCTTTTAAATACGGAGGCGATCAAATATGAAAATCCTGAACAAAAAGCAGACTTCCTGGGCACAATTGCACGGTATAACCTCGAAAAGGACTATACCGTAAAACAAAACCAGATCCTTAAAAGCATGACAAAGGAAGATGTAAATGCGCAGATCAAGAAGTACTTTGATTCGAATAAGCTGACCACTGTGGTAGTTGGCGACAAATGGATCATTGAAACCCTACTGGATAAGGCTTCAAAAGATGCCAATAACAAAGATGTATTAAATAAGGTTAAATTAAAGAAAATTTCATTTGATTAATTTATGTAAATAAGCAATCTTTGCGTCTATATTCTAATTAATGCAAACCAATTAAAATAAAAGGCCACTAAGTTGAAAAGCTTAGTGGCCTTTTAATCTATCTAAAAATAAAAACATGAAAAAAATCATCACTCTCTTATTTATTGCGATCACATCATTTGCGTTTGCCCAGAGTATCCAGGTTCAGAACATGAACAATTATTTAAGGAACAAGGAGTACCAGAAGGCCAAAGAATCGGCTGATGCTGCCGCGATGCATGAATCCACAAAAAACAGCGCGAAAATGTGGATGCTGCGTGGAAATGTATACAAAGCGATTTATGCTGATACTTCAAAAAGGATAAGAGATATTGATTCAGAAGCTGAAGAAAAGGCCCTGGACGCCTATATTAATTGTTTTAAGTTTGATAAGGATAATATTTATAAAGACAATGTAAACAATGATAATGTAAAAAGTAATATTGTTTCTGCGGCCTCCGCTACAAAACGCAAAGCAGGTTTTTATGCTTACAATAAAGAATATGATAAAGCGTTAAAGTGCTATGACCTTCTGGAACAAGCCCTGCCTTACGACTTTGACCAGGGAATGAAACGCCAGAATATTACAAAGGAAAAAATAATGTTCGAAAAATTTGAGATGTACAAATCTGCCGGCAACAAGGGGAAAACTGTTGAATACGCGGGTAAGCTGATGGACCTGAAATACAAAGACGTAAAAATATACACCGATATGGTGCGGATTTCTTTAACTGATAAAGATACAGTTGCCGCACTATCTTATATTGAAAAAGGCAAGTTGCTGTTTGAGGATAATATGAGCCTGGTAGGATCTGAAATCGATATTTACCTTGCCCGCAAAAAAACAGACGTGCTTAAAGACAAATTAAAAGCAGCTATTGAAATATCGCCGGATAATGAGTTGTTGCATTTAGTACTGGCAGATGTGTATAGGAAAACAGGGAAGTTTGAAGACGCTGAAAAGGAATACCTTAAGGCAATCGAGTTAAGATCAGATTCTGAGCCTGCCAATTACAATCTTGCGGTATTGTATTATACTGCTGCAAAAGAGTGGAATGACAAGCTGAATGCCCTGCCTATGAAGGATCCTAAGACAAAAGAATACGAAACGAAATCCAACGAGTACTTTAAAAAGGCAGTAGTTTATTTTGAAGCGTCTTATGACCTGTCGAAAGATAAGGACCCGAACACAAAAAAACTGTTACGCCAGATCTCTTTAAGGTTAGGAGATACAGCAAGAGCTGATAAATATAAATAATCCTGAGGTAGAACAGATTATTCTGATAGATACCAGGTGCACGTTTAAAATATTAAAGTAAAAGATATGATCAAAAGAATTTTAGGATTTACAACGCTTGTTCTTGTTGTGAATCTCGCCGCAGCCCAGAAAAGCAAGGTACAAACGGCCTGGAGGGGCCTGAGTGATTATGAGGAAACCTTAAAGGACGGAAAGCCCGAGCTGAGTTACCTGATGAAGGCAAAAGACGCAATTGACATGGCGTTGAATGACGAGAGTACTAAAAATCAAACCAGGACGCACGCGTATAAGATGAGGATCAGCTACGCTTTATTCCAGTATAATGTGGACCAGGAAAAGAAAAAACTGGAACCAACCGTGTCGGATAAGAACGATAGGCTGATGCAGGCTTATGGCAACACACCGCTTACGGATTTTGAAAATGCGACGGAGGAATTAAATAAGATCAGGGACCTCGACCCTAACTTCCTGGAAACTATTCAGAGCGGTCTTGAAAAGGGTGTTTCTGCGCTGGAGGAGGAAGAATTGAAGTTTGCGCTGGCCGCACAGGGCATGAAGATGGAGGCAGGAAATATTGCCTCTGGTAAATACGCATCAAAAAAATACGATGAAGCTGCCGATTACTTTTATAAAACAGCAGTCATGAATACGATTCTTTACAAAGTAAAAGACACAGCTAATTTTTACAACGCCTGTGTTTCTGCTGTGAAGGCAAAAAATAACGAAAAGATTCTGGAATATAATAAAAAGATGATCGATGCTAAACTTGCTTCTTCTTATAATTACGAAGCCATTTCCAGCGTTCAGCTCGCAAAGGGAGACACCGCAGCCGCTCTTGAAACTTTAAAGAAGGGGAGAGCCGTTTATGCTGATGATATTGGATTGCTTGGGGTAGAGACAACGCTGTTCCTGGCTTCCGGGAAACAACAAGAGGCCCTGAACAACCTGAAACTTTCGGTGGAAAAAGATCCGAAGAACGCGCTGTTCTATTTTATTACCGGGCAGATCTATGAAAGCATGGCAAATCCAAAAGACAAAGCTACCGGAAAGGATCTCGAAAAACCGAAAGATTTTGAGGCGTTATTCAAAAATGCCGAGTCAAACTACCTGAAAGCAGTTGAATTAAATCCTTCCAATAAAGAGTATTTGTACAATTCCCTGTTTAATCTTGGCGCGATGTATAATAACTATGCCGGTTATATCGCCAACAGCAAAACGGGGAAGATTACTGACATGGCCAGGTATCAGAAGGAAAATGAAGCAAAGGCCCAGGAATATTATAAAAAAGCGATCCCGTATCTTGAAAAGGCCCTGGCAATGAAAAGTGATGACAGGTCTACCATGATGGCGCTGCGCAAGTTGTATCATTTAACCGGTGACGTTGCAAAGGCGACAGAAATGGACGCGAAACTGAAAGCGAAATAGGAATGGTTTCAGAAGATCATGAAAATCCCTGCCGGTTCCGGTGGGGATTTTTTATTTTGTGGTTAACTGAAAATTACGCTTCTCATACTGATCGATCCCAGGTCGAAAGTGGTATTGAAAAATTCGAACGTATCTGTTTTGGATCTTAATCCAATCGTATACATCAGTGGCAGGTAATGGTCGTTGGTAGGATGCGCCATGGTGGCGATTTTTCCTAATTTCTGGTAATCAATAAGAGTGGTAGGGTCATTATCTTCTATAGCTTTCTTTACAATCGCGTCAAACTCAATCGCCCAGTCAAAGGACTTTTCCTTGCCTCCCCAGCTCATCATTCCCAGGTTATGCACAATATTTCCGCTTGTAACAATCAGGATTCCCTTCCTGCGCAAACCCGCTAGCTCCTGCGCCAAATTATAATGGTACTGCGGTGATTTACCATAATCAATGCTCATTTGAAATACCGGAACATCGGCCTTCGGGTACATGTTCTTTAAAACCGACCAGGCGCCATGATCAAGTCCCCATTCAAAATCTTCATGCACTTTTGTTGAGGATACAGAAGAGATCGCCATTTTTGCATAGTCCACAGCACCGGGAGCCGGATATTGTACAGCAAACAATTCTTCAGGAAACCCGCCGAAATCGTGAATGGTCTTTGGTTTATCCGTCATGGTAACCGCGGTGCCATTAGTAAGCCAATGCGCCGAGATACAAAGGATCGCTTTTGGCAGCGGTAATTTTTTACCCATCTCAGTCCAGCTTTTACTGTAGATGTTTTCAGTAATGGCATTCATCGGATTTCCATGTCCGACAAAAAGTACCGGCATCTGGTCAGTGGAACCAAATCCTTCGGTGAGTTTATTTAAATCATTTAACTGCATGGCTGTTCCTGCTAAAGGTAAGAGTGCGAGTGATTTTAAGAAGTCTTTCCTGTTCATGTGTAGATGATAAACGGAAAGGTGAAGTTACCTAAATAATTTTTTATACTTATCCGTTTAATTTGAATTTGCAATTTTTAGAGCTGTTCTGTGTTATGGATGTAAAAACAGTACTCCAATAAAACCCGGCGAACCCGCTGGCTATCGGACCATGACCAAGATTAAATTTAAGGAAGGACGCTGATTTCATGGATCTCGAGAAATAATCCTAAACAACGCCTTTGGCGAAATTGCACGGATCCATGACTAAGATTTAATTTAAGGAAAAGACGCTGATTTCACGGATCTCGAGGAATAATCCTAAACGCCTTTGGCGAAATTGCGCGAATCCATGTAATTCAAATAGAAATTATTCCAATCAGTGAATCCGGTAGTTATCGGACTTATTGCAGCTTAACCCTGTTGTTTTTTATTTCATTCAACAAATGATCAAAAATGAATGTAAGGTCTTGCTTTGTTTTTTCATGAGTGATTTCACCGTCTTTATTTATCTTCTTTAAAATATCCGGGATGCTCAGGTGGGACTTTTCAGTCATTTTTGTTCCAAGGGCGGCAAGCGTCAGCAGGAGGGAGGCCATGGCCTTAGCGCCGCCTTCATACATGGGTGAAGCGCTGATTGCAATAACAGGTTTTTCATTTAATTCTCCTGAAGAAACTGTCCAGTCGAGCGCGTTCTTTAATGTACCGGGTACCCCAAAAGCATATTCCGGGGTGCTTATTATTATACCATCCGCTTTTTTTAAATGTTCTTTAAAATTTGCAACAGCCGTTGTACCTTCTTCTTTTTCAGGATTAAAATGAGGGAGTTCATCAAGCCCGCTCCATAAAATATATTCAACATTTTCCATCTCAAACCGGGAGATCGCCCGCAGAATGCTGGTATTGGAAGAAGTCGATTTAAGGCTTCCGGAGATGGCCACGATTATAATTTTTCGGTCTGAACTCATTGTTTGCAAAGCGCTAAAATACATTTACCCCAATCGTGTTACAAACCTTTCGTTCAATTTTAAGAAATATTATCGCTGTTCTTAACCGCCGCGAAGGATAGAAAGGATCAATACATTCATTTCTTCTCCACGTGTCAAGGCCATCATGTGCGAACCTTTTTTGATCACATGACTTGCTTTTATTTGCCTTATGGGAAGAGTATGGTCTTTTGTGCCGTGAATATGAACAATGGTATGGTTATATTCTGTTCGCTGCCAGTTAATGATCATGTCCACACTTCTTTTTAGGTAGGCCTTGTCTTTTTTCCGGAGCATGTGTTTGAACGTGTTTTTGTTTTTATTTCTGTCAGGTTCTACCAGGGGCTGAAGGAACTTAGCGCCCGTTTTTATGATTCCTTTGGGGATAATTTTGTTAAGTGGTATAGCACTCTGGAAACGGTAACGGAAGGGAAGTTCCTTTCTGCATTTGGCGCTTGAGATAATAATGACCTTTCCAGGTTTTAAGACCTCCGCCAGTTCCACACAGATCATTCCTCCGATAGAAACACCGATGAACAAGTAATTTGTACTCGTATCAATTTGTGGAATAAGCGTCCGGGCATATTCCTTCATGGTTGATCCTTTTGCCGGGACGGGATACCTAATATTTACAAGGATATAAGAACTGTCAAGGTTTATCTTTTCAAAAATGCGCTCATCTGAACCAAGGCCGGGAAATAAATAGACGTGTGTTTTTGTGCCTGACCATAATCTCAGCAGCAGCATTAAAAAAACGAGGGTAATGGTAGTCCGCATGATACTACAGCACATTTATAAAGTTAGATAGGTAAGTTATCACGACAATATGCTGGATCCCTTTTAAAACTCATAACGAAAAACGATCAGGGATCAGGTCTGCTGTGTAAAAACTCTTAAAACGAGGGCTATTGCGGCGGGAACTGTTTGAATAAACAAAATCGATCTTTGCGCGGTTAATGCACCGTAAATTCCGGCTATCATCACGCAGCCAAGAAAAAAATACGCCACGTTCGCACTCCAGCCTGCATCAGTGATCAAAAGCGACCACACCAGCCCGGCAGCGAGAAAACCGTTATACAAGCCCTGATTGGCGGCAAGTACCTTTGTTTTTTCAAAAAGATCAGGAGGAATGGACCGGAAGGTCTTGCGGCCGCGGGTAGTCCAGGCAAACATCTCCAGCCAGAGGATGTAGATATGTAGCGCTGCTACCAAGCTGACCACTATTTCTGAAACAAGTTTCATACGACGAAGAGGATTTTGTTAATTAAAAATAGGCATTCATTCCGAGAGCACAAATTAAATGTCAAGGAAAGCCCCTATTTCAAAAATTTTGTTATATTCGTGTGCACTTTTTTTGTATTCATTAGATTTTACTGAGTTCTATGGGCAATACTGAAGATGTTTTTACTTCCGAACCTCATCATTTTGATGGTTATACTATTTTGAAAAGAAAAGACGGTATTATGCAGGTTCAGTTCCAATCGGGTTTTAATATTTCACTGGAGCATGCAAAACACATCATTAAGACCATAGAAAGTATTAAGGAGCAGGAGAAATGTCTTTTCCTTGTTGTTTTTGAAGAAGATAATACGTTCAGCAGAGAAACGCGGGATTATATTTCTTCGGATGCCGTTTCTGAAATAATCAAAGCAGACGCCTTTGTCATCAAAGGGCTGGCCTTAGAGATCCTGGGCAAGGGTTATCTTAAAATAAACAAACCAAACCGTCCAACGCGTTTATTTAAGTCTGCCGCAATAGGAGCCATGTGGTTATTAAACTATATTGAGCAGTAGTGTTTAGTCACTTTCCGCCTCTTTCCTTAAGGTTTTTTCAATGCGGGTATCAGGGATCAGCCACAGAAAAGCTATCCCGATATAAATAGATCCTGAGATCCATTCGTTCAGAAAGGCCGCCGGAATACCGGCAAGATAAAGAACCATTGAGATCTTTCCCTTAAAATCACTCCCCAATGCCCGGGCCAGGGTAGAGGTATGGCCATGGTGTTTAATGATCGCCTTTTGAAGGATATAGTAGGCGATTGCTGCCATCATTAAAACAAATCCATATAACGAAAGCGTTTCAGGCGCAAATTGATTGGAACCCATCCACGCAGTCACAAAGGGGATCATGGATAACCAGAACAACAGGTGCAGGTTCGCCCATAAAATACCGGCGCTGACTTTTTCCACCGTATTAATTAAATGGTGGTGGTTGTTCCAGTAAATACCAATGTAGATAAAGCTGATCAGGTAACTGATAAAGACCGGAATGAGAGGCATTAAAGCGCTAAATTCAGAACCTTCAGGTGCTTTGAGCTCGAGCACCATAATCGTGATGATAATGGCAAGCACACCATCGCTGAATGCCTCTAACCTTCCTTTTTTCATACGCGGTTATTATTTTTTAAAGGTCGTGAGGAATAGCTGTTTCACTACTTTACTCGTTCAATGTATTCACCGTTCTCAGTGCTTATTTTTATTTTATCGCCGGTGTTTACAAACACGGGCACCTGTATTTTGATGCCACCTTCTACTTCGGCAGGTTTTAATAAATTGTTTTTGGTGCCTTCTTCAGCGTAGGTAACTTCCATCTCAATATATTTAGGGAGATCACCGTTAAGCGGTTTCTGGTTGTCATCAAAGCGTATGGTAAGCACCATGCCTTCTTTCAGGAACCGGATACTCTCCGCAAAAAGAACCTTGGGAATATGCAACTGTTCAAATGTTTCCTGGTTCATACAAACAAGAAATTCATCCTCAGAGTAAAGGTATTGCATTTCCTCCTGGGTTACACTGATAAAGTCGATCTTTTCTCCGGAACGGAACCGGATCTCGCTTTGTTTACCTGTTTCAACGTTACGGCATTTCAGGGAATAAATGGCATTACCTTTGCCGGGTGTGATGTGGTCGTAATCAAGTATTTTAAGAAGTTCACCTTCGTGCCTGAAAAAAGCATTTCGGGTAATGTCAGAAGTCGTTGCCATTATTTTGCGATGTTTAGGGCCCGAAAGGTACGGGCTTTTTTGTGAAGGTCAAAAACTTTATTCCTTGCAGGATGAATGCTGAAACTATTTTGCTTCTGCAATAAACAGCTTAAGATATTTTATGCCCATGGCGAGTTTGTTTCTTTCCCAAAGCTCTTTTGCCATTTCCTTTTTTTCGTTCTGGTACTTTTCCAGCAGGGCAGGTTTTGATTTAAGGAATTCTTCCAGCTGGCCCATGTTTACATTATTTGTACGGTCATTAAAATACATGTACACCCAGCCTCCAGGAGCAGTCAGGCCGAGCAGGAAGCCCTGTTTGTCGTAATTCGGCAGCTTGCCGTATACCACGCAATACGCGTCAATTGTTCCGCCGCCGAAACTGTAATACAAAAATTCATTTTGTGACCTGGTGGGCCTGATCTGGATTTCATCTCCTATCTGGTAACCAAAATAATAATTACAGGAATCAACCAAGCTTAACTTCCTTTTTTTTGAATCGGGACTGATATACTTGATGATCTTTGTATCAGAAGGTTGATACTGTCCTCTGTAGACCTTTTTTTTATTGAAAAAATCTTCTTCGGTCTTGTACACATAAAAAGAGTTGGCTTTATAATCTGAAGAATCTACCTGGGCAATTGTTACGTGAGCGATCAAAGAAACACCGGCAATCAAAAGTAAGGTCCGTTTTTTCATCTTATGTTTTAATTATTATTTTAAATTAATGTATCGTTTTATTCCAAAAAAAGCTGTCAGGGTTATTTAAGACCGGAACCATTAGAAGTCAGTTTTTTTTAAGATGAACTCATAAGGGTAGGGTTCTGTCAGCCTGCTTATCAAATGTAGGCATTCAATTGAAAATTCCAAATTTTGCAATTCCTGTTTTACGCCGGCATCTGAGGGGCATGTCTAATTAATAGCCATGTCATGCGGGATTTACTAAGAATCTCTGTTTTGCTCGTTAAAGTCTTTGATGTCCGGAGTGGCGTCAATTCTTGAAAGAAATGAAATTGTCCCTGTTTTTCTCCAGATCCTAGTTGCTACAATGATTCCAATAACAAGTCCGGATGTAGCCACAGTTATAGCGATAAAGAGTCCTAGAGAGTCCTGTTTGTTAAAATAGACAATTGCTCCAATTACGAGTCCGATAAGTAGAGGAGAGAGTACGATACGAACCCAGCCAATTACTTCAGTTATGATTTCAAGTATTTTTGTCATTGTCAGTGAGTATAGTTAGCAATTTCTTATTCCGGTCAAATTATTTTTGTCGACGGAATGTGCGCCGCTACTGGTACTAACGTTTTGCAAATAGACGTTGGCGGGCTTTCGAAGCTTCCTGTGTCTATACCCACAAAAGGTTATTTAAAGATAAATGTTTATTAGCGAGGTGCAAAATAAATTAGCGAAATGGCCGCTATTCCGCACCGAGCGATGACTGAGTCCGCCCGCTAATGTTTATTTGCTGATAGTGGTTCGTTGTTTTTATGTCTGGCGTTAATGTCCGCCTAGAAATTAATTAATAATTTCTCCTTTGTTGTTCGCCAACTTTTCCCGCCACTTTTGGAGTTCCTCAGGCGTTTGTCTCACCCAATCTGTTACTTCGCCAACGATTTTTAATGGTGATAGGGAGCGAAATGAACGTGTCGGATTGCCTGGGAATTTTTTGTCCGTAACATTCGGGTCATTTTCAAAACTCCCTGTCGGTTCAACTATATAAACACGTTCATGTCCATCACCCTTTGCTAATGCAGCAGCAAGCCCTGCCCCATTAACTAAGGCCGTGAAATAAATGTGATTCATTTTGAGTTCAGCCTTGTAATTAGAATCGCCCCTCGCTGTCAGCAAATCGCCAACCTGCAGATCTGCTTTAGTTCCATGATAAAAGGGGCCTTTGTCCGAAGTATTGTTCTTAAACCAATTTGCTAGTTCAGAATTCTCTTTTGCCTTATCACGGTCGTCCAGGTCTTCGTAGCATTTGGCAATGTTTAAATATAAAGAAGGGAGGGCACTCTTAATAGCGTCATCATTTAATTTTAATGCAAACTGCAAAGCCGTTTCGAGCCATTTTAACTTTTCAGAAACCGTTTTTTGATGTCGGGCAATATAATGAGCTGCAATAAATTTTTCAAAGTCGTTTGTCGCTTCGTTCCAGCCTTGCAGAAATAGTTTGAGTGCTTCTTCAGGTTTGCCTTTTCCTTCCATGTCCATACCTTGCAGACAGAGCTTAACAACATTGTTGAATGGGGAGAATTCCATTTTCTGATTATTTTGTCGATTTATTATTTTAAAATCTGTTTTTTCTTATACTATTAAGGTGTCGCACAATGACCGCTGTTAGCTGTCTGCAAAGGTCCACCCAGTTTACGTCTTGTTTAAGTGTCCGCCGAGTTAAGTGTTTTTTATTTTAAAGTCGCCAGTTATTGGAAACGCTTTAGTTATTTTGTCAAGCTGATTTACTAAGTTTTTAATTTCTGTCTGGTCAAAAGCCATTGTAAAACTTAGGTTACTACTGTTAATATCAGGGTTGTCATTGGCGGTCACTTGAACTTCAAAATGTCCGACGCCGTCACCTAATATTTTTAATTGTAAGGCGTGCTCGAGGTTATCAAGAAGTGTCGCGATGTTAGGAGTCTTTTTAATAGCTTGTCCAGTAAATATTAATTTAAGAATACTTAGAAGAGGTATTACTCCAATTATTGTCAACAGAAAGTAACTTACATTGAAAAATACTATCAGGAAATTCTTCATAGCATAATTTCTTTATTGCTTCCGGGTAACTGTCAGCCTTGCACATACCGGATGGCGACTAAGCGCCGGCGAAAATAAAATGCTTGCCGGTTTTTAAAAGCCACAGATGTCCGAACGAATTTACAATAATGTGAGCAAAAACAAAAACTATTTCTGTCTGCGAAGGAGGCCTTAGTTTAAATTTGCTTTTGCATGTACAATCGTCCGCTGGCGCTTAGTTGCGGTTGCACTAAACCACGCTTCCGCGTGGGGCCCTGGGCTAATATAATTACAATTATTCAGTGTTGTGTATTTTTCTTTTTATGGAAAACAAAAACACCACTCAAAACGCCGACGTAGTTACGTTAGTGTCCAGGGCCCGTGCAGAA
>Ga0208492_1000470_pt1 | contig 34076 bp, 27 predicted proteins | sample Subbioar_CSW14AB_FD_184820 | JGI IMG/M metagenome (GOLD analysis project Ga0208492, IMG submission 184820) | Serpentinite rock and fluid subsurface biosphere microbial communities from McLaughlin Reserve, California, USA - CR12Mar_CSW14AB (SPAdes) | ecosystem: Environmental > Terrestrial > Deep... | reverse complement strand
TAGCAGAAAAATGTTTAATAAAATCCATACCTGGTTTTTATCATGCAAATACCAAATTATTGCTTTGTGTTTTACATAAACCTTTATAACTTATTGACTTTGAGGTGCTAGTCATGCGGTCGCCCTGACTTGACGTGACATCGGGTCGGTAATTGTCCAAAAATTATGCATGATAAATGTAACGGGTAACAGAAATAACACAATTAACCAGGCGCCCCATTTGGCCTTAAAGCCAATCGCAATGCTAATCCCTCCAAAGATAACCATTAGGCCGGCGAGAGGAACAGTAACAACGGACATCAGCACCCCATGTGATTCGGCGTATTTCATAGACTGTTCCGAAAAATGAGAAAAACCGCTCGTGACAAAGATCAGGGCGAATAAAATCCTTCCAATTAAAACGACTGCTTTCATGCGATTAAATTATTACCCCTGTAATATCCAAACCCGATCACAATGATTAATACAACAAGAAGGATCCAGAAAAATATGCCCGCCGCGATCAGGGGTTCGTCAACCGGTTCCTCTCCCTTTTTTGTTAGTGGTGCTATTGCGAGGATCAGGAAGGAAAACAGGAAGCCCACAAATACCATCGGGATCAGTGGTATGCCCCAGGTAAGAGGGCCGAAAGGATTGATCCAAAGCGAGCCTGACCAGGTAACTAAAAAGATCAGCAGAAAAAAAAGTGTGAAACCTCGGAGTGGTTTTTTTAAAAAAAGTGAAAAAAGGGCCACGATCAGGAACGTTATGATCAATGCTGCCGGGATCACAGTATAACTCATGACTTTTTTAAAAATATCTATGCAAATTTTTTGCCAGATCGCGGTATGTCCTTGTCAGAGACTGCCAGCAGGATTGGGATCTACTTTACAGGCAAAGCGATCTGATCTGGTCACAGTGGAATTACTTCCCCAAAACTGGTCATCTCTGAAGAGATTTAAGGGAGAGTTAATCACTCTTTAGGAAGTGCTTTTTTGTGAACAGAGATTGTGCCGGTTAAAAAAATGTGGAAGGATTACAAATTTTTCGAAGAAGGAAGCTCAGCGTGAAAAATGACTCTGCGGCATGGATTACAGATCTTTCATAACAGATGTTTTATAGTCTATAGGTGTTTGAGAGGTTGAATTTTCCTTTTTATCCAGCAACTCATCCAGCTTTTTGTTACCCATTTGTTATTCGGCTTTATTGCCCGTCATTTTTGGGGTAGTTAGTGTCCTCATAATCCTTCTTATCCGTTTTGAACTAATTAAAATGTTAAAAGTGACCAAGTAGTCATTTATATGAATATATTTGTGACCAAATAGTCACAACATGTCCAAATCAACCTTTAAAAACTTAAGCCCCGAGAAGCAGGAACGCTTTTTAGCTGAAGCGCTGAAAGAATTTGCGAATAATGATTTTAACTCTGCAAGTATTACTCAGATTGTTAAGAATCTGGGAATCGCGAAAGGAAGCATCTATCAATACTTTGGAAACAAGCTTGAGTTGTGGCTTTACTTAAAACAATACAGCGAATCTGTTAAACTCAAGTATATTGAATCGGTGAAGCGGGATAACTATCCTGACTTTTGGCAGTATTACAGAGCTATGTACGAAAGAGGCATTTATTTTGATCTGGAAAACCCGTTATGCAGCCGGTTCCTTTACCGGATTGGCTTTAAGGAAAGCGGAGAGGTTGTGAAGCCCTATTTGCATACGTGGAAGAAGCAAGCGAATGAAATGTTTGTCAAGCTGATCGATGCTGAAAAGAAAAAAGGCTCTTTTAGTAAGGCTAATTCCACGGAGGTTATGGCGCATTTTATGGTAACAATGAGCATGAGCGTTGCAGAATTGCTTCAAACGAAATATAAGCTGGATTTTGATAAGAATATCAAAATTAAAAAACCACTTTTCGCTGCTGATGGAAAGAAACTCATGCAAGCGGTTGATGAACTAATAAAGTTATTGGAAAAAGCTTTACGATAGATGGGATGTACTTAACAATTTTTCAAATTAATTTATTATGGACTCAATAGCTACAACTTCTATTTGCAAATATTACGGCACAACAAAAGCAGCCCAGGATATTTCCATTAATGTAAAGGAGGGAGAGATCTATGGTTTTCTTGGTTTAAATGGGGCTGGTAAAACTACATTGATCAGAATGCTGCTGGGAATGATTAAACCGGACAGTGGCAGTATTCAAATCTTCGATGAAAAACTAGGAAAGAACTTTCAACAGTGGAATCGCATCGGGTATCTGGTTGAAACGCCGTATTCTTATCCGCAGCTTACAGTTTTAGAAAACCTCCAGGTCTATTACGAGCTGCGTAATTTAGCCGACCCCAGCTGTATTGATAGGGTTATCGACTGCCTAAAGCTAACTCAGTATAAGGACAAAAAAGCGGGCCTATTATCTCTAGGTAATCAACAACGGCTAGGGATCGCAAAAGCCCTCCTGCATACACCAGAGCTGTTGATTTTAGATGAACCTATTAACGGTTTAGACCCTGAAGGGATTGTAGAAATACGCGAGTTATTGAAAGAACTGTCTCGCAATGGCGTCACTATTTTTCTATCGAGCCATATACTTGATGAAATTGCTAAGATCGCTAACAGAATCGGGATCATTCACAATGGAGTTTTATTAAAAGAGCTTGAAATAAATGAGCTTGTTGAATTATTACACAAAAAGCTAATAATTGATACATCAGATAATTCAAAAGCGGCGACAGTTCTTAATCTCGCTGGATATTCGGTGGTTCAAAACAATGTCGGGGAATCGGAATTAAATGACAAACAGATTTGTGAACAGCCTGAAGAAGTAACTAAAATATTGGTCAACGAGGGACTTTATCCGAAAAAAATTTTAGTGCTAACGGAAGATTTGGAGGAGTTTTTTTTAAGAACAATAAGATCAAAAACATGAACCTACTACGCGCAATTAAAGCCGAAGTTATAAAATGTAAGTCATCAGCAGTGTTGAGAAACAGCTTTATTGCTTTTGCTATTGCTCCTCTGATGGGAGCAGTATTCATTCTAATGGTGAGAAGTCCAGGAGCGCTTGATAAGGCGAGCGCTATTCATACTAAAATTGAGATGCTTGGATTTAACGGTGACTGGAACGCTTATTTTTCACTTTTAATGCAGGCAATTGGGGTAGGCGGTGTCTTGATATTTGGATTTGTTGCGAGCTGGATTTTCGGAAGGGAGTACTCTGAAGGGACTGCAAAAGACCTTATGTCCCTTCCTATAAGCAGAGCGACAATTTTGAATGCCAAGTTTGTTGTCTATTTTATTTGGAGCTTATGCCTTTCACTTTCAAATTTGTTTTTAGGACTGCTGATTGGACTTATCCTGAAAGTTTCTTTCCCTGAGCCCACAATAATACCAGCGCAGATGTTTGATTATTTTATTACCACCCTTTTGACTTCGTTATTGGGAACAGTTATTGCTTTTTTCGCAGTCTGGGGTAAAGGATATCTTGCGCCACTAGGGTTTGTTGGCTTGACATTGGTTATTGCACAAGTGATCGCAGCAATTGGATACGGCAACTATTTTCCCTGGTCAATACCCGGACTTTACAGTGGATCGGGCGGGGCTTATAAAGACCAATTAAACGTTCTCAGCTATTTAATTTTAGCCGCAACTACTATTGTGGGATATATGACTACGGTGTTTTATTGGAAACTGGCAGATCACTCCAAATAGCACTTGCATAGAACACAAGAAAACGCAGGTATTTAAAGCCCTGTAAATATTCACCTCGGGGTTTTTAGTTGTTAGGTTAGTTTATAAAAGTAAAATAGAAACCAGCAAATACCAGTTAATTAAAAAAATTGAGGTTAATAATTTTACTTTTTTACTTTCAGAATTCAGTATCTTAGGTTAATTCTTTGAAATACTGCCGGGAAATAAATGGAGCAATAGTTCCAAATACCCAAAAGAATCTTAGTCACTGATAGGCCTAATTAGATAATATTTGTTGCCTATTTGTTACTCACTAAATTCTATTTCTCTTGAAATCCCCTGTAAATAGGGTGGTATGGCAGTTTTTTGTGGTCGTAAATTTCGACTTCAAGTTGCAAACTCGGCTTCGTTAAGTTGAAACATAAAGTCGCCCGGGAAACCTTTTATAATACGTTTAACCTGCTCATTCAATCTTTTGTGGGTACCCCGCAAAGTTCTGCCAGATCAATATCTAACATGACTTTTTGATCCTCTGATGTAATAGATCTTATTCATCACCACGTCATCAGGTATAGCGTTGATAGGTAAGGTATCGTTTTGTTCTTTCATAGATTATTTTTTCATTAATGGCTCAACCGGAACTGGTTGTTAGAAGTATTGCGAAATGGTTTACACCATGTAATAGTTTGCCGGAATAAAATCAAATTGTTGGCCGAAATAGTATTGCCATAGCTTATAGCATTTTATAATAAGTTGTTAAAATGATTCTTTCATAAATCCAATTCAGGTGGCTTCGGTCAAATAGCATGAAAAGTTACGCGGTGAAACGCTAAGTCAACTCGGGGGATAAAAAAATCCCGCCTTTTTAAAGCGGGATCTTTACCTTAAAAGTTAATTTTAATTTACTGTTTAATGAATTTAGTTGTATGATGTATGTTTCCCTCTGTTGCTTTTAAAAAGTAAATGCCATTGGCCAACTCATTAATGGTGATAATTGTTTTATCTTCAATTACTTTTTCATTAAATACAACCTCACCAAGGGAATTCGTGATGGTAATGATCACATTCTTTTTAGTATTTACCACAAATTGTCCATTATTTGGATTTGGATATACATTGTAGATCAGCTGAACAGAACTTTGTTTCTCAATACCTGTACAGTTGTCTGCAGTCTGGTTAATAGTGGCAGTATTTGCGCAGCCATTGTTATCCGTTCCAACAACGGTAAAGGTTTCTGTACCTGCTAAGCCTGGAGTTGTTGTTATGAATGGGCCTGTTTGTGTATTGCTCCAGGTGTAAGTTGCTGCTCCGCTTACGGTTATGCTGGCAGTTTCTCCGGTGCAAATAGTTGCAGCAGAAGTTGCTACAGTAAGCGTTGGTAATATATTTACCTGTAAGCTTAGTGTCACCGTGTTACTACAGCCACTGCTTAGGCCAGATACAGTATAAGTAGTGTTGGATGTTGGGTTTAGAGCAATTGTATCAGTAGTCGCACTGGTGCTCCAGCTATAGCTGGTAGCTCCGCTGGCTGTCAGTGTGGTGGTTTCACCATAACAAAGGGTGGTATCACCGCTTATTGTGATCGTTGGATTTGGATTTACTATTACGTTAACAATGGCTTCCTGCGACACGCAACCATTTGTGCTTGTTCCCGTCACCGAATAGCTTGTATTGCCTGCCGGCGTTACCGTAAAGTTAGCTCCGGTAATAGTATAGGTATCAGCTCCTGTAGCAATGATGATCGCCGTATCTCCTGCACAAATAACGGGGCTGTTTAAAGTAAGAGTTGGACTTACATTTACAGAAATTGTTGAGACGGCTGTATTGGAAGAAACGCATCCATCAATACTTGAGCCCGTTACATAGTATAAAGTGTCGGCTAAAGGAGATACGGTAAAAGTATTCCCGCTTATTGTATAGGTTGCAGCGCCGGTCGGGGTAATTACTACAGAGTTTCCTGAGCAAATGGTGGCGCTATTTACGGTGATGGTAGGAGTTGTTAAGACTGATAAGCTCACAACCGCGTTATTGCTGCAAGTACCGCTCACTCCATATACGGTATAAGTAGTGCTGGATAATGGTGACAATGAAATAGTATTGGTTGTAATCCCGGTAGTCCAGCTATAAGTTGCGGCTCCATTAGCTGTTAATGTAACTGCGCTTCCGTCACAAACTGTAGTTTGTCCGCTTACGCTTACAGTTAAGGTATTTACTACCGACACGGTAGCTACAGCTGTGTTGCTTGCAGGACAACCATTCGCGCCTGTACCCGTTAATGTGTAGGAGTTGGTTGATGAAGGAGTAATGGTAAATGTACCGCCGGTAATTGTATAGGTATCCGCACCACCAGGTATAAAAGTATAACTATTGCCCGGGCAAATTGCACCGCTATTGATGCTTAATGTCGGGGTGATGTTTACAGACACCGTCGATACTACAGTTCCTGACACACAACCGTTGGTAGCAGTTCCGCTGATAGAATACGAACTTGTTGAATTGGGTGTTACCGTAAAGCTGTTACCGGTAATACTGTATGTACTGGCTCCTGTTGGAGTAATTATTACTGTAGCACCAGAACAAATAGTTTCACTGTTTACTGCAAGAGTTGGTGTAGTATTAACAGATACAATAGCTATAGCGGAAACGTCAGATACACAACCGTTAGCTGCTGTTCCTGAAACAGAATAAGTAGTCGTAACAGATGGGGTTATTGTAAAGTTATTGCCTGTAATGCTATAGGTGCTGGCTCCCGAAGGCGAGATTACAGCTTGATTGCCCGAGCAAATAGTAGCGCTGTTAACAGTGATGGTTGGAGTGACATTTACCGATACGGTAGACACCACGGCACTTGCAGCCTGGCACCCTGCAACGCTGGTTCCTGTTATAGAATAAGAGGTGGTTGAAGATGGGCTCACGGTAAAATTGCCTCCGGTAATAGTATAGGTGCTGGCACCGCCTGGAGTAATAACAGTTGTATTACCGGAACAGATTGTATAATCATTCACGGTTAGCATTGGTAATGCATTTACTACCAAGTTTATTGTTTCGCTTTTTGCACAGCTATTAGCGTCCAGTATATTAATAGTATAGGTTGTAGTTATAGCCGGACTTGCCGTATAAGTATTTCCCGCAGGTCCAGGTGACCAGCTGTAGGTAATGCTACCTGTACCTCCGGAACCAGTGGCGGTTAAAACAGCAGAGCTGCCGGCACACACTGCGGTGGAGCTAGAGGTAACGCTAAGCGTTAAGGCAGCAGGTTGTGAGATTAACACAGATTCTACGTTGGTACAATTGTTGGCATCGGTTATAGTAGCCGTGTAAGCCCCCGCTAATAAAGAAACTACGGAAGTTGTTGCGGCAGTTGACCATGAATATGTGTAAGCACCGGTTCCACCCGATGTGGTTAGTGTTGCACTTCCGTTGCTTCCATTACACAGAGCATTGGTTACTGCCGTGCTGGTTGCTAAAGCCGCCGGTTCTGCAATAGTTACTGATTCGGTGCTGCTGCAATTGTTGATATCGGTTACAGTGGCCGTATAAACGCCTGCTGACAAGGATACCACGGAAGTTGTTGCAGTGCTTGACCACGAATATGTATAAGCTCCCGTTCCTCCCGAAGCAGTTATTGTAGCACTGCCAGTACCACCATTACATAATACATTGGTTACTGCAGTATTCGTAGATAAGGATGTTGGTTGGGTAATAATTACAGATTTAGTGCTTGTACAATTGTTTGCATCGGTTACAGTCGCCGTATAAACCCCTGCCAATAAAGACACTACAGAAGTTGTGGAAGCAGTTGACCAGGAATAGGTATAAGCTCCTGTTCCCCCTGAAGCAGTGATCGTTGCACTGCCATTTCCACCATTACACAGTGCATTGGTCACCGCTGTGCTGGATGCCAACGCTGTTGGCTCTGATATAGTAATTGATTCGGTGATGCTGCAATTGTTAGCATCGCTTACGGTAGCTGTATAAGTGCCTGCCAATAATGATGATACAGAGGCCGTTGCTGCGGTAGACCAGGAATAAGTATAGGCTCCCGTCCCGCCGGAAGCGGTGATGGTTGCGCTGCCATTTCCACCATTACACAGAGCATTGGTTGTCGCAACGCTGGTTGTTAAAGCTGACGGTTCTGCAACAGTAACTGATTTAGTGCTGCTGCAATTGTTTGCATCCGTTATAGTCGCCGTGTAAACCCCTGCCAATAAAGACACTACGGATGTTGTGGAAGCAGTTGACCAGGAATAGGTGTAAGCACCTGTTCCTCCTGAAGCAGTGATAGTTGCATTGCCATTTCCACCATTACATAAAGCGTTAGTAACTGCAGTACTGGTTATTAAGGCCGCAGGTTGGGTGATAGTCACAGATAGTGTGCTGATACAATTATTTACATCACTTACGGTGGCTGTATAAACTCCGGCGAATAAACCATTTACAACCGAAGTTGTAGCAGCGGTTGACCATGAATACGTATAAGCACCCGTTCCGCCGGAAACGGTAAGCGTGGCACTTCCACTTCCACCATTACAAAGAGCATTAGTTATCGCAGTACCGGTAGATAAGGATGCTGGTTCAGTGATAGCCACAGATTTAATGCTGGTACAACCGTTGGCATCGGTAACAGTGGCCGTATAAGCTCCCGCTGGCAACCCACTTACAACGGAAGTTGTTGCAGCAGTTGACCATGAATAAGTATAAGCGCCCGTTCCGCCGGAAGCAGTGATTGTAGCACTTCCACTGGCGCCGTTACACAAGGCATTAGTAACCGCTGTATTACTAGATAAAGCAACCGGTTGATTAATAGTAACAGATTTAATACTGGCGCAGCCGTTCCCGTCAGTAACGGTGGCTGTGTAAGCGCCTGCCAATAAAGATACTACAGAAGTAGTAGCAGATGAAGACCAGGAATAAGTATAAGCACCAGTTCCACCTGAAGCGGTAAGCGTGGCGCTTCCGCTTCCACCATTACATAGTGCATTGGTAATTGCCGTACTGGTGGATAAAGAGGCAGGCTGATTAATAACAATTGTATTTGTGCTGGTGCAGCTGTTCGCGTCAGTGACAGTGGCTGTATAAGCGCCTGCTAATAGAGATACCACCGAAGTAGTAGCGGATGAAGACCAGGAATAAGTATAAGCACCCGTTCCACCTGAAGCGGTAATTGTCGCACTTCCGCTTCCGCCATTGCATAGTACATTCGTAACTGCTGTACTCGTTAATAAAGCCAGTGGTTGAGTTATGGTAACAGATTTAGTACTGGTACAATTATTCGCATCCGTAATCGTGGCTGTATAAGCTCCCGCTGGTAAACCGCTTACAACCGAAGTTGTAGCAGCAGTAGACCAGGAATAGGTATAAGCGCCCGTTCCTCCCGATGTACTAAGGGTTGCACTTCCGGTCCCCCCATTACACAAAACACTCGTCACCGCTGTGCTGGTGGACAAAGCTGTCGGTTGAGTAATAGTGACAGATTTAGTGCTGATGCAACTGTTAGCATCCGTAACTTTTACCGTATAGGTGCCTGCCAAAAGTGCCGGTTCAACCGAAGCAGTAGGTCCGCTGGACCAGGTGTATGAGTAAGCGCCTGTTCCGCCGGAGGCCGTGATTGTTGCACTGCCGCTTCCGCCATTACACAAGGCATTGGTAATAGCAGTGCTGGTGGATAAAGCGGCCGGCTGACTAATGGTAACTGATTTTGTACTGGTGCAGTTGTTAGCATCTGTAACTTTTACTGTATAGGTGCCTGCCAAAAGCGTCGGTTCAACTGAAGTGGTTGGTCCGCTGGACCAGGTATATGAGTAAGCGCCTGTTCCGCCGGAGGCCGTGACTGTTGCACTGCCATTTGAACCATTACACAAGGCATTGGTAGCTGCTGTAGTGGTAACTAAAGAAGAGGGCTGACTAACGGTAACTGATTTTGTACTGGAGCAGTTGTTCGCGTCTGTTACTTTTACCGTATAGGTGCCTGCCAAAAGTGTCGTTTGAACCGAAGTAGTAGATCCGCTGGACCAGGTATATGAATAAGCTCCTGTTCCGCCGGAGGCGGTAACTGTTGCACTGCCATTCCCACCATTACAAAGGACATTGGTAACCGCTGTGGTGGTAACTAAAGCAGAAGGCTGACTAACTGTAATCGACTTAGTATTGGTACAATTATTGGCATCTGTTACTTTTACCGTATAGGTACCGGCCAGAAGTGTTGGTTCAACAGAAGTGGTAGGGCCGCTGGACCAGGTATACGAATAAGCTCCTGTTCCGCCGGAGGCCGTGACTGTTGCACTTCCATTTGAACCGTTACATAGAGCATTGGTGATCGCAGTACTCGTTGATAAAGCGGTTGGCTGGGTAATTTGAACAGTTTTGGTCGTTATCGCTCCACATGAATTTGTTACGGCGCAGGTATATGTTCCTGCGCTTAACCCCGTGGCACTGGCTGCATTGCCTCCGCTGGGACTCCAGGTATAGGTATAACCAGACCCTCCGCTTGCTGACATTGTAGCTGAGCCCGTGCTGCCCCCATTACACAATACATTGGAACTGCCGCTTACAGTGACCGTTGAGCTAACACAAGCGGAAGTTGCCGTGCCAATGGTAATGTCTTCCAAAAATAAGATGGAATTACAAGTGCTTGTACATATCACCCGAATGTCGTCAACATCATTAAAAGCCACGTTGTTTGTAAAGGTGACAGTAAGAGTATTGGTTAATCCTGTCCCTGAAGGTGTGGTAGCGTTAAGCGTAGCTCCCGGAACCGCTGATCCGTTTTTATATCCCACAAATGACATAGGTTTGGAAGTCCAGCTGCTGGTTGAAACTCCCCAGGTCAGTCCTACCATGGCAAACTCGCTTCCGTTATCCGAGCCAAACGTGGCCTGGGTCAAAGTTCCGAACCCAACGAGGTATTGTACCCGCCCGTCTCCACCGGTGCTGTTGGTCCAATTAAATCCACAGTTTGAGGTAGTGCTTATGGAAAGGAGCCAGCCGGAAACGTTAACTGTTTTTGTGATGGAACAGGCAGTGTTTGCTGCAAGGGCGGTCGTTGTGGTTGTGAAGAAAGTGGTCATACCAACAACCGGCTGTGCTACTGAAAGGGTAGTGCACAACATCAGGATGGCTAAGATTAATAGATGTGGATTTTTTTTCATGTGTTATCTGATTGAAATAGAACGGGACGAAAGTAAATAAATGTATTTACTTTCCTGTTAACGAAAAATTATATTTTCTTACATAAGTTACAATCGGGGGAATCCCTGATATTTTTTATGTTTGAAGCTGTTTGGTTAACCTGAAATCATTATTATTACCTGACTCTATTTCGGTAATATTATTCACTTTAAGTGCTCTGAGCTGCTCTTCTAGCCGAGTGCTGAAATCCGACAGAAATAAATTTTTATGAGAATCTATGTATTCTAAAAATTTATTTTCATCCGTGTTAATCGCATATAAACCCTTTGTTTTAATGTTCTCGTAAAGGGATTTTGCAATCTCAGAAAAAATAAGAAACTTCCAAATACATTCTACTAAAAAACCTCTTTCGAAATCGTTTTTAGAAGATTCCATCAATGAAATTAATCCATCAACCTCAAAATTAATAGGCTTAATCAGAACAACATGATTTCTTTTGTCCCGTCTAAGTAAAGTATTTAAATAATATAGCGTTGCTGTTTTTCCCGCGCCTTTTCTACCGACAACTATATTATATTCGTTTTTAATAATATTGTTTATATTTGCTCTTTCAATAAAATAGTCAAATAAATTATTGCTTTCGTACTCAGCAATTGCTTCTCCAAAATTAATTTTTTGTAATTCGCTTCTCTTATGATGGAGTTCATTTTTTTTACTCTTTTAACGAGAAGCTCGGCAATTTCGCTTTGAATCATTTTAAAAAACTCCCCAACAACATTTCCGCATTCAACTCTAAATGTATATGCTGTTAGCAAATCTTTGTAATCGATTGGCGTTTCATATGGTTTTTCCGCGATCATTTTAATTTTCAAGTCTCGGCCTAGCGCTAATCCTGAAATTAACGCACATTTTGAATTATGAAGATCTGCACCAACTCTTGTTGTAGATGATAAATGAGCTAAAAAAGCAGGCACGTTATGTAGTTGTTGAACATACCAATTTAAGGGCTGTACTTTACTTTCAGAAGCATCATCTAAAATATATGGAAGGTGATATTCTTTGGCTTTGTTTATAACCTCTTGATTAAAATTTGTATCTATTTGACCATTTAAGATCAAAAGAGCACTTTGATCGCTGTGTTGAATAACAGTATTTATAAGAGTGCTCCATAAACTTAAATCTATTGGATCAAAAGGGCGCTCTTTAGCAAAAGCTCTAACAATGTCTGCAGTTTTATTATAACTGGAATATCCAAAAGTTGATAGAAGGCCTAGTTCTTTTTGTTTTCTAAGAGATTCAGATAACGAAGTATCATTAATTAAAAAGATTATTTTTTCCCTGGCTATAGCATATCCTAATTCAAACAAGACATTATTGTTTAGGCCCGTAAGATCAGCGCAAAAAAAATCGCAGTTATCTATTGCATCTAAAATTGAAGAAATTAAATATTTGCCGGATATGTTTAGTTGTTTCCAAGATGAGAGTTGAACTTCATGAGTTACATTTATTATCTTAATTGCCTCTTCAATACATTCGCCACTTGATGCTGGATGTGAGCCATAAGCAAAAAAACCATTTTCGTTCATGTTTAAATTAGAAGTATCTTGAGTGAAGATACAAAAAGATTATTGAAGCCTGGTTTGCGCCAAAAAAGCCTCTCAATTTTCACTGAGAGGCTTTAATATTTTCGGGGTATTTATTTTTTATTTCGAGTCAGAACAACTTTCGTGCAATCGGGTCTTGCTTCACTTCTCGACTCCGCTCGAAGTGACAGCAGACGGATTCGAGTAATTGGTGCAATTCGTGTTGTTCTAGCTACCGCATGCCTCGCAATCCTCAGGGTTATCCAGAGAACAGCTTAACTGCGCCTGTTGTTCTTCAAACGTCAGAATGTGCGCTTGCCCGCGGTCAACCAATAACTGGTCTTCGTTGCCTAACACAAATGCCGGTTTTGCTAATGCGTCCTGGTCTACGGTAAACTTGATCGCGTCTGCCGCGGCTTTGGTACGTAAATAATACATGCCGGTTTTTAATCCTTTTTTCCAGCTATAGAAGTGAGCAGAGCTCATCTTCGCGAAGTTGGCATCCTGGATAAATAAGTTCAGCGATTGTGACTGATCAATGAATGCGCCACGGTCCGCAGCCATATCAATAATGGTACGTTGTTTGATCTCCCAAACAGTTTTATAAAGTTCTTTAATGTTGGCAGGAATCTCAGGAATGCCTTGCACAGAACCATTCGCTGCGATGATCTTGTTTTTAAGACCTTCGTTCCAGATCCCCAATTTCACTAAGTCACGTAATAAATGTTTGTTTACTACCACAAACTCGCCACTTAACACACGGCGTGTGTATATGTTGCTGGTGTATGGTTCGAAACATTCGTTGTTACCTAAGATCTGGGAAGTACTCGCTGTTGGCATCGGCGCCAGCAATAAGCTGTTACGTATGCCATATTTCATGATCTCTTCACGTAAAATATCCCATTCCCAGCGCGGACTTGCTTTTACATTCCACATGTCATGCTGGAAGATTCCTTTTGATGCGGGCGAACCTGCATACGTTTCGTAAGCGCCATCTACTTTTGCAAGATCTTTACTTGCCGTTAAAGCAGCAAAATAGATAGTTTCAAAAATCTCGGAGTTTAATTTTTTTGCCTCTTCGCTTTCGAAAGGGTAACGCATTAAAATAAACGCATCTGCCAGACCTTGTACGCCTAAACCGATAGGACGGTGACGCATGTTGGAATTACGCGCTTCGGGAATAGGATAGTAGTTACGGTCAATGATCTTATTTAAGTTCAGGGTAGCCGCGTAAGTAATTTCAAATAATTTGTCGTGATCAAACGTTCCGGTTTTCTCATCTACAAAACGTGGAAGAGCAATGGAGGCTAAATTACAAACCGCTACTTCGTCTTTACTTGTGTATTCGATGATCTCGGTACATAAGTTGGAAGACTTAATAGTACCTAAGTTTTGTTGGTTAGATTTGGAGTTAGCTGCATCTTTAAACAACATGTAAGGATTTCCGGTTTCAATTTGTGCTTCGATGATGGCTGCCCATAATTCACGCGCCTTGATCTGTCTGCGGTATTTTCCTTCCGCTTCGTATTGTGTATATAATTTTTCGAAAGCTTCGCTGTGGCAATCGCTCAGGCCAGGACATTCGTTCGGGCACATCAGGCTCCAGTCGCCTTCCGCTTCCACACGTTTCATGAACAGGTCCGGGATCCAGAGTGCAGTAAACAGGTCACGCGCACGCATTTCTTCCTTACCGTGATTTTTACGGATATCCAGAAAATCATAAATGTCTGCATGCCATGGCTCTAAATACACGGCAATGGATCCTTTGCGTTTTCCGCCACCCTGGTCAACATACCGGGCAGTTTCGTTGTATACTTTCAGCATCGGGATAATACCATTGCTGGTGCCGTTAGTTCCTTTAATATAAGAGCCGGTAGCACGTACGTTGTGAATATTGATGCCAATGCCACCAGCGCTTTGAGAGATCTTGGCGCATTGTTTTAAAGTATCGTAAATGCCATCGATGCTGTCGTCTTTTACCTGCAGCAAAAAGCAGGAGCTCATTTGTGGTTTTGGAGTACCGGCGTTAAATAAAGTTGGAGTGGCATGTGTAAACCAGCGCTCACTCATCAGCGTATAGGTTCTTAAGGCTGCTTCAATGTCGTTTTTATGGATCCCTACTGCTACACGCATGATCATGTGTTGCGGGCGTTCAGCAACACGGTTGTTCATCTTAAGCAAATAAGAACGTTCTAATGTTTTAAAACCAAAATAATCATAACCAAAATCCCTGTCATATATAATAGAAGAATCCAGCGTATGGGCATTTTCCATTACTATTTTATATACGTCATCCGCAATAAGCGATGCGTTTAGCCCGTTCTTCGGGTCTATATAATGATACAAGGCCTCAATGGTCTTGGAGAAAGACTTGATCGTGTTTTTGTGTAAATTACTTACTGCAATGCGGGATGCTAACTGTGCATAATCAGGATGACGGGACGTTAACCCGGCAGCTGTTTCCGCGGCTAAATTATCTAATTCGCTGGTGGTTACACCGTCGTAAACGCCATCTATCACTTTCTTCGCGACAAGAATAGGGTCTACGTGCGCTGGTTCAAGACCATAGCTGAGTTTTTGAATACGAGCGGTAATTTTATCGAATTTTACCGACTCCCGGGTGCCATCTCTTTTTAATACAAACATACGCCTTTGGTTTTTTTTAGTTTTTGAGTTATTTAGTTACTACAAGGTACTTTCAATTATTTCGTTCCTGTCTTAAGTTTTTTTAATGTTTCTAACTTTTAAAAGTTCATTATTTTATAACTTTCAACTTTTGCCGGTTCATTAAAAACTCCCGTACTTTTTTACCTTTTAGGGGCTAAAAATCCCTTGCCAGACCGCGTCTTGCCTACATAAAGTTACAAAAATACAGGGGGTTATTTAACCGACTACTGTTAAAAATTTAGAAGTCTTCGTCGAGGTTAAATATGTTATTCTCTTCTTTGTTATTCATTACCCCAGCCTTCTGGTACTCCGCCACGCGTTTCTCAAAAAAGTTGGTTTTGCCCTGCAACGAGATCATTTCCATAAAATCAAATGGATTAACCGCGTTGTAGAATTTGTTGCAGCCAAGTGCCTGCAATAGCCTATCTGCACAGAACTCGATGTATTGACACATCAGGTCGGCATTCATCCCGATCAGTTTTACCGGGATAGCGTCTACCACGAATTTCTTTTCAATGGTAACCGCATCAGTTATAATTTGTGTAACCTGTTCCTTTGGCAATTGGTTCTTTACGTGCGATGCGTATAATAAACAGGCAAAATCGCAGTGCAGGCCTTCGTCGCGGCTGATCAATTCATTGCTGAAGGTCAAACCGGGCATAAGGCCGCGTTTTTTAAGCCAGAAGATCGAGCAAAAAGAACCGGAGAAGAAAATTCCCTCAACGGCCGCAAAAGCAATGAGTCTTTCGGCAAAAGAACCGTTATTGATCCAACGGATGGCCCATTGGGCTTTTTCACCTACGCAGGGAACGGTATCCACCGCGTGAAGCAAATGGTCTTTTTCAACCGGATCCTTAATATATGTATCTATTAAAAGCGAGTAGGTCTCAGAGTGGATATTCTCCATCATGATCTGGAAACCATAAAAGCAGCGCGCTTCCGGGTATTGTACTTCGTTAAGGAAGTTTATAGCCAGGTTTTCGTTCACAATCCCGTCGCTGGCGGCAAAAAATGCCAAAACATGCTTAATAAAATGACGTTCGTTGTCATTTAACTTTTGGTTCCAATCCTGAGTATCTGAAGCAAGGTCAATTTCCTCAGCCGTCCAGAAACTAGCTTCGGCCTTTTTATAAAATTCCCATATATCCTTATATTTTATGGGGAAAAGTACAAATCTGTCCTTATTTTCGACGAGTATCGGTTCTGTCATAGTTAAATGCTTTATAGTTAGGTTTAGTTAATTTTTCCTTAATCTCCTGTTACAAATAAATATAAAAATCGTGCCAATAGATAGACAATTAAATTAACAGCCGGTGCAAGTTGTAAACATTGATCTATTGTGCAAAATTACTCATAACCTGCAATTAGCTTGATTTACAGGAAGCTAATAAATTGAAAAAAAAAATCTAAAAAAGGTATTGGAAGAATGGAAAGTATTTTTAAGAAGAATCCGCCGTTTTTTAGACGAATGGGGTTTAAAGGCTTATAGATAGCTGCCTTTTGGCATTTTATTCTTCCATTTTTTATTATACATTTAACCTTTGGAAACAGGGAATGAAACTTTTATGTTTTTTTTACGTTTAAACCAGGACACTCAACAAAATCATGTCTTCTCCAGAACTGATAGCTGCTCTTCAGAAAAACGATAAAGCCGCGAAAAAATCGGCGTTCGATACGTATTATGGCAAGCTCGCCGCCATTGCAAACCGATATTGTAAGAGTGCCGATCAGGCAGAAGAGGTTCTGAACAGCGGCTTTAACGCCTGTTTCCTGAAATTACAACACCAGCGCAATTTAAGCGTAAGCGATATAGGCCTTTTTTTTGAAAAAGAGTTCATTGTCGAATGTATAGCCTTTGTTAAAAGTATCCGCAGCGAATATTACGTTTCCAGCACGGTGCATGCCACCGATGTTACAACTACCAGGAATTACAACCTTTTTGAGAATAACGAGCTGATCGATTTTAACCACCTGGACACCGATGTCCTGGTTAAAAGCCTCCAGCAGATGGTTCCGTCACAACGCCTGATTTTTAACCTTCATGTTATTGATGGTTATAGCCTGGCCGAAGCCGCCGCTCTTCTTGAATCGAGCGAGGCTACAGTGAAAAGTAATCTTGAAAAAGCAAGATTTAATTTCCAGAAGAATATTGAAAAAAGCTTAAAACATATAAAGGCATGAGCAATTTTACATACGAAATAGATGAGCGGAATCTGCGTATACAGCTTAAAGAATTCGTAATTCCGGTTAAAGAAGACGCCTGGCAAAAATTTGAGACCTTTTCAGACAGTATGGTCAGCCATCACCGTGAAAACAGGTTGAAAAATTTTAATTTCACCATGAACAGGAATGTGATCCTTCCCTCCGTATTCGGGGTGATCATTATCCTTTTTTCCTTCCTGCTGGTTAATTTTGTAAGCATTAAAAATCCTGTAAAGGACAATGGCCAGAAGGCGGAAACTGCTACAAAGATGATTACTGCCGCTGCAGGGGAACCAGCACCAAAGATTGAAAAACCAGCGCCTGCTGTTATAACGGAATCAAAACCCGAAGTACTTCCGGTTGTTACCCCAACCGTAGCTGAAGTAAAAACAGAAGAAGTTAAAGCAGTTACGGCAGCTCCAAAATCCGACCCGGAACCCGTGCAAACCATAAATACCACTGAAACACCCGCTGAAACGATCGTAACAAGTACCTCGAACGAAGAGGTAAAAGCAAAACGAAAAGCCAGAAGGCGTGCTGAAGCGGTAGAATCTCAAAAACTTTCGGATATACGGCCTACACCTGTTTCAGAAGAACGTGACTCTGAGATCCGGCCTGATTAATTCTCATATCGTTTTACAAAAAGTGTATTTAGCCTGGTAATTACCGGGCTAATTTTTTTCCTGGCACCGCCTTCCACAGTTGGCCGGAATTTGTGAAAAATTTTATAGGCATGTGACACATGCCTTGATCTTTTTACCACTTTTGTATTCATGAAAGACATCACGTCCCGTACCGATATAGAACTCCTTATTACCACTTTTTATTCGGAGCTGCTTAAATCAGACGATATAAAATCCGTTTTTGCAAACATTGATTTTCCTGCGCATGTGCCGCATATTGTGCATTTCTGGAGCTTTGTTTTACTGGATGAAGAAGGATATAAGACCAATGTTTTTGAAAAACACACCGGTCTTCCTATCAAACCTTACATGTTTGACAAATGGCTGGAAGTCTGGATAAATACCATTGATGGCCTGTTCATGGGAGAAAAAGCCGACCTGGCCAAGCAACGCGCTACGGTACTGGCCTTTACTTTTAAAAGTAAGTGGGAAAGTATGAATAAATAAAGCTCAAATTCTGATCATTCCACCACGATTTTTTTTACTCCAAGATTTTTTTCGTTGGAAACCCTTATGTAGTACGTCCCGGGCAGTACCTGCAGGTTGACAGAGTTTTTATTTTCCTTTGGTATGGAGGAGTATACCGTTCTTCCGGAAACATCAAAAACATCAATCCGTGTTTTAACGAAATCTTCCAGCTCAATTAAAAAACTGCCTGTGTTTACACTTGGGTACAATTTAAAATCAAGTGGCCTGGAAGGTCCGTTTTCGTTTAGCCCGGAGATCAATGACAGGCTGGTTTCCCAGATACCCCGCCCGAATGTTGAGACATAGATTTTATTTAATGCCGGGTTAAATTCAATGTCGCTTACGATCACATTTGGAAGCCCCATGCTATAATTACTCCAGATTGGCGTGCCGCTGTTGAGCACATATACGCCAAGATCGGTTGCAGCAATAATTTGACCGGTGCCGGGAATGTATTTTATACAATTAACAGGAACATTAGGTAGGTTGTATGAAATGTTTGTCCAGCTGGCTCCTCCGTTGGTGGTTCTGAAAACCTTGCAGTTATTGGCAAATCCTGCCATACACACGCAGGCTTCGTTCGAATTGGTCGGGCTGGCTTCTATGCCGGTATAATAAAGCGTATCGGGCAAATTATTGGTAATATTTACAAAAGAAGCGCCTCCGTTTGTAGTGCGAAACACAATGCCATTCAGGTTATTTTGATAACGCACCCTTCTTGCCGCGTAAATAACATTGCTGTTTGTATTGGAAACCGCCAGCGCACTTATTTCTGTGCTGGCCTGAGTTAAGGTATTTGTATAAATAGAAGCAAGGCTGCTCCAGTTTTGCCCGCCATCAGTCGATTTTACAATATTTTCGTTGCCAATGTACATCACTCCGGGATTATTATAATCGGCAACTACTGGTGTTACCCATTCTGCATTTTCATTACCGGGGTTAGATCCGACGTAGTTCCCAAAATTTCCTCCGTTGTTACTGTAATAAAAGTTTCCATACTGGCTGGATCCCACAACTACCTGGTTGTTCAGCGGATCCAGGCAGTTATCCATACCATCGCCGCCAAAAATGGTGCTCCATGAGACGCCATCGTAATAAAAGGAGGCGTTATCCTGCGCTCCGGCCATTAACCTCCCTGCTGAGTTTTTGGAGCTGGAAAGCCTGTAAAAAGAAGTTACCTGCATCCCGCTGTTTAATTTTGCCCATACAGTGGGCCAGTTCGTACTCCAGTTACCAGCCTGGATGCCGGAGGTTTTGTACAGACCACCATCACTGCAAACAAAAACATTCGAAGTCCCCGGTTGCCTGTCAATATAATGAATGTCGCCGTGAAGGGTATTGCCATACTGCAGTGTCCAGTGACTTACCGGATCAAAAGTTGATCCTCCATCTGAAGAGGTCCACACATTAATTCCACCCGTATAAATTATGTCCCGGTTGGTGGCGTTAACACAAAGTGCCAGGTCATAAACGCCCTGCCCACCCGGATTATTTCCCTGGTCGTATTCCAGAATATTTAAGACAGGAGGCTTGTATGTCCAGTTGGCTCCTGCATTTGTGCTTTGATAGATCCCATAAAAACCATTGGTATTATCACAACACAAAGCATATACATAATTATGATCACTGGGGGCAACCGCCAGCCTGATCCTTTGCACGACACCCTGGAATTGAATGCCGGTGTTAAGAAGGGTCCAGGTAGTGCCAAAGTCTGTTGATTTGTAAATTCCGGCATGTCCCATGTTGGAATTCTGAACCCAGCCGGTAGCGGCATAAAGTACTGCTGGACTTACAGGGTCCTGCACCATATCTACGAAAAGTGAATCCAGTTTTTTTGTCCAGGTCGCTCCCGCGTTGCTGGATTTATACATCCCGCTTACACCGCAGGCAACAAGCTCGCTGGAGTTGACAGGGTTCACAACAATTTTACGCATAAGCGAGGCGTCCCCGTTTGTTAACTGAAAGGTAAGGCCGGTAGCTGCCCAAGTAAGGCCGCCATCAGTTGTTTTATAAATACCTAAACCATAATGGGTGTGTCGTTTTCTGCCGTTTAAGTAAAGTCCTACACCTATATATGCAAAGTCGCAGACTGAAATATAAATGGTATTGGTATTGTTGGGATCAATACAAATATCACTGATGCGGTTTATTGGCAGGTTATCTGTAAGCGGGGTATAAGAAGTTCCCCCATTGGTAGTCTTCCAGAGCCCTCCCTGCGCAACACCAACATAAAAAACAGAAGTATTGGTAGGATGAAACGCCACACAATTAACACGGCCAATCCCATTTTCCATGTATCCTGTAAGATTGTTCGGCAGAGCGTTTGGACCTACGGGATACCAGGCAGCAGCTGATTTTGACTGGGCCTGTTGTTTTTCCTCCGCCACAGCAAGTGCAGCTTCAATGTAGTCGGAAAAACCATCCGGCTCGCCATGGCCGTTAGTATGTAACTGCATATCCATTTCATAACGTTTAAAGTTTTTCCAGTTTTTTTCCGTTTTAAGATCATGTGTTTTTTTAAACTGGTCGAACTGCATCTGAATTTCTTTAAAGGTCAGGGCTCGATTGGCCGTGTTCTTAATAAAGGACTGAGAGCCGGCAACAAAGCCGGAAAAAACCAGCAAGGTGAAAAGGAGGGAACGCATCGAAAATGTTTTAAAGGTTTAGGCCGGAGATTATTAATACAAATTTAGAATAAAAAGCGAATGTTTTGTAATCAACTGGCTTTATGTCTACTTTTGTGTCTCATAAAAATCAATCATGTCTCAGGTAAGCGATATAAAAATAAATTTTCAGAATTCTCTTGATTTTGCCAAGGAGCTGGATGGTAAGGATGATTTAAAAAATTACCGCAGCCGTTTCCTGATGCCACAACACGAAGGTAAGGATGTTGTTTATTTTACGGGAAATTCTTTGGGGCTTCAGCCAAAAACAACACAGAGTTATTTGCAGCAGGAACTGGATGACTGGGCAAAGTTTGGCGTGGAAGGACATTTCCTTGCAAAAAACCCCTGGTTATCTTATCATGAACTGCTCACAGATAAAATGGCCAGGATCGTCGGAGCCTTGCCAAAAGAAACGGTTATGATGAACCAGTTAACTGTGAACCTTCATTTGCTTATGGTTTCGTTCTATCGCCCCACAAAAACGCGTTTCAAAATTTTATGCGAGGCAAAAGCGTTCCCGAGCGATCAGTACGCGCTGCAATCCCAGGTAAAGTTTCACGGGTATTCTATTGAAGAAGCGTTGGTGGAAGTGGCTCCAAGAGAGGGGGAGTATCATATCCACGAAGAAGATATTTTTGCAGCCATAGAAGAAAATAAAGATTCCCTTGCCCTGATAATGATAGGGGGGGTGAATTATTTTACTGGCCAGGTTTTTGACATGAAGGCCATTACTGAAGCAGGGCATAAAGTCGGAGCTGTTGTTGGTTTTGATCTCGCGCATGGCGCAGGAAATATCAAATTACAATTGCATGACTGGAACGTGGATTTTGCGGCATGGTGTAGCTACAAATATTTAAATAGTGGCCCGGGAAGTGTGGCAGGCGCGTTTGTACACGAAAAAAATTTAAGCAACACAGATCTGCCATTGTTTGCTGGCTGGTGGGGCCACGACAAAAAAACACGGTTCCTGATGGACAGTACATTTATCCCTATGCAAACCGCAGAGCGCTGGCAGTTAAGCAATGCACCTGTATTTAGTATGGCCGCCTGCAGAGCCAGTCTCGATATTTTTGATGAGGTAGGCATGGATGCCTTGATTGACAAGAGCCGCAGCCTGGTTTCATATCTTGAATTTATTGTGAATGATATCAACTCACAAAAAAACAACTGCCTGCGGATTATTACCCCTAAAGAGAACCGGGGTTGCCAGCTTTCCATTGTGGCAAATGGTTATGGAAAGAAACTATACAATTCACTTATTGAAAATGGTGTGATACCTGACTGGCGTGAGCCGAACGTGATCCGCTGTGCGGCAATCCCGCTGTACAATTCTTTTGAGGATATGTACAGGTTTGGGGAGATCCTGAAGCGTTTGCTTTAGGGCACTTTTCTGATGTAAATTCTATCTTCTCTGAACGCAGAAGTTTTTTTTAGGCGCACAGATTTAAGCAGGGCGATTTATACAACATGCAGGCAATCTAATTTACCCTACTCATAGGGTTTGCAAGGTTCTTAACACTTGTGATATCCATTTTTATGCTCCCGATAATTATATCCGCTTTTGCCCGCATCACGATGTGGTTAACGTCGTCACTGATCCATACGTTCAGATCTTCTTCTTTCTTGAATACCCGTCCTTTTTGAACTATAGGTCTGAATTTTAAGCAGCGGAATTTTCCAATATCGGTTTCAATCACTTCTTTTTCGATAAATTTAATTTTCAGGGGCCAGACTTCTTTATCCAGAAAGCAGTTCAGCGTATAGGTATCACCGGCTTTGGCATTGCTCAGGTCCAGGTTGCGGGCATAATAAAAAGCGCTGACCATGTCCTGCACACCGGCCGGGAAATCAAATTTCTGGTTATCACCAACATCCACTTTTTTGGTGTAGTGGTTAAACATATAATCCTGGCTGAACTTAAAACCGTCTTCATCTACGCGTCTTACAAACATCCATGGCAGAAGAGCGTCCTTGTCCATATATGTTTCATAACGGTCGCGGACTTTAAAGAACCAATCTGCGGAACCTGTTGTAAATCCAGTGCCAACAATGTGATACACCTGTCGGCCGCTGATATTAAGGACCTCGGGTTTAACTTCAAGAACAGCGCCCCCTGCATTAATCACTCCGTAGTGCATGCGGTAGGTGATGATCTCCCCTTCTTTAAAGGCAACATTTTTTCTTACAGGGAGGTAATCGGGAGTTGTATGCGTGGGTGTTTCACCCGGGTGTTTGGTTCCGGGATTAAAACCAGCTGAACATAAAAGAGCAATCGCGGGAACCGTGCAGGCGAGAATTAGGTGTCTATTCATTTTCATACCAGTATTACGCAAAATGTGTGCCGTGGTACAGGGTTGCTAATTTAAAATTTGTTAATTAAAGATATCAATTTTTCACGGTTTTTGGTCAATTGATCCTGGAGGGTTTTATTTTTCAGGATCCTGTAGATACCCAGCGTTTTTTTCATGAACGGATAATACACTAAGCTAAAATAACCGCAAAGAGCAAATGTAATGCAAACGGCCAACGGTAAAAAAATAGTGGGAGAAAACAGGTAGATAATAACAAACCATAAAATGTAATTGATCCAGAAAACAAACATACCGGCACCAATCGCGATGGAAGAATAGAATTCAATATTTTTAATGCTCTTTTTTGTAAGAAAATGAGTAACAGCAAGAGGGAGGTAATTACCCGCCAGTCCGGCCAGGTATAAGGGCATTCCCGCTAGAAGGACGCAGCATCTCAGGATCAAAAATGTCTGGTTTACATTTTGATTTTGTTTAGGATTTATCAGCCAGTCTTTTAACCCATTCTTTTCAAGCGCTTTAAAATACTGCTTGGCAAGATGTTTAAATTCTTCCAGTACATCGGGTTTTGTTTTTGCGGCTTCGTTCACTTTTTCAGTGAGTTGGGTAAGGACGGTAAAATCATCCGCCAGGTTTTTGTAATTAAGTCCCTGAGCCTTAATGAGGTCTTTTTTGCATAGTTCTTCAACCTGGCAAACCGCCTCGTCATTTTGTTTGTCATTTATGTGCGTGATCAGCTCTTTCATCCTTGGTTCAAGTACCTGAAGGAATTTATTATAGGTTTTAGCCTGATTTTGCTCATAATCCCCCATAAAGTCCTTAACCGGAATAACTTCTCCGACATTGTAAAACACATTGCTTCTGAACTTATCAGGTTTGCTGTAATTTACGCCAATGGGTATAACAACCAGTTTATCCGAATTTAACGCCTCATAAGCCCCAAAAACCATCCTGGCGACCCCTTTTTTGAGCGGGCGTAACCTTCTTTCCTGGATGCAAATGCCTTCAGCAAAAACAATGATCTTTGAATTCTTTCCCAAAAGATAGTTTACGCGCCTGTACGCCTCGTCGTTTTTCTTCAATCCTTCTTTACCTGCGTCCTGGATCCTGAAAATGGGTACGATACCTATTTTTTCAAGCAGGTAAGCCACCAGTCCGGGTTTGAAGGCATCGCCCCTTGCAAGGTAGCTTACGCGTTGCGGATATGCGAGATAGGTAATGTAAATAGGGTCAGTGAAGGCGTTGGGGTGGTTCATGGCAATGATCACGGGACCTTTTACCTTAATATGATCGAGGTTTTTTGCCTGGATGCGTTTGTAAAAAACAGGTAAAAAGAAAGTGATTAAATATCTCAGGGTATTCCAAACCATATTAAAACTTTGGCGCAAAAATAAACTAATTTCTCACATTCGATTTTTAACATTTTGTTAGTAACATTTGGAGTTTTTTCTACCCTCAAATCGGCAATTTTTCAGTATATTTAAAGGATAATATAAAAAATACAGATAGAACTATTTATGTCAGAAGTTACAACGGAAAAACAAAATTACGGAGCCGATAATATACAGGTTTTAGAGGGGTTGGAAGCGGTAAGAAAACGCCCATCCATGTACATTGGAGATACAGGTTTTAAAGGCTTGCATCATTTGGTTTATGAAGTAGTGGATAATTCTATTGATGAGGCGCTTGCCGGTTATTGTAAAAACATAACGGTTTCAATTTTAGAAGGCAATTCTATTCGTGTAAAAGATGATGGTCGTGGAATTCCAACGTCTATCCATCCCAAGTTAGGGGTGAGTGCTTTAGAAGTTGTAATGACTGTATTACACGCTGGTGGAAAATTTGACAAAGATACTTACAAAGTTTCCGGGGGTCTTCACGGTGTGGGCGTAAGTTGCGTAAATGCATTATCTACATTATTGAAAGCGGAAGTTCACCGTGACGGTAAAATTACCGTACAGGAATTTAATATTGGCAAGCCTTTATATCCTGCAAAGGAGGTTGGCGATACCAGCGATCGTGGAACAATCGTAACCTTTACGCCTGATACAAGTATTTTTACGGTGCACGAGTATAATTACACAACGCTTGCCAATCGTATGCGTGAGTTGTCCTTTTTAAATAAAGGCATTACAATTCATTTAGTTGACGAGCGCCAGAAAGATGATAATGGCGAGTTTTTATCTGAAACTTTTTACAGCCAGGGTGGCTTACGTGAATTCGTTTTGTACCTGGATGACGCTAAAGAAAAAATTATTGAAGAACCCATTTACATGGAAAATGACAGAGGGGTCATTCCCGTTGAAGTTGCCATGATGTACAATAACTCTTACAGCGAAAATATCCAGAGTTACGTAAATAATATCAACACGCACGAAGGAGGAACACACCTGGCAGGTTTCAGAAGAGGTTTAACGCGTACTTTAAAATCGTATGCTGAAAAAAACGGCTTGCTTCAAAAAGTAAAATTTGAGATCAGTGGCGATGACTTTCGTGAAGGATTGACCGCGGTAATTTCAGTTAAAGTTGCGGAACCACAGTTCGAAGGGCAGACAAAAGGAAAACTAGGAAATAACGAGGCGATTGGTGCTGTTGATCAGGCCATCAGTGAAGCGCTTTCCAATTATCTGGAAGAACATCCGAAGCAGGCGCGCACAATTGTTGACAAGGTGATTTTAGCCGCTACTGCCCGCCACGCGGCCCGCAAGGCCCGCGAGATGGTGCAACGTAAGAGTGTAATGAACGGTTCAGGCCTTCCGGGTAAATTGGCCGATTGTGCGAGCGGCGACCCTTTAGCATGCGAATTGTTTTTAGTGGAGGGGGATTCCGCGGGTGGAACTGCAAAGCAGGGCCGTAACCGCGACTTCCAGGCAATCTTGCCTTTGCGTGGAAAGATCCTGAATGTTGAAAAAGCGCTTGAGTATAAAATATACGAGAACGAAGAGATCAAAAATATTTTTACAGCACTTGGGGTGTTTCGCGGAACAAAAGAAGACGAGCGTGCCCTGAACCTTGATAAGCTGCGTTACCACAAAATCGTGATCATGTGTGATGCCGATGTGGATGGCTCACACATTACAACATTAATTCTTACGTTCTTTTTCCGTCACATGAAAGAGCTGGTGGAAAAAGGACACGTGTACATCGCTTCTCCTCCCTTGTATCTGGTTAAAAAAGGAAAAGAACAGGCATATTGCTGGAATGAAGCCGAACGCGATATCAAGATCAGGGAATTTGGCGGTGAAAAAACTGACAGCGTTCACGTGCAACGTTATAAAGGTCTTGGCGAAATGAACGCAATCCAATTGTGGGAAACAACTTTAGATCCTTCTACCCGTACATTGCGCCAGGTTTCAATTGACAGTGCCGCCGAGGCAGATCGTGTATTCAGTATGCTGATGGGTGATGAGGTTCCGCCGCGCCGTGATTTTATTGAAAAAAATGCCAAGTATGCGAAGATCGACGCTTAATTGTGAATTGAAGAATGCAGTCCAAAGCAACAACAGTAGATCAGTATTTGGAAGAGCTTCCTGAAGACAGGAAAGCAGCGATGGTTGAACTGCGAAAAGTGATCTTAAAAAATCTGCCAAAAGGTTTTAAAGAAGGAATGGGTTACGGCATGATGGGATACGTTGTGCCGCATTCCAGATATCCTTCGGGGTATCACTGCGATCCTGACCAGCCGTTGCCTTTCATGGGTATTGCTTCCCAGAAGAATTTTATTGCCTTATATCATATGGGTATTTACGCCGACCCTAACTTACTGAAGTGGTTTACCGGTGAATTTCCAAATCACTCGAAGCAAAGACTGGACATGGGAAAAAGTTGTATCCGCTTTAAAAAACCCGATCAGATCCCTTTCAAACTCATTGGAGAACTCTCCTCGAAGTTAACGCCGGATGCATGGATTGAATTGTACGAGAAGGCTTTCAATAAAGCTTCGAAGTAGTTTTTACTCACAGCTGTTACTTTATTTCAGAATGCTTATCTTAGGATGAGCATTTTTGATTTCAGGTAAAACCATATTTATTTCACCAATTGACTGGGGTTTGGGCCACGCCACACGGTGTATGCCTCTTATCCACGCGCTTGCTAAAAACAATACCATTATCATTGGTGTAACACCTTTAAACGCTGCTTTTTTTAATAGCCATTTTCCCGGATTTCAAACCATCGAGGTGCCATCCTACCAAATTACTTATTCCAGGTATATGCCGCTTTGGTTAAAACTCCTGCTGCAATGGCCCAAAATAAATACGGTTATTAAAAAAGAAAGAACATGCCTTGAAAAAATAATTTCCCGGTACAAAATAGATATGGTCATCAGCGACAACCGTTATGGTTTCACGCATAAAACCGCACACTGTGTTCTGATAACACACCAGTTAAATATAAAAGCACCTTTTATTTTATTCATGGCGAACTTTATAAACAGGGCGTATATCAATAAATTTAATGAAGTATGGGTTCCTGATTATAAAGAAAAGAACCTCCGTTTGGCGGGCGAATTGAGCGATCCGGGAAAAATAAGCATTCCGGTAAACTATATCGGGCCCCAGAGCGCGCTTGTCCATTCAACGCCTGTAAAAAGAGATTCAGAACGATCAGACTATTTGATTTTACTTTCAGGTGTAGAACCGCAACGGACTATTTTGGAGAATATCCTGATAACAAGAATGGCGTTTTTACAAAAGAAAATTATCCTGGTGAGGGGTAGTAATACTCATTTGTCGGTTGAAGATAAAAATATAAAAGTAATGGATTTTTGTTTTGGAGAGCAGTTAAGGGATCTGATCGTCAATGCCGACACCGTTATATGCCGGAGTGGTTATAGTACCTTGATGGATCTGCACCTGTTACATAAAAACAAGCTTATTTTGATTCCAACTCCTGGTCAAACCGAACAAGAGTATCTCGCCTCTTACTGGCACGAAAAATTTGGCAGCGAAGCACTGAGCCAGGAAGTAGCGACAAAATTTAATTTCAAATAATGAAGCGCAGGACGTCTTAGAATTCGTTTACACCTTGAACAGTGGTGTATTTCATTGTGTATTTTACACCCGGATTGATATATTTATATGCGCTATGACTCATCAGCGCGGCTTCATGGAAACCACAAAGTATGAGTTTTAATTTGTTCTTATAAGTATTAATATCGCCGATGGCGTATACACCTTCTATATTGGTGCTGTAATCTTCAACATTGACTTCAATCGCATTTTTATCCAGGTTTAGTCCCCATGATTCAATGGGCCCAAGTTTGGGACTGAGGCCAAAAAGCGGGATCAGGTGCTGTGCTTCGAGCGTGTTTTTTTCCTGGGTTTTTATGTTAAGGGTTGAAACTTTTTCAAGTTTTTCATTTCCTGAAATAGATTCAATAGTTGAATTCAGAAGGAGTCTTATCTTTCCTTTTTCGGCGAGGTCCATAACCTTGTTTACACTGTCAGGAGCGCCCCTGAAACTTTCGCTTCTGTGCACCAGTGTAAGCTCGCTGCACACATCACTTAAAAAGATGGTCCAGTCTAGCGCGCTGTCGCCACCACCGGCAATTACCATCTTTTGGTCGCGGTATTTTTCCGGGTCAAGGATCATATAATTAACCCCTTTGCCGTTTTCAAAATTCTCAAGCCCTGCAATTTCAGGTTTACGAGGTTCAAAACAGCCGAGGCCGGCAGCGATCACAACCGCTTTTGCCTGTACCTGCGTGCCCATATTTGTTGTTACCAGGAAGTCTCTGTCGCCCCGTTTTTCAAGGGATTCGATTCTTTCGCCAAGAGTAAAGCCGGGTTTAAAAGGTTCGGCTTGTTTTAATAGGTTGTCAATTAATTCCTGGGCCAATACTGAAGGATAGCCGGGAATGTCGTAAATGGGTTTTTTGGGGTATATTTCAGAAAGCTGGCCTCCAATTTGCGGAAGATAATCGATAAGGTGACAACGCATTTTAAGTAGGCCGGCTTCAAAAATCGCAAATAGCCCTACAGGTCCGGCTCCTACAATAATTAAATCTGTATTGATCATTAATTTTTTGTGCAAATGTATGTTATTTTTGAATAGTGAGAGACCAAAAAAATTCAAAAAGAGTAAAGCGGGTTAAAGAGGATGCGGAAGAAGAATATATAAAATGAGGTAAATCTTCCATGCCAGATAATGTCTGCAAAGCGCCACATAAAAGATAAAATACTGTTAAAACCTTATTTTTTAAATAAGTGTAAATAAAATTCAGTATTTTTATCAAATTAAAAATAAATTATTAGAACGATGAAAAAACAATTACTGTCAATTTTTGCCGCTGTAACGGTGAGTACTGTGTTTGCACAGGTACCGGCTACAGCCTGGTCGACGAATCAACACGCTATATTTCCGACTTCCGTTGCGAATTCTGGAGTTAAATTTATGGATGCCGTAGATGCAAACGTAGTTTGGGTTACGGGTATTGATTATGCGGCTCCTTCACGTAATTATAACTGGTATTCCCGCTCTATAAATGGCGGTGCTCTTTTTGCAGGAGGCAACATTTTCAGTGATACAAATACGTATGTGCTTGCCAATATGGAAGGAATTGACGCGAATACTGCATGGGTTTGTTCTTATATGAAATCTTCTCAGGGTAACGGTGCCATTCACAGAACTACAAATGGTGGCGCTAACTGGGTTAACATGACCGCAGCAGGTATGTTTACAAACACTGCGGCCTTTGCTAACTGGGTGACTTTTTTCACTCCTTCAGTAGGTATCGCTAATGGTGATCCTGTTAACGGTGAGTATGAGATATGGAGAACTACAGATGGTGGTATTTCATGGACACAAATTCCGGGAAGCAGCATTCCGAATCCTCTTTCGGGTGAGTTTGCGATCGTAAACCTTTATGCTAAACTTGGTACATCCAATCTTTGGTTTGGCACTAATGGAAACAGGATGTTCCGTTCAACGGATGCCGGTTTAACGTACAGCGTTGCTACTGTTGGTCCTTCTACCAATACAATTACCGAGATTGCTTTTTCAAGCCCTTTAAATGGTATTTGCATCGAAGTAAATAGTGGTGGCCAGGCCGAATTGTATAATTCATACGACGGTGGAGCTACCTGGACACAGATCACTCCGATTTCCGCAAACTTTGGTTTCTTTGATATCGGAAACATCCCGGGTACCGGTAACCTCGCTTCTTATGGCGCAGGAAATACCAACCAGATCATTTCTTATTCATCGGATAATGGAATTACCTGGACAGATTGGGGAAGCACAGGCATTCCTTATATTACAGGGGACTTTGTAGACGGAACAACAGCATGGGCAGGTTCATTTGACTTTGTGGATGCAACTCCAACAACTTTCCAGAATGTGTGGAAATTCTCAGGATCTATTTCAGGAACGGTTGCTCCTACAGCAGCTTTCTCTTTGCCTGCCACAGTTTGTTTAAGTGGGCCAACTGCCACTGTGATTCCTGTAAATACTTCGACAGGTTCTCCTTCACCAACATTCAGCTGGTCAGTTTTACCTTCGGGTGCAACTTTATCAAGTGCAACTGCAACCGCTCCAACAATTACCTTTGCCTCAGCAAACTCTTATACTGTTACTCTGGTTGCTACCAGCACATCGGGTACAAATACAACATCCTGGGTAGTTAACGTTGCGGCGTGTACCGCTCCTGTGGCAACTTTCAGTATTCCTGTATCAGCATGTTCTAACTTTTCATTCGCTACCGGTAATACAAGTACGGGAGCTCCTGCTCCGGGATATTTCTGGTCAGTATCACCTGCTTCAAACGTTACCATAACTCCTTCTGCAGTCGCTGCCAACCCTGGAATACAGATCGGAACCGCCGGCATCTACTCCATCACCTTAATGGTTACGAATCCTACAGGAACAGCTGCGTCAACTCAGACACTGAATGTTGCTCCGTGTCCTCCGACATCGAGCTTTGCTCTGTCTTACTCGTGTAACGCTTTAAATACTTTCAGCACAACCACTTCGTCAAGCAATCCTCCGGGAGTAACAGGATCTATAAGCTATACGTGGAACGTACAACCTTCCGCGGGTGTGAGTTATGCTCCGAACATTTATTCACCTAACGTAAAAGTTACCCTGGGTGCTGCGGCTAGTGGAAATTATACTATTACTGCGAAAGTTAAAAATGCTTCAGGAACAACTACAGTTACGCAGGTTGTTACAGCGGATATGTATCTGTGTACCGGAATAAATGAAAATAACCTGGAACCTAATATGTCTGTTTATCCGAATCCGGCTCACGAACAGTTAAACATCGTTCTTCCGGCTACTAACGACGCATACAAAATTAAGTTAACGAATATTTTAGGTTCGGTTGTGTTCGAAGACAAAACCCTGAAAAACTCAAAAGAATCTACAACCATTAGCCTTGTAGGTAAACCAAAAGGTGTTTATTTCTTAACGGTTGAATCCAATACTGAGAAAGTAACGAAGAAAATCGTTGTTGAATAATTTATAAAAATCCTGAAAGAGCCGCTTCAAGTTATGGAGCGGCTTTTTTATTAATAAAATTTTTATGCGTATAGTTTTTATGGGCACACCTGAATTTGCGGTTGCAAGCCTTGATCGCCTTTTGAAAAATAATTTTAATGTAGTAGGTGTTGTAACGGTACCTGATAAGCCGGCGGGTAGAGGGCAGCAATTGAATCAATCTGCAGTTAAAAAATACGCGCTGGAAAAAAACCTGAAACTATTACAGCCTGAGAAGCTTAAGGATCCGGAGTTTATAAAGGAGTTGAAAGATCTGAAGGCAGATCTTCAGATTGTCGTTGCATTCCGAATGTTGCCTGAAATTGTATGGAATATGCCTTCCGAAGGAACATACAATCTTCATGCGTCTTTGTTGCCAAAATATCGCGGGGCCGCGCCTATTAACTGGGCCATTATTAATGGCGAGAAAGAGAGCGGTGTGACCACTTTTAAATTAAAGCATGAAATTGATACGGGTAACATAGTGTTCAATGAAAAAGTGAATATAAGTGAAACGATGACCGCTGGCGAATTGCATGATGTGTTAATGGAGAAAGGAGCGTCATTGGTTCTTAAGACCGTAAGGACGATCCAAAAAAAACGCGAACAAAAGGGAGAGCTTGAATTTATGGTGCAGGATGATCGTCAGGCATGCCATGCTCCAAAAATATTTAAAGAGACCTGCAGGATAAAGTGGAACAATGAAGTGAGAACGATCTATAATCTTATCCGGGGCTTGAGCCCTTACCCAACTGCCTATACTGAAATAAGCTCCATACAAGGCCCTCCGCTTTTACTGAAAGTATTTGCAGCAAGATATGAAATCTCTGTTCACGACAATCCTAACGGTTCTTTATTTACCGACAATAAGAATTTTCTGAAAGTGTTTTGTGAGGGAGGAATACTTGAAATTCTCGATCTCCAGCTCCAGGGAAAAAAAAGAATGAATGTCGCGGAATTTCTGAGAGGCTTTAAAATTGAGGCCGGTATGAGCCTTCGTTAACGGAGCCGATAAAGGCAGCAAAGTTCGCCCATTTAACTTCTCTAAAGCCCTGCCAATAAACACACAGACTCTATTTATAGGCTAAAACCCTTGCCATAAGCCGGCTACAGCGCGTACTTATTAACAAAAAGCCAATTTATCAACAAAAGCAATCGTTTTTCGTGGACATTACTTGACAAAGGGGGTTTAAGCTATTATGTTTGTGTCACAATAATATTAATTGTTTAACCCTAAAATTTAAAAAAATGAACAAAGCAGAATTAATTGATGCAATCGCATCTAGTTCAAAATTAACAAAAGCTGATGCCGGTCGCGCATTAGATTCTACAATCGAAGCGATTCATAAAGCTTTGAAAAAAGGAGACCGTATTGGTTTAGTAGGTTTTGGTTCTTTCTCAGTTGCTAAACGCGCTGCCCGTACAGGACGTAACCCACAAACAGGAAAAGAAATTAAAATTGCTGCTAAAAAAGTAGTGAAATTTAAAGCTGGTTCAGATTTAGCAGGAACTGTTAACAAAGCGAAATAATTTCCACAATTTATTAATTGAAAGGGCTGCCTCAACCGGGTGGCCCTTTTTAGTTTGCTGCTACTGCCGCGGCCGTTAAGGATTTTTATCGAAATTATAAGCGGCTAGTTGCGGAATTAAAAAAAAAATCACTAATTTGGTAAAATAATAAGTAACTAATAAACTACTTTAAAATAAAAGATAATGAAAAAACAAGTACTCCTAGGATCGGTCTTATTAGCAGCAGTAAGTGCCTTTTCACAAACCTCAGGCAGACTAAAGCCAACAGGTATCATCAATACAAAAATAATTTCAGAAGCTAAATTTGGCGCTGAGAATTCGGCACCTGCTATAAAAACAAACCCTGTTAAACCAGTGGCAGCGACTCCTGTTCGCAGCGGTGCAAAAACTTCTGCCATTACATGGCAAAACATTAGCTCTTCCATGAATATATATGGGACAATTATCAGCTACGCTAAGCCTTTGCAATGGAACGATGAGCTTAACGCTGTATCGTTCATTCACCGCAAATCTCCAACCTATGTAATGTCGCCCGTGCCTGCAACTACTGCGGCAACCGGGGGAATCGTTGCAATGGTTACTACTAATTGTGGTACAAGCTGGGATAGTACAGCTGTGTACGCAAATGATAACTTCTGGGGACGTTACCCTAACGGCGGTATTTTTAACCCAACAGGTAATACTGACATTGCAAAT
>Ga0208492_1000469_pt1 | contig 34126 bp, 29 predicted proteins | sample Subbioar_CSW14AB_FD_184820 | JGI IMG/M metagenome (GOLD analysis project Ga0208492, IMG submission 184820) | Serpentinite rock and fluid subsurface biosphere microbial communities from McLaughlin Reserve, California, USA - CR12Mar_CSW14AB (SPAdes) | ecosystem: Environmental > Terrestrial > Deep... | reverse complement strand
ACGGTTATCAATGCTGCTGGGGATACGGTTCGTGCCAATCAGCAAGTAACAGTTGTAGATACGGAAGCACCTGTTATACTTTCTGGTCCAACGAAATCTTCAGATATATTTTTCCCATCGGGAGGTAGTACGCCTAATTCCTCATGGGCTCCTCTGATCAAATACTTCACTGATCCACTACCTGCGGGATCCGTTGTTACTGGAGCGAAAGTGGTATTTACAGCGGTTGATCAGGGATGGGGCTATTCAGGGGGTGACGCAAGAATTCATATAGCTGATACGTATATCGGGTATGGCATCTTACAACATTATTCAACCACGCATACCATTAGTTTCAACGGTATCTTCCCCAACTATGTATATGGCGGACAAAATACCTTGAAAATGTATTTCATTGGCTATCCTGGATGGGAAGGATTCTGGCAAGGCGGTACGGTAACTTTATATTATAGATATGGTGGTAATTTAGATAGCATAACAGTAGCCACTTCCAACTTGGTTCCACCTCCTGATCCAACACAGGTATATGCTAGAGATAATTGTACGGCAACAGTGGTGCACGAATCGGATGCAAGTACAGCTGCGTCCGCAACTGGTGCTTATGAAATTAGAAGGACTTATAAAGCAACCGATCCTGCAGGTAACACAAGTTCGGTTTCACAAATCATAACGGTAACTGGCAAGGACATTATTGCCCCCACTGCCATTGCTCAACCGGTTACGGTTACCTTAGATGGAACAGGAACTGCTACGGTTACGGCTACACAAGTAAACAATGGAAGTTTTGATAATTTTGGAGGACCATTAACTTATAGTTTCTTACTTCCTGGTGCCAATAACAATGGCCAAAGAGTTACCACTGTAAATAGTGGTACAATTGCGGGAAGAAGTATTACTGGATTAACGTATACGCACAATGGGCAACAGAAAACCATTACTCCAGCGAATGCAATAAGGTCTACCCTTGTGTTATCAACCCTTACAGCAAACCCAGTACCGGGAGGTCAGGCCAATCGCTTCTGGGATTTATCTGCTAACGCCATGAGTGAATCTGCTGCTTTAAGAGTATTGGGAGATTTTGATATAGGCACGGCGTTTCAAGATTGTGGAGATGTAACTCCGCAAAATCACCAAGTAGTATTTGATAATCCAATTGTACCTGGGGCAGGTCCTGAAATTTTCATTGTGCATGGTGGATTAGTGAATGATATACAAATATTGGACGTTGCCGGAAATGTAGTATTAACCATTCCTGCAAGTGAAATCAATAACAGTTCTTCTGTTTCTATGGCTGCGGGTAGTGTGTTTAATGGATTCTATTTAAGGAATAAATCTCCCTTTGTTGTAGAACACTTAGGTACGCATTACAATATCCAATCAAGAGTGTTGGCATTGGATATCAATTTTGACGAAATACCACAAATTGGTGGTATCCGATATGGTGGAGGGTATTCTGGAAACTGTAACTATGTTTACGAAATATTTGGTATACAACCTCCTGCTTCTACCGTATCACAAATCGTTTACACCAGTGCAAATATTGGCGCAAACCCTGTAACCTTACAAGTAACCGATGCAGCTGGCAATAGTGCTATTGCTACTCAAACCGTTACAGTGGAATGTAATCCAACGCTACCTTGCCCTGCCAATATTAGTGTTAGTACGGATGCCAATAGTTCTACAGCTGTTGTAAATATCCCATTAGCCACCACTACTCCTTGCGGACCCATATTGAGTGCAACCCTTCCGGGTTATACCTATATAGGTGTTCACAAAGGAAGTGCCTATTATCTGTCTAATAGCCCAAGTACTTTTGATGTTGCCAATACAAATGCAACCGCTCGAGGTGGGCATTTGGTTACCATTGGTTCAACAACTGAGAACCAATTTTTAGTGAGTAATGTTCCCTCAGGTGCCTATTGGATAGGGTTAAATGATATTGCTACAGAAGGCAACTTTGTATGGGCAAATGGAGAACCCGTAACCTTTACCAATTGGAGCTTCATCTATGGCCAAGAACCCAATAATTATCTTGGGCTGGAAGATGCAACCATCATAGGTATTGGTGATCCCAATTCAAATGGCAGATGGAATGATGTACCAGTATCTGATAACTGGAGACATATTTTGGAAATCCCCAACATTGGGGGCGTAAGACAACAAACGGCTGGTATTGCAAGTGGTAGCGTCTTCCCACTGGGAATAACTAACAATACTTATATTAACACGAACGCAAATGGTGTGCAGACTACCTGTAATGTAACTATAACAGTAGTAGATAATATTGCACCAACTGTTAACTGCCAACCCATTACCGTTGTATTAGACAATAGTGGAATGGCTACGATTACGCCTTCTCAGGTGAACAATGGCAGCACCGATAATGTAGGCATTGTAACAACTAGTTTGAGTAAATCAACTTTCTATTGTTCAGACCTAGGTAATGCTGCCATGAAATTTACCCAAACCCCTGATGTAGTAGTTACGAATAATGCTGCCAATCTTCCACTAGGTAATAGTGCAAGAACCATTAGTGCCTGGATCAATCCAAGTGTTATGCACAACAACTGGGGCATTATAGGGTATGGTCAGGGAGCAGTATATGGTGGTAATGCGAATGGTGAACTATTTGCTATTGGCTTACAAAGCGGCAATCGATTAACATTCTGGGGTGGATATGCAGATTTTGTTTCACCGGCCGTAGTTCCTATGAATACCTGGACCTATGTGGCGGTTACATTTGATGGTTTCAGCGGAGTGCTTTATATGAATGGCCAGTCGTATCCGTTTAACCCAACTGCTTCTCATGGGTACCAATTGTTCACGCCAGCAAGTAAGTTCTTTGTAGGTGCCGAAACCACTGATAATGGCGCAACATATCGATCTCAATACGAGGGTTCAATAGATGATGTAAAAGTCTATAGCAGAGCCTTGACGCCACTTGAAATTGCATTGGACATGCAAGGAACTAGTCAAACCAACCTGGTATTAAATTATACATTTAGTGAGGGATTGGGATCGGCTATAAACGATGCGGTTAACAATAGCAATCCGGCTACATTGCTCAATGGTAGTGCATCCAATTGGATCAATAGAAATCAAGTGACAACTACATTAACCTTAACAGATGCAGCTGGCAATACATCCTCTTGTACAGCAGTGGTTAACGTAACCGATCCAGGCGGCTATTGTGCTGTATCAGGTGCTACTGTGGTGAATACAGCCAAAGTAGTTCCATTGGCAGAGTTAATTGTTCCCATTAATCAATCTAAAGTGTATCCGAATCCTGCACGGGAAAAGATAGTAGTTGAGTCTAAATATGCTTTAACGAGTACGCAACAAATTATATTAGTTGATGCTGCAGGCAGAATAGAGCCACAAAGCAGAACCAGACTATTAACGCCGAATAGAGCTGAAGTAGAAGTAACGAAACTATCTAAAGGAGTACATTATATTAAACTTGTAAGCCAACACGGAATAGAAACACTTAAATTCATTAAATTGTAATAAAGCGAAAAGAATATATGACAATAAAAAGGAGTTTACTGGTCCTATTATTATTACCTTTTTCCATTGCCTATTCACAAAAAGACAGTCATAAAATTTTTACAAAAGAAGACACGAGCAGGGTAAACCTGCTTTTGTCTTTGAGTAAAAGCAAGTTTAGCGAAGCGCCCGACTCTGCCATACAGATTGCCACGCAAGCCAAAGAATTAGCAGCAGCTGTTAATTATAGGGAAGGATTGGCCAATGCGTTAAAAAATATTGGCATTGGTTATTATTATCAGGGCAAAGACGTGGAAGCCTTAGATTACTGGAAGCAATCACTGGAAGTATTTAAATCAATCAAAGACGAAGTAGGCACATCCAATATTCTAAATAATATCGGTGCCATTTATTTTAATCAGAAAGATTTAACCAATGCACTTACCTACTATTTACAGTCTTTACAATTAGCAGAAAAGACAAAAGATAAACTCCGCATTTCATCGGCACTAAATAATATTGGGGGTGTTTATTTTGAAAAGCCAGCAACGCACGATAAAGCATTGACGTATTTTTTAAAATCGCTGCCGATTAGTGAAGAATTAAAAGACAATGAATCAATCGGAACCACGGCCGCCAATTTAGGAGAAATCTATTACGTAAGAAATCAGGATAGTCTGGCATTGTTTTATTTTAACAAAGCAGTAAAAGCATTCAATGATTCAGAGAATAGCCCTTATGCCTATAACAACTTAGGCAAAGTGTACGATCGGCAAAGAAAATTTAACCTAGCGATTTATTACCATCGAAAAGCATTAGAAATTGCCCGCAAACTGAATGGCACATTGGATATTGTGCAATCCTTAATGGGTTTGGCCAAAACCAATATGTCTATGAAGAATTGGTCGGCGGCATTGGTGCATTTAAAGGAAGCAGAAAAAATTGCTTTTAAACACCAGTATTCTGGAGAATTAAAAAATGTGTACGAGTCTTTTGCTAGCGTGTATAATCAAACCAGCGATTACAAGAATGCATATGTATATCAATACAAGTATGCAGCCATTAAAGATACGTTGTACAATATAGAAACAGACCGAAAATTAGGAAGCTTACAATTCGATTTTGAAATACAGAAAAAACAAAGTGAGGTAGATTTATTAACCAAGGACAATCAGTTACAAGAAGAAAATATAAAGCGACAAAAATTTGCCAAGAATGCATTTTTAATAGGACTCTGTTTAATCTTGATCATTGCTATCATTACTTATCGCAACTATTTAAGAAAAGTAAAGACCAACAAATTATTAGATAAACAAAAAGATGAAATTGAAGGATTGCTCTTGAATATTTTACCTGCAGAAGTAGCGAAAGAATTACAAGCCACTGGAGAAGCAGAGCCCAGACATTTTAATGAGGTAAGTGTTTTGTTCAGTGATTTCAAGGGTTTCACAGCACATGCCGAAAAAATGAGCCCACAGGAATTGGTGAAGGAACTAAACAATTGCTTTGTTGCATTTGATGAAATTGTAGGTAAGTACGATTTAGAAAAAATCAAAACCATTGGGGATGCCTATATGTGTGCGGGGGGTATTCCGGTAGAAAAAGAAGGACATGTAGCCAATATTGTAAAAGCCGGAATAGAAATGCAGGAATGGATACAACAGAATAATGAACAGCGACAAAAAAGAGGATTGCCCGGATGGGATTTACGAATCGGAATTCATGTAGGACCATTGGTAGCGGGCGTGGTAGGTAAAAAGAAATACGCTTATGATATATGGGGGAGCACCGTAAACATCGCCAGTAGATTAGAGAGCAACGGCGAACCAGGCAGAATCAATATTTCCTCGGCCATTTATAATCAAATTAAATTGGACTACTCCTGCACTCACCGAGGAAAAATTTACGCCAAAAATGTTGGGGATATAGACATGTATTTTATTGATTAAGTAAACGAAAATGTAGTTCTTTCAAGAAAATAAAGCTATTTAATGTTGCTTTTTTACTTATGCTGTAAATTTCCTTATTCTACTTTCAAAATTTTTTGCACGGATATAATTTCTTTTTTTCTTATTAACCTGAATGATTTCCAAGAAACCAAATTTAACTAAGCTATTCAAATCAGCTCTGGCTGTAAAATTAGAAATACTGAATCTTGATTCTATTTCTTTAATGTTTAATATTCGTTCAGGATCATCATGAATTAATTTAATAATTTGAGCCATTCTTTCGTTTACACCTGGCAAAGACATAAACTGTGCTGCTTGAAAGACTTCTTTTTGCTTTTTATTGATATAAACTTTTAGTGCATCAAAAGATTTTTCCAGCGTTTTAATATGATAGGTTATAAAATAACTCAAATCATTACCATCTATTTCTGAATATAAAAATGATTTCTCGTATTGTGCTTTTGTATCCTTTATGATCCGAGAAATAGATAAGTACTCTGTGAGCCAGTATCCCTGCTTTAGCATATACCAATAAAATAATGCACGAGCAGTTCTACCGTTACCATCTACGAAAGGATGAATCCATCCTATCATAAAATGTATGATACACCCTTTGATAATTGGATGAATAAAATATTCTGATTCTTCATTACAAAAATCACATAGATCTTTCATCAATAGTTCCAGCTCTTCATAAGATGGAGGTTGATGAACCACTTCACTTGAACTGTGATCTACAACAAATACATCATTGGAATTTCTAAACTTGCCCTCTTCCTCTTTTTTCTCTAGTGTGTCTTTAACCATTAATTGATGCAATGCAAGTATCCTATCTGATGTTACTGATTGATTTTTATGCTGAACAATATGTTTCATCGTAATAAAATTATTCAGAATCATTTGTTCAGATTTATTCGTAGGCTTTTGTTCTCGCTGAATCATTTCTTTTGCTTTCTTTCTAGTTGTATTTGCACCTTCCATTTGACTGCTAGAAATAGCTTCTTCCATTATTGAACTAATAATAAACTTGTTTTTATCCGTTTCAGCAATCCCTATATTACTACTTAAATTGCCTCCGATATTCAAATCAAAATGATGCAACGCACGCTGCATAAAATCAGTTACAACAAAACTGAATGTATAATTTCCAAAAGAAACACTTGTACTTCTTAAACGTCTGTGCAACTTAACCGCTTTCCATACTTTCTCAGGATCATATGGTTTCGATTTATATTTTATCTTATCCCAATACAGATAATCATCTTGAAAAGTCTTCAACAAACCCTCAAAATTCAAACTTACCATTAACTCGATGGTATCATTATCTTCAATATGATTAGGCGCTTTCTCAATCATGTAAAAGTAAATATGGATAAAATTAGTAAAAATTGCGAGATTATTGCAATTTCTCGCAATTTCATCAAAAATGAAATTCTCTGATGAATTTCACAAAACATGAAACTCAATTAAGTCAAGGGAATACTTAATCGTAATGAAACCGACATTGAAGGATAATGCATTTTTGATCCACGCCTTTTTTCCCATCCATTTTCAGTGAATTCAAAATGCATACCTACAAATCAAATTTTCTTGTTTGACCTTTTTCTATTTGATCTATAGATTCACGAAGTCTGTTTCTATTTGCAGCCGTAGACAATAAGTGACCTGTTTCTGTAAGAGAATTATATTCTTTTAGCGAGAGGATTACAACCGCCTCTTCTTCAGCTGTTCTTGACACAATTAAAGTGTCCGATGAATTGGTCACTTCATCTAAATACTTCTTCATTCATTTTGAAATACTATTGGTATATTTTTTCCGCCATTTTTCAAAAAAACTATAAAGGCCTCCCCCTCAGTGGAACACCTTGTGGAACAATCCCACAAAAAAACAGCCCCTCAAAACTGAGGAGCTGTCAAAATATTTATTTTTAGAATCGAGATTATCTCGCGCTAGAGCTGAACGGCACCTTCCACAAGCACAGTAACCTTATTATTCAAAACCTCTACAAAACCGCTCTGGATAGAATATTTCTCTATTTCTTTTTTATCCTTCAAAATTTTCAGGTTACCCTTACCCAAGGCACTCACCAACGGAGCGTGCTTATCAAGGATTTCGAATAAACCACTTATACCAGGCAACTGTACACCGTACACTTCCCCACTGTATAATTTTTTTTCAGGTGTTAAAATTTCAAGAATCATAAATTACCCTTTAGCTAGTTCAAATTAACCTTTCTACTCTAATTATCCTTTTGCTGCTTCAATCATTTTCTTACCCTTCTCAATAGCATCATCCAAAGTACCTACTAAGTTGAAGGCTGCTTCAGGATACTCATCCACTTCACCGTCCATGATGGCGTTGAAACCTTTGATGGTATCATCAATGCTAACGAAAACCCCTTTCAAACCAGTGAACTGTTCAGCTACGTGGAAAGGCTGAGATAAGAAACGCTGTACTTTACGAGCACGCTGTACGGTCATTTTATCTTCTTCGCTCAATTCATCCATACCAAGGATAGCAATGATATCTTGTAGTTCCTTGTAACGCTGCAAAATCAACTTCACACGGTTAGCTGTTTCGTAGTGCGCTTCACCCACAATAGCAGGCGTAAGGATACGAGAAGTAGAATCCAATGGATCCACCGCAGGATAGATACCTAAGTCGGCAATCTTACGGCTTAATACAGTAGTCGCATCCAAGTGAGCGAAAGTAGTTGCAGGAGCAGGGTCAGTCAAGTCATCCGCAGGTACGTAAACGGCCTGTACAGAAGTGATAGAACCATTCTTGGTAGAAGTGATACGCTCTTGCATCAATCCCATTTCAGTTGCAAGGGTTGGCTGGTAACCTACCGCTGAAGGCATACGACCTAACAACGCAGATACTTCAGAACCTGCCTGAGTAAAACGGAAGATATTATCAACGAAGAACAAGATGTCCTTACCTTTTCCAGTACCATCACCATCACGGAAGTATTCCGCAATAGTCAATCCACTTAAAGCCACACGAGCACGAGCCCCTGGAGGTTCGTTCATCTGACCAAACACGAAAGTTGCTTTAGAATCTTTTAGACCTTCTAAGTCAACCTTAGAAAGATCCCATCCACCTTCTTCCATGCTATGCTTAAAGCCATCACCGTATTTCATGATACCCGCTTCAATCATCTCACGCAATAAGTCGTTACCCTCACGCGTACGTTCACCCACACCAGCGAATACAGAAAGACCACCGTGACCTTTCGCGATATTGTTAATCAATTCCTGAATCAATACGGTTTTACCTACACCCGCACCACCGAACAAACCGATCTTACCACCTTTTGCATAAGGCTCAATCAAGTCGATAACTTTAATACCAGTAAACAACACTTCTGTTGCAGTACTTAGGTTTTCGAAGCTTGGTGGCTTAGCGTGGATAGGACGACCATTACTCTTATCTAACTGAGGAAGACCATCAATTGCATCTCCAGTTACATTAAACAAACGACCGTTAATGCCTTCTCCAACTGGCATAGCAATGGCCTTACCTGTATCTACTACAGCCATGCCCCTTACTAAACCTTCTGTACCGTCCATTGCGATGGTACGTACACTGTCTTCACCAAGGTGTTGCTGAACTTCAAGAACTAGCTTATCGCCATTTTCCTTGGTTATTTCTAAAGCGTTATAGATTTCAGGTAGTCCTGCATCGTCCTGAAAATGAACGTCTACAACCGCACCGATAATTTGTTTAATCTTCCCTGTTGTTGCCATAAATGGTTGATTTGGCCGCAAAGGTAAGGGTAAGGCACAAAAAAGGCGAAGGAACTAGGCCTTTTTTTTCTTGAAAAGTGAAAAGAGGGACTGAGCAACGGGAACCAGTTTTAAAATATTCCATGCTCCGGCAAGGCTGGCCGTGGTTAAAACCGCTGGAACAATGGCTCCGGAAGCCTTTTTAAAGAGTTGGTGGGGGATTTTAGCCGCCCGCTCACCCAGGTCTTTCTCCTGACTGGCCAGGTGCCCTTTTAGCTGGGCGATGGCATTCTGGAGGTCTTGCTGGTTATTTATGGAGGGGGTAGAAAAAACAGACATAGCTAAGAGTATATAATTGGTAAAGGAAACGCGATTAATTGTGAGTTTGAGACGGTAATTTTATTGAGTACTATTTAAAAAGATTCTTGATTATAGAATTTCGAACCGAAGAGGCAATGGCTTTTCGAAAAATCAGCACTACCAAGGCCAATCCCAGGAAAAATGCAGCCACATACCCGAAGCCCTTCACCAAACTACCAGTGAGGTCGGTTAAATAATAGGCAGCCATAATCCCACCGAAAATAAGGGCAAAAACAAACAAAGTACCCAATATGCCCATCAAGGCACCGGCAGCCAGTTTGTCGCTGACTTTGTCTGCCACTTGCATTTTGGCCAACAGGATTCTGTTCAGGATATAATCTTCCAGTTCTTGTTTGGCGTCGGTAAAAAAAGTATTGGTATCTGACATGGCTATGCTTCAGAAATTTTGTTTTCTAATTCTTTAACCAACTGCTTGGCTTTGGCAAGCAGCTCTTCCACATTCTCTTTGGCTTTGCCATAGGTTTCCTGCATATCTTCCTGTATTTCATCGGTATCAATATTCATATTGGCCAATAATTCTTTTCCCTTATCGGAGGATAAGTATAAAGCCAATGCTGAACCAGCCAACACTCCCAGTAATAAGCCGGAAATGAATTTATTGTTCTCGCTCATAAATAATACATTTGATACAAGTTACGAAAAATGCACCAAGACCATAAGATAAACCGCTACATTTTTCTAGGCGTCATGTTATTGTTCGCTGCGTTTTTGTTTTATACCCTAAAACAATTTTTCACTGCGTTCCTTGCTGCCACTATCTTCTATGTATTGAGTAAATCCACCGTAGAAAAATTGGTAAAAAAAAGAAACTGGAGCAAAACAGCTGCTGCTGTTTTAGTGATTGTGGTTTCCTTCTTTATCATTCTCCTACCCTTCACTTTTTTAGTGGGAATGATATATAAAAAAGCCTTATTAATTGCCGGAAATACGGATGCTTTTTTAGCTCCCTTACAAGACTTAGATCAGCGATTAAAGGCAGACTATCATTTTGAATTGTTATCGGCTAAAAACTTAAGTGGCATGCAGGGATATGTCACTGATTTTATCAGTGGTTTATTAAGCCAAGGTTTGAGTTTATTAAGTGCTATTGGCATGATGTATTTCATTTTGTTTTTCATGATTACAAATCTGAACAGAATGGAAGCAGCCATTGTATTTTATTTGCCTTTTAAGCGCGAAAAAATCATGTTGTTCGCGAATGAATTGCAAGCGCAAACCGTAAGCAATGCCATTGGGGTTCCTTTGATTGCATTAATACAAGGTGGATTGGCCTGGCTGTATTATTTATGGGTGGGATTACCAGAGCCTGGTTTCTGGGGCGTACTTACAGGATTGTCATCGGTGATTCCTATTATAGGTGCCGGTTTAATCTGGGTACCGGTAAGCGTTTACATGATGGCCAATATGGGATTGGGATACGGCATTGGACTGATTTGCTGGGGAACTTTTGTAATGGGCATTATGGACAATGTAGTCAGATTTGTACTGGCTAAAAAAATGGCAGATGTGCATCCCTTGGTAACGCTATTGGGCGTAATTATGGGCTTACAATATTTTGGTATTACCGGATTAATCTTCGGGCCACTACTGATTTCTTATTTCCTGATTTTATTGAAAATCTACTACCAGGAATTTCAGCACGACCCTACTATCATCAAGAAAAAGAAAGTAACGAGTAAGCAGTTCAAGCTTCCGTTTATGAAATAAAACGAGGCTCTTGAATGGAATTAAATTTTTCGTACGAGAATACTATTGGAGCAAATTGAAAATGAACCCTGCTGCCAATGCTCCTAAAATTGGGCCTGCAATGGGAACCCAGGCGTATCCCCAATCTGTGTCGGCTTTGTTTTTCATCGGCAAAATCATATGCATCATACGAGGACCCAAATCACGCGCAGGATTAATGGCATAACCCGTTGGGCCGCCAAAACTCAAACCAATTCCTAACACTACTAAAGCTACGGGTAATGCATCTAAAGACCCGAGTGCCTGCTCTCCTTTTGTGATGAATAAAACAGCAATCATAAAAATCATCGTTGCTAAAAATTCAGTGATGAAATTTTGAACTGGATTGCGAATAGCAGGATCGGTGCAGAAGCAAGCTCTTTGTGCGAGTCCTTCGCTGCTATTAAAATGATCTTTGTATATAAGGAACACTGCCAATTGACCTAACATGGCACCTAGCAATTGCGCCAGTAAATATTGCGGCACCATGGCCCAATCAAACTTGCCTAAGGAAGCCAATCCAACTGTGACTGCTGAATTCAAATGCGCACCACTAGAAGCCGCCGCCATATACACGCCAATAAAAACAGCCATACTCCAGCCAACTGTGATGGTAATTAAACCTCCATTGTTTCCTTTGGTTTTGTTTAAAACCACGTTGGCTACTACGCCATTGCCGAAAGCAATGATGATGGCCGTACCAATTAGTTCAGCGATAAATGCATTCATGGTTTGAATTTAGGGATAATTCTGTTGAGTTGCGCAGGCGCTGAAATTTCAATGTATTGAAATTTCAGTGGACGATGTATTGTTGGGCTAATTGAATAAAGGATTGAATTTGCGCTTCTCTTTGTGCATCGGACCAGTGCAATTCTTTTTGTAAAATTTTTGCGACAGCAGGAGCCAATTCTATAGCTGCTCTAGCATCTAGGAAGAGCAGTCTATTGCGGCGCGCTAGAAAATCTTCCACGGTTTTAACATAGTTGCAGCGCGCCGCAACAACCACATCCACTACACGAATAGCGGAAGCTTCATGCGCTTGCGCTGCATTCGCTGTCGTCAAATGCGTCGCCACATAGGCTTGCCCAACAGCTGCTGGCAACAGTACTGCCCCCATCGCAGGATCTGCCGCCACCAACTGCTCCGCTAATTTCTTCGAAGCCCCTAAATCCCCAATCGGAAGTTCTTTTGTAATGCATTTTTTTTCAACAAAAGGCTCCCCCTTTTTTGCAGCCAATTTTTCAGCAGAATTTTTATCTAATTTTTTTGCGGCTTTCCCCCCTTCTAATTTTCCTACAAACACAGCATTGTTCACTGCATCTTCCGCCATTTTGCGATAGGTAGTCCACTTCCCTCCCGTGATGGTAACCATTTTACTCGGAGACACCACCAAAGTATGATCGCGAGAAAGCATCGACGAAACCGTTGTGCCTGCTGCTTTTACCAGCGGTCTTAATCCCACAAAAACACTGAGCACATCTGCTTTGGTAAGTTGCGCATTGCAATAGCGATTGAAATGATCGAGTAAGAAAATGATTTCTTCAGCTAATGGCAAGGGCTCTACATCAATATGATCCACATGGGTATCGGTGGTACCCACTACCACTTTGCCCTGCCAAGGAACCGCGAACAGAACTCTTCCGTCATCGGTCTTCGGAATCATTAAGGCATTGGTCCCCTTAAAATGTTTGGCATCAATTACAAGGTGAATGCCTTGCGAAGGATAGACCAAGGTGTCGGCATGCGGATCATCCATTTGCAAGACCGCGTCGGTAAAAACGCCCGTCGCGTTGATCACCGTTTTGCAGCGCACCACACGGCGCGCCTTAGCCTGAGGCCCGCCATCCGCAACATCATCTGCACTCGCAGCAACACCAGCAACCGCGATACCCGCCCCCAGCATGTCTTCCAGCTCCACTCCTACAATTACTCCCTTCTCCTTAATAAAGCCCACCGCCTTTGTATAATTCATTACTTCAGCGCCATGACGCACGGCCGTATGCACCAAATCAATACAGAGTTCAGCATCATTGAATTGACCATCGTAATACAAAATGCCGCCCACTAGTTTATTAGGATTCAATGCAGGCAATAACTCCAGCGTTTTCTTCCGAGAGAGTAATTGGGTTTTGCCTAGCGATAATTTTCCTGAAAGAATATCATAGACTTTTAGTCCAACACTATAATAAAATTTTTCCCAGAGGCTGAAAACCGGTACCACAAAGAGTTGCGTACCCGTTACATGTGGCGCATTTTTGAGTAACCTACCGCGCTCGGCTAACGCCTCGCGCACCAATTTAATATTCCCCTGTGCCAGGTACCGCACACCCCCATGCACCAACTTAGTGGAGCGGCTGGAAGTTCCTTTCGCAAAATCATATTGCTCAACTAGCAAAGTTTTGTATCCGCGCGAAGCTGCATCTACCGCGGCGCCGCAACCCGTTGCGCCGCCGCCAATAATCACGATATCGTATATAAGATTCAAATCATTCATAGACGCAACTAGAAATAGGTATTCACTGCAAATTCAAATTGATTGATGAATATATTTTTGAAAGGAGATATATTATTTAGTTCATAGAATACCAACATCGCTTTCTTATACTCAATAGAATCTACCGTTCTAAAAGAAATGGGACAGTACTGATGATTCATCAAAATAGCATTGCTAATGATTCTAGCCGTTCTTTTATTGCCATCCGCAAAGGGTTGTATATAAGAAATCAATACCAGAACCAGTAAAGCTTTTTCAAATACATTTTCTTTTTCATTGATCAAAGCACACATAGCTGTCAATGCCTCTTTAATTTGAAATGCATTATCCAATGGCTTATAATTGGTACCAGTAATACCCACTCTACCGTTTCTAATATTTCTTTTAATGTCTAATTCCTTCACCAAAATACTATGGATATCTTCAATCGAAGAAACAGTAATAGGTTCAATATAATTCGTATGCTCAATAATGAAATCTAATGCAGCTTTATGATTCAGCAACATGGTCGCTTCCTCTTTTGTTTTGCCGGCAGCTGTTTCTTTGTCTTTCAACAATCTTTCTGTTTCTAATAAAGAGTAAGTATTTCCTTCAATTTGCGATGACTTCCAACTTAAATCAATGGCCAACCTTTCCATCTCTTTGTTGTACTCTGTTTCAGACAATTTGGATATATTGGATGCAAACTTTTTCTGTAAAATATGTAAATGATCTAGCTCTGCTTTTGTAAAAATTGAAATCGCATGAAGTGTTTGGCTAATCAAATCGATATTGAATTTCTCCAAAATATTTCGCTCGTCAATTTCTTTTTCAAAATATTGTTCAAGATGAATGGGTCGAATCATTTTATAAGCAGGACTCATTTCATATCGTCTGCTTTTCAGTTCTCCAATAAGAACTATCAACTCCTCTGCTACTAAATCTTGAAGCTTTCTGCGCAAAGTAGCTACACTTATTTCTAGCTTTAACCCATCCAAAATTACCTGTGAAGTACAATTGGGATGCTCTTGAATAAATTCAAGAATCTCTTCTTTTCTATTTTCAGATTTTTTGGGCATTTAATTTTATCAATCATAAATATATGATTTATCAATCAAAAAATCGGTCAAATGATTGATAAATTGAATTCTATTGATTGATAAAATAGAAGTGTGTTTATAATCAATTGATTAATCTTCCAACTTTCTGAAGCTATATTCAACAACCAACCCTCTGGAATCAGTCCATCAAAAAATGGGAATAATCTTTTACTAATATATGGCTGCTTACGAACAGGCATAGTAAAACTGACAAACAAATCAGGATGATTTTTTGCATGCTTTTAAATATAAAATTACAAAATCATAGATTGCACCGCTGGCCCTAAAATCCGCCCGTCTCCTAATAATTCATCGCCGCACCTACCGCTTTTGCCCAACCCGCAGCTAGTTCGTCGCGTGAAGCCAAAGACATAGAGGGAGTAAATACTCGATCACGCTCCCAGATACTTTGAATCTCTGAAACAGAACCCCAGTAGCCAACGGCCAGTCCGGCTAAATAAGCCGCACCCAGTGCCGTGGTTTCCACCGTAGTAGGACGTACCACCGAAGTTTGTAATAAATCACTTTGAAACTGCATTAGGGTATTGTTAACCGTTGCTCCACCGTCCACGCGCAACTCTTTGATAGAAATACCTGCATCGGCTTCCATCGCTTTCAACACATCCATGGTTTGATAGGCAATGCTTTCCACTGCAGCTCGCGCAATATGCGCTCGGGTAGTACCGCGTGTAATCCCCACAATCGTACCGCGCGCGTGTTGATTCCAATACGGCGCTCCCAATCCCGCGAAAGCCGGCACCACATAAACGCCATCAGCAGAAGACACTTGTGCAGCAAGGGTTTCCACTTCTGCAGAAGAACGAATGATTTGCAAACCATCGCGCAACCATTGCACCACGGCCCCTGCAATAAATACAGAACCTTCCAATGCATACTGCGTAACACCATTGATTTGCCAGGCAATGGTAGTTAGCAATTGATTGGTAGAACGCACAGGTTTCTCACCTGTATTCATCAACATAAAACAGCCCGTACCGTAGGTATTTTTTACCATGCCCGGCTGGGTGCATTGTTGACCAAACAAAGCGGCTTGCTGATCACCTGCAATCCCTGCAATCGGCACGGGATGCGAAGTCAAAATACTTTGTGTAGTACCATAAATTTCACTGGAACTTTTTACTTGGGGGAGCATGGCTGCCGGGATATCGAAGAGCTCGAGTAATTCGCGATCCCACTGCAAGGAATGAATATTGTAAAGCATCGTACGCGATGCATTCGACACATCGGTAACATGTACTTGACCGTTGGTGAGTTTCCAAACCAACCAGGTATCAATGGTACCCATGATGAGTTCACCCTTCTCAGCCAAGGCACGAGCACCCGAAACATTATCGAGTATCCACTTCACTTTGGTAGCAGAAAAATAGGCATCTATAATCAACCCTGTTTTCTCTTGAATCATCGCTGCATGACCTGCAGCTTTTAAAGAGTCGCAATAATTGGCGGTTCTTCTATCCTGCCAAACAATGGCATTATACACAGGAACCCCCGTAGTTTTATTCCAAACCACAGTGGTCTCACGCTGATTCGTAATACCAATAGCTGCAATATTTTGAATGCTCAAACCCGCTTTGGTAATGGCTTCTGCGGCAACACCAATTTGGGTACTCCAGATTTCATTGGCATCGTGCTCTACCCAACCGGGTTGCGGAAAAATCTGTGTGAATTCTTTTTGCGCGGTAGAAAAAATCGCCCCGTTTTTATCAAATAAAATGGCACGGCTACTCGTGGTTCCTTGGTCAAAAGAAAGGATATACTGTTGCATAGAAAGCTTTGCAACAAGATAGGAAAAACATAGTCAATTTAGTTTTTTGAATTTCGCCTTTTTTTGTACAGATTAATAAAGAACACAATTGTAGTGCTGATTCCAATAATACCCACCAGCCCATAAACAATACTGATCTTTTCCCTTACAACAACAAGCATAACAATCGAGATTAACAATATCGTTGGTACTTCATTCCATAGCCTCAATTGCTGGCTAGTATAAGGAAACCATTTTCTAGCATGATGCTGATAAATTACATGCAAGGATGCTTGGTAAAGAAATAAGAGTAAAACGAAGAAAATTTTGAGCCATAACCAGCCGGGAATGAAAGGATAGTATAAGAGAAGGGAAATACCCAGTACAAAAGTTATAACAGCAGAAGGCAATGTTATTGCATATATAAGCCGTCGAGTCATTATCTCAAATTGAGCAAGCAATATGCTTTTTTCATCCACTGGCTTATCAAATGCCTCACGTTGATAAATAAACAGTCTGCATAAATAAAACATTCCGCTGAACCAGGTCACCACAAAAATGATATGCAAGGCTTTTATATAGAAGAAATTCATGCTACTATGTATTTATCAAATGAGCAATGGCATCTATCCACAAAGCATCCGTATTTAGGCAAGGAACAGTAACATAATTTTCACCACCAGCTTCCTCAAACTCTTCTCTGCCTTCTACATGTATTTCTTCCAATGTTTCTAAACAATCACTTACAAAAGCAGGTGATACAACAATTAAATTTTTAATCCCCTTTTTAGGAAAAGTTTTTAATTCCGCTGCAGTATAGGGTTGCAACCACTTATCGCTACCCAAACGTGATTGGAATGAAAAGCTAAATCTACCTTCGGGTAACCCTAAATATTGTGCAACCATTTCTGTGGTAACTTTCACTTGATGACGATAACATACTGCATGTGCATCAGAAGCAATTTCACAACAATTATCACATTTGGCACAATGATTTTTTGTTGGATCGGTCTTTTTGAGATGGCGAACAGGTATACCATGGTAACTAAATAATATATGGTCATGTTTCTCTTTCAAGTATAGACGAATGGATTCTGCCAATGCTTGAATATATTTTTCATCCTTATAATAAGGCTTAATAACTGAAAGACTAAATGCATACCCCCCCCTTTCATGATTAGATATTACATGCTTAACTGCAGTTTCGTAACTACTCATGGCGTAGTGCGGATACAAGGGAAGGAAAACTACTTCTTCCGCATCGGGATGTTCCCGCTGAATGGCATCTAAGGCAAATTTCGGCGTTGGATTTGCGTAACGCATACAAACATACACAGGTATATTTGTTTTTTGATGTACCAAATTTGCCAACTGATTGGTAATCGTGATTAAAGGGGATCCTTCTTTTGTCCAAATGGTTTTGTATTTTTTGGCACTCTGTGGAGCCCGGAAAGGAACAATAATTCCCTTGACCAATAGGTATCGTATAAAATAAGGAATATCAATTACCCTTTCATCCATAAGGAATTCATCCAGATATTTCCTTACATCTTTTGTAGAAGGGGAATTAGGGGATCCCAAATTTCCTAGCAATAGAATTTTCTTGGCCATAACATTATAACGCTTTACTGAATTGTTGTTTTGCTGTACCTGTTTTAAAAAGGTATTGATCTATAACAGCTGTAATGTTTCTAATGAATAATCTTCCTTCAGGTTGAACAGTTAGGTTTTGATCATTCCAGCGAACCAATCCATCTGCTTCCATTTCACTCCATTTTTGCTTAATGAAAAGAAGATGCTCCGCTGAAAAATGGGAAGAATCCAGCACCAATTTACCCTGACACATCAAGTCTAATATCAATCTGCGAATCTGACCATCTAATGCCGATAATACATGTCCATTCACAAAAGCCCAGTTCCCGGCATTGATTTTATCTTGATATGACTCAACTTCTTTATCATTTTGGGCAAATCCTTCCCAACTATCACTAATACTAGATGTACCTAAGCCAATCAGTAATTTGTTATTCGTGGTAGTGTACCCCATAAAATTTCGGTGCAAACTCCCTTCATCATAAGACTTGACCAATTTATCTGAGGGCAAAGCAAAATGATCCATACCTATACTTTTGAATCCTGCTTCACTTAACATGGCATTCCCCAAACTATACATAGCAATCTTTTCTGCCGCAACCGGTACATCAGCATCGCTGTATCTACGTTGGCCTTTAGACTTCCAAGGCACATGTGCATAGGAATAAAAAGCAATTCGATCTGGCATCAATAATTTTGTTTGCGCAATTGTATGTTCAATAGAAGCCAGTGTTTGTTTGGGCAATCCATAAATCAAATCCAGATTCACGCTTTCAAAACCCAACTGACGCGCTTGATCAATTACTCGTTTTGTTTCTTCAAATGTTTGAATACGATTGATAATATACTGAACATCATAGTTGAAATCCTGAACACCCAAACTGATACGATTAAACCCAACAGATCTAAGTGCTTCTAAATGCTCAAAGGTTGTATAATTGGGATGCACTTCAATACTGAATTCATGATCTTTTACCACTTCAAAGTTTTTCACCAATCCTTGGATCAATTGTTTCAAATGTTCGGGTGAAAAAAAAGTGGGTGTTCCTCCGCCTAAATGAATTTCACGAATAATGGGTTTGCCAGGAAAGACATTCAAATACATCTCCCATTCTTTTAAAACAGCAGCAAGATAGGGGGCTTCTGTACCATGGTTTTTTGTGATTCTTTTATTACAGGCACAATAGGTACACAACTCTTCACAAAAGGGCAAGTGAATATAAAGGGATAATTCATTTTGTTCCTTTACAAATCTGTTATTGATTGTTTCTAACCATTTATCCGTAGTAAACTGGTCCTTATTCCAATAGGGTACCGTTGGATAACTAGTATACCTAGGTACGGGTACATCATATTTATTTAATAGTTCAATCAGATCTTTTTTCACTTACATAGTTTTTATGGCTTGAATCGTTTTTTCAATTTCTGCATCTGAGATAGCTGCAGAAACAAACCAGCTTTCAAATGCTGCTGGAGGGAGGTAGATACCCTGATCTAGCATATGATGAAAGAATCGATTAAAAAGGGGAATATCCGTTACGGCTGCCTCTTCAAAGTTGCGAACAGGATGTTCTGAAAAGAAAACACTAATCATGCTGCCCAATTGATTTATCACCACTGGTATTCCTTTACTTGAAAACGCATTTTTTAACCCTGAAGCCAATGAACTGGTTGTTTGTTCAAGTTGATGATAAATAAAAGTATTATTCTTTAAGATGGATAGGGTTGCTATACCTGCAGCCATCGCCAATGGATTCCCACTTAGTGTACCTGCCTGATAAACTTTCCCCACAGGAGCTAAACATTCCATTATTTCTTTTTTACCTCCAAATGCTCCTACGGGTAGTCCTCCTCCAATTACTTTACCAAATGTTATAAGGTCTGCCTGCACATTCAATTTTTCCTGCGCACCTCCGGCAGCCAATCGAAAACCCGTCATTACTTCATCAAAAATGAGCACAGTATGATGGGCTGTACAAAGCTTTCGCAAACCTTCCAAGAAGCCACGCTCAGGTAATACACAACCCATATTTCCTGCAACAGGTTCTACAATAACTGCAGCTATATCCTCTTTATATTGGGCAAACAATGCCATCACACCCTCCAAATCATTATACTTTGCCGTTAGTGTATCCATAGCTGCTCCGGCAGGAATACCCGGTACGGTCTGAATATCAAAAGTTGCCAATCCACTTCCCGCTTTCACTAAAAAAGGATCTGCATGTCCATGATAGCAACCCTCAAACTTGATGAACTTATTTTTACCTGTATACCCCCTTGCCAATCGCAAAGCACTCATACAAGCTTCTGTGCCACTGCTCACAAAACGGATGAGCTCAACATTTTGAACCAATGACTTTACGAGTTCTGCCATTTCGGTTTCCAGTTGTGTTGGTGTACCAAAAGAAAAGGCTTTCTCGGCTTGCAATTTTACCGCTTCTACTACTGTGGGGTGATTATGTCCCAAGATCATAGGACCCCATGAATTTATATAATCAATATAGCTGTTTCCATCTGCATCATACAAATAAGCCCCTTCCGCCCTTTCCATAAAGACTGGATTCCCACCTACACTTTTAAATGCACGAACGGGAGAATTCACGCCACCTGGAATGGAAAGCTTAGCATTCGCAAATAAAACTTCACTCTTTTGCCTTTTACTACTCATTTTCATTTTATGCATTGTTTATTAAGCGAACAATATCTTTAGCAAAGTAGGTGGCAATTAGGTCTGCACCTGCTCTTTTTATGCTTACTGTAGTTTCCATGATTGCCTGATCCTCATTCAACCATCCTTTTTGAGCAGCCGCTTTTATCATCGCGTATTCACCACTTACATGATAAGCGCTAACCGGAATATGGGTAGCATTTTTTACTTCGCGAATAATATCTAGATAAGAAAGTGCGGGCTTAACCATAACAATATCTGCCCCTTCATTCACATCTAAAAGAACTTCTTTAACCGCTTCTAAACGATTGGCTGGATCCATCTGATAGGTTTTTTTGTCCCCAAATCCGGGAGCAGAATCAAGCGCATCTCTAAAGGGACCGTAGAAACAGGAAGCATATTTTGCGCTATAACCCATGATACCTGTATTTTGATAGCCTGCAGTTTCTAAAGAGTGGCGAATTGCAGCAATTCTCCCATCCATCATATCGCTGGGAGCAACAAAATGAGCCCCTGCTGCTGCATGACTAACTGCCATTTTTGCTAATATGGCTATGGTCTCATCATTAATAATTTCTTGCTCTTTTACAATTCCGTCGTGACCGTAACTAGAATAAGGGTCTAATGCAACATCCGTCATGATCAACATACCAGGCATCTGCTTTCGAATGGCTCTTATAGCCGTCTGCATCAATCCATCTTCACGAAGTGCTTCTGTTCCTTCATTATCTTTTTTGGAGTCAGGGCATTTAATAAATAACAAAACCGAACGAATGCCCAACTCGTAAAGTTGAAACACTTCCTCCAATGTTTTATCGAGGCTTCTGCGATAATAACCTGGAAGGGATGGAATATCTTCTTCCACATTTTCACCCTCCACAATAAAAAGGGGAGCAATTAAATGTTGTGGTTGCAAAATGGTCTCCTGAACCATTTTTCGTATGGAAGCGGATGCACGAAGTATTCTTGGACGATGAATCATGATGGTTATTTTATTGATACAATTTAACAGCGTCTACAAAAGCTTTTGCATGCGTAACGGGAACATTGGGCAAAATGCCATGTCCCAGATTAACGATATATCTATCTTTCCCAAATGCCTCAATCATCTGTTTTACTTCTTTCTTAATTTCAGAAATGGGTTTCAGCAAATGGTTGGGATCAAAATTTCCTTGAAGCGTTATCTTGTTTTGGGTAAGTTGCCTAGCTAATTGCGGAGAAATAGTCCAATCAATACCGATTGCACCAATGTCTAATGTTGATAAATCTTCCAATGCATACCAACTGCCTTTGGGGAAAAGAATAACAGGGGATTCCTCTTTAAGCGCATTGGCAATTGCAACAAGGTATGGCTGGGAAAATTCTTTAAAATCATTGGGAGAAAGTAATCCACTCCAACTATCAAAAACCTGTACACAATCAACCCCAGCTTTGATTTGACGTCGCAAATATTGAATAGTAACTTCTGTGATCTTAGCTAAGAGTTCATGTGCCAATTTAGGTTGGGCAAAACAAAATTGTTTTGCCTTATCAAAAGCTTTTGACCCCTTACCTTCTACCATATAACAAAGAATCGTAAAAGGAGCTCCAGCAAATCCAATTAATGGCACCCTACCGTCTAGTTTTTGCTTGGTAACCTTGATGGCTTCATAAACATAGGAAAGCTGATCTGCTGCTTCATCAACTACTAATTGTGCAAGATCGGCAGAAGTTGCTATGGTTTTGGGTAAGATTGGGCCCTTCGACTCCACCATTTGAACTTCAAGCCCCATGGCCTGAGGAACAACTAGAATATCAGAAAAAAGTATGGCAGCATCTGTCCCGATTATATCAATTGGCTGTACAGTAATTTCTGCTGCTAATTCAGGCGTTTGAACGCGAGTAAAAAAATCGTATTTTTTTCTGAGTTCAATATATTCCGGCAAGTATCGTCCAGCCTGGCGCATCATCCAAACGGGAGGCCGCTCTACACTATTACCTTTTAAAGCTCGTAAAAAGAGGTCATTTTTAATCATTGCTCATTTTTTTAGATAAGGCCATTAACATGGCTTCGGGTGTTGGATTTTTTGCAATTACTGCATTGCTTGTGTCTGTATAATATTGAAGACGAGTGAAAGTAGTATTACCAATACATGCATAAACTCTTTCGGAGGAGAACCGATTTGCCATTGAAAAACTGTCAATAGCACTTGGACTAAAAAAAAGAATAGCTTTAAATGGAATAGCATCCACAGGTACGGGATTTAATTCAGTATGATAAACATTCAGTTCTTGATAAGTCATGCCAGCACCTGTAACCACATATCCTAAATCGGGCAGTGTAAGATTCCCAATTGGGTGAAGCATTCTTTGAATATTCAATTCTTCTTTCTTCCATTTAATTAGTTTGCCCAGTTCATCTACATTAGGTGCAATGATATTGGGCACTATATCTTTTAACAGAAGCGCTTCGCGTGTTGCCCCTTGTAAAGCGAAGATGTTTTTATTAGCTAAAAGTTTATGATCCATGTTTTCCAGAAAATAATGAACAGCATTTGCACTAGTAAAAGCAATACTATCATACGTTTCCAGCGTGAATGGACTGCACAAAAAATCAGTTCGCTTGATTTTAGTAAACGACTTACAAACCAAATCCATTCCAAAAGCCTCTTTGGCCCTCTTTATCATATTGGCATTTAACTGCTTTGTACTTAATACCATCATGCTTTTCTAATTTCATCCATTAATAAAGAAGCACCTGGTTGTGTAAGCAGCTCCATTGCAAGTGAAGCACCAGCTCCTGCTATTTGATTGATACATATTCGCTTTTCTTTTCTGTAAGAATTTGTTCCATCCATACTATGAATGGCCCCTACTATAACAATATCATTACCTTGAAATGTTGTTAAACAACTTACGGGTATGGAACAACCACCTTGTAGGGTAAACATAAACTCCCTTTCAATTTGAGCAGCCATAAAAGTTTGCGAATCATTGATCTGCTGGCAGATATCATGCATAGACCTGTTGTTCGCATTACAAATGATTCCAACGATTCCCTGAGCCGGAGCTGGCAACATCCAATCTAAAGTAAGGGTACAATCATTAATGAATCCCAAACGCTCAAGACCTGCTTTAGCGAATATCATTCCAGCGATATCATTATTATCATTTAATTTTTGTAGGCGTGTTTGAATATTCCCCCTAACAGGAACAATTTGATGCGTAGGATATCGCTCCAGCCACTGTGATTTTCGTCTGATACTACTTGATGCAATGGTTAAGCCTTTCGCAGAAAAATCAAAAGCCTGTCTTGTTACAATCACATCTTCGGATGATCCCCTTGGCAAAACAGCAGAAAGAGAAAGTCCTGAAGCAAGTTGAGTCGGGACATCTTTTAATGAATGAACCGCCAGATCAATTTTATCGTCCAATAAAGCAATGTCTAATTCTTTGGTAAATACGCCTGTTATACCCATAGCATAAATGGGGGTCGTTAGATCCTTGTCGCCAGTACTTTCAATGCCAATACAGGTAGCATCGTAGCCCTTCTCTACTAATGCATTTTTTACAGCATTGGCCTGCCACATTGCCAAAGGACTTGTTCGTGTGCCTATTCTAATAGTTTTCATGAACAAACAGTTCTGCTTTTTTTTCTTTCTTGCCATGCGTACAACTGATCAATATATGTGTTGATGATTTGCATGGCAAGTGGAATTTCCTTAGATCTTCTATCTAGATTTTTATTTATTTCGATAGATAAATCATCTACATTGTAAACTTCCAAATGCTCCAAATCACGTACATCAGGAGATATATTCGATGGAACAGAAAGATCAAAAATTATTTTAACCCTTGAGTGCAAGAGAATAGAAGGCCTAATTAAATAACCCTCTGCAGCAGTAGCAATAATGGCCACATCAACGTTACTAAGCGCCTGCTCCATATCATTTAGAGAATATAACTTACAAGGTGCATGGTCAATAGTCAACAATTTATTTAGCGATCTATTTACAATGGTAAGGTCGGCATCCGGTAGGTGTTGACGTATATTGCGGAAAGTGGCAAGCCCTATTTTACCCCAGCCAATTAGGCATATTTTTAAATGGTTAAGACTGTATTTTTTCAAATGCTGAATAACAGCGTAGGATGTAGAGGTTGTTCCATCAGATATATTCGTTTGCGTTCTGACAGATTTGCTTGCCTGTAAAGAAGTTTCAAGAATTTTCTGAAATAAGCCGGTTGTCATTCCCGCTTCATTGGCCATTTTAAAAGAGGAACGAAGCTGACCAGCAATTTCATAATCTCCAATAATCTGAGATTCTAAACCAGCTGATACGCTACATAAATGTTGTATTGCTTCTCGTCCATTTCTAACAATAAGATGCTTTTCAATAGCCACCTTATCTGCAGCAGTATACTTTTCAAAAATATTTTTGATTTCACCTTCACTTATACCATACCCATAAATTTCAGTGCGATTACAGGTGGAAAGAATAATAATATTTGTTCTCCCCTCATGTTTAAACTGCGTATAAATTTCTTTTATAGCTTGCTCACTAATAGAGAATTTACTTCGAATACTTAGTATTGTTTTTTTATAATTGACGCCAGCTACAAGAAATTTTTCCATCCTAATCGAACAGTTTCAACAAAAGTATCTCGCTGAATCTGTCTAAATTCTCTAGATGGAATTAGTGACAAGTGAATGACAAATAATGCCGTTTTTTTACTTAGGAATGACAAATGAGATGTAAAAAAATTCACATTACTATTAACTAATATTTTAAGTTTAATTAATCTTTCCTATTTCGAACGAAGCCAAGGCGCTGGATTCTGCGCAACACTCTTATCGTTCATGATCATGAATAAGATGCCACCTTCTCCATCAATGGAAGTACCCGACTTACCCAATACGGTTCCGGCTTTCACTTTCTGGTCACGGGATACGGCAACAGCAGATAGATTTTTATATCCGGTAAAATATTTACCATGTTTTACCAACACAATATTTTCATCGGCTACTTCACCCGCATACACTACTTCCCCATCGGCCACGCAACGAACCGGAGAACCTACTGGTACAGCAATTTCCAATCCATCTGATTTTTGAATCAACTTGGTGCCCGCATAATTCTGCGTTCCAAATCCCACCGTAACCACACCATTGCTAACCGGCCAAGGCAAACGCCCACGATTGTTCTCAAAATTCAGCGACAACTCCATGCCCTCAGGCGTAGATTCCAAAGGAGAATAGGTACGATCTTTTGCAGCTGATGTAACGCCCGTAGTAGCATCGTTTAAGGTAGGTCTGGGGGGATTAGCACTGCCGCTATTATTAGCGCCGTTGGCTGCCACCATATTGGCTGCATTGTTACCAGCAGCATTTCCACTCGCGGGTTTGCCCGCAGCGTTTTTCTTATCGGCTGCAACCTGCGCTGCTGCTGCATCCTGAGCCGCTTTTAATTTACGCGCATCTTCCAAAGCTTTCAAACGCTTGGCTTCTTCTCTTTTTTTCGCTTCTTCAATTTCACGACGAATCACCGCATTAATGGCCACGGCCACTTTCTGACGCTGACTCTCTTTATCGCGAATTTGTTTATTCAGTTCTTTCTCTTTGCCTTTTAGTTGAGCTACAACTTGGTCTTGTTCTTTTCGGTCTTGTTCTAGGTCTAACAATTGCTTATTCTGTACTTCCAGTGTGCTCAGCCTTTCTTTTTTGTTGGCACTCAATACGCCAATTTTATCTTGTAACAATTGCTCGCTTTTCACAATGGTATTGGCCTGGGTTTCGCGGTTCTGGCGATAGCTTTTTAAATAAGCCGCACGCTTCAATGCGTCGTTGAAATTGCTGGCAGAAAACAAAAAGTTCAGGTATTCGTAACTACTTCTGTTTTTATAAGCGAATACAATGCTCTTGGCGTATTTCACTTTCAGGGTATCCAATTCTTTGCGTAGACGGTAAATGTCGCGCTCGTTCAAATAAATGGTTTCGTCCAGTTGCTTTACTTCACGGTTGATGCCATTGATCAGGGCTTCCCGTGCATTGATTTTTCTTTTGATGATGGCCAGTTGCTTCACCGAAGATTTGGTGCTCTTCTGGGTTTCGCGATACAACTGGTTTAATTCGGCTAGTTCGCGTTCAATGCTCTGTTTCTGTTTCTGCAATTCTTCTCTGTTTTGCGCTACGGCTACGAAGCCACTAAAGAGCAGCACTGCTATGAAAGAGAAGATTTGTTTAGACATCATCAAAAATTAAAATTTCTACAAAATAAATGAACCAACTAGAAAATCCATTTTCATGGCCAACCCAATATCTAACTATAAACGTTAAAACCGTCTTTAAATTATTTCCGTTTGTAGTTTTTGGGCACTTCGAAGGTATATTTTAACGGTTCGTTTAGGGCAAACTCTTTAAAATCTAGGTTGATATCGAGTTTACTCTTCTCAGCCACCACTATTTTACGCTGGGTGGCAAACTGATAGGTGCCCATGGGTTGATAATTACTGAAGCTAATGGCGCAAGTACGGTTCCGCTGAATATCCACGTCGTCCAGCTTACTGTGCACCACTTTAAAATCATCATTAGAGAGCGAAATCAAGTGCTTAAAAATATCCCCCACCATTAATACCGACAAGGTAGAAGGACCATCTCTATAAGAAACAATATTGTTGGTTACGAAAACAGGATTGCCAATCAATAAGTCCTGGAGGGTCTTAAAATCGAAGGGGATCTGTGTAGCTTCTTTTAAGTAGTCGATGGTGCGGTACTGCACATATTTGTCTCCCACTTTCTTCACCAGTACTACAGAGTCTTTGGAAATCTTAACCTGTAAACCTTCTGCCGAAATGCCCAGGAAAGAGCCACGGATTCTGATATAGATTAGAGAGTCTTTGGCAATGCTTAAATAGCCCGTGTAGCTATCGCTGTTCTCCGCACTTTCATAGTCTACTTTAATTTTGGCATTGAAGGTTTTGAACTGAATATTATTGGTAACCACTTTCTCCAAAATCCCTCGCACTATGCTGGCAGAGTCTACTTTGGGGGTTTCCGTAATCACAACGGTTTGGGTCGTGTCTTTTTTGTCGATGGCTTCTTGGATAGTGGCCACTTTCTTCACTGTCTTACAGCTGGCTGCGATAGTGAGTAGTAATAATATTTTTACAAATTTCATTTCAATTATTTTATGTGTATTTGAATTTCAGTTTTTCGTTAGCTAATTTTTGCTTTGCAAAAATTAAATGCCTCAAAACTAAAATTCAAACACGCATGTAATCATCTATTTAAAAGTCCAATTTTAAAACGTTTCTATTCAGCCCTTTTCTTGCCACAAATCATGCCAATTGCACCTCCGTGACCCCATTATGAGCCAATTGAGCCCTTTATGAGCCCATTAAATTAAATTTGCATGTAAAACGGCTGCAAAGATAGCCAAAATCAGCAGGATTGGCAGGCAGGAGTAGATTTTGCCATACTTAGAAACTAAGTATTGCGGCATCCAACACGGAATTATCTATTGTTAAGGTTAGCTTCTTTTTCATACGAAAGGATTTGCCCAGACACAAAGGTATGACTCAATTTATATGCTAAGATTTCATTTATAGTAGGGATTGGGAAGCAAATGGATAAAGGCTAAAGGTGAGATGTTGTGATAGAATATTTAAAAACGAGGCATTTAATTTTTGTGAAACAAAAATTAGCTAACGAGTTTTTGAATATTCTATTACAAATAATTTAGCTTCTGCCAGTGCTTCCAAACCCTCCTTCCCCTCGTTCCGAAGGACCCAATTCAGTAGCAAGAACCCATTGAATTTGCTCCATTTTCTGCAAAACCATTTGGGCAATGCGGTCGCCGGGTTTAATGGTCTGCGGCTCAGCTGAAAGATTAATCAAAATCACTTTGATTTCCCCTCTGTAATCGGCATCAATGGTGCCTGGTGTATTGAGGCAGGTAATACCTTGCTTTATCGCGAGGCCACTGCGGGGGCGAATCTGAATTTCATAGCCCAATGGAATCTCTACAAATAAACCAGTTGGCACTAAGTCTCGAGCCATGGGCTGCAACACCATGGGCTCAGCAAGAGATGCACGAATATCCATGCCTGAAGAACCAAGAGTGGCGTATTCGGGCAACGGGTTATTAGATTGATTAATTATTTTCACTTGTATAGGGGCAGTACTCATTTTGTAAACTTATTAATTAAACAGCAGAATAACTTAATTTGCACAGCTAGATGCGTCCAAAACTGTAAGATGAATTATCAATCGTTTAAAGATATATTGGTTTGTCCTGAATGTAGTAGTGCGGTAGAAGAAACGTCGAATGGATTCTCCTGTATCGGTCATTGCAAATGTCAATATCCTATTTATCATCAGGTTCCTGTAATGATAAGCCCGAAGAATCCAGTTTTCAACTTCGCAGATTTTGCAGATGGGAAGCCGCCAACCATTTTTTTCAACAGCTACCAAAATCCGATTCTGCAGTTTTTCAAAAAAATCAGACCAGATATTACGCTAAACGTAGCCAGCAAAAAAAACTATGCAGCCATTGCGACTCAACTACAAGCAAAAGCTGCACATTTAGCAACCATTGCTAACCAATCGCAACCCATTCGCATTTTAGTAATCGGGGGCAGCATCGATGGGAATGGCATCCGTGAACTCAAAGATCATTTACCTGCCAATACCGTATTAGTGGAATCCGACGTGGCACATGGACCCAATACCAATATTATCATTGATGCGCACCAGATTCCTTTTAAGGATGAATCCTTTGATCTGGTAATTGCACAAGCGGTACTGGAACATGTACTAGATCCTTTTGCTTGTGTTAAAGAAATTGAACGCGTGTTGAAACCAGGGGGATTGATTTATGCAGAGACCCCATTCATGCAACACGTGCACGGAGGCAAATACGATTTTCATCGCTTCACTCCGTTGGGTCATAGAAGATTGTTTAGAAATTTTAGAGAAGAAAGTAGCGGGCTAGTGGCTGGTGCGGGTTCTATGATGGCCTGGTCGGTCATGTATTTTATCACCAGTTTTGCTCCCACCAAAAAAATCAATAAAGCCCTTAGTTATGTGGGAAGTTTCGCCAGCTTCTGGTTAAAATATTTCGATTACCTACTAAACAAAAACAAGGGTTCTTACGATGCCGCCTGTGGTTTGTTTTTCTTAGGAAAAAAAGAGCCGGGCTATACTTTGCCAGACAATGAATTGTTGGCTTCTTATATAGGTCAAAAGTCTTAAACATTCTTACATGCAACCTTCTGTTGCTATCATATTAATCAATTGGAATAGCCTGGAAGTAACCAGCGATTGTATTGTTTCCCTAAAGGGGATTCAATACGCCAATTATTCGATAGTGGTGGTAGACAATGGATCTGCAGACGGTTCTGGCAAGGCGCTCAAGCAATTGCATCCAGAAATTGTATTGATAGAATCTGCTACCAATCTGGGTTTTGCAGGAGGCAATAATTTGGGATTTGATTACGCCCTTGCAAAGGCTTATGATTATACCATCATGCTCAACAACGATACATACGTTGAGCCCGATTTTTTAGACCATCTGGTAAACTATATGGAAGGGCATCCCGAAGTAGGCGCCATTCAACCCCGTATTCATTATCACCATAACAGATCCCTTCTTTGGAACGGCGGTTCCTATTATTCAAAGTGTTGGGGCTATTTCTATAGCAAAGACGAAAATAAAATTCCCTCTCCCGAATCACTTACCATTAAAGAAGTGGATTGGATTACAGGTTGTGCTTTTTTGACGAAAACAAAAACGCTTCAACAAACAGGATTGTTAGCAGACGAATTATTCATGTACAGTGAAGATGTGGATTTGTCTTTTCGAATCAAGGCATTTGGACTATCGCTGGTATACCACGGAGACTCCGTTATTTATCATATTGCAGGGCAATCCAATAAAAGCAAAACAAAGGGGAAGGAAGGATTCGTGAACCCCAATGTGCATTATATGAATCAGCGTAATCGCATTTGGGTCTTAAAAAAATATATCCCCTGGTATTGCATCCCCACTGTTTTAGCCTATAATATGGTTTACTTATTGGGAGTACTTGCTTATTTCTTAGTCCGTAGACGATTTAGCAAGTTCAAGATTGTCCTCAAAGCCATCAAGGACGGTCTACTTGGGAGTATTCATTAATCAAAGACTTTTTAAAACTAGGATTTCATCTAGGGTATGAATCTCTTTCCGGTAAAAAGCTATCTTCGCAATAATGAAAACCATTGAAGAAGCATTGAAGGAAGTAGAACGCATTGTGCAAGAAAACAATCATTCCAACGACCTTGTTTATTTTCAATATCATCGGGAAAGGTTTCGGAAAATGGCCGAGACCGTTTGTGCCAAGCTTCCCAAAGGTTCAGCTGTATTAGATATCGGTAGTCATTATCTACACTCTTCCATACTATTGTCTTTATTGGGTTATAGGGTGGATTGTATGGACGTAACAGAGTTCTGCAGCCTGCCTTTTATTAAGGAAAGAGCTGCAGTATATGACCTTAAGCAGATTGAAGAAAACAACTTAGAAAAACTGAGCAGCTTATCAGAAGTACAAGACCAATACGATTTGATTCTCTTCGCTGAGATATTTGAGCATATCACTTTTAATCCCATTGGATTCTGGCAAAGGATTCACAGCTTAATTAAACAAAACGGAAACATCTATATCAGCACCCCCAACTCCCTCACCATCTATGCCATCATCAAAACCCTTTATAAGGTAATCACTTTAAAAGGCATTGGACTAGATGTGAGTGCGATCTTTCCAACGGTTACTTATGGTCATCACTGGAAAGAATATTCGGCAAGTGAAATCAAAACTTATTTTAACATCTTGAATAATGGATTTCAGGTTTCCATTACTAAATTCAATTACAAACCGAAAGAGTCCACTGGCACGCTGAAAAGTAGCATCCGAAACGGCTTGTTACAATTAGGCAATTCCATTCCGTATTTTAGAGAGGCTTTGGAAGTATGGGTTACCGTAGATAAAAGCCAACCCTTTAAAGTCAATATCCCCCAGTATTAATGTACATTTGAAAAGCGCAAAATGGTTTACATGGGATTTAGCAAAATATTGAAAAAGCAACTGAACTACTTACTGCTATTGATTTTCAGCATGAATGTATTCGCCTGCAGTAAAGCCATACCAGAAAGAAATTTTGCCTACTACAACGATTTTGAGAATACCGATATCCCAACCAAGATGAAAGTCTATGATGCTTTTGGTTTGGTAGATTCCAATAAAATTGCTCGCTTCAATAACAACAATGTATTCGGAAGATTCAACAGCAACTTCGTTGTATTAAAAGTGGATAGTGTTGCTCCGCATAATGTGCTAAAAATTGAATTCGATTTGTTTTTACATGATAACTGGAAGGGTAATTTTATTCCGCCGGGTGGCAGCTTACCGGATATTTTTCAGGTAAAGCTAGACAACAACCCCATCATGATCACAACGTTTTCCAACGATAACAATCCGCAATCCTTCCCTGCGAATTACCAGCCAACTATGATTAATAATCCGGCATTAAGTAATTCCTGGGGAACTATGGAGGGTGTTTGTTCCAAACTGGGGCAGAAAAACGGAACCAGCTGGTATCGATTGGAATTTTTTACTTTACACAAAGGGCCAATCGAAATGTCATTCCAGGATGTATTGTTTACGGCTAGTGATTTTTGTACCAAGAGTTGGTCTATCGACAATATCAAATTAACGGCTATCAATAAACAATAGCGGTTTATGCAAAGCAAAGCCTCCGCCTTTTTCAGTTTTCTCCATTTGAGTTTTATCCAGGGGGCGAATGTATTGATTCAGATTTTGTTGATTCCCATCATTTCCAGAAAAGTAGGATTAACAGAATTTGGACTCATCATGCTGGCCAGTTCTTATGCAGCGTTGGTTTCCATTTTAATTAATTATGGCAGTAACCAGTCGGGCGTAAAAGACGTTGCTTTAGAAAGAGATTCCCCAGCATCTTTAAGTAACATTTTTTACAGCATATTTTATTCTAGAGGCATCCTCTATATTCTTTCTTTTCTGGTTTTATTATGCATCAATCAATGGATATTACCCGCAGAAAAAGGAAGGCACTTACTTTTTGCCAATCTGATTATTCTTGCGGAGTTGCTGAATCCTTTTTTCTTTTTTGTAGGCATCCAAAAACTTTCGCTCTACAATGGGATAAATTTGATAAGCAAGTTATTGGCCGTTGTCTGTATTCTTTTTTGGGTGCAGGGTCCATCGGATGGGGTTTGGGTGAACTTTTTCCTAGGAGCTGCACAAATTCCTGGTTACTTGTTTTTATTAATCTACCTTATTCAAAAATACCAGCTACACCATTTTCGTATTTCCATGAACCAGTTGGTTCAATATTTTAAGCAGAACAGCTATTTAACAGGAAATAATGTAAGTGTTCAATTACAGCAATCCATTTTTCTGTTTGCGGTATCTGCCATGGGCAATGCCGCTCTTTTAGGTGCGTATTCTTTGTGCGATAAAATCGTTTGGTCTTTCCGAATGTTGATCATCTCACTCTTTAACGTAGTCTTTCCCAGAGCTTCGATTCTGCAAAAAGAAAATCCAGCACAATGGCAAGAGGTTAAGAAAAAACTGGGATGGGCCATTGGAATCGTTTTCACAGTTGTAGCATTGGCTTTGTTTTTTTTAGCCCATCAACTGGTACCACTCATTACCGGACATACAGATCCTATGGCTGTTCTATTTGTACAATCCATTTGTTTGGTTCCGCTATTAGCTGCTATCAACTCCCTGAATTTTGCAGAATTGCTCATGTGCAACCAGTACGCTTCCATTTTCACCATCTCCCTAATCCTATTGGGCATTTCGATTGTTTTATCCGGCCTATTTATTCAACTAGGAGAACCACTATGGTTTGGACTATTCCCCTTATTTGCTGAACTAGGATCCATTCCTTTGTATCGCTATTTTATCCGAAAATCAAAACCCTAAAAATTTGTATGTTACGAGGGTTTTAGGGTATTTTGCAGTATGCTGTATATCATTCCTTGTGCATACGTATTTTCTTTTCTTTATGCGCTCTATCAATTAATACAGCAGAAGCCACAGTATATTCTCCGTTTTTTTGTTTTTGGTTTGCCTGTTTACATCACCGCTCTATCCATCCTAAACCAAATGGGATTGGGCAGTATGATGACTTTGTTTCAGGGATTCAAAGAAATCATCGTCATCAGTGCGCTGGGGTATCTCATCTATAATCAAACAGAA
>Ga0208492_1000468_pt1 | contig 34148 bp, 21 predicted proteins | sample Subbioar_CSW14AB_FD_184820 | JGI IMG/M metagenome (GOLD analysis project Ga0208492, IMG submission 184820) | Serpentinite rock and fluid subsurface biosphere microbial communities from McLaughlin Reserve, California, USA - CR12Mar_CSW14AB (SPAdes) | ecosystem: Environmental > Terrestrial > Deep... | reverse complement strand
CTGCCCCCTCTCCCTCCGGGAGAGGGCGGGGGTGAGGGTGGCACTCATCGCCGGCGCGTCGCTCATTCGCCAAAGCCCAGAAACTCGACGCTGATCACCGAGACCATGGTCTTGCCCAGATCCTGCGTCGCGCTGGCGGCGCCGTTGAACGAATCGGAGGCGGCATTGGCCGCCGCATTGCTCGCGCCGCCGGCCGCCGCACTGGCGCCGGCGAGGCCCACCGGCACGCTGACCGCTGCGGTCGGTACGCCGACCGCCGAACCACCGACACTGATGTTGTCCGCACCCAGCACCGCGGTGGCGGCGATGGTCAGATTGCCGGCTGACGTGATGCCCGCGTCGCCCGCATCGACGATGCCGCCCGGTGCGAACAGGAAGACATTGCCCGGCGCACGGCCGGCGCTGCTGACCGCCGCCTGTATGCCACTGCCGGACACCGCCGGCGGGAACTCGGTGATGACGTTGCCAAGCGCGTCGAAGCTCACCACCGGCGGCGGAATAGACAAGGCCGACTTCGCGCCACGCCCGGCATCGATGTTGCCGCGCGAGGACCAGATCAGGATGCTGCCGCCGTCGAGCGCGAACACCCGCGAACTGTTGACGAGGAAATCGCCGGCGGTGAAGGCATTCAAGTCTCCACTGCGCTGGATGACGACGCCGAGCTGGTCGGGCGTCTTGGCAAGACCCGTCACCGCCGCCGCACCGGCATTGACCAGACCATAGGGCGCGAGCAGATTGATGTCGCCACCATCGAGGGTCTGGATGCGACTCAGGAGCGAGATGATGTCGCCGCCGCGTCCGCGCTGCGGGAACAAGGTCTCGATGGCGGTGAAGCCGCGCGTGTAGTCGCTCGCCGTCTCGCCGGGCTTGGACGCGCTGATGCCGGCTTCCTTGATCTCGCTGAAGAACACCGTGGTGATGAACTGCCGCTGGGTGGCTGGCGGCAGGGCTTCGAACTGGGCCAGCACCTTGCTTTGCGCGGCGGTCGGCTGCGACACCAGGGCCGTGGCCCGCGTTGCGTCACCCTGCGCGAGCACGAATGCGCGCAACTGGGCGTCATAGTCGCGGCCCTTGCGCAGATAGCGCTGCACGAAAGCGGCGTAATCCGGCGCGCTCGCCATGCCTGCCATCACCGTCAGGGAGCCATCGCCCTCGGCCAGTGCGGGGTTGCGCAGCTGTCCGGTGCTGAGCAGGCCATCGGAGGTGCCAAGGTCGACATCGCGCCCGGCCAGTACATCGAACTGACCGGGGCCGTTGAATTCGAAACGCGATTGATTGACCTGCAACACGCCAAGCGGATTGCGCAGGGTCGAGAACAACACGTCACGGCCGGCCTGCACCACGCTGTGGTCCCGTGTGCTGACATGCTGGCCGTTGTAGGACAGGTTGATGATGTCGCGGCCGGCTTCGATCAGCGCCTGCTTGGCAAGCGTGATCTCGAGGCGATTGCCGTTGCTGGACCCGATATCGCCAGCGCGCGCGATGATCGAGGCGCGGTCCGCGTCGCCCAGATGCAGCGGCGTGGCGCCGTGGCCTATGCCCGGCACATCGGACAGCAAGGCATCGGGCAAACCGACGAGATTGTCGCTGGGCCGCGTCACCGACGGGATCAACAGCGGATCGGTATCGGTCAGGCGGATGCGGGTCTGTACATTGGGCGTGACGAGGCTGCCTGCGGCCAGCAGTGCCAACTGTCCCTCGGCCGAGGGCGCGAGGATCAGCGAATTGTTGAGCTGTACATTGCGCCGCAGACTGCGCGCCTCGAGCGTGGCGGGCGCAAGCGTCAAGGCCATGATGTCGCCCGAGGCGAAATTGCGATCGCCATAGGGCGCGCGGATGCCGCCGTTGCGATTCTCCAGCACCACATCGCCATCAATGGCCGTGAGACTGACCGCGCTGCGCTCGGTGTAGGTGGAAAAGTACACCGCCGAAGCACTGCCGAAGGCATCGACGCTCTGGCTGGGCGCAAGCGGCGTCAGCGTCGGATTGAAGATGGATTCCAGCGTCAGCTTGCCGCCGGCGGTGAGTTCGAACTGGCCGTCGCCGAGTTCCAGCACCGTGGCGATGGGCGCAGCGCTGGACTTGACGATGTCACCACCGGCGTTGAGCCGCGCCACGCCACGGCCGAGCAGGAAGGCGCCGCTACGTATGCTGCCGCCGACGTCGATGTCGAGGATGCCGCCACCATCGATGCTGAGCGCCGCGCCATTCGGTTGAGCGGTGGTCGGTATGGCGACCGTGAGATCGGTGATATCACCCGCGCTGCTGATGCTCACCGCGCCGCCACCGAGTGCGCCTATGCCTTGGGTGAACGCGCCGGCGTTGACGGTCCAGGCAGTCGGCACGGTCTCACCGACTTGAATATTCGCGCCACCGATGCGGGCCAGCCAATCGGGCAGCACCTTGCTGGCTACACCGCGTACGCCGGCCTCGGCATCGATGTCGATATTGCCGCCGCGGGTCAGGTAATCGCCGCGCATGAGACCTTCGGTGAGAATGGCATCGAAGCTGCCCGTGCCGCGCGTCTCGCCAACGGTGTAGATGGCCGAGCCGCTGCCCGCCAGGCGCAACTCACCACCGGTCGCAATCGCAATAGATCCAGTGCCGGTGCGCACACGGCGATTGGCGGCCAGCACCAGATCGCCACCACCGGCGCGGGTGGCGTTCAGATCCGCGCTGTCGAGATCGGCGCCGGCACTCAAGTTGTAGGACCACGACGGCCCGCTCTGCACATGATCGCGCTCACCGAGCTCGGCGAATTCCTCGCCCGATGCCGGATCGATGTAGGTCTGAAAGGCGATGCCATCGCTGAGCGAAGCGTTGAGCAGCAGATCGCCGCGCGCGCGCAAGGTCAGCACACCCGCTTCACCGTCGTAACGCCGGGTCAGCAGGTCCAGGGTCGATGACAGGGTCAGATTGCCGGTGCTGGTGATTTCGATACCCGGCAACACATGAAAGCGCGGATCGGCATCGCGGGCCAGGCGTGCTTCGATAGCGGGCGCGGTCGTCATGAAGGCATCCGCTTCGCTGTGCGCGGTGTTGAAGACGGTGGTGACGTTGGTGCCGCTGTAAGCCTTGAAGGCTTCGAGATCGATACGTTCCGCGCCGGTGACCGTGATGGCCGCGTCGCTGACGGCGACATCGCTGTCGGCGAGCCGCGGTGCGCGCAGCAGCACGTGGCCGTTGTCCCGCGCCGCGCGACTGTCGTTGTGCGTGCCGGCGACATCGATGCCGGCGGCGCCGGCGCGGTCGGTGGCCGCGAGATTGAGCTGACCCTGGGTGGTGGTGATCTTGACCACACCGCCGAGCTGGCCGGCACCGCTGGCCGAGGCATCGAGCCGCGCGCTACCGCGCAGGCTGACATCGTCGCGGGCACTGAGCGTGATGCGGCCGGCTTCCACGCCGTGGGCGTCAATGTGACCAAGGATGTCGATGGCGCCGGCATCGGCGGTCAGACGCACGTCATGGGCGATCACGGCGGCGTTGCGCGCAAGTGTCAGATCGCCGCTGCGCACGCGGAAGCTGCGCGCGCCATTGAAGCCGGCCGCGTTGAGGGTGGCATTGAGTGCGGAAAAATCGGTGCCGGCGGCCAGCGCGCCGGCATCGAGCAACCACGCGCCACCGCGCTGCTGCCCCGTGCCGCGCAGTTCGACGGCCGCGTCCAGGCGGATGCTGCCCGCGCCGGCCTCGAGCCGGATGCTGCCCGCGCTGCTCGCACCGCGCGCCGAGACATCCAATTCCGCACCTGCGCCCAGCGCGATGTCACCCTGCTCGGCGACGAGTGCAATCGCGCCACCGCGCACGCCGACTTGTTGCCCGCCAAACACCTCGCGGCGGGCGGCGACGTCGATGACGGCGCCATCGCGCACTTGCACGCCACCCGCACCGCTGGCGGTGAATTCCACGGTGCCGGCCGGCAGCACGATGTTGCCGGCGAAATCGATGTCTTCGGCGCTGACTGTCAGATGGCCGCCCAACGAGCTCGTAGGCGGCAAGCCGGCCGTGCCGGCCGCGGTGCGGAACACGGCATGCTCGGCGCCGAGCGCGAGCGTCGCACCGCTGGTGGTGCCGAGACGCGCCGCGCGCAGCGTGACATCGCCACTGCTGACGAGGCTGGAGCGTCCGCGACCGATGATGTCGGCGCTGGCATTCAAGCTCACGTCGGCAAAGCCGGCGAGCGCGAAGGCGCCACGTCCGATGTTGATCTCGCGCGCGTTCAAGGCGAGTGACGCGCCCGCGGCGTCGACGACGCCGATGGCGCTGGCATCGCTGCGCGCGTTGGGGTTGGACAGCACGATGCTGTCGGCGCGCAGCGTCACCGCATCACCGCCATTGTCGTGACCGATGATACCGGCGGCGTTGATGACCAGATTGGCGATGTCGGCCGTCAAGGGCCCATAGAGATCGAGCGAACTGCGACTGTCGAGAATCAGCTCGTCGGCGGCGAGCCCACGCAGTCTGGCGCTGGTCAGGGCCAGACCGTCGGTAACGCCGGCCACATCGCCGAGACTGATACGCGAACTCGCCAGACGCAGCGAGCCGCCGTCGGTACGCAGCGTGCCGGCGACGCCGGTGTTACGACTGCCATCGAGCGCCAGGGAACCGCTGGCGAACAGCTCGGCACCCGCGCGCAGCGTCACCGAACCCGCGACGCCGCTCTGGCCGCTGTGTTTGACGACGGCCTGGCTGCCGGTCGAGGCGATCAGCAGCGCGTTGTCGCCGGTCAAGGCCAATGGCGTGCGGTGGGTGACGGTCGCGCCACGGGCGCTCACCCGCGCGCCGCTGTCGAGCACGATGTCATCGCGCGCGACCATCATGAGCTCCGGCAGTTCGAGCGACGCGCCCGCGGCAATGGTGACATCGCTAGCCACCACATCGATGGCGGTCTCGTTCGTCGTTGCTCGACGTTGCCCACCCAGCAGCAGACTCTGGGCGCCAAACGCATTCAGATCGGCGGCGCGAATCTCGACCCGACCACTGTGCCCGCTCAAGCGCTCGACCACCGCCAGATGCTCGGCTGCGATGTCCATCTCCGCGCCGCGGCCGCCGGCCGGCGTGCCGGCCAGCAGACGTCCCGCCAGCACGAGCGTATTGCGTGCCGACAGCGACAGCGCGCCGGCATCGTCACTACGGTTGCCGGTGGTGAAGAAGTCGCTGGCGCGGGTCTCGCGATATTCGCCGCGCAGTCGCCAGTCGGTGCCGCTCTCGACGCGATAGCCCTGCCATGTGGTGTCGCTGACAGCGCCACCCGCGCTGCCGAACCGGCCCGCGACCAAGGGCAGGCTGTCGCTGGTCTGGCCGCGCAGACCAGGCACGATGTCGCTGGCGCCGTCGGCGGGCGTCAGCAGCAGCGCGCCCGGCAACACCGCGTAATGCGCCGGCAGCACGGCATAGCGGCCGGCCGGCAGTGCATCGCTGGCGGCGATTTCAATGGTGCTGTCCGGTCTGAAACCGAAGGCCGGCGTTTCCAGCGGATCCACGGGCGCGAAGCGCGAGTCCAGGCTGGGCACGATGGCGAAGGCGCCGCCGCTGTTGCCGGCGGCGAGGATGTCGGTGGAGCCGCCGGGGCCGGGAATGTGTTCGGTGGCGAGCAGATCGCCGCCGCCACGCACATCGACCACCGCGCCGGGGGCGAGCGTCACATCGGCGGCGCTGAACGTGATGCGCTTGGCCGGCATGCTCTCGATGAGACGCGTGACGACGTCCAGCGGGTAAGTCCATTGCCGACCGAATTGTGTCTGACCGAAAGGTACCAGCAGATCCGCGCCGGTGGCCGAAGTCAGACTGTGGGCGCCGAGCGTCAGGCTGTCGCGCGCGTCCAGGGTCAACTGTCCAAAAGGCGCGAGCAGTGCGCCGTCATGCACGATGTTGGCGGCATCGATGGTGAGGCTGCCGCCGGCCGACAGCGGCAACGCGGGTTGCGTCTGTCCGCCCGCGATCGTCACGGTCGCATCGCTACCGCTGCTGGTCAGGGTGTAACTGCTCAAGGTCGAGGGATAGATGCGCGCGGCGTCGAATTCGACATCGCCGCTGGTCTTGAAGCTGCCGACCAGGCTCGTGCTGCTGTTGGCCGGCACGCGCGTGCCGAGCAGGCGCAGATCGCCTGCGCTGTGGAGCGCCACGTCATCGCCAAAGCCCTGCAGTGTGGTGTCGCCGATGAGGTCGATGTGCTCGGCGCGCACCTCCAGGGTGCCGCTGCCGACGCTCGCGGTGGCGCTGCGCCGGAACAGATCGTTGCTGCTGCCGAGTCGCACATAGGGTGCATTCAAGCGCACTGCGCCGCCGTCCGTCGCCAGCACCGAAGTATCGAGGGTCAAGGACTGTGAGAGGGTCAGGGTCTGCGTGCCGACGAAGCGCACGCTGTCGATGTCGGTGCCGGTCAGCACCGGACGCGTGCTCAAATCGAGGGCCGCGAATCCGCCGGCGCGCAGCTCGGCGCCCGGCAGGTTGAGCTGGCCATTCATGGCATCGGGAATGACCGCGTCGCGGGGCACATCGGCCGCCGCCGCGCCGCCCACCACGATGCTGCGTGGCGTGGTCGGAAACTGCGGCAGGCCGGTCAAATCCGCCGAGGTTTCGCGATCGAGCGGATTGATTGCGAGACTCAGCCGGCCCCCCTGACGACCGCGTAAGCTGCCGTTCAACTGCATGCCTTCGGCCGCGCTCATGAGGATGTCACCACCGACCGCCCTGACCGTGGTCGGCACGCGGTGGGCGGGCTGCGCGGGATCGATGAGGTCGAACACCGTCGTGATGCCCGACACGTCGATGCGCGAACCCTGCTGCGTCAACACATAGCCACGCTGCGCACTCAGACTCACGCGGCCGCCAGCCAATGCCTCGCCCAGGCGCAAGCCCAGCGCATCGGGCGTGCTGCGCAGCGCGCCCGGTGCCAACAGCGCGGCGTGGCTGCCAAGCCTGATCGCCTGGCTGGCATCGAAGCCGCGATCATTGCCATCGCGTGGATTGACCACCGCCAGCGAGATCCTGCCGGCGGGCGCCGCAATCACGCCGTCGATGAACAGCCGCGTGTCACTGCTGAGGCTGATGGTGGACTCCGGATCGGCACGCAATGTCGCGCCGCTGCCTATGCTCACCTCAGCGCGCGTTTCGGGCACGTTGGCGCGGCGCTTGAAATTCAAGGCCAATTGCGTCGGCCGGCGCTCGGCGTCATCGAGATAGGCCGGCGCGCTGATGGCGTCGACGTCGGTGCCGGTGGGAGCGGTCGCCAGCGCCTTGCTTTCGAGACGATTGCGCTGACGCAGATCGAGCACCGTGCCGGGCGCGACGGTGATGCCCTCACGACTCGCATTGATCTCGATGCTGGCAAAGCCCTGCGCGCTGAACAGCGCGGGGCTGAGCAGCGTGAGATTGTCATGGGCGCTGGCGTCCTGTTGGATGGCAAACCCGCCGCCGCTCAACTCGAGTTGCGCGCCCTTGGCAAAGGCGAAGCCGCGCAGTTCGCCCGCGACGTTGAAGCGGGTCGGCACCACATCGTCCGAGCTCAGGGCGATACGTCCACCCTCGCCCGCCTCGAGACTGCCCTTGCTGTTCTTCAGTCCGCCCGCACCGACGTCGATGACGCTGCCGCGCTGCAGGTCGAGCGTGCCGATCGCCAGCAGACTGACTTCACCGCCATCAAGCGCGAGCGGCCCCTGCGTGGTGTTCTGGTTCAGCGCCCGCGCGGCGCGCTCGTTCACCCATCGTCCCTCGGTATTGAGTTCGCTGCCCGGCGCGAGGGTGAGCGCGGTGGCGTCGTTGCCGATGCGCACGGTCGGAATGGCATTCATCGCAATCTGGCCGGCCGCGCTCTTCACACTGCCGGCAATTTCGATGGCGCCGGCACCGACGTTGAATTGACCAAAAGCACCGAGTTCAAGCGCTGTGCCACGCGCCAGGGTGACGCGCCCATTGGCGAATATTTCGGCGCGGTCAAAGCCGCCGTCGCTGAACACGGCTGGCGACACGTCGAGTCGCGTGCCGGTCGCGGTCACAACGGTGTTGGCACCGCTCGCGACATCGACATCGAGACACACATCATCGAGCAGATAGTTCTGCGCGACGCCATCATCGAACTCGATGCTGCCGCGACCGAGGATCAAACGACCGGCCAGCGGCCGCTCGTCATAGGCGCGCTGGAAACCCGCGAGCGCGCCGGGGCTGTTGCGCTGAAAATCGTCGACCACGACGCCGCCCTGCATCTGGCCTGCGACATTGAGCACGGGCGCGGCGAGCGTCAGGCTGCCGGCATCCTTGCCTTCGCGATAACCGGGCTCGAAGCTTGCTTGGGCGTTGCTGAACAGCGCGTAGTTCTCCACCACACCCCATTTGCGATGCACGCGCTCGGCGCTGCCGAAAATGCCGTCATAGACACGACCGGGGTCGGCCTGACTGATGTCGAACAGACGTCCACCCGAGATGAGCTTGGTGGTGTTGACGAAGCCGCCCGCGTATTCGACCACACCACCCGACACATCGAGCGCGGCGCCGCGCGCAATGACGAGGTTGTCGTCGGAATCGATGTTGATGCTGCCGCCGGGCGCGAGGCGCTCGTCCAGCGAGCGACGGATGGCCGCCACCGCGCCGCTGACATCGGCCAGCGGCGTGCCCTTGCGCACATCGAAGGTCACGCTTTCACCGCGTAACAGGCCGTTCTTCTGCAGGGGTGCGTCGCGCAATTCGTTGCCGCGCAGTTCGACCGTGACGAGATTGCGCGACAAGGAGACCTGCGCCTCGCGGCTGCCGGCGGCGTCGATACGCGTGCCCTTCTCAATCTCGAGATCGGCGGCCGCGGTCTCGCCGGGCGCCGGCGTGGCGTTGCGCTGCGCCTTGATGCTGATGTCACCGCCGCGTGCGCGGATGTCGGCGCCGCCTTGCGCGGTAACCTTGTTGCCGAACAGTTCGATCTTCGAAAGCACCTGCGGCTGGGAATCGACCGCTTCACGAAGATTCCTGTCGGCCTCGCGGGCCTTGGCCGGATTGGGATCGGTGGAGGCCGCGACGGGCGTGACTTCGGTGCGGGAAGCGGGGCCCAGGGTCAACACGCCGCCGTGCAGGGCAGTCGGCACGCTGGTGTTCTTGACGTCGTTGCGCACCACCTGCACATGGTCACGCGCCAGCAGGCGCACCGAACCATTGACACTGACGCTGGTGGTGGCGCTCGCCAGACCCTGCTGATTGACCGCATAGCCAAGCAAAGTGACATTGCCGCGCGGCGCGCTGATGGTGCCGGTATTGGTCACCGTGCCGCCGTTCTCGACTTCGACGATGAGGCCACGCAGATTCGGATCGCCGTCGGCGGCGGCGAGATAGACCTTGTCCTTGGCGGCGGCGGCGATGGCCTGACCGCCGGGCGTTTCTATGCTGCCGCCATTTTTCACTTGCGGTGCGAGCAGCAGAATACGCCCGCCTTCCGCCGAGCGCAGTTCAGCGCCCGGTGCAACCGTCACCGCCCCGAGCGCGCCATGGCCGGCGAAGGCCGCTTTGGCGCCGGTCGGATCGTTGATGGCGCCGGCGATGCCCAGATTGGCGAACACCGCATCGTCCATGTCGAGACTGGAAGCGACCAGCGAGTTGGTATCGACGCGCGCCGAACGGCCGAACACGATGCCGTTCTGATTGATCAGATAGATCTGACCATTGGCGTTGAGATTGCCGAAGATCTCGCTGGGACTGTTCTGGTGGATGCGATTGAGTGCGATGGCGTTGGACGAAGGTTGTTTGAACTCCACCGTTTTGCCCTTGGCGATATCGAAGCTCTGCCAGTTCAGAACCGCGCGCGCCGGCTTCTGAGTGACGGTCAGGGTGTTGCCACGGGTGAGCACGCTGGCCACCCCCGGCGCGGCGAAACGCGTGCCGCCGGGCCCGCATGCCGAACATGGCACAGGCAAGGACTCGGCGTGCACCACGAAGGGCGCGGCAGCGAGCACTGTCACGAGGGCACTTTGCAGGCGGCGAGCGCGCAGGTGGTTCAACATATTTCCAAGCAAGCGCAGGATAGGGATCGAACGGCGCGAACGCGAAGTGGAATTGACCATGAAATTGCGTTGCTCTATCCCGGATGGACCCGGTTCTGTCGTGTTGCGCGAACCTGAAGGCCTGCGCATGGGCATCTCATGGAAAACGTCAGCCCCTGAGACAGGGGCTGACGGATTTTGCGAATACGGCATGGATTGCCCGTGCCGAATTCGCGAGGCTCGCTCGCCGTTACGGCATCTGCGGCACTGGCGCACCGATGAAGTGCGTCGAGAACTGCGAACGGATCGGCGGCTGACAGGTGTTCAGCGGCTGATTGTTCGGCGCGCGGGTGAAGTTGTTGATGGGATCGGCGCTCGCAAGGTCAACATCGAACACCACCGGCGAAGCACCGGCGACCTTCGGCGTACCGAGCCAGCAACCGCGACCGAAGCCATGCTTGCAGTCGTTGTTCAGGCTCTTCAGACCCGTCACGGTGAAAGCCTTGTCGGCGATGATGTCGAACACCGCGAGGGTATCGGCATTGGCAACCGGCGAGGCCTGCAGGTTCTGCGTGGCGAAGTTCCAGTAATCACCGCGGTGCACGTTCTCAATCGTCGGCGCGATGCCGTCGATCTTCACGAAGCGGTAGTTGTAGCTCCAGTAGGGGCTGGTCGCCAAGGGCTGCGCCGAGGTTTCCGTGCTGCGCACACCGATCGCCCAGCGCTTGACCAGACCGCTGTTCTTGGTGCTGGTGTTGGTGCCCTGATTGAAGTCATCGAGGCACTGTTCGACGTTGGTTGCCGAGGAGTTCTCGGCCACGAACGGCAGGGTCAGCGTCGATGCGCCCTTCGGTCCGACCACGCCGGCGGCGCAGTTGACGCCCAGGTGTTCGGAGTTGAGCTGCGCCTGCGTGCCGGAACCGGCCACACGGCGGCAGACCTGCACGGGCGTCGCGCCTGAACGCAGCGGCGGCAAGGCCAGACCAGCGTTGGCAGCGGCGGTGCGCAGATCGATGACCGTGTTGGTCGCGGTGTTCAGGACCTTGAACTCTTCCCAGTTCTTGACCTGACCGGTGAAGATCGAAGCGATCTCCTCGCGCGTCAACGACGGCATGCACTGTTCGGTGTCACCACGCGGCGCCGAGATGGCTTCGTTGACGGTGGTGGCCGGATCATCCACGTTGACCTGCACTACCGCCGTGTAAGCGGCATTGTTGACGCTCGGATAACACGGGCTGTTGGCCGCGAACTGCGCGGCCTGCAGGGCCTTGTAGAGGTCGGTCGTGATCGGCGTGTTGAACACCAGGTCGCCGAGCACGGCCGTCTTGGTGAAGGCCGGGCCGTTCGGGTCGAAGGGATAGGCCGTCCCGTTGGCCGGCACGCCCGGTCCGTCAGAGGTATTGAGCACCGGCGCGTTCAAGCCGGTGAACAGGCCCGGCTCGATGTCGGAAGAACCGATATCCGGCGCATGGCCGCCAGCGACGTTGCCGGCCGCGCAGCTGCGCTCGGCGTAGGCCGTGCCGTTGGAACTGTTCTTGGCGACATCGGCGCCCAGGCAGTTGCCACCGGCACCGGTGCTGACATCCAGGAAGTTCAAAGCCACACCCGCCTGCAGCGGACCGACACCGACACCCGAGCCACCGTTGTCGCGCTTGATGACCATCACGCGGGCGGCGCCCAGCGCGGGAGTCTTGGCGGCTGACGTGCGGCAGGCCACGGCCCAATTGCTGGCGCGCGACATGACATTGATCGCACCGGCGGCGGGATCACACACGAAGTCGATGATGGAATCCTGCGCGCTCTGGGTCGAGGCGCTGGCACCGGCCCAATAGATGACTTTGTCGGCGTCGGTGTTGCTGGTCGGCAGATAGGCGAAGGCGCTGCCGGCGCTGGAGGCCAGCGCGGTGGCAATCGCCGCTTGCATAAGATAGTTACGAATCATGGGAAAGAATCCTCGAATTGGTTTTGCCAGGTCGCGCGTTCAGGACGCTTGGCGACGGCGAGCGGCGAGCAGACTGATCACCCCCGAACCCATCAGCAGCAGGGCGGGCGGCACGGGCACTGGCGCGGGCGCGACGTTGTAGGACAACGCGGTGCCGGCAGCGGCGTCGAAGTTCAAAGTCCACTTGCCGAGGTATTGGTTGGACTGCACCTGGTTCAGGCCCGGGTCAACGCCCACGCCATGGAAGAAGAAGTAATCCAGCGAATCACCCAACAGACCGGTGTTGTTGAATGAACCGGAGTTGGCGATGTTGTTGCCCCAGTTGCCGGCGAATGCCGACGGACTGGAGGTGCCATTGGTCACCACCACATTGCCCGTCGCGAGCGGATTGCCGGTGGCGGTGTTCTGCGCGCTGAAGAACACATTGGCCTTCACCAATGCATTGGTGATACCCGGGTCAGCACTATCAGGCGCATTCGCCGGAGAAATGGCAGTGCCGACAGCGGCGGTGGTCTGGAAGCCATAGCCGTCCCAGAACGGGCCGCCGCTTTCACCATTGATATCGCTGACACGATTATCGATGGCAGCGATGTTCCAGTGGAATTGGGTGAGATTCGTCACGCCACCGATGAAGGTGTTGAGCTTGGTCAGATCGGCCGCCGCTATGGCGACGTTAAAGCTCGAAGCCGCCTGGACATTGAAGCCTGCAGCCGTGAGGCCGGTGTTGAATACCAGGGACCGGCCGTTGGCCGCGTCGACCATGGCCAGCACCAGGCTGCCAGCGCCGCTGCCACCGCCGACGTTGGAACCGAGGTTCAACTGGTCGGAGCTGATCTGCGCGGCCTGCGCGCCGAGGCCCAGGGTCATGCCCACAGCCAGCGCGATTGCCTTGAGGTTGGTTGTCATATTCATGTCGAACTCCATAGGAATAAGTGAGTAGCATTCGTCTCAAAAGAGCCGAGGTCGGCCGTGTTCGTCCGCTTTGTTTCTCTTCCCTGCACGGCCCATTGAGTGCGGCGTGTGCCGCCGCTTCGTGCCGGGGTGCAATGTGCAGGGCGAAAATGTCGTGCCGTGTTCGGTTTGATGAAACTTTCGTGACGGCAGTATCGCGAGCATCGATGACATCTCCATGACGAGACTTGTCACAAATGCGTCATCGGCGTGGCGCGTGTTGAGTCGTTTCCATGCTGTGAAGGCATTGCGACCATCCCATGACTTTCAAATGACGATTGCATGACGCCATCAGACGATCAGCGCCGAGCAGCGATAGCCGATGCTGCGCACGGTCTGGATATAGTCCTTGCAGCCAAAGGGTTCGAGTTGCCGACGCAGCCGGCGCACGATTACATCAACCGTGCGTTCATCGATATAGCTGCTGTCACCCCACACGGCGTCGAGCAACTGCGCACGTGAGTAGACCCGTTCGGGATGGGAAATGAAGAACTGCATCAGACGGAAGGCGGTGGGACTCAGCGCGACCGGGCGGTTATTGGCCAGCACGCGATGGGTGAGCTTATCCAGGCGGATGGCCCCCAGCTCGATGACGTCCTGGCCGGCGACGGGCTGCGTGCGACGGATCACCGCCCGCACCCGCGCCAGCAGTTCGCGGGTCGAGAAGGGTTTGGTGATGTAATCGTCGATGCCGCTGTCCAGGCCCTGGATCTTGTCATCCTCCGTGACGCGGGCCGTCAGCATGATGATCGGAATGCCGGATGTCCTGGGGTCGCGTTTCAAGCGCCGGGCGAAATCCATGCCACTGATGCCGGGCAGCATCCAGTCGAGCAGGATCAGATCGGGAATGATGGTGCCCATGGCCTGCTGTGCCTGGGGCACATCGGCGGCTTCGAGAAAATTGAAGCCGCCATCGCTCAAGGTGAAGCCCAGCATCTGGCGGATGGCCGGCTCGTCTTCGACGATGAGAATATTGGCTGACATATGCTGCGCGGGCGACCGCCGTGTCGATGGATGCGTGACACTTCTACGGTCTTTTTGTGACATGCCCGTGAACGCCGCGTGACAGGCGCACCCGCGGGCGGTGCGCGGCGGTGCCTGACCGCCGCGACTTCAGGCGGAGGGACTCAAGCCGGCGTGAAAACCACCGGCATGGTCTTCACACCGCTCAGGTGATTGGAGCGCAGATAACTGTAGCTGCCGCTTGCGCGCATGTCCGGCAGGCGCGCAAGGATTTCCTCGTAGGCGACGCGGATCTGCATGCGCGCGAGCTGCGAACCGATGCAGAAATGCTGGCCGATACCGAAGGCCAGGTGATCGCGCGCATTGCGGCGCGTGACATCGAATTCATAGGGCCGCTCGAACACGCTCTCGTCGAAATTCGCGGCGCCATACCACATCACGACCTTGTCGCCCTTCTTGATGTCCTGATCGCGCAGGCGCGTATCGGCGGTCGCCGTGCGGCGCATGTAGATGATGGCGCTGACATAACGCAGCATCTCCTCGACGGCATTGGGAATGAGACTGCGATCGTCGCGCAGCTTGCGCATCTGTTCGGGAAATTCGGTCAGGGCGCGCAGGCCGCCGGCGATGGTATTGCGCGTGGTCTCGTTACCGGCCAGCACCATCAGCACGAAGAAGCCATCGAGGGTGGCCTGCGGTAGTCCTTCACCGTCCATCTTGGTGTTGGCCATCACGCTCAGCAGATCGTCGGCGGGTTGCTCGCGACGCAGCGCCATCATCTTCTTGCCGTATTCGAACAGCTTCACGAACACATGCTGGCCGGCATCGGGATTGGCGAAGTAATCGGGGTCGAGCAGCGCCAGCGCTTCATTCGACCAGCGGATGATGTCGGCGCGGTCCTCCTGCGGCACGCCCAGCAGTTCAGACAAAGTCCACAGCGGCAGCGGCGTCGCGATGTCGGTCACGAAATCGCATGCGCCGCGCGGCGCGACCGCGTCCAGCAGTTCGCGCACCTTGTGGCGCACGCCTTCCTCGAAACGTCGCACGATGTTGGGATTGAAAGCCGGCGCAATCAGGCGACGATGCAGATTGTGCTCGGGCGGGTCCATGGCCAGCAGCATGTGCAGGAAGGCGTTCTGCGCCTCGGCATCGTGTATGCCCATGGATTCGTACGAGATGTAATGGCCGCCGGCGGCATTGGAGAACAGATTGGGCTGCTTGGACACCTCGACGATATCCTCGTAACGCGTAATCACCCAGAATCCCGGGCCGTCGGCTTCCGGATTCCAGAAAATCGGCGCTCGCTCGCGCAGCGCGCGAAACGCGGCGTGCGGTTGCCCGGCGGCAAACAGATCGAGATCGTTGAGATCGGCCAGTCCCTGTGGATAGGACAGTTGAACGCCATCGGCTCTTTGCATATCAGTGGTCTCCCCGTGCAGCGTGAATGAACCGTCGGGCGCCGCGTCATGCTGGCCCAGGATGGCGCCAGCCTAGCCTGTCGCGCGCTGCGGCGATACGACAGGTCGAGGGTGTCAGGCAGGCCGCGCGGCGACAGCGCTCAGGACACCACGTTGCGCGGGGCGCCGGCGACGAAGGACTCGATATTGGACAGCAGTTGCTCGACGAGTCGCGCCAGCGTGCTGTTGCTGGCAAAGGCCATATGCGGCGTCATGATGAGGTTCGGTTGCTGCAGGCTGAGCAGTGGGTTGCCATCGCGCGGCGGTTCCTGGGCGAGGGAGTCGAGACCGGCGGCACCGATGCGCCCCTCGCGCAGCGCATCGGCCAGGGCCTGCTCGTTGACGATGCCCCCACGCGCGGTGTTGATGAGCGTCGCATCGCCCTTCATGCGCGCCAGCTCCGGCGCATCGATGAGATTGCGGGTGTCCTCGGAAATCGGGCAGGCGATGCATAACACATCCGCCTGCGCGAGAGCGTCGTCAAAGGCGACGCGCCCGGCGCGCGGCGTCTGACCTTTGCGCTCGGCGATCACGACTTTCATATCGAACGCCTCGCCGAGTCTGGCGAGCCGCTTGCCGAGCGCGCCATAGCCGACGATGACGAGGGTGCAGCCATGAAGATCCTGGGGCAAGGTATCCTTCAGGACGCCATAGAAGTGGGAACGCTGCCACTCCCCGGCCGCCACTGCCTCCCGATAAACCAGCAGTTGACGACGCAGACTCAGGATCATGGCGAAGGCGTGCTCGGCCACGGCTGGCGTCGACCAGTCACGCACATTGGTGACGGTGATGCCATGACTGCGACAGGCGTCGACGTCGATGCATTCATGGCCGGTGGCTGACACCGCGATCAGTTTCAGTTCGGGCAGTTGCGCAATGGTCGCGCGATCGAAACGCACGCGGTTGGTAATCGCGATGCGGGCGCCGCTCAGGCGTTCGACCACTTGTTCCGGGGCGGTGGTCGGATATTCCTGCCATTCATGGGCGAAGCGCAGCGGCCGCAAGGCCGCGCGTATGGCGTAACGGTCGAGAAAGACGACTTTCATGGCGCTCAAATTCGATTCAGGGCTGCGCGCGGGCCGCGCTGCAAGGCTTGCAATTGGATAACCATCGCGGGGGGACTGCAAGGCGCAAGGCCTGACCGTCCGCTAGAATTCATCGCCGCTCGCGTGCCCCGAGAGGCCGATCACCCATCGCGCGAGTTGATAGGCGAACCATGTGACGGCGCGTTGCGTCAGGGGTAGCGGCGCCGCCAGTTCCTTGGTGATGCGGCGCGAGCCACTCGTCATGGCGCGCTCCAGACTTGCGCGCAGCGCGCCTGCGACACCGGCATCGTCGACCACCACATTGCCTTCGCGGGACAGCCACAGGCTGAAGGGGTCGATGTTGGAAGATCCGACCGTCACCCACTGACTGTCGATCACCGCCACCTTGGCGTGGAGGTGAGCGGCGGTGTATTCCCAGACCTCGATGCCGGCGTTCGTCAACAGGCGATACATGGCATGGGTCGCCTGATGGACGAGCGGATGGTCCGGCTGTCCCTGCAACAACAGGCGCACCGAGACACCACGCGCAACGGCATCGAGCAAGGCGCGACGGATGCGCCGGCCCGGCAGGAAATAGGCGCACGCAATCAGCACCTCCTGCCGGCTGGCGGAAATCGCCGCCAGGTAGGCATCTTCGATGTGGCGACGATAGCGCAGGTTGTCGCGGCTGATGAAGGCTGCCCTCACGCCGTCACTCAGCGGCGGCGGCGCGGCGATGCGCGCCATGGGCGGATAGGCATTGCCGTCCAGCGACACCCAGCGTACCAGCAGCCACAAGCGTCGCACAGCGCGATGCACTTCGCCGACCAGCGGCCCTTCGATGCGCAAGGCGAAGTCGTAACGCGGCGGCGCCGGGACATCGCCCCGATCCTCGCCGCGATCGTCATTGACGTTGATGCCACCGCAGAAGGCCAGCCTGCCATCGATGACCGCGAGCTTGCGATGCATACGACGCAGATGTCGAACGCGCAGGCTGAAGCCCTGCGGCTCCGGCCGATAGACCAGCAGTTGCACGCCGGCATCGGTCAGCGCGGTCCTGAGCCCACTGCCCAGGCGCTTGGAACCGATGCCATCGATCAACACACGCGTCGCCACACCGCGTCGCGCGGCGCGCATCAAGGCGGCGGCAATACGCTGCCCGGTCGCGTCGTCATTGAAGATATAGGCTTCGAGATGCACCTCGGCGAGCGCACCATCCATGGCCTTCTCGAGTGCGGGAAAATAATCATCGCCCGTCTCGAGCAGACTGATGCGATTGCCGGCCGAGTAGATCACGCGCGACGCCACTCGGCACGGCGGTCGACAACGACGCCGTCAGGGCAGGATGCGCTGCAAGGTGTTGTCGCGCACGAAATAGTGATGGTAGAGCGCGGCCAGAGCATGCAGACCGATGATGCCATAACCGAGCTTGCCGATGAGTTCGTGAATCTCGAGAACCTGACGCGAGAACGCCTTGTCCGCCGCCACCAGGGCCGGCAGTTCGAAGCCGAAGAAAGGAATCGGCTTACCCGCCGCGCTTAAAGTCAGCCAGCCCAGGATGGGCATGGCGATCATGAATACATACAAGGCGCCATGGGTGGCCTGCGAAAGCCCATGCTGCCAACGCACCAGCGGCGGCGTGATGATTGGCGTGCGGCCGAGCGCGCGGGCGATGAGTCGCAGCGCCACCAGCATCGGCACCGTCAGACCGAGCATGAAATGCCAGGCCTTCATGCCTTCGCGCACGGCACTGCCCTTGGGGAAATAGCCGCGTAATTCCATGCAGACGTAAATCACCGTCAGCAGCACCAGCATGAACCAGTGCAGCGCCACGGACAGCTTGCCGTAGCGTTCTTCAGTGTTCAACCAGGCCATGTGTGTTCCTCGCATTGTCATTATCAGGGGGGGCATCCATTACCCGCGGACACGGGCGGTGGCCAGCGCGGACCATCAACCCATTCTGCCATTGTGCAGCCCCCCGTGACGGTCTGCCGTCGCACCGAGCGGGCGCCCAGCATAGCGCCGTTCGCGCTTGCGACGGGCCGTGAGGACGCCGCTTTCAATGCCATAATCGAACAAACACGAGGACCGAAACCATGCTTCATTCCGCCTTCGCTCCCGCCTCCGTAGCCGTCATCACCGGCGCCGCCGATGGTATCGGCCTCGCCGCCGCCAGACGCTTTGTCGGTTTCGGCATGCACGTCCTCATGGCGGATATCGAGGCGAGCCGTCTGCACGCTGCCGGCGAGGAAGTGCGCGCCCTCGGCGCCGCGCAGGGTGCTCGCGTCGAGACGCAGGTCACCGACGTCAGCCAGTTCGATCAGGTGCTGGCGCTGAAGACCAGCGCTTATGCACTGTTCGGGCGGGTCGATGTGTTGATGAACAACGCCGGTACCAGTCGGCCCACGGGCGCATGGAGCGATCTCGCGCACTGGCAGCACATCATCAACGTCAATCTATGGGGCATCGTGCATGGCGTGCAGGCCTTTACGAGCGCGATGCAGGCACAGCAGCGTCCCGCCCTCATCATCAACACCGGTTCCAAACAAGGCATCACCAATCCGCCGGGCAACCCCGCCTATAACGTCAGCAAGGCCGGCGTGAAAACCCTTACCGAAGCTTTGCAGCACGAACTGCGTAATACCGCAGGCAACCAGCTCAGCGCCCATCTGCTGGTGCCCGGTTATACCTACACCGGCCTGACCCGCCAGCGCGTCGAGACCAAACCCGATGGCGCATGGTGGCCGCAGCAGGTCGTCGATTACATGCTGGACGCCATCGCCGCCGGCATCTTCTACATCATCTGTCCGGATAATGAAGTGAGCAGCGCGATGGATGCCAAGCGCGTGCTGTGGGCCGCCGGTGACGTGGTGCAGAACCGCCCGCCGCTGTCGCGCTGGCATGGAGACCATCAACAGGCGTTCAAAGACTTCGAGCCGTGAACGCCCGCCCCGACGCGGCGGCGCCCACATTGGTGACCGACGCCACCCGCGTGCTGTTCTTCACCGGCAAGGGCGGCGTGGGCAAGACCACGCTGGCCTGCGCGGTTGCAATAGCCTTGGCGGACAGCGGCAGGAGCGTGCTGCTGGTCAGCACCGATCCGGCCTCCAATCTCGATGAAATGCTGGGCACGCCACTCGGCCGCCGCCCACGCCCCGTGGCCGGCGTGCACGGACTGTCCGCCCTCAATATCGACCCGGATGAAGCGGCCGAAGCCTATCGACAACGGGTCGTGGCGCAGATGGCGGACGACAGCAGCGCCGATGAGCGCGCGCTGGTGCTGGAGCAACTGTCCGGCGCCTGCACGACCGAAATCGCCGCCTTCGATGAATTTGTCGCCCTGCTGACCGCCGACGCGAGCGCGTACGACCACGTGGTGTTCGACACTGCGCCCACCGGGCACACGCTGCGTCTGCTGAGTCTGCCCAAGGCCTGGACCGGATTTCTCGCCGGCAACGATCGAGGCGCGTCCTGCCTCGGCCCGCATTCCGGCCTCAAGATGCAGGAAGACCGCTTTCGCGCCGCGCTTGCCGCGCTCGGCGATGCGCGCCACACCACCATCGTGCTGGTGACGCGGCCCGAGACCGCCGCGATACGCGAAGCGGATCGCACCAGCAACGAGTTGCGGGCCCTGGGGCTCACCAATCAACGCCTCGCCGTCAACGGGGTGTTCGTTGCCGGCGATACGGCGGATGCCGTGGCGCAACGCTTTGCCGCCTTGGGGGCAGCGGCGCTCGCCGCGTTGCCGCCTGGCTTGCGCACCTTGCCCCAGGACAGGATTGCGCTGCGCGCGTTCGACATGGTGGGACTGGCGGCGCTGCGTCACGTCTTCAGCGACACCCTGCAGGCGCAAGGCATGGCGGCGCCGGTTCGCGCTGCTGACGGCGCATTGCTGCCCGGCCTCCAGGCGCTGGTCGATGACCTCGCCAGCGCCGGCCGTGGCCTCATCATGGTGATGGGTAAAGGCGGGGTTGGAAAAACCACCATCGCCGCGGCGCTCGCCGTCGGCCTTGCCGCGCGCGGTCATGCTGTCCACCTCAGCACCACCGATCCCGCCGCTCACTTGAGCGATGCGCTGGCCGGAGACATGGCGGGGCTGCATGTCGATCGCATCGATCCCCACGCCGAGACGGCGAAATACATTGCCCGGGTCATGGCCGCGCGCGGCAAGGATCTCGATGACGCGGAGCGCGCCCTGCTGCTGGAAGATCTGCGCTCGCCCTGCACCGAGGAAGTGGCGGTGTTTCACGCCTTCGCGCATACCGTGGCCTCGGCGCGCAGCGCCTTCGTGGTGCTCGACACCGCGCCGACCGGCCACACCCTTCTGCTGCTCGATGCAACCGGCGCCTATCATCGTCAGATGATGCAGAGTTTTGCGGCACAGGCCGGCACCCACGTCGTCACGCCGCTCATGCGCCTGCAGGACGCGGCCTATTCGAAAATCATTCTGGTCACGCTGCCGGAAATCACGCCGGTGTCGGAAGCAGCGGCCCTGCAGGAAGACTTGCGCCGCGCGCAGATCGAACCCTATGCCTGGGTCATCAATCGCAGTCTGCTGCGGTCGGGCACGCGTGATCCCTTGTTGCGGGCACGCATGGTGGGCGAAGCAGCGCAGGTGGAGCGCGTCAGAACCCGGCTCGCCACACGGCTCTTCCTGTTGCCGTGGCAAGGCGAGCCGCCGGTCGGCGTGGACGCCTTGCGCGCGCTGGTGACTTGAGCGCCGCTCAGGCGCGCGTGCAACGCAATACGCTGTCGCTGTCGTGATAGAAATCGCACTGTCGAGCCAGCGCCGCTTTCAGGCGCTGGCGCGCGCGGTGAATACGAATCTTGGCGGTGGCAAGCGAGCACTGGCTGACAGCGGCGGTCTGCTCGGCGCTCATGCCTTCCAGATCGTGCAGGATCAGCGCCGTGCGGTAATCGGGCGGCAGACTGTCGATGACGCCGCGCACGCAGCTGTTCATTTCGTCGATAACGAGTTGCTCATCGATCTCGGCATGGCCGTCGGCGACCTGCGCGGCGGCATCCATCTCGACCACCTTCAGGCGATGGGCCGGTTGCCGCAGATAATCGATGGCGACACGACTGGCGATGGAGAAAGCCCAGGTCTTGATGTCGGCACGTCCGGCGAATCCGGGCAGGCCACGCTCTATCTTGAGCAAGGTTTCCTGACGCAGATCTTCGGCTAGCGCGGCATCGCCTACCTGGCGCGTGAGATAGCGCAGCAATGGCGCGGACAGTTCACGCGCGAGTTGTGCAAAAGCGGGCGTCGGATTCGAGATTTGCATGGACACGGGTCTCGCGGGTGCGGACGGTGTGCGACCGTCGCCGGACGCACACCGTCGAGTGGTGGCCTGTCAGCAGCAGGACTTGGCGGCCGCGCCGGCCGCCGCAGGCGTGCAAGCTGCCTGCGCTTGCGCCGCCTGCTGCGCCTTGTCCGGGCCGCAGCACGCGCCGCTTTCGGCACTCGCGCTCGCGGCACCCAAGGCGGCCTGCGCGGCGTCAAACACCTTGGTCGCCGGCACGCGTTTGATCTTGTCGGCCAGTGCGATCGCTTCAGAGATCTCGGCTTCGCTCAAACCGGCCTTGCGCGCTTCCGGCACGTGATATTCGATGCAGGGTACGCAGTTCGAGGCCAGCGCCGCGCCGAGCGCCACGAGTTCACGGTCACGATGATTGAGTATGCTCATGATGAATTCCTTGCTGTTGTGATGTCGGGTTCCGGGCGGTTCGATGTGTGAACCGCGCCTTCTGTCATGCTTGGACGCAAACCGTTCTGCAAACGATACATCTGCGCGCAATATTCTTTGCTGGCCCTGTGTGCTGTGTTGAACAACAGGCTGCGCGTCAAGCACAGCAACGTGGTGCCTCGACTTCGAGCTTGGTCGTCGTCGGCCCACAGCAACTGCTTGCGGCGTCGACAGTCTCGATCACCGCGACACTGCATACACCGGTTTCCGGCAGCTTGAGTTCGACCCGATCAGCGGCCGCCATGTCACCGGCGAGTGCCGCCACCACCGAGCGCGCCTGTTCAAAACCCGTCATCATGAGAAAGGTCGGTGCGCGGCCATAACTCTTCACGCCCACGGTATAGAAGCCGTGCTCGGGGTGGGACAGTTCGTGATGACCATGGGGCCGCACGCTGCCGCAGCTATGTACATTGGGATCGATCAGTTCAGCGAGCGCGGCGGCCGACTCCAGCGCAGGGTCCAAGGCCAGACGCAATTCACTGGTCATGGCAAGCGCCGGACGCTGCCCCGTGGCACAGATGATTTGATCGATGCCGGTCAGTTCAATTTCCCGGCCGTCCGCGCCTGAGCCCGACACGCGCAGTCCGGCGTTGTTCCGCGTGATGGTCGAGATGTGCAGGCCACTCACGAATTCCAGTTGACCCGAGTCGCGCAGCGCCTTCAATGCCATGCCGAGCTGGCCGCGCGCCGGCAAACCGTCGGCCGCGCCGCCGCCAAACACGCGTGTCAGCGTGTCGGTGCGTACCGACCAGACGAGATGCGTGCCGGGCGCATTGCGCGCGAGTTCGGCCAGTGCCAGCAGGCTGTTGGCCGCCGAGTGGCCGGCGCCCACCACCAGCGTACGCCGCCCCGCATAGCGCGAGCGCTGCTGACCGAGCACATCGGGAATGCCGTAGTAGATTGCATCGTCATGCTCGACTTCGCCTATCGCGGGCAAGCCACTCGCGCCGATGGGATTGGGCGTGCGCCAGGTGCCGCTCGCGTCGATCACGGCGCGCGCGCGGTATTCACTCACCACGCCTGCATGCCGCACGCGGATGACGAAGGGCGCGCTGTCGCGCCCGGACGTCTTGACCTTGTCATGGCCTTCGCGGGTGATGGCAAGCACTTCCGTCTTGAGGTGCAGCGCCGCCGCCACCGCCGGCAGGGCCGCGAACGGTTCCAGCACCCGTGTCACCACTTCGCCGGCGGGCGGCAATTCATCGGCGGGGGGCGCCTGCCAGCCCGTCGCCGCGAGCATCGCCGCCATGGCCTCGTCGATGTTGTAGCGCCATGGCGAGAACAACTGCACATGGCCATAGTCGAGCAGGTTCGCACCGACCCGTACGCCGGCTTCAAAGATGACAGGTGTCATGCCGCGTTCCAGCAATCGCGCGACGGCGGCGAGCCCGACGGGACCGGCGCCGATGACGGCGACCGGCAGATCGTCGCGCACCGGCCGCGTTTCGCGCAGTGTCAGCACCATGAGTTCCGCCGCCGAGGAACACACGCCTTGGAATTCGACCGAGGCACGCAAGGCGCTCGGTGCCTCGTGCCGGGCGATGCGCGTGAAGCCATGGCGCGCGAAATATTCCGGCGCACTCTCCGTCAGGAGGTAGAGCCGCGCAATGTCACGCCGCCGCGCTTCGAACAGCAATTGCTCCAGCACGCGGCGACCGATGCCGCGCCCGTGCAGGGCCGGTTTGACCGCCACGGAACGCAACAGGGCGAGGTCGCCATAGATTTCGGCACCGGCCACGCCCACCACTTCGCCGGCCATCGTCGCGACGAGAAAGGTAGCGAGATGCTCGCGCGCGCCGGCGGTTGGCAGCGCATTGGCCAACAGCAGGGATTCGATGGCGGGCCAGTCGGCGGCGACCGCAGGCCGCAGTGACACAGCGTGATTCGATGACATGACTGTTACTCCTGGGTGTCAGGTGACGAGAGAGATGAGCTGCTTCAGGCCGCCACGCCGCGGGACTCGGCCAGCGCGCGCAGACGTGTCGCGCCTATCGGTTCCTCATGCAGGATGGGCACCACGGCGTAGCGCCGTGCATGGCGCGTGGCGACTTCGTTGATCTCGCGCAGCTCGTTGCGGGCGCGGCCTTGCAACAGCGGCGCACGCGGACCGCTGACCGCGACGCAGCTATTGATGATCCAGGCCCAGGGTTCGATGCCGGCGCGGCGTAAATCCGCTTGCAGATGCGCGGCTTCCAGTACCGGCGTGGTTTCCGCCAAGGTCACCAGCAGCACTTTGGTGCGAGCCGGGTCGCGCAGTTGCGTCATGGGCGTGATGGGCGCACTGGCGCCCTCGCCCATCTGACGCGTCACTTCACGGTGATAGGCGCCCGTCGCATCGAGCAGCAACAAGGTGTGGCCGGTCGGCGCAGTGTCCATCACCACGAACTTGCTGCCGGCCTCGGCGATGACGCGTGAGAAGGCCTGGAACACCGCGATCTCTTCCGTGCAAGGCGAGCGCAGATCCTCTTCCAGCATCGCCCGGCCGGCGCTATCGAGCGCGGCGCCCTTGCTGGCCATCACCTGTTCGCGATAACGCGCGGTTTCGAAATCAGGGTCGATACGGCTGACGCTCAGATTGGACAGCGCGCCGTCCAGGGTCTCGACCAGATGGGCTGCCGGATCGGAGGTCGACAAATGCACAGGCAAGCCGCGACGCGCGAGTTCAACGGCGAGCGTCGCCGCCATGGTGGTCTTGCCGACACCGCCCTTGCCCATCAGCATCACCAGTCCGTGGCCGCTGAGCGCGATGTCATCGACCAACGAGGACAGACTCGGGACCTGCGGTGCGCGAAACACCGGCAGCACCGCGGCAGCGGCTGTTGAAGCGGGGTTGAACAAGTCGCGCAGCGCGGCGAGGCCCACGAGGTCGAAGGGCTTGAGCGGAATCTCGTCGCGCGGCAAGGCTTTGAGCACGCCCGGCAGCTCGGCCATCGCCTGCGCCTCACGCCGTGCGATGGCCGCGCCGAGTTCATCGAGCGCGGCCTCCGTCGCCGGCAAGCGACCATTGATGACGAGGTATTGCCGGCTCAAACCGACCGACGCCAATTCGCCGTGGGTACGCGCGAGCTCACGCAGCGCACCCCGCTGCGCGCGTGCCACCAGCACCAGCCGCGTACGCGCCGCATCGGCCAACGCCGCGACCGCGGCCCGGTATTGCACCTTCTGCTTCTCGAGGCCGGCGAGCGGACCGAGACAGGACGCATCACCCTTGCCGGACTCGAGAAAGCCGCTCCATGCTCCCGGCAGCTGCAACAGCCGGATGGTGTGGCCGGTGGGCGCGGTATCGAACACCACGTGGTCATAGACTGCATTCAGCGCCTCATCGGTCAACAGCGCGGTGAACTCGTCAAAGGCCGCGATTTCGGTCGTACAGGCGCCGGACAATTGTTCCTCGATACCGGCCACGATCGACGCCGGCAACAAGCCACGCACCGGCCCCACGATGCGATCGCGATACGCCTGCGCCGCCGCCTGCGGATCGATTTCCAGGGCCGCCAGACGCGGCACCGCTGTAATGGGCGTGATGTGATTGCCGATGGTGACGCCGAAAACCTGACCGACATTGGAAGCGGGATCGGTGCTGACCAGCAGCACACGCCGGCCCTGATCGGCTAGATGGATGGCGGTGGCGCAGGCGATGGAGGTCTTGCCCACCCCGCCCTTGCCCGTGAAGAACAGGAAACGCGGTGCTTGCGCGAGAAACTGCATTGCGTGTGTCCGTAGCGCTCAGCAACAACCGCTTTCGCCGGAGCAGCTCGCAGCTTCGCTGACGGCTTCGCTCGCAGCGGCAGCGAAGCTCACGCCCGCCCAACGCGCAAGCTCGCTGCGGCCCGGATAGCGACCGGCGATCGCGACTGCGCCATCGACCAGAATGAGCGGCAATACATCCGCCCCGGAACGCTCCAGATACGCACGGACCGCCGCGTTCTCGGCAAAGGCCATGGGCTGCTGGGCGAGATTGAAGCGCTCGATTTCCGCGCCACGCGCCTTGGCCCAATCGACATCGGCGGCGAAGTCGACCAGCGTCTGGTCGACCTCCACGCCACATACGCCGGTGCTGCAGCACAGGGCCGGGTCATATACCTGGATACTCTTCATGGCGTGTTTCTCTCCAAGGCGGTGCAGGGATGGGGTGAAAGGAATCGGCGCGGGCACGTCAGCGCTCCCGCCTGGTTTTGCGCGCCGCCACCACCGACGCGGGCACATCGCAACAAGTGGCGGGCGTAGCCGGTACGCATTGCTCCGGACGCCCCATGCAACACTCGTCCGACAGGTAGGCGATGATGTCCAGCATTACCGGGATGTTGGCGCGGTAGCGCTGGAAACGGCCTTCCTGCGTGACCGTCAGCAGACCGGTCTGGGTCATGGCCTTCAAATGGAACGAGAGATTGGTCGGCGGAATGTCGAGCGTGCTGGCGATTTCGCCGGCGACCATGCCCTCATTGGCCATGCGGACCAGCAGGCGGAACACATCGAGGCGCACACCGGAGGACAGCGCTTCGAAAATCTTGGTGGCAGTTTCCTTTTTCATGGAATGACTATACAACGATAGTTGAAATGATCAAGCGTCGCGACCATAATTCCTTCAGGCGCTGCCGCCCGTGATGATCGAGTATTGAAAGCAGGAGTTCTCTGACCGTGACAACGCCTCCCAAAAGATTGTCTTTTCTCGACCGCAACCTGAGCCTTTGGATCTTTGTCGCGATGGCTGTGGGTGTAGGTCTCGGCTCTGCCTTCAAAGGCATCCCTCAATTCATCGATAGCCTGTCAGTGGGCACCACCAACATTCCAATTGCGATTGGCCTCATCCTCATGATGTATCCACCGCTTGCCAAGGTGAGATACGAAGAACTGCCGCAAGTGTTCAAACACAAGAAATTGCTGGCCCTGTCTCTCGTTCAGAACTGGCTCATCGCGCCGCTGCTGATGTTCGGTCTCGCGGTCGTTTTTCTGCGTGATTACCCTGAATACATGACCGGCTTGATTCTTATCGGGCTGGCGCCTTGCATCGCAATGGTGCTCGTCTGGAATCAACTTGCGGAAGGCGATAATCAGTACGTCGCGGCGCTGGTGGCGTTCAACTCGATTTTTCAGATTGCGTTCTTCAGCGCCTACGCCTGGTTTTTCCTGACCATCCTGCCGCCGCTGGTGGGTCTCGAAGGCCGCGTGGTCGATGTCGATTTCTGGACGGTGGCCAAATCCGTGCTCATTTACCTCGGCACCCCGTTCGCGGCCGGCTTTCTGACCCGCGTCATTTTGGTCGGGCGCAAGGGCAAGGACTGGTATGAGGGTGTCTTTCTACCGCGCATCAGCCCCATCACGCTCGCCGCGTTATTGTTCACGATTGCGGCCATGTTCAGCCTCAAAGGGGGCTTGGTGCTGCAATTGCCCGGCGACGTCGTGCGCATCGCTATCCCGCTCACCGTCTATTTCATCGTCATGTTTGTGCTGAGCTTCTGGGTGAGCAAGCTGATTGGCGCCGACTACCCGCGAGCCACCGCAGTCGCATTCACGGCGGCAAGCAACAACTTCGAGCTTTCGATTGCCGTGGCCATTGCGACTTTCGGCCTCGCCTCGCCCATCGCATTCGCGACGGTCATTGGCCCCTTGATAGAGGTGCCTGTACTTATTTCGCTGGTCCGAGTGGCGTTCTGGTTCAAACGTCAGTGGTTCGAGGTTCCCCGCAGGCCCGCTAGCGATGCGCTGTAGTCAGCGTATTGACAGCAGCGCGCTGTCCGACCACGGGTTTTCATGATTCTGCTGGCTCGGTATTGCCCTGTCGCATAGAAATCTGACGCTGTTCCTGCAGGTGCGCATGCATTCGCACCTGCAGGAATCCGACGCAGCGACCCACGGCGTGACGGCACACTCGAGCCAACCAAGCGCCACAAGGCGCCTGACTACACCGTCTCGATGATGATGGCGGGCGCCATGCCGCCCGCCGCGCACATCGTCACCAGACCACGCTTCTTGCCCTGACGCTCGAGTTCATCGAGCAGCGTGCCAATCAGAATGGAACCGGTCGCGCCGATCGGATGACCGAGCGCAATGGCGCCGCCGTTGACATTGACCTTGGCGCGGTCAACGTTCAGATCGCGTATGAATTTCTCGGTCACCACGGCGAAGGCTTCGTTGACTTCAAACAAGTCGATGTCGGCAATGGTGAGTCCGGCCTTCTGCAGCACCTTCTTCGCCGCCGGTACCGGCGCATTCAACATCAAGGTCGGGCAATCGCCCATATTGGCGGTGGCCACCACCCGCGCACGCGGCTTCAAACCATGCTTCTTCACATAGGCTTCCGACGCCAGCAGCAGACCGCCGGCGCCGTCGACCACGCCCGAGGAATTGCCGGCGTGATGAATGAATTCGACCTCCTTGAGGTCGCGGTACTTCTGCCGGATCAGGCCGCCATAGGTGTTGCCCAGTTCATCGACCACCATGTCGGCCCACGCACCGAACACCGGCTTCAAACCGGCGAGGGTTTCAAGCGTGGTTTCGGGACGGGGAAATTCGTCGCGATCCAGCGCCAGCGTGCCATCGAGGTTATGCACCGGCACCACCGAACGCGTAAAACGACCGTCCTTGATGGCGGCCGCGGCGCGCTGCTGGGAGGTGTAGGCCAGTTCGTCGACAGCGCGGCGATCGATCCCTTCGAGGGCCGCGACGAAATCCGCGCACACACCCTGCTGTGATTGCGGGTGGATCTTGCGCAAGTGCAGATTGCCACGATCCATCATCGGCAACTGCTTGGGGTCGGCGATGGAGGCGGTGTAGCTCATCATCTCGGTGCCGCCGGCGATGACCAGGTCTTCCATGCCCGACATGATCTGCGCGGCGGCGAGGTTGACGGTGGTGATGCCGGAACCGCAGAAGCGATCGAGCGTCATGCCCGAGGCGCGAATGTCATAGCCGGCATCGAGTGCCGCCATGCGCCCGAGGTCCGCGCCCTGCGCGCCGACCTGGGTGCTGGTGCCCCAGATGATGTCGTCGACCTGGGCGGTGTCCAGGGAATTGCGTTCGGCCAGGGCTTTCAGCACGGTCGCGGCCAGGTGCTGGGGATGGAGATGGGCAAGCTTGCCCTTGCCGACCTTGCCGATGCCCCGCGGCGTGCGGCAGGCGTCGATGATGTATGCGTTCGTCATGATGAAGCTCCCGATGGAATGCTGAAAGGGCGGCGCGCAGGGCCGCACACTGGCGATGCTGTTGCGTGGTACCGGATACTAATCGAAGACCCCGGTCCGACAGAATGCCTCGCCAGGGGGGGATGGCCGCCGGCGGGCCTCACACCCTGAAATCGTCGAACATCACCCGCTCGTCACCGATGAAGGACAGACAGCCGTCGATATCGATGAACTTCAACTCGTCGGGCTTGATGATCTCGAGGTAGCGCGGCTCCTTGAAGGAGGCGTTCATGGCCTCGCGACTGTCGTACCAGATCTCGCCGACACCGTCGAAATCCGGAATGTCGCCGAACAGTGAGCCGGGCGCGGCCAGACCGGGCGCCGGGTGATACTGGATGTACTTGCGCACGTGGCGCATGAACTCCGGAATGCTTTTCACGAGCGGGCCATGGTGTTCGAACCAGTAGCGGCTGAATTCCTCGCGGGTCATGCCGGCTTTGCGGCGCACGAAAACTATCATCGTAATCATGGACTCTCCCCTTGTGTCGGCGGCGCGCGCTGGCGTGCCGCCGTGTTGCGCTCAGCCGGCTTTCGTCACCTCCACCAGGTTGTCGGAAAAGCTCGGCGCATGACCGAGATTGGCGAATTCCGCGGAACTCACGACGTTCACCGTGCCGCGGTTCAGTTGCCGCCAGTAACCGAGCGTCGCCACCACCACACCTGCATTGACGTCGTCGCTGATCTGCGCGCGCGCTTCGAAGCCGCCGCGATCATTGAACACCCGCACCGTGTCGCCCTCGACGATCGCGCGCGGCCCCGCGTCGACGGCGTTGATCAACACGAACTGCTCGCCCTGGCCTTTGATCTTGTTTTCGATATTGGCGTAACAGGAATTGAGAAACCCGTGACTCTTGGGCGAGACGATGTTGAGCGGGTAACGGGCCGCGAGCGCCGGATTGCTTGCCGCCGATTCGCGCGCCGGCACATAGTCCGGCACCGCATCGACCGGCTCGCCGCCCTGCATGGCTTCGTACATCTGACGAAACGGCGGCGCGACGAAATTGCCATGCGCCGCGATGCTGGATTTCAATTCGCATTTGCCGGACGGCGTCGGGAAGCCGCCTTCGCGATGGGGCGCGCGGCTATCGGCCGCGCCGAGCGCGAGACGCGCATAGCCATCGCGCCGCAGGCGCGCAAGAGAGATGCCCTCGCAGGCCGGCGCATCCCAGGCGATGAAATGTTCGAGACACTGCGCATCGGACCAGTGCAGACGTTCGTCGGTGTAACCCATGCGCGACGCGAGCTGACGAAAGATCTCGGCATTGGACAGACACTCGCCCGGCGGCTCCACGCACTTCTCGTTATAGGTGAGATAGTTGTGCCCCCAGGACAGGATGATGTCCTCCATTTCGGCACCCATCGCCGCCGGCAGCACGATGTCGGCATAACGCGCGGTGTCGGACAGGAAATGATCAGCCACCACCAGGAACAGGTCTTCGCGCAGGAGGCCGGCCACGATCTTGTCCGCTTCGGGCGCCTGGGTGACGGGGTTGGTGTTCCAGCACATCATCGCGAGGATGGGCGGGTCCATGGGTATTTCGTTGGTGAGATGGCGGCCCAGCTTGAGATTGCTGATGGCGCGCGTGCCGGCCGGTATCCAGTCAGCGCGGCACATCACATCGAAGCGGTAAGGATGTTCCCATACCGGCATGGCGAGTATGCCGCCACCGACCTCGCGCCACGCGCCGGTGAGTGACGGCAGACAACAGACCGCGCGTATGGTCTGGCCGCCACCGTGATGGCGCTCGAGGGCCACGCCGATGCGGATCGCCGCCGCGCGGGCGGCGGCGTATTCGCGCGCCAACTGGCGGATGTCGGCGGCGGCGATGCCGGTGATTTCCTCCGCCCATTCCGGCGTGCGTATGCTGGCGCGCGCCGCGAGTTCGTCGAAGCCTTGCGTGTAACGCCCGACGTAATCGTGATCAATCAGGTCCTCGGCTATCAGCACGTGGATCAGGGCCATCGCCAGCGCGCCATCACTGCCCGGTCGGGGGCTGAGATGCCAGTCGGCTTCCTTGGCGGTGCGCGACTTGTAGGCATCGATCACCACCACCCGGGCGCCCGCCTTCTGCGCTTCACGCACGATATGCCAATGATGCAGATTGGTGCTGACGCTGTTGCAGGCCCAGATGACGATGTAGTCGGAATGGCGAAAGGATTCGGGATCGAGGCCGCCGCTCGGGCCATAGGTCATGAGCCACGCGGTGGCCGAGCCCTCACCGCAGAACGTGCGTTCGGTAACGGTGGCACCCATGCGATTGAAAAACGCGTCGCCGCTGTTCAGTCCATGCACCAGTCCCTGATGCCCGAGGTAGCTGTAGGGCGCGATGGCCTGCGGCCCGTGCGCGGCGATGATGGTCTGCCAGCGCGTGGTGATTTCGCTGAGTGCCTCGTCCCAGGAAATGCGCGTGAATTCGCCACTGCCCTTGGGCCCGCTGCGTTTGAGCGGATGCAGCAGCCGATCGGGATGGTAGTGACGCTTCTCGTAATCCTTGAGCTTCACGCACAGACCGCCACGCGTCATCGGATGCTCGGCATTGCCACGCACGCCGACCAGACGACCGGCCTCCACTTCGAACACCATTGCGCAGGTATCGGGGCAATCATGCGGGCAGGCACCGCGATGGAGACTCCGGGGTGATGAACTCATGGCGGCTTTTCCTGCGGATGGCCTGGGCGTTTGAATCTAGCAGAAGCACCGCGCGACGGACACGCGCGCCCCGCCTCACACACTGCAAGCGCAGTGCAACATCACGCAAGCCGCGCGCGCCGCACGCGGCAGACATTCATCACAGGGCTGGCAATACCACATGCGGCCGTGGTATTCAGAAGTTCAAGGGGAGGGACGCGCGGGCCGATCGACGGTCTGCCCCCGTGAGCGGCGATGCATGTGACAGGTCAGCGCGCCCGGCGTGCATCGCGGATTAATTTTCGGCGTGGCTTTGCGCTACGTCTTTTGTGCAGGTGTTTAGCCCAGCGCCATGCCTGGTCATGGCACATCCTCGGCCGGCTCTGCACTGCGGAAAAGAGTTCGTCAGCATCATGACATTGCCCAGCTATCTCTCCCCCGAAATCATCGCCGCCGTGATCTTCGGCATCGCGGTCGTGCACACCTTCTCGACCAAGTTCTTCGCCCACCTCGCCACGCTGCAACCCAGGCACGCCGGATTCTGGCATCTGCTCGGCGAAGTGGAAGTGGTGTTCGGCTTCTGGGCGCTGGTCATGGTGCTGGCGCTGCTGGCGCTGACCGGACGCGACGAGACCGTCAGATACATCGAGGCACGCAACTTCACCGAGCCGATGTTCGTGTTCGTGATCATGGTGATCGCGGCCAGCAAGCCAATCTTGAACACGGTGATAGGCGGTGTGCACGGCCTGGCGTCGTTCATCCCCGTGCGCCGCGAGCTGACGGTGTTCTTCCTGTGCATGTCGGCCGTGCCCCTGCTCGGCTCGCTGATTACCGAACCCGCCGCCATGACGCTCGCGGCACTGATGCTGAAGGATTGTTATTTCCGACGCGACCTGTCGACCAAGCTCAAGTACGCGATCCTCGGTGGCTTGTTCGTCAATGTCTCCATCGGCGGCACCATGACCAGTTTCGCCGCGCCGCCGGTGCTGATGGTGGCGCACAAGTGGGGCTGGGACTCGGCCTTCGTGTTCCAGAATTTCGGCTGGAAGGCCGCGCTGGCGGTTATCGCCACCGCCCTGATCGTGACCACCGTCCACCGTCGCGAACTGATCGGCAAAGGCTGTTTCGATGGCGCCTGCTCGCAAATCGATACGCCCAAGAGCGTCGCCGCCGTGCACATCCTGTTCCTGGCCGGCGTGGTGGTGTTTGCCCATCACGCGGCCGTCTTCATGGGCCTGTTCCTGTTCTTCCTCGGCTATACCGAAGCCTATAAACAGTTCCAGGATCGCCTCATCCTGCGCGAAGGCCTGCTGGTGGCGTTCTTCCTCGGCGGTCTGGTGGTGCTGGGCGGATTGCAGGGCTGGTGGTTACAGAGCGTCTTGGCCGGCGTCGAACCCAAGGTACTGTACTACCTCGCCACCGCATTGACCGCCATCACCGACAACGCCGCGCTGACCTATCTCGCCTCGCTGGTGGAAGGCGTATCGGCGGACTACCAATACGCCGTGGTGGCGGGCGCCGTCACCGGTGGCGGCCTGACCATCATCGCCAACGCGCCCAATCCGGCCGGCGTCGCCATCCTGAAGAGTCACTTCACCGACGAGACCATCAGCCCGATCATGCTGCTCATCGCGGCCACGCCGCCAACGGTGCTGGCGATCATCGCGTTTCAGCTCCTATGGTGACGGCTGTGCCATCAACCGGCAGCTGAGGCCAGCACCATGGATGGGAAAGCACGACATCCGGTGGCGCGGCTCATGCTCGTCGCCTGTCTGTGCAGCCTGTGGCTGAGTGCCGCCTGCGGCGCGGCCAGCCCGATTCAACGGACACTGCCGTCAGCGTTCAAGGACATTGAACTCGGCGCGACGCGCCGCGCCCTCTATCTCGCCACTGGCACCGGCGTGCGCGTCCTCAACAGCGCGACGCTTGCCGACACCGGCCATTTCGACTTCGGCATCAACACCACCGGCCTGTTTCTGAGCGCAGACGAGGGACGCCTGTATGTCGCGCTCGGTGCCGCGCATGAATTCGGCATCGTCGATCTGAACACCAACACCTTGCGACATGTGAGCCTGCCGGTGGGGCTGCCCAGCCCCGGCAATGCCAGCGCGGAACTTGCCAACGGCGACCTCGCCGTGCCACGCGCCAGCGACACCGCGCTGCTCACGATTGCCAATGACGATAGCGTGAGCGAGCTGGGCGCAGTCGCGGGCCAGGCGCTCGCCGCCGATCGCACGGCGGGATTTCTCTACCTCGCGCATCTCGGCTATCTTGAAAAAGTTGATCTCAATGACGGC
>Ga0208492_1000466_pt1 | contig 34200 bp, 21 predicted proteins | sample Subbioar_CSW14AB_FD_184820 | JGI IMG/M metagenome (GOLD analysis project Ga0208492, IMG submission 184820) | Serpentinite rock and fluid subsurface biosphere microbial communities from McLaughlin Reserve, California, USA - CR12Mar_CSW14AB (SPAdes) | ecosystem: Environmental > Terrestrial > Deep... | reverse complement strand
TCCTTCAACTCTAAAATAAAAGGATTTAGAGCTAATTTAAGAGGCGTAACTGACGTGAATTTCTTCCTTTTTAGACTTGAAAAACTATTTGCTTAATCAATTACTCCCCAGAAAATTAACCTGACCCTTTACTATCCATACGAGGATGTTATGAAAGCATTAGAAAATAACAAAATTGGTAACTGGCAATGAATGCGTATTGTATTACTACCGCTTTTAAGAAGATTACTAAGGACGACCGCATTAATCTATCACACATCAGCCTGTATATTGGATTATTAGTCCATTGGCAGGAGTCCGAGTTCCAAAATCCAATATCTGTTTCGCGGAAGCAGCTTATGTCAATTGGCAGAATAAAAAGTAAAGCAACCTACCATAAATGCATACGGGAGCTACATGAATTTGGCTATATAAAATACGAACCAACATATAACCCTTATACAGCCAGCTCTATCACGATACTCATGCCTCAAGGCGAAATGTTAAGAAACAATCCTGCGGTAAAGAAAGAATTCTTTATCCGTCTTTCCATTGAAGTAGAGCGGGTATGAGACCTCGACGCGGTAAAGAGGTGTTCCTCAACTTGTGGAAAGCAAAAGGAGTGCGCCAAATTAAAGTACATTACAGTCTTGTTCAATTGTATTAATCTGCAACTGAGAGTTGTAAAAAATCATCGTCAGTTTTGGTGTTAATTAGAATGTCAGGGGCAATTACTGTAATGTCACTATTAAAATCAAAGGCAAAATAGAATATACATCTGTTATCAGGAGCGTGATCCTCGTCTAAATAAGATAAACTAACCTCGACCTGAAATCTGAATGCTTGTCCTGGAGGCACAGTTATGGGAGGATTTGCTAATAAAATATTTTCGCCTAGGGAGCTGTTAAACCTGAAAATATACTTGCATAAGGGTTCCAATAAAGAAGCATGGGGTATTCCGGTTAACCCACTTTGCAAGTCTTTTTTTCTGAGACGGATTGATCTTAATACAATTGTTTTAGAGAGGTGATTAACAAAACTAAAGTCGAATATTGGGAAAGGACATTTTTCACTAAGCGTATCTTTGAAAGCATTTAGGGTGGAGGGGTATGGCACCCACGAACAATTATCAGCCATATTAACTCCAACTAATTCTACTTTTGCGCCGTGGATATTTCCAAAATATCTTTCCAAAATATGAGGGTACTGAAATAACCATTTTTGAATCTCGTCCCAACCTATATAACTTATGGTAAAGGGATAGTTTTCTTTTTCTTTTAATTCTAACGCATAATCCTGAAGCACTTTATCATGCGAATAGGTCGAAACCAATATAAAGTGATCGAATTTTATTTCTCCGTAGAAAATAGCATTACTAATAGAGGATCTTAATTCGGTTTTAAGTGATTCGCGAACCTTCTTCGTTCCCTGCGTTAGGCTCTTATATTTACATTCTATTGCTGTTCTTTTTTCACCTGAGAAGATATCTACACCACCTTGAAATTGCCCAGAGCGACCGCTAATAATATAAGTATTAGTATTTTCCCTTGCATTAAACAAGTCTGCTACGAGATCTTGGAATTGTGCACCGTTAATTGCGTGGTATGTTTTAATCTCCATTTGTTTGATTTTGGGTAAAAATACCAAAGAAATCCGAAGGAGATTGGATGGAAATAAGAATCTGCCTATTAGGCAGAGGGTCATAGAGGCTGTAACCCGGATCAGTCGGAAAAGCTGGGGACATTTATTATCAAATTCAGATATCACTTTAATTCTCAGCATTTCTTTTTTCTTAAAAAAAAAGAAACAAAAATTCAAGGCTTCATGGGCCCAGCACAAGCTGGCTCTTGCTTTGCAAGCCCATCTAAAATCTTAGTGTCTTCAAGCTGACGCTACGCAACCCTATGGCTCGCTCAAAAGTACACGGTACTTTTGCCGTCCGGCGAAAAGCCGGAAAAGCATAGCGTCCACGCACAAAACAGTCTGAAAATTTTATGTACAAACAACTAACCGCTTAAGCCCTCAAAATTTTCAGCCCGGCCTTTGAAGACACTAAGATTTATACAAAAAATTTCATGAGGCCGGAGAATGCAAAAACTCCCCAACAATTCGGATTGATCCTGTAACCCCTTTCGGAAAAGGTGTTAAAAAAAACAAAAAAACTGCCGCCTTGCACCGCGATGTAAGGTGGCAGTTAAATAAACCCCAAATTAAGGGCAAAAAAAATGCCCAACCTTTTGCAAGATTGAGCATTCTAAAAAAGTACCCGGGACGGGACTTGAACCCGTACGTCTGTAAGGACACAGGATTTTCTTACTCGCTACAGCTTTAGCTGCTTTTGGCCGAGGCCAAAATTTGTAGTCTGGACTATCTCTTTACCATATTCCGAAAAATCAGAACTTAGGTACTTTCCATTTAGTCTCTACACCTTCAACAAAATTTCTTTTGAAGCTTGGCTCGGGATTGCCATATCATGTTTGACCACGATGAAGGTTTCCCCGAATTTGAAAAGTTCTACTTACCGGATTTCCCCGGTAGCACTCAAATTTACTTAAGTCCTGCGTGTCTACCAATTCCACCACCCAGGCAAAGTACTTTTTATTTTTTTTAAAGAACGTTAATTAAATCATGTAACCCTAATGTAACCAACTTCACTATTTCCCTTCTCAACAACTCTCTAACCCTTCTGCTATCAAGCTTTCAGCGGTTTTTTAATTTTAACCACTTTGGCTTTTAAGTCCTGCGTGTCTACCAATTCCACCACGGGGGCATTATTGTAGACTATCCCGTTCATTTACAGTTCAGGATTAAAAAAAGAGCCCTTACAGGCTCTTCTTTTTGAGCGAAAGACGGGTCTCGAACCCGCGACCTTAACCTTGGCAAGGTTACGCTCTACCAACTGAGCTACTTTCGCTTGTTACCCACCGTAGTTGCCCCTCTTAAGGTAAGCAGCGGCGGATTTTGGTATTTCCCCTAGGGGAGTGCAAATGTACTCATATTTTTCATTTTCCAAAACTTTTTTTACGGAAAATTAATTGGAAAAAACAGAACTTTAAACAGCCTGAATTGTAGTTCCGAACAGACTATTTCCTTAGCATGTCTATGCGTTGGACGTCCAGGTAACTGACCTTGCCCTCTTTGTTTAACACCAGGTAGTTTTTATACATGCCAACGGTTTTGTAGTGTTCCTGGTTTATAAATTGTCCCGTTGAAGGATTATACAATTGATATTCTATCTGATCTTTCACAAGGTAGGCTTCATGAAGAGGAATGATCTCAAAATAGTTTGAGGCCAGTATGATTTTTTCCCCCTGCTTAATTCCCATACGCCCTTTTTCCTGGCAGATATACAGAGAATCTCCAACGCTAATATCAGCCGTTACCAGTTCATCGTCTTCCTCATAAACAATGCCCTCTGTTTTAAGATTCACGCTCAGGCTCCTGATCTTTGTTTTTTCCTTACTTCTTGTATTAAACAGGTAGAAATTTTTTCCCGACTGGAATGACAGGTATTCCTCATTGAGCACTTTGACCGCTTTCGCATTTTTTACAAGGCACTCGCCGCTAAAAAGATAAACTGATTTACTTTTTCCCTTATTCAGTACAAAGTATTTTTCATTCGCTTTATACAGCTTGCCTTTGTAATTCTTGCCCAAATTACTGTTACGCGCAATCACATACACGCTGGCCTCATTTTTTAAAATAAGATCTTTGTTTCGGTTTAAAAAGTAAGATGTTTTTTCAAAGTGTGATAACAGGTGGTCATCTTTTGAAAACAACAGCATTTTGTCCGCATCATCCAGCAGGTAATTGTTTGCAAGGCTTAGGTAACGGATATGCCGCCGGCTCGTATAAAGCGAATCTCCCTTTATATTCACCACAGAAGAACCTTGTGTTAGGTTTATTAGAAAATGCCCTTCGTCGATCTTTTCCACCAGCGTACCGTTGCAGGTAAATAACTCTGTGTTGCCTTTGTAGACTTTTTGTTGTTTGTCTGTTCCGGTGCTATAGTGCTGACCGCCAAGCAGGGTAACAGCATCAGGAGTTTTGATCAAGGTGTCCAGCGCAAGATTCAGAACCGAAGATTCTTTATTATCTTTTATATGTAACAGATCATCTTTTGATGCAGCCAAATGATACACGGGTCTTGAGAATTTCCTGCTGGCGGGATAATACACGGAAAATTCATCCGGGCGCACTGCTGCCTTTACAAGACGGATATGCGCGGGATCCAGTAATTCCAGGTTTTCATACACAGGTTCCAGCAGTGTTTCACCTGTTTCTTTTAATAAGCCGTAAAAGTTTCCGGAACGGTAAGCAAGGGGAGTTTGCCCCTTTTTATCCAGCCATTCGTAGGAGGCCAGCACGGGAATGAACTTTCCATTTTGTCTCGCCTTATGAAGTACATGCTCGCTTGCGCCTTCAAAACGAATGAATGCATGAGGCGAAATAATCGCTGCATAGTCTTCGGCCGATTGCGGGTGATTGTTTCCATTGGTGCTCATCTGGCAAATATAGTCCGACAGGCGTTGTTCCCCCTGTTCGCCGATAATAGGCATGCCATTCTCCACGAGGATGGATTTGTTTCCAGTCCCGGCAAATACGGCATTGATGTTTTTGCCGCTGTAATGTGCGTCCGGAACGCCTTTTCCCGGGGCACTGTAACAGATCGGGGAAATTACGAGCTGCCGTTCCGGAGTTCCACCCGAAGGATAGTTGTACCCATTCACATCCATAAAAGCATAGCGCGATTTATCATTCCACGCTTTTCTCATTGGGGAAAGACTGCCGGTCATCGTAAAACGAATGTTCATCCAGGTCATGGTGCCGCGTGATGCAAAGCGCATGATCCTTTCTCCGTTTACGATGTCGCCGCTGTGAATGAGCGGAGCCTCGCTCCATGTTTGTGTCGGGTAATCATAATAACCCCATTTACCCACTGAATAATCGTACATATCAACCGATCCTGTATAATAAAAATCCGGCATCTTTTCTGTTTCGGGTTTTATTTCATTTACCTGGTAAGTCGGGATCTCATAACTGTATTCTTCCCAGCTGTCCTTGTTCGTGTATGCAATAACTATTTTTCCATCCTGATACCACTTCACGGTTGTACCATTACACATGGCGTCAAAAACGTTCTGCCCCTTCACCTGGTCTTTGTAATACACGTAATTCATACGTTCAGCGTGCGCAATTATAAAATTAGAATCGATCTCAAACCGGGTAAAAAGGCAGGGGGCTACTTCTTTTCCTGTTATATAATTAACGAGGCCGTAGTGTTTAGCGTCTGCACTGATGTACGCATAGCGATCATCATAAAAATAAACGACCCTGTATTTTGCAGGAATAATAACCGAGTCGTTTTTAAAGGAAAGGCCTGCCGCATTTCCTTTCCTGACAATATAATAATCGTTCATTTTGCCTACGATGTCTGTGTAGAGTGGATGCAGATCATATCTTCCCTGGTTATCGATCAGGCCCATCCTGTTATTTACCATCACGCGGAAATGGTCAGCATCTGCAAAATTAGCATGCAGCACATTGTCATAGTCGAAGCCTGTCAGCAGTTTTCCCTGCCTGTAGAGCGCGCAGGACGAGTCTTTCGCGGCGATCGAATACGTATACTTATGTCCGTAATCATCAAATTCAAACGGGTGAATGGCGAAGGATTCACTTTCTTCCAATAATTGATGGGTAGCGAGATCAAAAATGCTTTCACGTTTCCCCCTCACGCATTTGTAATAACCATCGTCATAAAACACCACGCTGTCTCCGGGTTCTGTGTTAAGTTTGGTTTTATTTTCCAACGAATAATAAACGGTGCCGCTTTTATTTTTTGCAGCCATAATATCCGGCCTTTCCTTAAAGATGTGATCATACTCCAGGGGAATGTCAATGCCACCGCCGCGCCATCCGAGTTTGGCACCTTTCATCAGCAGGATCCCTTCGTGCCAGGGACCCAGGTGATCGTAGTCTGGTGAAATGAGTTCCTGTTGTGAAGAGAGTAGGCCCTGTCTGCCATTTTTATATAGCCAGGTATAATTCCCGCTCACATAGATGCTGTCGTACCGAAGGTTTGTTTCCCCTGGTAATACATACCAGCCTGCGGAATCCAACAACAAGAGGGATTTGTAAAAAACGATCACCTGTTTGATCCTAGCTGCTGCTGGTTTAAACTGCTCATCGTAAAGTACATAATGGTTTAAATTCCTGACTGCAAAGTAATGATCTCCGGCGTGAAAAATGCTATCGCCGGTGGGAGTGCCGGGGTACCAGTTTGTTCTGTCACCGAGTCCATACGCCTGATCCTTCTGCATCACGAAGAAGTCCGGACTAACGGTGTTCGTTATGACGCTTCCTGCATTCTGGCATAAGCCGGCAACTGCGAGGAGCATAACCCCGCTGAATATGTAACACCTCTTAAACATGTCAGATCGCATCCAGGACCGCGTCAATGTCCTGCGCACGTACCGCTTTTACGCCCGTGTGTTTCAGCTTAAAGGTAAAATTGACTGGTGAAGTTTGTTTGGATGAAGGAGCTTCGTTTTTAAACCGTACAGCCGAAAAGATACATATCTCCTGGTCGGGAAGAATCGCAACGAGTTTGTTTATTTCGCCAAGGCTATATTTGAAGCCGGAGCCGCTGCCCGGCGGATACGGTATCACAGCCATTCCATTACCGCCGATATGATAAACCGACACGTTTTTGTACTTCTCATTCGAGGTGCCAAAATCGAACTGTGCTAAGATGGGTACCACGTCTTCATAGTTGTACAGGCGGTCACAATTGTAAAGTCCCATGCCTTTAATATTGATCAGTCTTACAAAAGCAGATTCCACAAAATTCTGTTTTTCCTGCTCACTGGCTTCTTCCATACGCCTGTTAAATTCACCCAGTTCCTTTGCAAAAATTTCGTTCTCAGCGTCCAGCACCGCGCCTCTGTAAACAGGCTGGGCAATGGTTTTTACAGTGGTATCATTATTACGGAGAACAATATTGTAAACACCTCTTTTATTGCCGTCCATAGGCACAATGTTTACATAATCCCAATTACGCGCAAAGATCTTCGTATTATTCGCAGGATCATTTTTTGGATTGTTACCTGCATATTGCCATACAACGCCAATAAGACTTTTCAGATTCTCTGTATGCAAATGGCTCAGGTTGAGATCAAAATATTTTCCCTCCGCCGAGTAGGCAACAGGTGGAAACGGTCTTGGCGGAATAGGTTTTGACCATGCCCCCCTGGATTGTGGAGATTGTGCCCTGTTTGGATTACCTGTATTTTGAGCAGCCGGGGCGGGTTGCTCGTATGCCCAGTCGCTGCCGTCACCACTGTTGGAGAAGTAAAGATTAAAATCCTTATCGGCATCAGTTGTTGCAAGTCCCACTTCAAGTGATTTTCCTTTCGCAATAAAAAGCTCCTCGCCGTTTTGGCTGGCACTGATGCGGAACATGCCGGCGGATTCAAAATCGTTCCGTTTGCCGTTCTCAGTATATTTCATACTGATGCCGGATGTAATGATACTTCCCGCGCTCAGGTATTCTTCAAACTTCAATTCTACGTTACCGCCCACCGGCTTGCCATTTTTATCCACAAAGCAACTGCCAGGCACTTTGATAGTGGTTCCGCTGGGTAATTTAATATCCTGCCCTTTTGTGTTCTGGAAAATAAATTTTTTGGATTCGTCCGCAAAGTTGTATTTGAATTCCTCAACAGCATCTTTATAGGTAACAGAAACTGAAGCGCTGTCTGATGTTCCGGCGCCGCCATTTTTGTTTTCGGGTGAAGAGCAGGAAAAAAAACTCAGGACGAGAACAAAACTGCATAAGGTGTTGAATGTAAAAACCTGTTTCATGGCATAATTTTTGAGTTAATAATTTATGGGTTTATTTGGGTGTTCAATACAAATAACGCTGAAAATAAAATGCGTTACAAAGTATTTAACTTTTTTTGAGCCGGCTTGTGATGAACGATGACTATAGTAATACAAGTGTACTTGCCGGACCCAGATTGACAATGAATGGTTTTCAATTGAGACACTTCTCATATTCTCGTTAATGTCGTATTTACCCCCTTAAATAGACGCATGTGTACTTTGCTTTGGACATAAACTCAACCAACTTTAAATAAAAAAAACATGGAAAAGATGCAATTTAATATCACGATCAATGCTACTCCTGCAAAAGTGTGGGCGGCACTCTGGGAAGATAAAAAATACCGGGAATGGACTTCTGTTTTCGCGCCTGGTTCCTGGGCGGATACAGACTGGAAAAAAGGAAGCAAGGTGCTTTTTCTCGATGGGAAAAATGAAGGCATGACTTCTGTAATTGAAGAAAATATTCCAAATGAATTCATGTCCATAAAACATCTTGGCACTGTATTAAAAGGTGTGGAATATTTTGACAGGCCCGAGGACAAGGTATGGGCAGGAGCCCATGAGAACTACAGGCTTAGGGCAAATGGCAACAAAACGGATCTGCACATTGAGCTTGAATCCCAGGGCATGGATCCGAAAATGCGGGAGTATTTTGAAGATGCCTGGCCTAAGGCGCTCGATAAATTAACAGAAGTGGCTGAAAGAACCTAAGATCCGGAGCGTGTTAAAGCAGATCACATTGATTTTTCCTGATTAAAGTATAACTGAAAATAAATCGATACCCCGTTGCAACAAAAATGCCTGCCGCTTTAAGCAGCAGGCATTTTTGTTGTGTTGTGTGATCGCCAGTTAAAGTACCATGATCTGTCCGGATCACCGAAACGAGATAAACCTAGAGTCGGGTTATAAACTGTGCCTGTCCTTCTCTTACACTCTTTAACCAAAGAGCGACACACTTATTACATCAGATTACGCAGCTATTACTTCTCTTTTGTTTTTGACTTCTGTACCTCATTCCTTTGAAACCAGAAAGGTGGAAGTCGAAAAGCCTGAAAAGAGTAGACACTCAACAATTAACTATAGTATTATGAAAAAAACACTTATTTTTTTGGTACTCTTTCTTGTTTTTTCCGGGAAAGAATTCAAAGCACAAACCTGGGAGTGGGCCACCTTGCTGGAAGGAACTCTTGGCGCAACAGACCACGTTATCATTAAGGGAATTGATACCGACATGTCGGGTAATTCATATGTAACGGGTTATTACACCGGCCAGCTTAATTCAGTAGCAATAAACACGAGCAGTCAGCAGGATGGATTTGTAGCCAAATTTGATGCCACGGGCGTTTTGCAATGGGCTTATAAGTTCGGTGGTGTGGGGGATGATGCCGGAAATGCGATCAGCGTGGAAACATATACTGGTACCAATACTCCGGGCGCTTTTTACATTACCGGCTATGTACAGTATAACGATCCCTCAAACGTTACCTTCAATGGCGCCGGCACGCCAACTTCCATGCCATCTGTAACATCTTGCTCGGCCTCACCTCCTCCTAACAACATCTATTTGCAAGGGGGGCTTTCTTCCAAACAGATCTTTGTCGCTAAGTACGATATAAATGGTAATGTGAAATGGATCAGGCCGGTGTACTCCCCCTCTAGCTATGATGGCGAAGGATTAGGCATTTCATCTTCCTTTCATCATACAAATACGCAGAACTATGAAAAGAATGTGTTTGTTACCGGATATTTTGAAGGCAGCAGTCTCTCTTTCATGAAAAGTGCAACATGTACTTTCACAACTGTAAACGGAAACACAAATAACAAAACCGCATTCGTGGCAAAATTGAGCGGCTCCAATGGCAGTGCCATATGGGCTGAATCTATGGCCGTGCCAGCAAACGCAAACGCCATGTCTATTGGTAAAAATATAGTGTTGGATGGCGCCACAGCGCTTGGGTATATTCCGGGAGGTGGATTATTTATAACAGGTGATTACGAAGCTGCTGCAAACATTGGAGGAACAAACATCAGTAACACTACTGGCTTTACACGGGCGTATGTGGCCCATTTAAGACCAGGTCCGGGTACCGGAATGGGATCGGCTCTTTGGGTAACCGAAATTCAAAGCGCTGGCGCTAATGCGAATGTTCAGGCGCGGGATATTTACGGTAAACATGCCAACTTTGATGAGTTGTTCGCCTTGGGTGATTTCAGCGGATCAAGCATAACATCTGGTACAGCCTCTGCAACTAACGGTGGCGGAAGAGATATGTATTTAATTAAGATGACCAAAACCACCGGCGTCGCGAGTATTGCTAAAGCAGAAGGCGGCTTAGATGATCAATATGCCTATGGTATGGATATCAGCTCAGGCGGCGGTGTTGGTGGTAATTCTGAGTTGTTTGTTTCCGGTGCTTACAATAATTCTATTAGCTTTAGCGGTGGACCAAGTTTTAGTTCCTATGGTTCTACATCAAACGATCATTACGTTTCCAAATATGACTTAAATCTGAATAATATTTGCGCGACTCATTGGGACGCGAGCATGAATTTATACACACATACGTTGGATGCCTGTGATGTGGCTGTCAGCAAAGAGAATGCGAATGGTTCCTCTTATCTCGGCGGTATGTTCTTAAGCAGTGAAAATCCTGGTTTCAATCCCATTCCCGGGCTTGCAACTTCCAAACCGGTATCAAGCTATATTTCCAAATGGATTTGCTGTGATTGCCCTCCACCAACAATTACCAGTGTAAACAGACCTTTTCCAGGAGGCACAGCAACTGTGAATTTCTCTTATCCTCCATGCGATAATCCTTCCGGACAGTTTTTTCTGGTGTATGAATCCATTGCGAGTCCATCAACGACTGTGCCGGTAACCTGGGGAAGTGCATCCTACGTTATTCCTCCTGGCCTGCAGGCCTATCCTGTCATTTATACTTGGGTAACGCAAAACGGTTGTTCCGTAAGGTCCAATATCATTATGGCCAAAGCTACTTCGATCAATGAAATAAATAGCAATGATATCGGAGTAACCTTTAATGTATACCCTAATCCATCAGGAAATACGATCAATTTTGACGCGAACTACAGTGGAAGTATTGAAATTTACAACATATTGGGTGTCCTTGTAAAAACTGCGCAATTAAATGGTTCTTTTAAAATGAATATGAACGTGTCAGACTTACCAAGCGGAAATTATGTTTGTAAATTCATTTCAGAGGATCATACCGTCACAACAAGAAAAATTCAGATAGAGCATTAAAATAAATTCTTAACTATTAAAAGAGGCTGTGAGTTGACGGCCTCTTTTTCTTTTACAGGGAGGCCTTAGCCACCAACCAATTTCTTTATTTCACTGAGTTTCAGCAACGCCTCCACGGGGGTAAGTGTGTTGATATCCGTTTGTAAGATGTCCTCCTTGATCTGCTGCAACAAAGGATCATTTAACTGGAAGAAACTAAGCTGCATGTCGCTTTTATCGCGCGAAGGGATTTTGGCTGTACCATTAATAACAAGATCATCGGTTCCTTCGAGTTCAAACTCGTGTTCTTTTTCGAGTTTTTTCAGGATCACATTTGCACGCTCGATCACATAGCTGGGCATACCGGCCATACGCGCCACGTGGATCCCGAAGCTGTGTTCGCTGCCTCCTTCGGCAAGTTTGCGCAGGAAAATAATTTTATTGCCGCTTTCCTTTACCGAAACATTAAAGTTCTTAATACGCGGAAAAAGATTGCTCATGTCGTTCAGCTCGTGGTAATGCGTGGCAAACAAAGTTTTGGCGCGGTTTACCGGCTGGTTATGCATAAATTCAGCGATGCTCCACGCGATTGAGATACCATCGTACGTAGAGGTCCCGCGGCCTATCTCGTCAAGCAATACCAAACTCCTATCGCTTAAATTATTCAAAATACTCGCCGTTTCATTCATCTCCACCATAAAGGTGGATTCGCCGGAACTGATATTATCGGTGGCGCCGACCCGTGTGAAGATCTTATCGACGATGCTCAGGTTGGCTTCTTTTGCCGGAACATATGAGCCTATTTGCGCGAGCAAAACGATCAGCGCGGTTTGACGCAGTAAAGCGGATTTACCGCTCATGTTAGGGCCCGTGATCATCATGATCTGCGTGGTATCATTATCCAGGTGAACGGAATTGCTCACGTACTCAATTCCCACCGGCAGTTGTTTTTCAATAACAGGATGCCTTCCTTCTATAATATCGAGATCAAATCCTTCACTGAAATGCGGACGGTTGTAGGCATTTTCTGACGCCAGCACTGCGAAGCCGCAAAACACATCCAGTCGTGCAAGTAGATTTGCGTTCAACTGGATAGGAGCAATGTAATCAGAAAGATCACGTACAAGATTTTCAAACAACTGAAGTTCAATGTTCATTATTTTTTCTTCAGCACCTAATATTTTTTCTTCGTAAACCTTTAATTCCGGTGTTATGTAGCGCTCGGCGTTTGTGAGTGTTTGTTTGCGGATCCAGTCCTGCGGCACTTTGTCTTTGTGAACGTGCGTTACTTCCAGGTAATAGCCGAACACATTGTTATAGGCTACTTTCAAAGAGGAGATGCCTGTCTTTTCTACTTCGCGCTGCTGGATCTGCAAAAGGAAATCTTTTCCGTTAAACGCGATGTTGCGTAACTCGTCCAGTTCCGCATTTACCCCTTTGGCAATCGCATTTCCTTTCAGCACATTTACCGGCGCTTCCTCGTTCAGTTCTTTTTCCAAACGGTCAATCATCAGTTGGCAGGGATTTAACTGGTCGGCTATTTTTTGAAGCGTGGGGTTATCGGATGATCTTATTTTTTCCTTGATCCCGGCAATATTTGTCAGTGACCGTTTCAGGTGAACAAGCTCGCGTGGATTCACCTTAAAAGCAGCCACTTTGGAAATAAGCCGCTCCAGATCGCCCACCTCTTTTAAAGAAGAGATCATGTCCGTACGCTGTTCCTGTTGTGTCACAAAAAACTCTACCGCGTTCAGGCGCTCATTGATCGCTTCAATGCTTTTCAGCGGAAGAGCGAGCCAGCGTTTTAATAAACGCGATCCCATCGGGCTCACTGTTTTGTCAATCACATCGATCAGGCTTTTTCCGTTTTCGTGGTTGCTGCCATACAGTTCTAAATTACGGATGGTAAATTTGTCCAGCCAAACGTAATTGTCTTCTTCAATGCGGCTGACGCGGTTGATGTGTTTTAATTTGTCGTGTTTGGTTTCGCTGAGGTAATGTAAAATAGCGCCGCAGGCTTTAATGGCGGTATGCTGTTCTTCTATTCCAAATCCTTTGAGGGAAACGGTATCAAATTGTTTGGTAAGGCTTTCGTATCCATAATCGTAAGTAAAGGCCCAGTCATCCAGGCCAAAACAATAAAAACGATCGCCTACCAGTTCGGTGAGTGCGTTGCGTTTTGACTTTTCGAACAGCAATTCATTCGGCTTAAAATTCTGGATCAGCTTTTCAATATAGTCCGGCGAACCCTCCGCAACCAGGAATTCTCCCGTCGATACATCACAGAGGGCGAGACCCGCTTTGTCTTTTTCCAAATGAACGGAAGCCAAAAAATTATTTTGCTGGTGGTTCAGGATCTTATCGTTGTAACTTACGCCGGGCGTAACAAGTTCTGTAATCCCGCGTTTAACAATACCTTTCACCATTTTTGGATCTTCGAGCTGGTCGCAGATCGCGACGCGGTAACCCGCACGTACCAGTTTCGGCAAATAGGAATCAAGTGAGTGGTGTGGAAAACCGGCGAGTTCAATATGAGAAGCGGAGCCGTTGGCGCGTTTTGTCAGAACAATGCCAAGAACTTTAGAAGCTTTTACCGCGTCTTCTCCGAATGTTTCGTAAAAATCTCCCACTCTGAATAACAAGATCGCATCAGGATATTTCGCCTTAATGGTATTGTATTGTTTCATTAACGGAGTTTCTTTTACTTCAGTCGTTTTGCTCATGCTGGTTCCGGTTTTATTTTGTAATGCCAGGCTAAAATACAATATTCATGCGGCTTTGATGGCCTGACTTTTTAACAGCGCAGGTCAAATTGTTAATACTGCGATATACTTTGGTTAATGGGACTTACTGTTAATTAGTTTTAATTGAAACCAGTATTTGGCGGATAATTCTTAACTTAAAGCTGATAAACATGGATGCCTTTAAAGAAAGATTGCTCGAGCATTGTAAAGCTACCTTACGCAGGAAAATTGAGCTTATTTCGTTTTCCATGGATGAAATAAAGGGTTCGATGGAAAACGAAACTAAAAGTTCAGCCGGTGACAAACATGAAACCGCGCGTGCCCGCATGCAATCCGAACACGAAAAACTTTCCTGGCAGCTGGACGAATTAAAAGGCCAGTATGACCAGCTTTTTAAAATTGATCCCGAAAGATCCAAAGAGGTAGTCTCTTCTCAAAGTCTAGTATACACAAACCGCGGAATTTTTTTTATTCTGATCCCACTTGGGAAAATAGAGATAGAAGAAAAGCTGGTTTATGTTATTTCGCCGGCTTCACCACTCGGTAAATTATTAGTGGGGTTAAAAGCGGGTAAATCAGCAGTTTTAAACACGATTGAGTACGAGGTGCTCGCGATTTTGTAAAAGAACTTATTTCTTCTCAAAAATCATAAATGGATAGGCATTTACACCCGAGTTAGGAGTTGAATACGCCCCGGTGTATCTGTAACCTTTGTCATGGAGCACATTCATTATTTTTGCAGATATTGCAGCAGTTTCAAGGGCATTTTCACCTGAATTATACTTGATTTTAAAAGGAATGTTTTCAGTGGTTCCATCGCCGTAAAATACGGTGTAGCCGCTGGCATCTTTGCTATAAAACGTCATAACCAACGCAATACCTGAACTTTCCTTTTCACCCAGGGCTTTAAAAGAATAAAATGTAACAGCCAGCACAAGGATTAGTGAAGTCATAATTAATTTTGTTTTGCTCATGTTTTGTTTGTTGGTTTTGAGCCATTCGTTAATTTTCGATTTCATGATTTTTAAATTTTAAAATGTATATAAATCAAATATAGTAATTTGGTTATTGGGTAATTTATTGATCTGCACCATCTGTGAAATCTGTGGCTTAGAGGGTAGTAAAACAAAAAAATCCCGGCCTTTTTCAAAACCGGGATCTAAGCTTCCTTTCACGGAAGAGAGGCGTTGTGTATTGATCTTACAGTGCCTGTGAAAATCCTTCGCGGATCTTATCAGCCTGGTACAAACCACCGTATAATTTATCTTTGATCTTGCTGAACGATTCGATCGTGTATTTTACATCCTCTGGTGTGTGGATTGCCGTAGGGATCAAGCGTAAAATGATCATGCCCTTCGGAATTACAGGGTACACCACCATGGAACAGAAAATACCGAAGTTCTCGCGCAGGTCGATTACCATGTTGGTAGCTTCAGGGATCGATCCGTTCATATAAACCGGTGTTACCATAGTATTGGTATCGCCAATATTAAATCCCGCGTCAACCAGCCCTTTTTGAAGGCTCCTTGCGATCTCCCATAGTTTGGTGCGGTATTCAGGGTGTTTGTTTAATAATTCAAGACGTTTTAACAGACCATAAACCAGTGGCATTGGCAGCGATTTCGCGAAGATCTGCGACCGCATGTTGTAACGCAAAAAGGTGATGATCTCTTTTGTGGAGCTAATAAATCCTCCGATCAGGGCAAACGATTTCGCGAAGGTCCCGAAATAAATATCCACACCGTCCTGGCAACCTTGTTCTTCGCCAGTACCACCACCGTTAGGACCCATAGTGCCAATACCGTGCGCGTCATCCACAAAAAGACGGAAGTTGAATTTCTTTTTTAACTCTACGATCTCTTTTAGTTTACCCTGGTCACCGCGCATTCCAAATACACCTTCCGTAATTACGAGAATGGCGCCTTTGTTGCCATTTTCTTCAATAAGTTTGGCAGCACGGCCGAGTTGTTTTTCGCAATCGGCGATGTCATTGTGTTTGTAAACGTAACGTTTACCCATATGAAGCCTCACACCGTCCAGGATACAAGCATGGCTTTCGGCGTCATAAACAATAACGTCATGACGGTCTACGATAGCGTCAATAGCAGAAACCATGGCCTGGTAACCGAAGTTACAAAGAATGGTATCTTCCTTTTTTACCAGTTGTGACAATCCTTTTTCAAGGGCCTCGTGGTAGTCTGAATTTCCACTCATCATGCGCGCTCCCATGGGCGCTGCGAGGCCAAATTTTTCCGCGCCTTCCGTATCGGCTTTTCTTACTTCAGGATGATTCGCCAATCCTAAGTAGTTATTTAAACTCCAGTTCAGTAATTTTTTACCGCGAAAATCCATATGCGGGTTAATATCTCCGCTTAATTTTGGAAACGTAAAATAACCGTGGGACTCCTTGGCGTGTTCACCAATTGGTCCTAAATTCGCTTTAATTTTTTCGAAAATATCTTTCATCAATCTTACTTGGTTTATAGGCGCCAAAGATACTCCTTTTTAAAGGAAATAAAAATTTGATTTTCCTTGTGTAACACGATGAAAGTGAGTAGGTTTAGTAGACGTCATTTCTGCCTGACCCAATAAAAAATACTCATGAGAAATTTCTATTTTGTTTTTTTCATCTTCTCGCTTATTAGCTCGCGGGCGCAGACTATTTGTAATTCCTCGGGAAATTTAATGCTCTTCACAAATTATGACGGGGGAACACTCACCATAAACGTGGATCAGAATATCCCGAATTTAAAGATCGGGATCTGCAGCTACGAAGCCTGCCTTATAAACTTAACAGGTACATTCCTGTCCAATGTAACAGAAGTGCATTATGCCGGGTACAATGGCATAAATAACAACAATTGCAGCAGCTCTTCTACAATTGTATCCACGTCTATTAACGGAGCACCTTCGAGCGCCACTACCAGCATTGTAACCGCTCCCACCGCAACTCTTGCAAACAGCAATGGGTATGGATCCATTATCTGCGGTTATTCCTGCAGCAACAATACCAACCAGGGGGGCTGTAATACTGTCGACCAGGTTGAAGCCTATTTTTTAGGGTATTTTGCAGGGAGCACACTTTTTGCACATAAGGTTCAGTACGGTTGCTGGACGGGTACACAAAGCCTTTCCATTGGAGGGAACTGCTGCCCTCCGCCTTCGGCAACGGTAAACCCGGGTGTAATTGCAGGAAGCCAGACAGTTTGCGCAGGTTCCTATTCGGCATTTACATCCAGTACTCCAGCCAGCGGTGGTATTGGTACAATAACCTATACCTGGCAATGGTCTACAACTTCTCCGACAAGTGGTTTTAGCGACATCCCTTTTACCAATGTTCCTGCTACAAGTCCTTTAAACTGGCCATGGAATGCTTATTACAGGCGGGCTGCATCGACAAATACCAACAATATAAGTTATAGCAATGTGCTTACCGTATTGACTAATCCTGTGCCTGCTGTTTTTGGGTCCATTATTGGCGGTAGTTCAGGCGTTTGTAGCGGTGCAACCGCCACGCTTCATGCGGGATCTACCGGCGCAACTTCTTATACCTGGCAGCCAGGCAATTTAATTGGTGTAACAGTAACGGTGACGGCGATCGGTGTTGTAGTGTACACTGTAACAGGAAGCAGCCCAAACAATTGCACAGCAACCGGAGTGCAGGCGGTAGCGGCGATTCCCCTTCCGACCATTTCTACAATTGTAAGTCCCGCAATTATTTGTGCAGGTGCACAGGCTACGCTCGTGGCGCAGGGTGGTGTTTCCTATACCTGGATGCCCGGGCCGGTTACAGCACAAACTCTTGTTGTTACACCCACTGCTTCACTTATTTATACAGTAACCGGTTTTGATTCCAATTGTAAGAATAATGCAACCGTTCAGATTAATATAAGCCCGGCGCCGGTAGTTACACTCACCGCAGACAGGTCTAAACTTTGCAGGGGAGAGACCGCTGTTTTAACGGCATCAGGCGGCACAGCATATGCCTGGGTAAACCCTGGGATCTCTTCCACAACAGCAAGTGTTGCCGTATCGCCAACTCTCAACACGTCTTATTCTGTTGTGGTCACGGGCACAAATGGATGCGCTGACATCGCTGTAAAAACCATAACGGTTTCGGGCTGTACGGATGTGGAGAATGTATTAAGTCAAAACCATTTTAACTGCCTGGTTTACCCAAACCCCACAAGAGGAGAATTCAATATTAGCGCAGGTAAGCAAATGATCCTTGAAATTATAAGTGATACCGGCCAGCTTGTCGCGAAGGTTCAGCTGGAGGAAAAAAATAATTATTCTGTTTCGGTCACTCATCTTGCAGCGGGAATTTATTTTATTGTTTCGTCTGATCATTCTTTGAAACAGAGAATTTTGATAATGGAGTAATGGAATTTTGACATGGATAATTTAACCACAATGTTTTCAAAGAAGCTCATAAAGAACGGGAAGCATTTGTGGCTTTTGTGAAAAACTTTGCGCCCTCCGTGGTTAAAAATTTTTAAACGGCTGTAGAAAAAATTAATGCTCCAGCTTCATTTTTTTAAGTATGGAATAACTCATCACCAAACTGGTGAGGCACAATACCCCACCGATAAAAAATGAAATTCCCGGAAAATAAGCAGGCGTATTATCTTTGGTAAAGAATGTAAAAGAGCTGCTCATCAGGATCGGTCCTATTACTGCGGTAACACTTACAAGGCTGGTAATGCCGCCTTGTAATTCACCCTGTTCATTTGCTGGAACCCTTGAGCTTAATATACTCTGGATATTTGGCACCGAGATTCCTCCTAGTGCATACGGGATCATAAAGGCAAACATCATCCAGCTTTTATTGGCAAGGGCAAACAGAAAAAAACCGAGCATGTAAAATCCGAGGCCGATAAAAATGCTTCGCTTCACGCCAAATTTTTTTGTGGTGAACCCTATCAGGCCGCCCTGCACAATAGAAATGGTAACCCCTACAAAAGCAAGGGATAAGCCTATCGTTTTTTCATCCCAGGCGAAACGTTCTATGCAAAAGAATGTCCAGATAGTAGGCATCGCCTGCCCGGCAATATTCAGTATAAAAAGTATGAGGATAAGGTTAAAAACCGTGTGATGTTTAGTAAGTTGTTTCAGAGAACCAAAAGGGTTGGCACGTTTCCAGCTGAAAGCCCTGCGGTGATCTTTATCCAGAGACTCCGGAAGAATAAAATAACCGAACAGGAAATTCAGGAACGAAAATCCGGCTGCCGCCATAAAAGGAACACGCGTTCCCAGGCTTCCAAATAAAGAACCCAGAAGCGGCCCTATAATAAAGCCTAGTCCAAAGGCGGCGCCGATCAGTCCGAAATTTTTTGCCCTGTTCTCATTGGTGCTCACATCTGCTATATATGCCGAAGCGGTTGTGAAGCTGGCCCCGCAAATTCCGGCAATGATCCGTCCTATAAATAACCAGAAAATAGTAGGTGCAAAAGCCAGGAAAATATAATCAAGCCCTAAGCCCAGAAGTGAGATCAGTAAAATTGGTCTCCGGCCGTATTTGTCACTTAAGCCACCCAGTATGGGGGAAAAAAGGAAAGACATCATCGCGTAGGAAAAATTCAGCCATCCTCCGTAGCTCGCCGCCGTGCTGATATTAGCTCCGCTGAGGTCCTGGATCAGCGCCGGCAGCGTCGGGATAATAATACCTATCCCTATGCAATCAATAAGAATGGTAAGAAAAATGAATAAGAGAGATTGTTTTGACTTTTCCATAAAGGCAATGTTACAAAAATTGATGCGGTTTTAAAAAGGCGCGTGTTTAGATACGGCTGCCATGGATTTCACGGATTATGCTGATCAATAAATAAGATCGGTTTCAAATCTGTGGAAATCCGCGTAACCTGTGGCTAAGTCTTATTTCTGATTTTATTGAGGCAATAAATTCCGCGGGTCAGGAATATTTTTAAAAACTTTATGGAATTTTTAAAAGATGGGCATCCCAATAGAAACGAATACCAAAAACGAATCATTATGGAAACCTCAAAAACCAAAAAAATGTCTGTCGCGCTTAGCCTTGTGGCAGCAACGCTGGCAGTTTCATCCCTGCTGGTCCCTGAATCTTTTTATCAGGCGGCTTTGGAGAACGATTTTATTAAAGCCCTGCATAAAAGACTGAACGCGTATAATGACCATCTGCCTGAGGACAGGATTTACCTGCAAACGGACAAGCCTTTTTATGAACCCGGCGACGATATCTGGATCACAGGTTTTATAAGGGATGGCATTACACTAAAGCCTTCCACCAAAAGCGATATCATTTCAGTGGAGTTATTAAACCCCAGGGGAACGGTGGAAAAGAAAATTAACATCATCGCGAAGAACGGAAAAGCTGCCGGTGATTTTAAACTGGAGAAAGAGGCGCTGGGCGGACTCTACAAAATCCGTGCGTATAGCAACTGGATGAAGAATAACGGGGAAGATGGTTTTTTTACCAAAGAGATCCAGGTGCAGGACATCGTGCTTCCGAATTTAAAAATGAAGCTGGATTTTGAAAAGAAAGCGTTTGGCGCCGGCGATGAAGTGATCGCGAAACTGGAGCTGAATAACAATGAGAACAAACCTTTGTCAAATTACAACCTGAAGTTTGCGGCAAGCCTGGCCGGTGAAAAATTACTGGAACAGGCAGAAGTGACCGACGAGGAAGGTGTGAAATTCATAAAATTCACACTTCCAAAAAAACTCACGACCAACGATGGGCTTTTGAATGTGATGATAGATTATAATGGAAGCACAGAAAGTATTTCCCGCTCCATCCCTATTCTTTTGAATACTGTAAAATTTACAATGTACCCCGAAGGCGGTGATCTTGTTTATGGTCTGGATGGTAACGTTGCCTTCAAAGCCTTTAATGAATTTGGAAAACCGGCTGATGTGGAAGGAGTGGTTGTTACAGAAAAAGGAAGCAAAGTGGCTTCTTTTAGCAGTTATCACCAGGGAATGGGTTCTTTTAAATTAAATCCGCAAAACGGAGAAAAATACATTATTAAAATAACAAAGCCTGAAGGCATCAGCGAAACATTTAAATTGCCGGAACCTCTGGTACGCGGTTACGTGATGAACCTGGACAATTCGAAACAGGGAGAAATCGGAGTAACAGTGAATACTACAGAGGTTGAAGAATTAGCGTTGGTAGCCCAGGTTCGTGGAAAAATGTATTATTCAACGGTAATTAAAACAGCGGTTGGTCCAAACAAATTTAGTTTTTCCACTGAAAAATTCCCAATAGGTGTAGCGCAACTTACCTTGTTCGACTCAAAAGGTATTGCACGCTCGGAGCGCCTTGCCTTTGTGAACAGGGATAAACAAATGAGCATTTCGGTGGAAACAGAAAAAGAAAAATACCTGCCGAGGGAAAAAGTAAAAATGACACTTGTAGTAAAAGACGAACGTGGTCTTCCGATGCCCGCCAATTTATCTATGGCTGTGGTGAATGACCAGTTGCTTTCTTTTGCAGATGATAAGTCCGGTAACATTTTGTCGCAATTATTGTTGCAACAGGACTTAAAAGAAAAAGTGGAGGAGCCTGCGTTTTATTTTAATAAAAAGGAGAACAAATCTTTAAAAGCGCTTGATTATTTGATGATGACATCCGGCTGGAGAAGATTTACCTGGGAAAAATTACTGGAAGAAGAATTGCCTCCAATTAATTTTTTAGGCCAAAAAGCAATCGTATCGGGCACTGTAATAGACGCGAATACACAAAAACCCTTGACAGGCGTTAAAATAAAAAATCAGGCGGGAGGAGAATATGCTGTTGATGCAGAGGGAAAATTCTCTATTTCGAAACTGGATCTTTCTTCACCGGTTACGCTCGCGTTCAATGCAGACGGGTTTTACCCACAGTCACACTACATCCGTGATTATAACGAAGGCCTTGTTTTTTACATGTATAAGGCAGATCACCATTATTTCGGGTATGCGGTTCCATCGGCTGCTGGTAACGGAAGAGTTGTAGAAGATGCGATGGAGGTGGAAAAAGCGGCAGAAATGGAGGAGATGGTTCTTGAAGCAGCCCCACATTTTGAACCTAAAGGATCGCACAAAAAACCTGTGATATTAGCTGAAAAAAAAGCCGGAGGTTCCAATAAAGATAAACTGGTTAATGCAGGACTGCCTGCTAAAGAACAGTTTCCTGCAGGAGCAAAAGGAGCGGACGCTGAGAAGCAGTTGAGAGCAGGGGCAAGAGCCGAGCGTTTTAAAAGGATAGAATGGGAAGGTGACGACCTTGCCGCGGCACAACCTGTGGTCAATGTATATTACCGCGCCCGCCAGTTTTATGCGCCAGCTTACGAAAAACAGGAAACATTAGAAACACGCAGTGATTTCAGAAATACCATTTATTGGAATCCTAATGTGGAAGTTGGTTACTCGGGCAAAAAGACCATAGAATTTTATACTTCCGATGATATTACCTCTTTCAGAACAACAATAGAAGGAATTGCAAATGACGGAAGTGTAGGAAGAGTGGAAAAGACTTTTTTTACGCAGCTGCCTTTTGCCATGAGTACAAAAATTCCTGTAGAGGTTGTAACCGAAGATGTTCTTTCAATTCCTCTTACTTTAAAAAATAATACGGAGGGACCATTAGGTGGAGCACTTACAATTACAGTTCCGGAAGGATTAAAGGAAATAACTAAGATTGATCCTGTGCAAACCATAATGCCAGGCAAAACAAAAACCATTTACCTCGATTTCCAGGTACTGGATAAAATTGGTGAAGGAGAAATGACGATAGGATTTAAATCTTGTGGCCTGAGTGATGGCTTTACACAAAAAATCAAAATTGCTCCGAAAGGATTTCCGGAACAACTTTCTTTTTCTTCGCAGGAAGCGGAGAAGGAGTATTCCTTTGAGATAAAAAATGTGGTGAATGGCTCCCTGAAAGCGTCCTTTACCGCTTTCCCGAATGTAGTATCAGACCTGATGAAAGGCGTGGAAGGTATTTTACAGGAGCCCTACGGTTGTTTTGAGCAAACTTCCTGTACAGCTTACCCGAACGCGATGGTGCTGGACTATTTAAAAAATACCGACAGCAAAGATTCAAAAACATTGGCGCGTGCCACCGATCTTTTAGACAGAGGATACAAACGCCTTACCACTTTCGAAACATCAAACAAAGGGTACGAATGGTTTGGCGCAAACCCTGCACATGAAGGCCTGACAGCTTACGGAATAATGGAATTTGTGGATATGAAAAGAGCCGGACAGGACATTGATCAGAAAATGCTTGACAGGACCGCTCAGTGGTTATTAAACCACCGCGATGGAAAAGGAGGTTTTGAAAGAGAGAAACACGCGCTCCATGATTTCGGGCGGATAAGCGATGATATTTTAAATGCGTATATCGTGTATGCCTTAGCGGAAGCAGGTTATACGGATATTAAAAAAGAGTTTGAAGGTTCATACGGAAAGGCCTTGGCTTCAAAAGATCCATACATGCTGGCCATGATCGCGAATGCAGCCTTCTCTATGAGCCAGGTTGCCAAAGGGAATGAAGCACTGTCTTTACTTGTATCAAAGCAGGAGAACGATGGAAGCTTTAAGGGGGCTAATCATTCTATTACCTATTCGCAGGGGAATTCACTGATCATTGAAACAACTGCGTTATCGATTATGGCAATGTTAAAAGCTCCGGGAAAAGAAGCGAGATCTTTAAACAATGCAGTGCACTACCTTACAAGCGTAAGAAGCGGTTCCGGTGTATTCAGCTCGACACAGGGAACCATACTTTCATTAAAAGCTCTTACGGAGTATGCTAAGTTCAGCAAGAAAACCACCGAGGATGGAACCATTGTAATTTATGTAGACAATAAAAAAGTTGCGGAAAAATCTTACAAAGCGGGAGATAAAGGTGCAATTACTGTTGAAGGACTTGAAGAGTTTGTAAAAGGCGAAGGAAAACACACGGTAAAAATCAAATACCTGGGTGTAAAAACGCCTCTTCCATACTCCGTTGCTGTTAATTGGAACACTTTTTTGCCTAACAGCGATAAAGAATGTATTATCGATCTGACCACCAAACTCGCGTCAAAAGTGGCAAACGTGGGAGAAACAGTACGTTTAACAGCTACCATTACAAATAAAAAGAACGCGGAGGTGCCGAGCACAATGGCCATCATAGGGATCCCTGCTGGCTTCACTGCGCAGCCATGGCAGTTAAAAGAGCTCCAGGAGAAAAACGTGTTTGATTATTATGAAATAAAAGGTAACAACATTGCGGTTTATTACAGGGGACTGGCTCCGCAAGCAGTAAAAGTGATCGCTCTTGATCTGAAGGCTGAAATGCCTGGTACTTATGATGCCCCGGCTTCCGCGGCGTACCTTTATTACACCAATGAATTTAAAACCTGGTGCGCCACAGATAAAGTAACGATCAAAAAAACGCCGAATTCTTAGAGACCGTTAAGTTATTCAGTTTGAAAAGGTCAGGGCAAATAAACAAAGTTAAAAGGTGCAGCGTCAATTTCGCTGCGCCTTTTCTGTATTGTGTGTTAATATGTTTCCTTTTGATCGGCATCGAAATAACCGCTGCGTGCGGACCAAAAGATTCTTTAAGGAATAAATTTGATCTCAATGATCCCAGGAATCCAGATTGTCCCTGTCATTCTCAACAGACTAAAGCGGATAAAGAATTTAAAAAGGTAAAAAGAGATGAAAAAGCAGACTTAACAGTTAAAGTTAAATTGACCCGGGAAGAAGTATATAAACAAAAGCACTTAATTAATTATTCAAAAAAGAGTTCATTTTTTTTGAAAAGATCAAAACATCAAAAGAACTATTGCAGAAGGCGCAATAGAGCATTTTCCCTGAAAGGCTGGTTTCAAAAGGACATTGCAGGTTGTCCCAGGTTGTGATCCCTTGGTATAGGGCAGGTTTGGAATTGATCAAGCCCCTTTTTTGGTAAAAAAAACGGCCCGCAATCTCATTTATGCGGATTTTTTTTTCTATCTTTAGTTCGAAAATTTAATCGTCCTGTTAACCCCTGGACGATTAAATTATTAATAAACATTTAAAAACATATGAAGACAATTAAGCTAACCTTGATGCTTTTATTTTTCTGTAGCATCAAAATCAATTCACAAATCTTATTTTCAGAGACATTTTCTACAAGTCTCGGCCAATGTAGCGCTTCAAATTCTGTTGCCGGTACGTGGGTATTTGCCAATTCATGTAGCTATAGTTCCAGTTCTGGCCACAGTGCCACAGGACATGCCCTTTTTCAGGGAAGCAGCTGCCAGTTTGGGAATGGTGGAAGTACTGTAAGTGGTAATCTTAATACGCCCACAATAGCCATAGGGCCTTCGGGAGCGGTGTTAACCTTTAATTATCGTTTGGTTAATGAGTGCGGCAGCAGTGGTGGTACCTGCACCTATGATGTGCTCAGATTGCAAATTTCCAATAATGGCGGAACCAGCTTCACAGATATTATGTCCTCTAATGGATCTCCTGCGGGTTTAACAAATAACGGTGCCTGGGCAGCGGTTACCTATACATTAAATGCATATAGCAATCAAACCATCATCATTCGTTTTAATTTTAACTCGATTGATGGTATTGGTAATGCTTACGACGGGGTGTATGTAGATGATATTATTGTAACAGGCAATTGTTTTATTAACCTGACATCAAGTCCTTCAAATAGTACGGTATCGCCTATTATTTGTGCGGGAAACAGTCTAACCCTTACAACAAACGCTGTAAGTAATTACAGCTGGAGTAATGGAGCTACCACTCCTTCCATTGTTGTTTCTCCGACGAATGCTACCATGTATTCTGTAATTGCTACAAGCTCTGCAAATTGTGTATCTTCTGCTTCCTTAAATGTGCAGGTTAACAGTAGTATTCCAACTCTTTCTCTGGTTAATACCGCTTCGGCTACGGCAGGAACCTGTCCGAATGCCAGCGTTATGCTTACTGCCAGCGGTGCAAATACCTACACATGGTCATGGGGAAGTGGTTCGATCACCAACGGCGTAGCATTTGTTCCCACCGTGGCGGCCGATTATACCGTAGTGGGCGGCAATGCCTGCGGAACAAGTTCCGCGGTGGTATCTCTTTCCATACATGCCCTTCCAACCGTTACCGCGGTTGCCAGTACGGCATCCCTGTGTTCGGGTAGTTCGGTCACATTAACAGGTATTGGTACTTCCACATCATTTGCCTGGTTTGGCGGTGCGGGTGGCATCACAAACGGAGCCGCTTATTATCCTTCTTTAAGCGCAACCTATACGGTTATTGGAACAGGCGCCAAAGGTTGTACGGTTTCAGCTACCGCGCCGGTAGCCGTTGTTACTACACCTTCTGTGCCTCCGACGGCGGGGCCTTCTCTGGTCTGCATCGGTAATTCTTCTACATTAACGGCTACGGGTGCAACAAATTATACCTGGACCAGCGCCACGCAAACAGTTAATACGGCCAGCTTCATTGTTACTCCGGCTGTTGGCGTTACTTCTTATACGGTAACGAGATCGAACTCCAATTGTTTTAATACGCAGGTTATAAGTGTAGTGACTAATCCTTTACCTACTATTTTTGCCATCGTGACTCCAACTCTTGTCTGTGCGTTAAACCAGGCGAGTCTGGCAGTAGGCGGCGGCCAGAGTTATACATGGACTGCGCCCGGCCCTCCAACTTATACCTTTACAGGCGCCAGCCCGGTTGTGAATCCCCCTTCGTCTAGTACCTACACGGTGGCAGCATCTGATGGAACCTGTATTAATACAACCACCGTTTACCTCGCAACCAATCCTAATCCAACTATTACTACCGTTGCAACTACACCTTCTGTGTGTAATGGACAAACGGTGGGTATTACAGCGAACGGGGCTCTGAATTATACATGGACCGCTACAACCGGAACTTTTTATACTCAATCGATCGTTGAGACACCTTCGATTGCAACAGCGTATAACGTAAGCGGTGACAATTCTTTCGGCTGTATTTCCGGGGCCAGTCAGATCGTCCTGGTATACCCCAATCCAACTATTACGATTTCTGCTACCAAAACGCTTGTTTGTAACAACGGATCTTCTACTTTAACTGCGAGTGGTGCTCAGTCATACACCTGGGATGCGAATGCCAATGGCGCCTTAACAGCCGGTACAATTGTAAATCCAACGGCTCCAACTACGGGTCCCGTTATTTACACTGTAGCGGGATCTTACACCAATACAGGTTGTTCCAGCACCAAAACAGTACAGGTGGGTGTATTTATTCCAACACTTACGGTAACCGGAAATACCAATACCTGTGCGGGAGGATTAATTAATCTTGCAGCAAGCGGTGGAAATAATAATACCTACAGCTGGCATACTGGTGCAGGAAATCCGTATAATTTCTCAACCATAAGCAGCACGATCGCCGCTCCAACTATCTGGACCGTAACGGCAAATACAACCTCCGCTTCAGTTGTCTGCCCAAGTACTTTAACTATACCCCTGGGACTTTTTTACAATCCAACTATTACGGCGGTTGCTCAGAGAACAACGATCTGTAAGAATGAATCTGTTGATCTGTTTGGAAACGGCGGTGTAAGTTACGTTTGGAATAACAACATGACGGGCGGAACAATTACGGTTAACCCTAACATAAATACAACGTATACTGTTACCGGTACCGATGCTAACGGTTGTGTAAATACCGGAACGGTGCAGGTAAAAGTGTCAGGTTGCAGCGGCATAAATGAGCTCAGCAATGGAAACACCGGACTAACGGTTTATCCGAATCCTAATAATGGTGAATTTATGATCGAATCAGGTTCAGATATTACATTAACTCTCGTAAATGAATTAGGGCAGATGATAAGAACCATCACTATGACAGGATCAAACAATCACCAGGTTTCTGTTACGGGGCTTGCAAAAGGGGTGTATTTTATTTCCGGACAGAACAGTAAGGTTCAGATCTACCAAAAGATAATAGTGACCAAATAAATTTGTTGTCTTATATAAAATCCCATTTCCGTTTGCGGGAATGGGATTTTTTTTATTCTGGCAATCTTCTGTTTGGTAATTTTTTCAGGCCTGGTCAGGACTGTTTATTTTATAACAAAATAGTGCTGTAGGATAACCGGAAATAAGCGTTACAAAATAAAACGGGGTGTGTTTTAACTGCTTAGTATTTCTATCAGGTCTTCAAGATCTTTCTTAATGCTTGTGTGATGTTTCACAGCTTTTTCAAACGGTGTAAAACTGATTTCTTTGTTAATAATGCCCACCATTTCGTTCTTTCTACCCGCAAGTAGTGCTTTCACAGCATTAAAGCCAACAATACTGGCATTTACCCTTTCCATACAAGTGGGATTACCTCCGCGTTGTATATGACCTAAAATGCTGACGCGAAGGTCGAATTCGGGACATTGTTTTTTTACAAGTTCAGCTACTTTAAATGCACCGCCGCTCTGATCACCTTCTGCTACAACAATAATCCTGCTGCTTTTGGTACTCCGCCAGTTTTTTATTTTCTGTACAAGGTCTTCAAGATCGTGTTTTAACTCAGGTACGAGCACGGCTTCCGCGCCGCTGGCAATAGCGCTCCTCAGTGCAATGAGACCTGCGTCTCTTCCCATTACTTCAACCACAAAAATACGATCATGACTTTCTGCGGTGTCCCTTATTTTATCAAGCGCCTCAATTACAGTATTGATCGCTGTGTCGTAACCAATAGTAAAATCAGTACCGACGAGATCGTTATCTATCGTTCCGGCGCATCCCATAACAGGAATGTGAATATGATCTTTCAGGGCAAGGGCTCCCTTAAAGGAACCGTCTCCGCCAATTATCACCATGCCGTCCACCTGATTTTTTTTAAGTGTATCAGCGGCCTGTCGAATGCCCGCTTCCGTTCTGAATCTTTCGCTTCGCGCGGTTTTCAGGATCGTGCCGCCTTTCTGAATGATCCCTGAAACACTTTCCTGCTTCAGCTCCACAAATCTGTTATCGATCAAACCCTCATATCCTCTCAGAAAACCAATTACTTCAATATCATGACGTGAAGCCGTTCTTACAATTGCCCTTATGCAGGCATTCATTCCCGGTGAATCTCCTCCTGAAGTCAGGATACCAATCTTTTTTATCATGAATCTAAATTACAAATTCGGGCGCAGATAATAGATGTGAATAATTGTGTAATTTTGAAGGCAATGGGAAGGATTTTAGCAATAGACTATGGAAGCAAGCGGGTAGGTCTTGCCGTTACCGACAGCTTGCGCCTTATTGCTACCGGGTTAACAACCGTGCATAGCAAAGATCTTATTGAGTTCCTGGAGAATTATTTTAAAAAAGAGCCGGTTGATATTATTGTGGTAGGGGAACCTAAAACTCTTCAGAATGATAAGAGTGACAGCGCCAGGTTTATTGATCCCTTTGTAATTCACCTGCAACGAAAATTCCCGGACAAAAAAATCGAACGCTACGATGAACGTTTTACTTCAGCTATCGCGCATCAAACAATGCTTTCGGGTGGATTAAAAAAGAAGGACCGCCAGGTCAAAGATACGGTGGATATGATCAGCGCCATTATTATTTTGCAGGATTATATGAATTTCAACCAGGACTGATCCGGCACAAAACTCCGGTGGGCCATCCATTGTTAAATTTCCAGGATCTTTATGGAAAAGGGACAGAAACGGCATCTTTAAATAGTCTAAAGGTCACATTCGCATGAAATACGTATTGCTGTTTTGCTTTTTTTTCACCTGCTTGTACCTATCGTGGGCGCAATCAGCCACCGGCAAGGCCAGGGAAGTGACGGTGGAGGAGCTGCAACATAAGATAGACAACATGTTCAGCGATTATGTTCACTGTGTACAACCTGTTCTTATTGACAAGAACAACATTGGTTCAATTCACAATCCCTACGAACTGACCTTTCTTAACAAGATCCCTCAAAATGGAGTGGATTCTTTTGTAGTTTCCTATTTTAATCCCGACTCAGATTTTTACAAAACAGCCGTAGAAACATTAAAACGCCTGGCGGCAGCAAGATCAAAGGAAGTATTTGAATTTCTTTATATATGTTGCGCATTTGGGAGTCAGAGATATATTGAGAATAATGTTTTTAATGGTTTAAGTAACCAGGTCGTGATCAGGGGTGGGTTTAAAGATCTAAATACGTATTTCCTGGATGGGAAAATTTCTGAAGCATTGCCGGAACTGAAATTCAGAAAGGAAGTGCTTGCCGCATGTGAAGCCCTGGCGCCCGAGGTCTATTTCTGTCATCAGCCAACAATTATAGAGTTATATGAGCAGGAAATGAAGGGCTTAAACATAAAAAAGTACGACCGTAAAATAATCCGCGTGATAAGAAGACACAGCAATCTGAGGAACCCGAAGAATGGACCCGCTATATACGCTAAGTTGGCAACAAAACCGTTCATAACCGATATTTTGCAGAACAGCTGTTATGAGGTGTTGACTATATACCCTTCTTACTGGTATCTTGTGGTGAAGATGGAAATCTCCGGAAAAATCGTTGAGCGGTATTATTACATGAAGGAGGCGAAAATCAGGTTTATTGGCTTACGTTTTGGACCGCATTTTTATTTCGGACGCTGGGTAGAGTTCAATAAACACAAACTTGATTATCAGTGTTGCGGATATAGCCCGGGTTATATAAAAGCTGCCAGGAAGTACTGCGAAGAGAAGGGAAAACAAAGAAAAAGTAATACAACGGAATGAAAAATTATGGGTTTATTGCTACGCTTGTGCTTATATGCCGGGGGATTTTTGCCCAGACGTTTCCCCTTGAAATAGAATTAAAAACGTCAAAACCGCATTACATTGAAGGAGAAAAAGTAGAGTTTATCCTGACAATGAAGAATGTGGATCCTGTAAGGGGATTTAATATCCTGGTGCCACAAAACCGGGGCGAAGAAAAAAGAATTGTGGAGTTATATTGGGTAGTGCGAACGCATTACAGCCCGATATTTCTTTTCGAAGATTTAGACAGTTCAAAAACAAAAAAGAAGAACCTCACAGCTCTTAAAGAGGTCTTTTTAAAACCCGGCCAACAGATCCGGATTCCCATACACTGGGATGACCTGGAGGATAGTATATATCACCGCAGCAAATATATTCCGGACTATGGCTTTAACAGGCCGATGTTTGAGGGTGAGTATCATTTTGCCCTGCGTTATAATCCCAGAGGATCCTGCGCAAATGACACAGTTTTTAAATACACGGAATTTTCTTTCACGCACGACCTGGACTACCCGCAAGAACACTTTGAAAACGGGAAGCTAAAGGTGCTTGAGCATGGAATTTACAGCAATCTGTGTAAGGTGGTGATAAAAGGAAATCCCTCCGGAAAATTCACGATCAGGGGAAAGAACTACCGTGTATTGCATAAGAACAACCGCTCGTATTATTTCCTGGACCTGCCCCGAAAAGTAGTTTATGCAGGCTATTCGCAGAAGTTAAATGGCAAAGCGAACGTATGGTCTTATAAAAACAAAGACAATAATTTGTATTTTGAGTTTTATCCTGACGGTAAGTTAAAAGAATTCAGGCATTTTAAAGATGCTTGTAACTTTGTGATCGAAGGGTATAAATTTGACGAAAAAGGAAAACTCGTTTACCGCACCAACACCAGTCATGACTGGAATTCAAACACCGCCTTTTTTTTCCCTGACGGCAGATTAAATTACCAGGTGGCTAAATGGAATAATGGGATGGCCACAAGAATAAATTACTATTACGACAGCAGGGGCAGGTACATCAAACAAACCAGGGTGGATTTTGATCCCTGCAAATAATTGCGCAGAAGAACCTCGTCCCACTATTTTGGATGCCAGATACAACCTCAAATCCACCAAATATAAAATTAACTGTGGTTCTTCGAAAAAACGGGGAGTTGTTTCTTCGTTTTAACAATAAGTTCAGTATATATTTGTGATGTAGGAAATTACTCAATCCTGTTTTAACCAAACAAACCTTCTTTTAATGGTTGTTCTTTTATTTAGCTTTAAAAACGGAGCATGTTTTACACATTCTGTAAAATAATCTTGCAAACTGTGATGGAAAAATGTTGAAGCTTATAGTGTTGTTCTCGTTTTTATGGAAAAAGTGTAGGGTTCAAAGGCCGCTGATATTTTTTAAATTTTTATCAATAAAAAAACATAATGAAAAAACACGCATTTACAGGTACACTCTTATTCTTAGCCATAGGTGTATTTTCACAGATCAATAGTATGTCAAGGTATCCTGACTTCCGCGGTACAAAAATCTTCGCAGATTACAACTATGGTTCAGAAAGAGAACCGTTAACTAAACGCGATGTAAAAAGATCATCTGTATTTCCGGTGAACAAAACATCCGCTAACACATGGCAGAAAATAAGTGCTTCTATGAATATTTATGGCATGATTCTCAGTTATTGCAAGCCCTTGCAATGGAATGATGAACTGGATGCCGTCTCGTTCATTCACAGGAAGTCACCCACGTATCAGATTTCGCCGACACCTGCTTCCACTTACATTGCAATTGGCGGAATTGTTGCCTTCGTATCATTGGATTGTGGGGTTCAATGGGACAGTACAGCGGTCTATGCAAATGATACTTTTTGGGCGCGTTTCCCAAACGGGGCAATCTATAATCCTCCCGGGAATACGAATATAAACAATGCATATATCGTGGGTGCCGGACCAACAACAGGTACACCAGTGGCGACATTGGGTGGTTTGAACGGGAACTGGTATGCAAGTAAAAAACTGGGACTATTAAACTATAATAACGCCCCCAGTACTGTGCCTGGCGCTCAACAAATAATGCCTACGGCAGGACCTTTTTCCCCGGGTGTTCCCAGTAGACATGATTTTTCAGCATTTAGCTTTTGTGCGACAGATGATGGAAAAATGAGGATACTTGCGGATGTCAGCAATGACGCAACAATGTCAGATACCTCAGTGATGCTGATGACTGGTATATTTAACCCTTCAACACTTGTGTTTGACTGGACGGGGAAGGTATTTGATCCACCCACAACTATTGCCTCTAATGGTGTTGAAAATATGGTCAGCTACCCTTTACAGGCCTGGAACGAACAAGGAACCATTGGCTACGTGGTCATCATGGGTTCAAGGTTGGGTGCAACAGGCTCTAATGTGGGATATCAGCCGATCGTTTATAAGACGCTCAATAGCGGAGTAACCTGGTCGCTTGAAAATGCAATCAATTTTAATTCGCCTGCCTATGCTCCCCTGAAAAGAAAACTCTGGAATGTGTCAGCTAATGATTCCCTGGTAGTGCCACTGTTTTTTTGGGGAGTGGGGATGGATGCCACAGTCGATGCGAACAATAAGTTGCATATCTTCACGTCTCCGGTAGGTCATACCAGTGTTCATCCTGATTCTTTAAGTGAACTGAGAAAATGGTCGGTGGAAGATTATGCCTGGCCGCATGCCCCTGTTAAACCGGGCGGGTACGCGATACATCCCTACCTGTATGATTTTATTTATGATGGAACAGCAATCCAGCCAGGTTGGTCGTATCATCTCATTGATTCTATGTCAACCGAAGGTGCTGGTACGCGTTTACAAATGAGCAGAACACCGGATGGCCAACATTTATTATACAGTTGGACGGATTCAGATACTGCGTATACTGATCATCAAAAAAAATGGAACGACCTGCCCAATATTAAAGTCCGTTTATTTGATGTCGCAGACAATGCCCTTTTGGCAAATGAACTGGATATGACTTCAAATGGTCCTTCTGAAATAGCAAATCATGCGATGTATCAATTTGTGTCTCCAAAATTTAAGCTTGTTTCTAAAAGCACAAACTCAATTACGATTAATGTTCCAATGACTATTTCGAACAGCAGTCCTTTTTCGGCTCTAACACCTAATTTGCACTGGTATTCCTGCGCATCGGGAACCGTTTCGAAAGATATAGTCGGTATTAACAAAAACAGTTTGAGAAATGAAAACAATTTTTCCATCTATCCTAATCCGGCAAGGGACAATGTAAATGTAGAATTTAGTCTTTCCGATAACTCAAAAATTCAAATCAGGATTATTAATTCAATCGGACAAATGGTGAAGACAATTTCCACTGCAGGTCAAACCGGAGAAAATGTAATAAATATCGAGGTCAAAGAACTGTCAGTCGGTATTTACTGTTTGGAGATAAGTGATGGTAAATCAAACACCAGCAAAAAACTGGTAATGGTAGAGCAAGAAAATTAGTTTTAAAAGCAAAAATAGTTGTTTTCCGTGCTAGTGTACTAACAATTTAATTATGAAACATAATTCTTTGAGAGTTTTTTGTCTGCTTTTTCTTTTGTAAAACTCCAGTTAATTTTTCGTTTCTCCTTATTGTTTTGCGCACA
>Ga0208492_1000465_pt1 | contig 34281 bp, 30 predicted proteins | sample Subbioar_CSW14AB_FD_184820 | JGI IMG/M metagenome (GOLD analysis project Ga0208492, IMG submission 184820) | Serpentinite rock and fluid subsurface biosphere microbial communities from McLaughlin Reserve, California, USA - CR12Mar_CSW14AB (SPAdes) | ecosystem: Environmental > Terrestrial > Deep... | reverse complement strand
GGCTGCGACTGCCGTTCTGGCCATGCCTGTTCTACATGGCCATCGGCAAGTTCGCCCGCTACGTGACGATGACGGCGTTCCTCGTCTGGGTCACCTGATCGATCACTTGACCACGGTGATGGCCGTGACCGTGAACTGGCCGTTGACCTTGGCCGCGTCGAACTTGACCTTGTCGCCGACCTGAAGGGTCTGCAACCACTTGGGGTCGGCCACGCGGAAGGCCATCTTCATGGGGGGCATGTCGATGCTCTTGATCTCGCCATGGCGCAGCGTGACCTTGCCGGCTTCGGCGTCGATCTTCTCGACGGTGCCGTCAACGGTCTGGGCGGTGGCAGACAGGCTCAGCAGCAGGCCGGCGGCCAGGGCAGCGAGGTGCTTGACGCGGTGTTGCAAAAAGGCATTCATGAGGGGCTCCTTGTGTCGATGTGGGGCGCTGAGAGGGTGTCGTCAGTGCCCATGGTGGCCATGATGGCCGGGTTTGCGGACCTTCAACTCGACCTCGTCACCACCAGGGTGGGCGTGGCCGGCGTGCGGTGAGGCGGGGGCGCGGGGGGCATCGGGCAAGGTTTCTCCTTCACCCATGAAACGCGCCACCGTGCCTTTGGGATGACGGTACCAGCCCGGGTCCCTGTGGCCATCGGGGTGAGAGGCCGGCGGCTGATCTTTGCGAACTTTCACCGTGGTGAACATGCCGCCCATGCCGATGGGGCCAAAAGGGCCCGTGCCGGTCATCATCGGCAGGGTGTTGTCGGGCAGGTCCATCTCCATCTCGGCCATCTCGTGCATGCCGGCCTCGCCCATGGCCATGTAGCCGGGCACCAGGCGGTTGATCTCGCGCGCCAGGTCGTCCTGCTTGACGCCGATCATGTTGGGCACGTCGTGGCCCATGGCGTTCATGGTGTGGTGGCTTTTGTGGCAGTGGAAGGCCCAGTCGCCCAGCTCGTCGGCGACGAACTCGATCTGCCGCATCTGCCCGACGGCGATGTCGGTGGTGACCTCGGGCCAGCGCGCCGACTTCGGAACCGGTCCGCCGTCCGTGCCCGTTACCTCGAACTCGTGCCCGTGGATGTGCATGGGGTGGTTGGTCATGGTCAGGTTGCCGATGCGGATGCGCACTCGGTCCCCATGCCTGACGTTGATGCTGTCGATGCCGGGGAAGGCGCGGCTGTTCCACGTCCACAGGTTGAAGTCCAGCATGGTGTTGACCTTGGGGGTGCTGGCGCCAGGCTCGATGTCGTAGGCGTTGAGCAGGAAGCAGATGTCGCGGTCGACCTGCGCGATGTGCGGGTGCGGCTGTTTGGGGTGCGTGACCCAGAAGCCCATCATGCCCATGGCCATCTGCACCATCTCGTCGGCGTGCGGGTGGTACATGAAGGTGCCGGGGCGGCGCGCCACGAATTCGTAGACGCAGGTCTGGCCCACGGGGATGGCTGGCTGCGTCAGGCCCGAGACGCCGTCCATGCCATTGGGCAGGCGCTGGCCGTGCCAGTGCACGCTGGTGACCTCGGGCAGCTTGTTGGTGACGTAGATGCGCACGCGGTCGCCTTCGACGACCTCGATGGTGGGGCCGGGGCTTTGTCCGTTGTAGCCCCACAGGCGTGCCTTCATGCCGGGCGCGATCTCGCGCACCACGGGCTCGGCCACGAGGTGGAACTCCTTGACCCCTTCTTTCATGCGCCAGGGCAGGGTCCAGCCGTTGAGCGTGAGCACAGGGCGGTAGGGACGGCCATTGGGCGGTGCCAGCGGGGCTTGCGTGTCGGGTGTGGTTTGGAGGACGGGTTCGGGCAGGCCCAGCAGGCTGCCCGGGCGCACGCGTTCGGCGCTGAGCGCGGCGTGGGTGGCGGAGAGGGCGGCACCGCCGAGGGCGCCGCGCAGGAAGAGTCGTCGGGTGCTCATGTCAGTGGCTCGCTTCGGAGTTGGTGGAGGCGGATGCGGCGGGGCGGGTGCTGCCCGCGTCGGGGCCGTCCAGGCCGTCGATGGCCGCGGTCAGTGCAGCGTCGGCCAGCCAGAAGTCTCGCTGAGCGTCGAGCGCGACCAGCACGCCGGAGACGTGCGAGCGCGCTTCGTCGATCAGCTCGAAGGGGCCGATGAGCATGCCGTTGTACTGCTTGAGCCGCTCTTCGAGCAGGCGCTTGCGCACCGGCCCCAGCACCTTGGCCGCCTGCTGCGCCGTGGCCAGCGTGGCCTGGTGATCGGCGAAGCGTTCGCGCAGTTGCGACTCGGCATCGAGGCCCACCTGCTGCCATTCGGCCAGCGCAGCCTGCTCGTCCAGGCGCGCGGCCTGGCGGCGTGCCGCCCCGAAGTCGATGGACACCAGCCGGATGCCCAGCTCAGGGCCCTGTTTCACGGGCGCTTCGTTGGAGGTGTCGCGCCGGTAGGCGGCTTCCAGGTCGATGACGCTGCGCGCCGCGCCATCGCGTCGGCTGGATTGGGTGGCCTGCCAGCGCGATTCGGCCAGGCGCAGGTCGAGCCGGCGTTGGCGGGCCGCGTCTTCGACGGCCTGGGCGGTCCAGGGCGAAGCTTCGGGCACCGGCGGCAGCCGATCGGGCAGTTGCAGCCGGGCGGCTTCTGCGCGATCGAGGCCCAGCAGGCGCACCAAGGCTTCGCGTGCGGCGAGGGCCTGACGTTGAGCCTGGGCCTGGACCAGGCGGGCTTCGACTTCGGTGGCTTCGTGGCGGGCGGCCTGCGCGGCGCTGAAGTGCCCGGCCTGTTGCATGCGGCGGGCCAGCTCGCCAGCGGTGGTGCCGGCGCGCAGCACGTCGGCCTGATAGACCAGCCGCTGCTGGGCGGACACGGCCATCACCCATTGCGTGCGCACGTTCTGCACGTGCTGAAGCACCTCGCGGGCCAGGACCTGTTGCTCGGCGTCGATGCGGCGCTCGGCGGCCTGGTGGCGCCAGGGCCAGCTCAGCAGGTCGAACAGGCCCAGGCTCCAGGTGCGGCCGATCTCGACCTCGTCGCCCTGGGTCAGGCGCTCGATCGAAAAGCCCAGGAAGCCGGGGCGGGCCTGGCTGCGCTCGCGTGCCGCCTGGGCTTCGCTGCGCGCGAGCAAGGCCACGAGGGCCGGGCTGCGTTGCAGCGACAGCGTCACCGCCTGGTCCTGACCCAGCGGGCCGTCGGGCAGGGGGTGGGCCTGGCTGCGGGCCTGGTGGGCGTCGGCGCTGTCGGGTGCCGAGGCCGGCCAAGGCAGGGCGGGGGCCTCGCTCACGCGTGCCTTGAGCCAGGTGTTGGCGGGGTGAGGGTCTTGGGCGGTGGTGGTGGCGGCGCAGCCAGCCAGCGCGATCACGGGGATCAGCGTCAGCCAGGGGCGACGGCGCCAGCGTGGGGCGGCAAGGGGCCGACCGGGGCGTGTTGGGGTCATGGTGTGCGCGTCGCGCCAGGGGGCGACGGATCTCGTGAACGGGCGGCTGCACGGCGAGCGCTGTCGCGGTGCAGGGAGGGGTTCAGGGGGAGATCAGGCCCGAGGCGGTCGGAACAGGCCGTCGACCCCGTCGCGGCCATGCGCCACGCTCACGGCCCAGCTGGGCGGCGCCACCGGTGGCGCACCGTGAACCCAGGCCCAGCTCGGCGGCGCGATGACGCCAGCGTGGCACAGGTCGCACAGCGAGCAGGTGTGGTCCTGGCCGAAACCGTCTTCTGACGGGCTGGGGGTGGCGTCGGGGCTGCCGAGCTGCGCGTGGCAGGGGAGGGTGTCGGACCCTTCTGCGGCTGCTGCAGGGGCGTGCGCCGAGTGCGTCATCACCTGGGCGGGGCCACCCGACCCAGGCACCGCCACGGGCATGACCGCCCAGGCCCAGCCGCGCAGGGGCAGCAGGGCGATGAGCAGCGTCAGCAGCGTGAAGCGCCAGAATCGGGTCATGCGTTCAAGTGTAGCGCGTGCGCTTTTAGAATGCAGGCCGGCGCACCTGTCGCCGTCCCTCGCCTTTTCCCTGTATCAGCCAACCTGCCTGCCATGCCCCACACCCCTGCTCCGGCCGACGCCGATCCCGTTGCCCACATCGCACCGCGTGACAAGGCGGAAATCCTGGCGCAGGCGCTGCCCTACATCCGGCGCTTTCACGGCAAGACCATCGTCATCAAGTACGGCGGCAACGCCATGACCGACCCCGAGCTGCAGGCCGACTTCGCCGAAGACGTGGTGCTGCTCAAGCTCGTGGGTCTCAACCCGGTGGTGGTGCACGGCGGGGGGCCCCAGATCGACGCCGCACTTGGCAAGATCGGCAAGAAGGGCCAGTTCATCCAGGGCATGCGTGTCACCGACGAAGAGACCATGGAAGTGGTGGAGTGGGTGCTCGCCGGCGAGGTGCAGCAAGACATCGTCGGCCTCATCAACGCCGCGGGCGGCAAGGCCGTGGGCCTGACCGGCCGCGACGGGGGCCTGATCCGCGCGCGCAAGCTCAAGCTGCTCGACCTGGCCGACCCCAGCAAGGAACACGACGTGGGCCAGGTCGGCGAGATCGAGTCCATCGACCCGAGCGTGGTCAAGGCCCTGCAGGACGACCAGTTCATCCCCGTCATCAGCCCGATCGGCTTTGGCTCGCGCAACGAGAGCTACAACATCAACGCCGACCTGGTGGCCTCCAAGCTGGCGCAGGTGCTCAACGCCGAGAAGCTGGTGCTGCTGACCAACATCAAGGGCGTGCTCGACAAGCAGGGCGCGCTGCTGACCGACCTGACGGCCCGCCAGATCGACGAGCTGATCGAAGACGGCACCATCAGCGGCGGCATGATCCCCAAGATCGAGGGCGCCATTGACGCGGCCAAGAGCGGCGTCAACGCTGTGCACATCGTCGATGGGCGCGTGCCGCACGCCATGCTGCTGGAGATCCTGACCGACCAGGCCTACGGCACCATGATCCGCAGCCATTGATCGCAACGTGCGCCCCCCAGCTCGTCGCTGCGCGCCTTCGCAGCCCCCCGTGGGGGAGGCGGCCAGCACTGTTGGATTGTCGGCGGCCCGGCGGCAGGCCCCCCCGATCTGGCTGTTTGACCTCGACAACACGCTGCACGACGCCAGCAAGGCCGTGTTCTGGCGCCTCAATGGCGCGATGACGGACTACATCGAGGCCGAACTGCGGCTCAGCCGCGAAGAGGCCGACGCCCTGCGGCTGCATTACTGGCGCCGCTACGGCGCCACGCTGCTGGGCCTGGAGCGGCACCACGGCATCCGCGCCGCGCACTTCCTGGCGCAGACGCACACCCTGCCAGGCCTGGAGCGCGACCTGCACATGCCAGCCTCGCACCGCGCGGCGCTCAAGCGCCTGCGTGGCCGCAAGATCCTGCTGACCAATGCGCCGGCCGAGTACGCCAAGCGCGTGCTCACCGCGCTGGACCTGAGCGACTGCTTTGAAGCGGTGGTGTCCATCGAGGGCATGCGTGTGTTCGGCGAGTTGCGGCCCAAACCCGATGCGCGCAGCCTGCGCGTGGTGCTGGCACGCCTGAAACTGCCGGCGCATCGCTGCGTGCTGGTCGAAGACACCGTGGCCAACCTGCGCAGCGCGCGCCGCCTGCGCATGCGCACGGTGTGGATGCAGCACTACCTCAAAGACAACCCGCATGGGCCGGAAGCCGGACTGGCCTTGCACGGCAAGCCCAGCTGGGTGTGTGCCAGAATCAGGTCACTGCGGTCGCTGCACGCCTGGACATGACAACACCACAAGCCCCGGATCCCGTTGTCGACCCCGAGACCGCGTCAGCGGCTGCCAAGCGCACGCGCCCCAAGCCGGGCGAGCGCCGCATCCAGATCCTGCAGGCCCTGGCGGCCATGCTCGAGTCACCCGCCACCGAACGCGTCACCACCGCGGCCCTGGCCGCCAAGCTCGACGTCAGCGAAGCTGCGCTGTACCGCCACTTCGCCAGCAAGGCGCAGATGTTCGAGGGCCTCATCGGCTTCATCGAAGACAGCCTCTTCACGCTGGCCAACCAGCTCATCGAACGCGAGGCCGACCCCGCCTCGCAGATCGCCCGCATCGTCGCCGCGGTATTGCAGTTCGCCGAGAAGAACCCGGGCATGGGCCGGGTCATGGTGGGCGACGCGCTGGTGCACGAGCACGAACGCCTGCACGCGCGCATGAACCAGTTGTTCGACCGGCTGGAGTCGCTGCTGCGCCAGCCGGCCAGGGCCCTGGCCGAGGCGCGTGGCTCGCAGATGCCCACGGTCGACGCCCAGGCGCTGGCCTCGGCGGCCATCAGCCTGGTGCTGGGGCGGCTGCACCGCCATGCGCGCACCGGTTTTCAGCGCCAGCCCACCGAACACCTCGACGCGACGCTGCGCATCTTGCTGGCTTGAGGCCGGGATGCGCTGCTCGTTGACGCGTTGGTGCGCTCAGCCTTGAGCGCGGCAGCGGCGGCGCCAGCTCAGGCCACCGCCAGCGATCAGGCCGGACACCACCAGGCCCCAGGTGGCGGGTTCAGGGACCGGGGTCACCGTCACACCTTGCACGGCCAAGGCGGTCGATGTCGACGTGTCGCCCCGATCGACCACGCCAAAAGCCAGTTCGATGTTGTTGAGCGCCAGCGGTCCGGCTGCGGTGAAGGTGTGCGAGAAGGTCAGCCAGCCGGTGCCATGCTGGAAGCCGCCAAAGCCCTGCAAGGCGGCGATGCCTGGCGTGCCCAGCTCGGTCAACTGCCCGCCGATCGTCACGAAAGCCAGGTCCGGCAGGCCCGTGAGCGGGTCCTCATTGCTCAGCAACTGCCAGCGAAAGCTCAGGGTGTCGCCGGCGCTCACCCACAGCGTGCGCGAGATGACCGAGCCCTCCATGGCCTGCTGAACCACGCCGTCGACGGTGGTGTCCAGCGAACCGATGGCCAGCCCTGCCAGCTCTTCCACGCCACGCCCTTGCTGGGCCGGGATGGCACCGCTGCCCACCACGGCCGATCCGCCGACGTCGTCCGAGGCGTCGAAGGCGGTGGTCAGCAGCAGGGTGTTGTCACTGGGGGCGGACACATCGCCCGAGACGCTCCAGCCGTTGAAGGCTGGCGAGACAGGTTGCACACCGATGAGCGTCAGGTCCCCAGGTTGGGTGACGATGACCGATGCCTGGGCGGTGGCGGACAGGGTGGCACCCAGAGCCAGGGCAGCGAGGGATGAAGCGAGTGGATGCATGTCGAGGTTCCGGCAATGGGCGCGAAGGCGATGCCCGCACTCTAGGCACGGGCGATGACACCCCTGCATGCCTGTTCACCGGAGCGCGAGGTCTGATCGGATCAGGGTTGGCTGGCGCGCGCGGCTCAAAGGCCTGCCACGCTGCCGGCCAGGTGCTGCCGCGTAAACTTCGCCACCATGCAAGCCCCTGATCTGCCTTCCTTCCTGCAGCGTGCCGAGCGCACGCTGGACCTGCTGGACCACTGGCTCAACCCGCGCCTGGGCGCGCCCGACTGGTCGGCTGCCATGGCCTGGCGCTACCGGCGCCGCGCCGCGGGCCAACGTTCGCTCGAGCCCATCGCGCGCCTGGACCGCATCGGCTACGACGACCTCAAGGAGGTCGACACGCAAAAGGGCCGCTTTGCGCGCAACCTTGCTCAGTTCGTGGCCGGCCGCACCGCCAACAACGTGCTGCTGTCGGGCGCGCGCGGCACGGGCAAGTCCTCGCTGGTCAAGGCCGGCTTGCACACCCACGCGGCACAGGGCCTGCGCCTGATCGAGGTCGACAAGGCCGACCTCATCGACCTGCCCGACCTGATCGAGCTGGTGAGCGAGCGCCCCGAGCGCTTTGTCATCTTCTGCGATGACCTCAGCTTCGACGAAGGCGAGCCGGGCTACAAAGCGCTGAAGTCGGTGCTCGATGGCACCGTGGCCGCGCACGGCGACAACGTGCTGGTGGTGGCCACCTCCAACCGCCGCCACCTGCTGCCCGAGTACCACTCGGACAACAAGAGCTACTCGCGTGGCGACGACGGCGAACTGCACCCGGGCGAGGTGGTGGAAGAAAAGATCTCGCTGTCCGAGCGTTTTGGTTTGTGGATCAGCTTCTACCCCTTCAGCCAGGACGAGTACCTGGCCATCGTGGCGCAGTGGCTGCGCCACCTGGGGCTGAGCGACGAGGCCATCGAGGCCGCGCGTCCCGAGGCGCTGGTGTGGGCCATCGAGCGCGGCTCGCGCTCGGGCCGCGTGGCGCATCAGTTCGCGCGCGACCATGCCGGTCGCGTGGCCGGTGAGGCGGCCCCTGAAGGTGGTGCAGGCCATGTCTGAGCGCAAGTCCTACCACGTGATGGACGCCACCGACCGCGTGCCGGTGGACGTGGCCGTGGGCGTGCTCATCGAGCGCGATGCGCAAGGGCGCGAAGGCCGCTTCCTGCTGACATCGCGCCCCGAAGGCAAGGTCTACTCGGGCTACTGGGAATTCCCCGGCGGCAAGCTGGAGCAAGGTGAGACCGTCGAGCAGGCGCTGCGTCGCGAGTTGCACGAAGAAATCGGCGTCAACATCGGGGCGGTCGAGCCCTGGAAGGTCGAGCTGATGGACTATCCACACGCGCGTGTGCGCCTGCATTTCTGCAAGGTCTTCGCGTGGGCGGGGGAGTTCGAGATGCGCGAGGGCCAGCAGATGGCCTGGGCATCGCTGCCGGTGGAATCGGTGCCCGTGCTGCCCGGCACCATCCCGGTGCTGCAGTGGCTGGCGGCGGAGCGGGGCCACACGGGCCCCACTCACCTGGGTTGATGCCAGGCCTGGTGCGCGTCGGGCGCTCAGGCCTTTTTCATCACTGCGAAGCGCCGCTGGCGACTTCGGATGCGACAACAGCCGGTGCAGCTTCGCTGGCGGCGGGCGCCGGGGCGCTGCCGTGCGCTTCTTCGGTGTGGCCGGCATCGATGCCGTGCTTTTCTCCGCTCATGTCGATGTCACCGCCGCTTTTCATCAGCACGAACATCGCGAGGGCCGCGAAAGCCACGAAGGCCACAACAATCTTCCACATGGGGATCTCCAGTCGGATGTGAACAAGAAGGCGCCTGTTGGACGCCATCGAGCCGGCACGGGTGGCACGGCGCACGCATGGTAGGCGGGTTTTCCCATGCCACCCCCTCCGTACTGACCCGAGGTTTGCTTTGAGTTTGGCCCAAGCTTGATGCAAGGCATGGACGGCGGCGGGTGCGCCCGACACAAGCGCTGCGCTATGCTGGCTCGCTTACCGACATCACAACGAGCGAGACCCCTCATGAGCTACCAGACCCTGAGTTACGTCGTCGGCGGTGACGGCGTGCTGCTGCTGACCCTGAACCGCCCCGACCAGCTCAACGCCTTCACGGTCGAGATGGCCAACGAACTGGTCGATGCCTTCACCCGCGCCAGCGACGACGACGCGGTGCGGGCCATCGTGGTCACCGGGGCCGGCAAGGCCTTTTGCGCCGGCATGGACCTGAGCGTCGGCGGCAACGTCTTTGGCCTGGACGAATCGCAAGAGCCCACGCTGGCCGACATGCGCGAGCGCCTGACCGACCCAGCCATCCACGAGGGCGTGCGCGACACCGGTGGCCGCGTGGTGCTGTCCATCTTCAACTGCAAGAAGCCGGTGATCGGCGCCATCAACGGCGCGGCCGTGGGCATCGGTGCGACCATGACCCTGCCGATGGACATCCGCATCGCGTCCGAGAAGGCTCGCATCGGCTTCGTCTTTGGCCGCATCGGCATCGTGCCCGAGGCCTGTTCGAGCTGGTTCCTGCCGCGCATCGTGGGCATCTCGCAGGCGCTGGAGTGGACCTACATGGCCGACATCTTCGACGGTCACGAGGCTCAGCGAGGAGGCCTGGTCAAGTGTGTGGTGCCGCCTGAGCAGTTGCTGGAAGAGGCGATGAAGATCGCGCGGCGCATCGCGTCGGAGCGCTCGGCCGTGGGCATCGCGCTGACGCGCCAGATGATGTACCGCAACTCGGCTCAGCCGCATCCGCTGGCCGCGCACGAGGTCGATTCGCTGGCCATGTTCTACACCAGCATCGGTGACGGCAAGGAGGGCGTGCAGGCTTTCCTTGAGAAGCGCCCCGCCCAGTTCCAGGGCAAGGCTTCGCAGATGCCGCCGTTCTACCCCTGGTGGGAATGAGGCAAGAAAAAGCCCGGCGCAAGGGCCGGGCTGTCGAGGTCCTGTGGCTTGCGGTTCGTCAACCGCAGGCTCGGGACGTGAGCATCAGCTCAGGTGTTCGCTCACGAGCTTGGTCAGCTCGAACATCGTGACCTGCGGCTTCTTGAAGATGGGCTTCAATTTGTCGTCGGCGTTGATGTTGCGCTTGTTGGCGGCGTCCTGCAGGTTGTGCTTCTTGATGTACTCCCAGATCTTTTTCGTCACCTCGGTGCGAGGTGCCGGCGTGGCGCCGATCACGGCGGCCAGCGCAGGGCTGGGGGTCAGCGGCTTGGCGAAAGCCGCGTTGGGGGCGCGCTTGGCAGCGGCCTTCTTGGCTGCAGGGGCCTTGGTGGCCGCGACCTTGGTGGCCGGGGCTTTCTTCGCAGTTGCCATGTGAATTCACTCCAGAAGTCAGTCAGATCTGATGTGGCTGCGGGCGTTCGATGTGTCCCGAACGTCTCGCGTCAACCGACAGCACGCATGGTAATGCTTTCTCTAGCGCAAAACCATGGTTTGGCGCGACCTTTTGTGAGGGGATGTCGCCCGATCGCATCGGGCAACGCCCCGCTTTGGCGCCATCTGCATGAGGGCTGACACCAAGTGCCGTGTGTGGGCGTCGTCGTTTGGTGTCCAATGCGCGCTGTGTCTGCTTCGATGGAGCTTTGGATGTCGCCTCAAGCCGTGCTGGCCCAACCCTTCACCCTGCCCGGTGGGGCCGTGGTCAAGAACCGCCTTTTCAAATCTGCGATGAGCGAAGCGCTCGGCACCCGCGAAGGTGCGGCGACGCCCGAGCTCGTGCGCCTGTATGGTGCGTGGGCCGATGGCGGCATCGGGCTGTGCATCACGGGCAACGTGATGGTCGACCGTCGGGCGCTGGGCGAGCCGGGCAACGTCGTCATCGAAAGCGACCGCTTCCTGACCGAACTCACGGCCTGGGCGCAAGCGGCCACGCGCAACGGCACGCAATGCTGGGTGCAGCTCAACCACCCCGGCAAGCAGGCGCCCAAGGGCCTGAACAAGGAGAACATCGCGCCTTCGGCCGTGCCCTTCCGCGCCGAGATGCAGGCCTTCTTCCCGACCCCGCGCGAGATGACCGAGGCCGAGATCAACGAGGTCATCCAGCGTTTCGCGCGCGCGGCCGAGCTGGTCAAGCGCGCGGGTTTCACCGGCGTGCAGATCCATGGCGCGCACGGCTACCTGGTCAGCCAGTTCCTGTCGCCGCACCACAACCGCCGCACCGACGACTGGGGCGGCACGCCCGAGAAGCGCCGCCGCTTCGTGCTCAGCGTGCTCGAAGCCATGCGCGAAAAGGTGGGCCCCGGCTTCCCGATCGGCATCAAGCTGAACTCGGCTGACTTCCAGCGCGGTGGTTTCACCGAAGAGGAGTCGCTCGACACCATCCGTGCCTTGTCCGACGCCGGCATCGACCTGATCGAGATCTCGGGTGGCACCTACGAGGCCCCGGCCATGACCGGCGTCAAGAACAAGGCCGAGCCCGCCAAGGCAAGCACGAAGCAGCGCGAGGCCTATTTCCTCGAGTTCGCCGAGAAGGCCCGCAAGGCCGTCAAGACGCCGCTGGTGGTCACGGGCGGCTTCCGATCGCTGCAGGGCATGGCCGACGCCATCACCTCGGGGTCGGTGGACTTCGTCGGCGTGGCGCGCGTGCTGGCGATCGAGCCCGACGCCCCCAATCGCTTGCTGGCGGGTCAGCAGACGCGCCACCAGGTGCGCCCGCTCAAGACCGGCATCGGCTACATCGACAAGATGGGCATGATGGAGGTGGTCTGGTACACGGGCCAGCTCAAGCGCATCGGCCGCGGCGAGCCACCCAAGCCGGGCGAGATGCCGCTGTGGGTGTTCGTCAAGTACATCGCCAAGCAGGCCGGGCTGGGGCGCAAGAAGGGGCCGGCGAAGTTGCGGGCCAGTTGATCTGTTGACCAACCGACCGGGCTGTTGGCTCAGCGCCAGCCGGCGCGGTCCAGCAGTTTTTGTGCGGTCACCAGGTGCTGCGAGAGCTTTTCCAGCGGCAGGCTGTCGGCCTTGAATTCACCGATGTCCTCCAGACCTTCGTTCTCGATTTTCACGGCGCTGACCGCTGGCCACTCGTTGTTGCCTTCGGCGAAGTAGCGTTGCGCCTGATCGCTGGCCAGGTACTCCAGGAACTGCACGGCAGCCTCGCGGTTCTTTGAGGTCTTGACCACGCCTGCGCCTGAAACGTTGATGTGCACGCCCTGGCTGGACTGGTTGGGCAGCACGATGCCCAGGCGCTTCATCATGTTGCGCTCCTCCACCTTCTCGGAGTTGAGCATGCGTGCCAGGTAATAGGTGTTGGCAATCGCCACGCCGCATTCACCCGAGGCCACCGACTTGATGTGGTCGGTGTCGCCACCGCGCGGGGGCATGGCCAGGTTGGCTACCACTCCGCGCGCCCATTGCTCGGTGGCTGCCTCGCCGTTGTGGGCCACCAGCGATGCGACCAGCGACAGGTTGTAGGGGTGCATGCCCGAGCGCACGCAGATCAGGCCCTTGAGTTTTGGGCTGGACAGCGATTCGTAGGTGGCCACGTCTGCCGGCTTGACCAGCTTGCGGTTGTGGATGATCACCCGTGCTCGCGTGGAAAAAGCGAACCAGGTTGGGGTGCGCAGGTTGGCCGGGATGCGGCTTTCCAGCACCTTGGACTGCACGGGCTGGAAGATGCCCCAGGCATCGGCCACCGAGAGGTTGGCGGCGTCCACCGTGATCAGCACATCGGCCGGGCTGTTGGCTCCTTCATTGCGGATGCGCTCCAGGAGTTCTTCCGCGCGTCCGTCGAGGCGATTGATCTTGATGCCGGTCTGCTTGGTGAAGTTGCTGTAGAGGGCCTCGTCGGTCTGGTAGTGGCGGGCAGAGTAGATGTTGAGCACACGCTCTTTGGCATGGGCGACTGGCAGCAGGGCGAAAGCGAGGGTGGTGGCGGTGGCAGCGAGTGCGAAACGGCGGGTCAGGGCATGCATGGCGGGCAAGGCTTGGGTCAGGTACGCGCCCAGCGGCGCAGCAGGTTGTGATAGACGCCGCTCAGCTTGAGCAGCCGCGGGTCATCGGCATCGGTGGAGGGGGTGAGTTCCTGGATGGCCTGATCAAGGTCGAACAGCAGGGTGCGCTCGCCGTCGTCCGGGACCAGGCTTTCGATCCAGAAGAAGGACGCGATGCGGGCACCACGCGTGACGGGGGTGACTCGGTGCAGGCTCGACGAGGGATAGAGCACCATGTCTCCTGCGGCCAGCTTGACGGTCTGCACGCCGAAGGGGCCTTCGATTTCCAGTTCGCCGCCATCGTATTCGTCGGGCTCGGCCAGGAAGAGCGTGGCCGAGAGGTCGCTTCGAAGGGTGAGCTGGGTGCCTGGGACCTGCATCACGGCGCTGTCCACGTGGGCGCCGTAGGTGCCACCACCGGCATAGCGGTTGAACTTGGGCGGGTAGATCTTCGAGGGCAGGGCAGCCGAGATGAACAGCGGGTGCGTGGCCAGCCGACGCAGGATGTGCTGGCCCAGCTGCACTGCGGTGTCGCAGCCATCGGGCAGTTGCTGGTTGCGCTTGACAGTGCGAGCCAGGGTGCCTGCGGTGTTCAGGCCGTCTTCCCATTCGGCCGCATCGAGGGCCTGGCGGAACTGGCGGACCTCGTCGGGCGAGAGGACCTGGTCGATGGCGATCAGCATGAGACCTCCGGGTTGAGTTTGAGCAGGAGGTCTGGGGTGATGTCGGCGAGGGTGGCGCAACCTGTCTGTGCCATGCACAGCTCGAGTTCTTCGCGCAGGGTTCGCAGCAGGTGCGCGACACCGAGGGCGCCGCCCACGGCCAGTGCGTGCAGCTGAAGGCGGCCGATGAGCACGGCGTTGGCGCCCAGGGCAATCGCCTGGAACACGTCCCGGCCGCTGCGTATGCCGCTGTCGAGCAGGAGCGGGTAGTCCGCACCCAAGGTATGGCGCAGTGCGGGGAGGCGATCGAGGCTGGCGGGGGCTCCATCGAGGGCGCGCCCGCCGTGGTTCGAGACGATTTGTGCATCGACCCCGATTTCGCGCAGGCGCAGGGCATCGTCTTCGCGCAGCACTCCTTTGACCAGCAAGGGCAGCGTTGTTTGATGACGCAGCCAGCGCAGGTCCTCCCAGCCAGGGGCGGTGGACATCACACCTTGGAAGATGGCGCTCTCGCCTGCATCCACGGGCGGCAGCTCGATCGCAGGCAAGTCTTGCAAGTTGACGGCTCGCACGCCTGCGGGAAAGCGAAAGCCCGCGCGTTGAGCGCGCAGCGAGGGGGTCTGGACGCTGGCGTCAAGCGTGAACACCAGGGCTGAATAGCCGGCGGACTCTGCGCGCCGAACCAGGCTCAGGGTGTGCTCGCGCGATGCTTGCCAGTAGAGCTGGAACCAGCGCTTGTTTGCGTGCTGGGCCACGTCTTCCAAGGAGCAGGAAGACAGGGTGCTCAGCACCATGCAGGTGTCCATTGCGCTGGCGCCCCGGGCGGTGTCGATTTCGCCATGCGGGTGGACAAGCTGTTGCCAGGCCACAGGGGCCAGCAGGATGGGATGGTCGAACTCCTGGCCCAGCAGAAGTGAGCGTGTGTGGCCATGACCGACGGATCGCAGCAGCCTGGGCAGGATGGCGTGGCGCGAGAAGGCCGAGCGGTTGCGCCTGAGCGTCACTTCCTGACCGCTGCCACCTTCGATGTAGGCCAGCACGTCAGGGGGAATGCGATCCTGGGCCAGGCGTTCGTGGTCGCTGGCGGCGTGGAGGTCTGGGGGCAGCGCTGGGATCGATTGGTCAGGCATGGTGCGGGCATCCTGATGCAAACGGCGAAGGGGCGACCTGATTCAGATCAGGCGCCCCTTGTCCTGTGAAGGTCCGAAGACGATCAGAAGTCGTAGTTCAGCGTGGCGCGGATGTTGCGGGCGTCACCCATGTAGGTGAACTTGCCGGCAGTGTAAGTCGCCAGGTAGTACTCCTTGTCGAACACGTTGTTCACGTTCACCCGGGCGCTGAGCTGGCGGTTGAACTTGTAGCTGGCGAACAGGTCCAGGGTGTTGTAGCCAGGCACCTTGAAGTTGCCTGCAGCGGATTCCGGGCTGCCAGAGAACTTGGAGCTCTGATGCGTCAGCGTGCCGCCGAAGGTGAACTTGGGCGTGAACTTGTAGCTCAGCAGGATGGATGCGGTCTTCTTGGGCAGGTTGGCCAGTTCCTTGCCAACGTTGCTGGCGATCACCGACTTGGTGATCTCCGAGTCCATGAGCGCGAAGCCTGCGTGGGCACTCAGCTGGCTGGTGATGTTGCCTGCCAGGCCCAGCTCGATGCCCTCGACCTTGTAGGAGCCGGTGTTGAGCGTGCCGTTCAGCGAGTAGTTCGTGACGGTGGAGTTGTTCTCCATGATGTCGCGCTTGCGCACCTGGAACAGGGCGCCTGTGGCGAGCAGCTTGCCTTCCATCAGCTCCCACTTGCTGCCCAGTTCGATGTTGGTCGACTTCTCGGGCTTGCTTTGGGCGAAGGTCGAGATGGCGGTTTCACCACTGCCCACCAGGCACAGGCCACCATAGCCGCAGTTGGTCACATCCGATTCGCCGCCGTTGAAGTCGCTGGCGGTGCTCAGGTTGGCGTAGACGTTGGCATAGGGCAGGAACTTGTAAACGGCACCGACCTGCGCGTTGAACAGGTTGTCCATCAGCTTGTACTTCAGGCCACCATTGAGGTTGCTGTAGTCGAAGCGATCGACGCGCAACCCACCAGAGAGTGAGAGCTTGTCCGTCACGTCCACCGTGTCCATGGCCGAGACAGCCAGGGTTTTGGTGTTCCAGTCGCTTTTGACGGCACCACGGGTGATCGTGTATTTCAGGAAGTTGTTCAGGTCGGCGACGGGCACGCCGGTTGCGCTGACGAAGCAGTGGGCGTTGCTGATCGTGCTGCCGCGAACGGTCTGGCAGTTGGTCGGCGTTGCCGTGGTGACGTTGAACCCGCCGTTGGTGACTTTGTGGTTCGACAACTCGACGCTGAACAACATGGTGTGCTTCATGCCGCCGAGCACGCGCTCGAGTTCCAGGTTGGTCTGGTTGGCAAAGTACTCGACTTCCTGCCAGCCGTTGTGCCGCGCGAATGCCGCGATCGACACAGGCGTGACGAGGTTGCTGCCGCCCGATGCGCTGGTGACCACGTAGCCGTTTTCGGTCGTGCCGTAGCGGGTCAGGTTGCTCAGCTTGGTGGTGTCGTCGAAGCGATACGCTGCGCGCACCGTGAAGGTGTCGATGGAAGACTCCAGGAAGTCTTCGGCCTGTGCATAGACGGGAATCTTCTTGACCGGTTTGCCGTTTTCATACCAGGTGCCGAGGTCGGGGCGGTCCTTGGTCTTGAGGTGGTAGTAATCGGTGGTGACCGTCAGCTGGGATGTGACGTGGTGGGTCAGCGACAGCGCGACGCCATTGCGCGAGCGGAAAGCCGGCGAGCGATCGGGCACGTCTTCGTAAGATTCCAGCAGGTTCACGCGCAAGGCGGTGTCGTCGCTGAAGGCGTGGTTGGCGTCCAGGGTCAGGCGGCGATGGTCGTCGCTGCCCAGGCCGACCGACAGCTTGGTGAAATCCGCGACGGTGGTGGCCTGCTTGGTCACCGAGTTCACGGCGCCGCCGGTGGCGCCACGGCCAGCGAAGGTCGCGCTGGGGCCCTTGGTGATTTCGATCTGTTCGGTGGCGAAGCTCTCGCGCACGGTCATGCCCGGGTCGCGCAGGCCGTCAACGAAGACGTCCGAGCGGGCTTCCTGGCCGCGGATGATGTAGCGGTCGCCAAAGGCGTTGCCGTTTTCGCCGGTGCCCAGGGTGATGCCGGGCTGGGCGCGCAGGATGTCGCGCAGGTCGGTGCGGCCGGTGTCTTGCAACTGCTGACGGGTCAGCACGGTGATGGTGGCCGGGGTCTCTGCCAGGGGCTTGACGCGGCGTTCGTCACCGGATTGTTTGGCCTTGTAGGGCGCACCCGCTTCGGAATACGGGTTGTGATCGGGGGCTCGCCCGGTCACCACCACGGGCTTGAGGGTGGTTTCCTTGGCTTCATCGGCCTGCGTTTGCGCTTGGGCGGCCAGCGGCAAAAGCAGGGCGGTGGACACCCCGAGGGTGAGCGTGCTGCGGCCGAGGGTCGGGGTGGCGCGCAGGCTGGTGGGGCGCTTGACGAGCGTCTTCATGTTGATCGGAGCGGAGGGGTTGTGGGGGTAGTCCACAATGATAAATGCGAATCCTTCTCAAAATCACCACCAAAACAAGGTGAATTGCTCTGGATTGGCTTGGCGTCTCGATGCGCCTTGTGTAAAGAGATTGTGTAGAGGCCGGGCGAAGCGCTGGGGCATCGCGCACGCCGCCTCTCATTTACACTTAGAATAATAATGATTCTCATTCATTTGATTTGATTGCCCCTGGCCGGTGATGCCGGGCGGCTGGCTGCTGTCTGTCCACCCCTCGGACGGTGGCCGCATGACGCACAAACCCATGCCCGCAAAGAAGTTCCCCAAGTTCCTGACGAGCCGCCCTGTGTGGGTGGCGGTTGCCCTGGCTGTCCTGGGCGCTGGCGCCTACGCGGGTTGGCGGCACTGGAAGGGGCAGCAGACCGATCTGTCTCAGTACCAGCTCATCAAGGTTCAGCGCGCCGACATCGAGGACCTGGTCACAGCCACAGGCAGCCTGCAGCCACTCGAATACGTGGACGTCGGTGCCCAGGTGTCGGGTCAGTTGCGCAAGATCCACGTCGAGATCGGCTCGGTGGTGCAGGAGGGCGACCTGCTGGCCGAGATCGATCCGACCGTGTACCGCGCCAACGTCGATGCGCGGCGCGCGCAGTTGAAGAACCTGCGTGCCACGCTGGTCGAGCGCGAATCGCAACTGCTGTTGGCGCAGCAGCAGCAAGCGCGCCAGAAGGGCCTGCTGTCCGGCGACGCGACCACGCAGGAGGCGGTGCAGCAGGCCGATGCCAACCTGCGCTCGGCCCGCGCCCAGATCGACGCCCTGCAGGCGCAGATCGAGCAGAGCGAATCGACCTTGCGCGCCGACGAAGCCAACCTGAACTATGCCAACATCTACTCGCCCATGGCGGGCGTGGTGGTGTCGATCACGGCGCGCCAGGGGCAGACCATCAACGCGACGCAGCAGGCGCCGATCATTTTGCGGGTGGCCAACCTGTCGTCCATGACCGTGCAGACGCAGGTGTCCGAGGCCGACATCGGGCAGTTGCGCCCGAACATGGACGCGTACTTCACGACCCTGGGCAACCGGGGGCGCCGCTGGTGGGGCAAGCTGCGCAAGGTCGAGCCCACCCCCACGGTGACCAACAACGTGGTGCTCTACAACGCCCTGTTCGACGTGGTCAACGACCAGCGCAACCTGCTGCCGCAGATGACGGCCCAGGTCTTTTTCGTGGCCGCCAAGGCCGAGAACGCATTGGTGGTGCCGGCTTCGGCGGTGACGGTGCAGCGCGGTGCCCGTGAAGAAGGCAAGCGCGCGGGCGACGCGCCGATGGCCGCGCCTGGCGGCGCGTCGGGGGCGGCCTCTGGGGTGCGTTCCGGGGCGCGCGGTGCGGACAAGGCAGCCGCCGCTTCGGGTGTGGTGTCTGGCCAGGCACCAGCGCGTCGTGCGGCCCCGCGGCCCAAGGATGCAGGGGCGGCGCCCGATTCGGGGCCCGACTTGTCTCACATGAGCCGCGAGGAGCGCCGCGCCTACTTTGAAAGCCTGCCGCCCGAGGCGCGCGAAGCCATGCGTGAGCGCATGCGTGCCGCGCGTGGCGATGCAGGGCAAGCGGTCTCGCGATCAGGCGAGCCATCGACAGCGCAATCGACAGGGCAATCGGCCGTGCGTCCGCCATCGACCGAATCGCGGGCGCGCACGCCGACGGCGGTGTGGGCGGGTGTGGGCGCGGGCCGCACGAACCGTCCGAAGGACGCGACCGTCAAGGTGGTCACCGAATCGGGTGAGATCGCAGAGCGCAAGGTCCGCATCGGCATCAGCAACCGCGTTCAGGTCGAAATCCTCGAAGGCCTCAAGGAAGGCGAGCAGGTCGTGGCCGGCGTCAAGCCGCCGCCAGGCCAGGTGCGAGCCGAAGGCAGCAACCGCAACGCCTTGCAAGGTCAGGGCGGCATGCCGGGTGGGCCGGGAGGCCTCGGTGGTGCGGGCGGCATGGGCGCAGCCGGACGCAGCCGATGAACGAGCGTGTTCCGCTGATCGCCTTGCAGGGGGTGCGCAAGGCCTACCGCAATGGCGACCTGGAAGTCGAGGTGCTGCATGGCATCGACGTGAGCATCCACGAGGGCGAGTTCGTCGCCATCATGGGCGCGTCGGGTTCGGGCAAGTCCACCTTGATGAACATCCTGGGTTGCCTGGACCGCCCCACGAGCGGCTCCTACCGTTTCATGGGGCAGGACGTCTCGGGCTTTTCTCGCGACGAGCTGGCCCGCCTGCGCCGCGAAGAATTCGGTTTTGTCTTCCAGAGCTACCACCTCATCGCGACGGCCACCGCTGCCGAAAACGTCGAGGTGCCCGCGCTGTACGCCGGTGTCGAGGCCATGCAGCGGCATGCGCGTGCGGCCGAGTTGCTGACCCAGCTTGGGCTGGGCGAGCGCCTGCACCACCGCCCCAATCAGTTGTCGGGCGGGCAGCAGCAGCGCGTGTCGATCGCGCGGGCGCTGATGAATGGCGGTCGCATCATCCTGGCGGACGAGCCCACCGGGGCGCTCGACAGCAAGAGCGGCGCCGAGGTCATGAAGCTGCTGGCGGACCTCTCGCGCCAGGGTCACACGGTGATCCTCATCACCCACGCGATGGAGGTGGCGCAGCACGCCGACCGCGTCATCGAGATCCGTGACGGCAACATCCTGTCCGACCCGGGCACGGCGGACACCGGTGAGCGACCGACCTGGGTGCCGCGTCACCCGCCAGCCAAGGAGCGCACCCGACTGGCCGACGTGGCCGAGGCCGCGCGCATGGCCTGGCGTGCCTTGCGCGCCAACGTCTTCCGCGCGGTGCTCACCTTGTTGGGCATCGTCATCGGCGTGGGATCCGTCATCGCGATGATGGCGATCGGCGACGGGGCCAAGCACGAGGTCATGCAGCGCATCGGCTCGATGGGCTCGAACCTGTTGCTGGTGCGCCCCGGAGCGCCCAACCAGAGGGGCTTCAGCGGGGTCGCAACCCTGGTGGTGGCCGACGTGCGCGCCATCGACCGGGAGGTGCCCAACGTGCTGGCCGCCATCCCCGAGCAGAACAGCTCGGTGACGGTGCGCCACGAAGGCTCGGACTACAGCACCAGCGTGACGGGCACCTCCAGCAAGTTCCCGCTGGCGCGCAACTGGCCGCTGGCCCAGGGCACCTTCTTCAGCGCGGACGACGAAGAGAACTACGCCACCGTGGCGGTGCTTGGGCAGACGGTGGCCAAGGCGCTGTTCCCGGGCGGGGAGGACCCGCTGGGCAGGTACGTGCTGGTCAACAACCTGGTCTTCCAGGTGGTCGGCGTGATGGCGCCCAAGGGAGCATCGCCCAACGGCCAGGACCAGGACGACGTGATCTTCGTGCCCTACGACACCAGCAGCCTGCGCCTGTCCGGCCAGCGCTTCTTGCGCAACGTGACGGTGGCGGTGAAAGACGTGGCGCAGATCGATGACACGCAAGCCGCGGTCGAGACCTTGCTGCTGGAGCGCCATGGCACGGTGGACTTCCAGATCCGCAACATGGCCTCGATCATCGAGACCACCGAGGAGACGCAGAACACCATGACGGTGCTGCTGGGTTCCATCGCGGCCATCTCGCTGCTGGTCGGTGGCATCGGTGTGATGAACATCATGCTGGTGTCGGTGACCGAGCGCACGCGCGAGATCGGCATCCGCATGGCCACCGGTGCGCGCGAGGCCAACATCATGCAGCAGTTCCTCATCGAGGCGGTGGTGGTGTCGGTGCTGGGTGGTGCCATCGGGGTGATGGGTGGCCTGGGCGTGGCGGCCATCGTGTCGGTCTTCGGCACGCCCGTGCAGTACGCGTTGCTGCCCATCCTGCTGGCTTTTGGTTGTGCCGTCTCGACCGGCCTGGTGTTTGGCTACCTGCCCGCGCGCAAAGCCGCCCAGCTTGACCCGGTCGTGGCCTTGTCTTCGGAGTGATCGATGGGCCAACAAGTTTTCATGCCCTCGCGGCTTGTTTTCTGGGGTGCCGTGCTGGCCTTGCTGGGCGGTTGTGCGCAGTCGCCCCGGCAACAGGCGGTGCCGGTGAACCTGCCCGCCACATGGGGGGGCAACACGCCGCAAGGCAACTGGCCCGAGCCACGCTGGTGGACGGGCTTTCAGGCCGCTGAACTCGACCGCCTGATCGAGCTGGCCCTGGCTGGCAGCCCGGACGTGCGCATCGCCGAGCAGCGCGTGCGCTCGGCCGAGTTGACGGTTCAACAGGCCGGGGCTTCGCTGTTCCCCAGCCTGGGTCTGAGTGCCTCGAGCGGTGCGCGCCGCACCGAGGCGCCTGGGTCGTCGGGCCCGGCGCGTTCCGAATCGTCGGGTGCGGCGCTGAACATCGGCTACGAAGTGGATCTGTGGGGCCGGCTGAGCGCCGGTGTGCGTGGTGCCGAGGCATCGCTCGACGGCGTGCGTTTCGACCAGGAATCGGTGCGCCTGACCCTGACCACCGGGGTGGCGAACGCCTACTTCCAGTACCTGAGCCTGGCCGATCGCCTGGAGATCGCGAGGCAGAACCTGCAACTGGCCGAACGCCTGATGACCATCGTCGAAACGCGTGCGCGCTACGGCTCGGCTTCGGCGCTGGATGTCAGCCGTCAGCGCACCACGGTGCTGTCGCAGCGCGCGGCCCTGCTGCCCCTGGAGACCCAGCTGCGCCAGACCCGCCATGCGCTGGCCCTGCTGGTGGGCCAGCTGCCAGGCGAGCTGGTGCTGCAAGGCGATCGCATCGAGCGCCTGAGCCTGCCGGTGGTTGGTGTGGAGGTGCCAGGGGCCATCCTCAGCCGTCGCCCTGATCTGGCCCGTGCCGAAGCCGACCTGCGCGCGGCGGACGCCCAGGTCGATGCGGCGCGTGCGGCCTTGCTGCCCACGCTGCAGCTGTCCGCGGGCGGCTCGCTGGCCACCAACGCCTTGCTGTCGCTGAGCGACCCAACGCGCGTGCTCTCGCTGACCGGATCGCTGGCGCAGAACCTGTTCGATGGCGGCAAGCTGCGCCGCCAGGTCGACCTTGGTGAGGTGAGTGTGCAGCAAAGCTGGCAGGCCTACCGCAAGACCTTGCTGACCGCAGTCAAGGAGGTCGAGGACGCGCTCATCAACGTCGAGCGCCAGGGCACGCAGGAGCTCAACCAGGCGGCTGTGCGCGACGAGGCGCAGCGTTCGCTGCAACTGTCCGAGCAGCGCTACAAGGCCGGTGCCGCCGGCCTGTCGGACGTGCTTGACGCGCAGCGCACCTACTTCAGTGCGCAGGACCAGCTGGCGCAGATCCGCCTTTCGCGCCTGAGCGCCAGCGTCGACCTCATCAAGGCCCTGGGTGGCGGTTGGCAGGCGCCTCGGCGCGAGCCGGCCGCGCAGGCCGAGCCAGTTTCGAAACCGGGGACCGAGTCTTGAGCGCACCTTCCACACCTTCCCGATCTGGCGCAGGCTCTGGCGGCAGCGCCGCCTGGCTGCGCACCCTGCACCAATGGCATTGGATCAGCTCGGCCTTCGCGCTGGTTGGCATGATGCTGTTCGCCATCACGGGCATCACGCTCAACCACGCTTCGCAGATCGAATCCAGGCCGGTCGTCACGGCCAAGACGGCCCAACTACCGGCCGACTTGCTGTCGCACCTGCAGGCCTTGATCGTCGAGGGCGAGCCCCCGTCCAAGGACACCCTGCTGCCATCGACCGTGTCGGACTGGCTGCAGCGCACCTGGGGCGCACCGGTGGCAGAGCATGCCGTCGAGTGGTCGGCCGATGAGGCCTACATCGCCATGCCGCGCCCAGGCGGCGACGCCTGGTTGCGCATCGACATCGCCACCGGGCAGGCCGAATACGAGGTCACCGACCGCGGCTGGGTCTCCTGGCTCAACGATTTGCACAAGGGCCGCCACACCGGCGTGCTGTGGGCCTGGTTCATCGACGCCTTCGCCGTCGTCTGCCTCATCTTCTCCGCCACGGGTCTGCTGATCCTGAAGTACCACTCGGCCAAGCGGCCCGGCACCTGGCCCCTTGTGGGCCTGGGCCTGGTGCTGCCTGCGCTGATCGCCATCTTGTTCATCCACTGAACCCAGCCTTCCTTTCAAGGAGTTCCCATGAAACGACACAATGGCCTGGCCATGACCCTGCCCCTGCTGGCCGCGCCCGCTTTCGCGGCCGACCTGGCGGTGAAATTCAACCTGCCGCAACTGCCTGTGGCCGAGTACCACCGCCCGTACGTGGCCATCTGGGTCGAGAAGCCCGACCAGACCTTCGTGGCCAACCTCAATGTCCTGTACGACCTGAAAAAGCGCGACAACGCCGGCACCAAATGGCTCAAGGACATGCGCCAGTGGTGGCGCAAGAGTGGTCGCGACCTGACGATGCCCGTCGATGGCGTGTCGGCCGCCACCCGTGCACCGGGTGAGCACACCCTGACCTACGCAAGCGCCAAGTCGCCGCTCGACAAGCTGCCGGCCGGTGACTACCAGGTCGTGCTGGAAGCTTCGCGCGAAGGCGGTGGGCGCGAAGTCGTGCGCGTGCCCTTCCGCTGGCAGCCCAAGGCCGCCGCTTCCGCATCCGCCGAAGGCCGTGAAGAACTGGGCGCCGTGTCGGTCCAGGTCCGTCCGTGATCCAACCGATCCACAAGGAGTCCACCATGAAAAAGAACTGGTTCGTTGCCGCCCTCGCCGGCCTGGCCCTGCTGTCGGCCCTGCCCGCCGCCCAAGCCCACCGCACCTGGCTGCTGCCCTCGATGGGCGTGGTCGATGACAAGGGCGCCTGGGTCACGTTCGACGCCGCTGTTTCCGAAGACCTGTTCGTGTTCGGCGCCAACGCCGTCAAGCTCGATGGCCTGCTCATCACGGCGCCCGATGGCAGCAAGCTCGCCGCGGCCAACCCTTTCACGGGCAAGCTGCGCAGCACCTTCGACCTGCAACTCACCCAGGAAGGCACCTACCGGGTGAGCCTGGTCAACGAGTCCGCCATGGCCTCGTACAAGGTCGGCACCGAGACCAAGCGCTGGCGCGGCAACGTGGCCGACATGGCCAAGGAAATCCCTGCTGACGCGCAAGACGTGCGCCGCACCGTGACCCAGTCCCGACTGGAAACCTTCGTGCTCGCCGTCAAGGGCAACGACACGGCCCTCAAGCCCGCTGGCAAGGGCCTGGAAGTGCTGCCCCTGTCCAGCCTCGACAGCTTCGCACCGGGCGCACCGGCGCGCTTTCGCGTGCTGCTGGACGGCAAGCCGCTGCCCGAGCTGACCGTGGCCGTCATTCCGGGTGGCGTGCGCCATCGCGGTGTGCTGCGCGAGCAGGCCGTCAAGACCGATGCGCAGGGCGAGTTCTCGGTGAAGTGGCTGGACGCCGGCATGTACGCGATCTCGGCCAGCTACCCGCCGCGCGCCCCGCAACCGCCTGCTGGCGCTGCGCCGGCTGCGCCCCCGGCTCAACCCGCCGTGCGCTACACCTACATGGGCACCGTCGAGGTGTTGCCGGAGTGATGCGCCCGTGAGTGACCTCATCAGCCGGCCTGTTCTCTTGCCCCAGGCCATCCGGCCTGACCGCCCCCTGCCTGGTGCCGAGTGCATCGAACTGGGGGGCGAAACCATGGGCACGAACTGGTCGGTGAAGGTGGCCACGCCACCCGAGGCGTTCGATGGGCACGCCGTGCGACAGGCCCTGCAGGCCTGCCTGCACGACGTCTGCGCGCAGATGAGCCACTGGGATGCGGACTCCTGGCTCATGCGATTCAACCGCGCCGAGGCCGGCTCCTGGCACACGCTGGCGCGGCATTTCCAGCGCGTGATTCGCTGCGCACTGGAAGCCGCGCGGCTCAGCGAAGGTGCCTGTGACCCGGCGGCCGGGCACTGGGTTCGACGCTGGGGATTCGGTGGTTTCGAGCGGCACGATCAGCCAGGTTTCACCGTGCCTGATGAAGTCGAGCTGCTGCGCCTGACCGAGCGCCATCCCCATGGTTGGCGGGGCCTGCGCTGGAGCCCTGACGGGGGGCAGCTGCTGCAACCCGGGGGCGTGCAGCTCGACCTCGGCGCCATCGCCAAGGGTTTTGCCGTTGACCTGCTGTCCGAGACGCTGAGCGCAAGGGGCTTGTCTCACCACCTCGTTGAGATCGGGGGCGAGTTGCGCGGCGAAGGCATGAAGCCAGATGGTCAGCCATGGTGGGTGGAGCTGGAGTTGCCCAGCGCCCTCGCGCGAGATGCTGCCGAAGGGCGCTTCGACGCCCCCGTGCTGGCCTTGCACGGCCTGTCCGTGGCCACATCAGGCGACTACCGCAAGGGCTTTCAGTCGCCCGACGGACGCTGGCTGTCGCACACCATCGACCCGCGAAGCGGTCGCCCCGTGCGCCATGGCCTGGCTTCGGTGACGGTGCTGCACCCGCAGTGCATGTGGGCCGATGCCTGGTCCACGGCCTTGTCGGTGCTGGGCCTGAGCGAGGGCCTGGACCTGGCCGATCGGCTGCGCCTGCCCGCCTTCTTCGTGTCGCGCCAGGGCGATGACCTGGTGCCTTATGCCTCGGCGCAGTTCGAGGCCATGCTGGGATGATTTTTTCTGTGGACCCCATGCGCTGGTGGACAGCGCTGGCCTTGCTCGCGACCTACGGCCTCCTGTGCGCCACGATCTGGTGGGCGCACCGCCAGCGCGAACGCGCGCGCCTGTCCCAGCAAAGCCAGTTGGGTGACGCTGCTGCTGGCGAAACACGCGTGCTGGTGGCGCATGGCAGCCAGACCGGCCAGGCCGAGCAACTCGCCTGGCGCACCGCCGAAAGCCTGCACCTGGCGGGGCGGGGCGTGCGTGTTTGCGCGCTCAACGAGGTCGACGCCGTGGCCTTGACCCAGCTCGATGAGCTCTATGTCATCACCAGCACCTATGGCGAAGGCGATCCGCCCGACAGCGCAGCACTGTTCGCCGATCACCTCGATGAGTCCGATGCGCCTCGCCTGACCAGGCTCAAACACGCCGTGCTGGCCCTTGGCGACCACGAATACGAAAACTTCTGTGGCTTCGGTCGCCGGGTGGATGCTTGGTTGAGCCAGCAAGGCGCAACGCCACTGTTCGATCGCATCGAGGTGGACCAGATGGACGAGGCCGCCGTTCGCGCCTGGTTCGAAAAGTTGTCGATGCATGCCGGTGCTGCGGCCATGGCCGGATGGCAGGCCGAGCAAATGGACGTGGGGGGCTGGCGCCTGGCCGAGCGCCGACTGCTCAACCCGGGCAGCCCGGGCGAGGGCGTCTACCACCTGGAACTGGAGCCGATCGAAGGCCCCTTGCCCGACTGGGCCGCAGGCGACTTGGTGCACATCGCACCGCCTGAGGGCGCCGTCAACGAGGCGGGCGAGCCCGACCTTCAACCGCGCGCTTACTCGATTGCCTCGGTGCCCGAAGATGGCCGTTTGCACCTGCTGGTGCGTTTGCGCCGACTGGCCGGTGGCGGCACCGGTTGCGTCTCGGGCTGGTTGTGCCTGCACGCAACCATCGGTGAGCGCCTCACGCTGGGTGTTCGGGCGCACCCGGCCTTCCGCATTGGCGACAACGCCGGTCGGCGCCTGCTGCTGGTGGGCAATGGCACGGGCATGGCGGGCCTGCGGGCGCACCTGCGTGCCCGCGCCCGTTTGCTGAGGGCGCAGCAGCCGTTGCAGGGCGCCAACCCGGCGGTGGCTCCGAGCTGGTTGTTTTTTGGCGAGCGCGACCCACAGATCGATCTTCACCACCGCGAGGAGCTGCAAGCGTGGCGTGAAACGGGCCTGCTGTCCGGTCTGGACCTGGCCTTTTCTCGCGACCCGGTTCATCCCGCCTACGTGCAGCAACGTTTGGTCGAGCGGGGTCATGACATCCGCGACTGGGTGGCGCAAGGCGCGGCCATCTATGTGTGTGGCAGCCTGGCCGGCATGGCCGCCGCGGTCGATGAAACGCTGCGAGAGGTGTTGGGCGGCGACGTCTTGCTGGGCTTGCAGCGCTCGGGTCGTTACCGACGCGACGTCTACTGAGCGCAACAACCTCCCCCCGGATGCAGGTGCGAACGAAAGATGAATTGATAAAACAAATGAGAATCATTACCATTGAGAAATGATTCGGCAACAAGGCGGCCGCAGGGCTGCCTTGTTGTTTTGAGGCGCCCTGTCGGCGTTGTTGTGTTTTCTTTCATCCGACGAGTTTTCACCATGGCCAAACCAGCCTCCATCCGCAGCCGCAAGCACGCCCCGGGCGTGCACCCCTTTCTTGGCACCTCCCTGGTCGCATTGAGCGCGCTGACCACGGTCCCGACCGCTGTCGCGCAGACCGCACCGCTGGAAACCAAAACCCTGGAAGAGGTTTCCGTCAAGGCTTCACGCACGAGTTCGTTCAAGGCAGAGGAGTCGGCTTCGAACAAGTTCACCCAACCGCTGCTCGACACCCCGAAGACCGTGCAGGTGGTCAAGAAGGAAGTGCTCAGGGAGCAAGGCGCGGCGAGCCTGATGGAAGCACTGCGCAACACCCCTGGCATCACCATGCAGTTGGGCGAAGGCGGCAACACCTCAGCGGGCGACACCTTTCAGATGCGCGGCTTTGCTTCGCAGCAATCGACCTTTGTGGACGGCGTCCGCGACCTCGGCGCGGTCAGCCGTGACATCTTCAACCTGGAGCAGGTCGAGATCGTCAAGGGCCCTGCTGGCGCGGATGTGGGGCGCGGAGCTTCTTCGGGCTACATCAACCTCATCACCAAGCTGGCCACCCGGGAAGATGCCAGCGAAGCGTCGCTGACCGTTGGCACCGCCGACAAGAAGCGCGTCACAGCCGATGTCAATCGACAGCTGGGCGAGAACTCGGCGTTCCGCATCAACGCCATGGCGCAAGACAGCGGCACCCCGGGCCGCGACTTCGTCAAGCAAAAGGGCGAGGCCATCGCGCCATCGCTGGCCTTCGGCCTGGGCACCCCGACCCGCATCCACCTCTACTCCTTGCACCAACGCCAGGACAACGTGCCCGATGGTGGCGTGCCGACCATTGGCCTCAAGGGTGCCTACCGTGGCACGGCCACGGGCACGAACGCCGTCAACGCCACGCAGGCCGCGGCCATCAATGCAGGCCGTGCGGTCGACTCCAGCAACTTCTACGGCAGCCGCGACGACCGCGAAAAGGTCACCGCCGACATGTTCACCGCCAAGATCGAGCATGACGTGAGCCCGAAGACCACGGTGCGCAACATCACCCGCTATGGCAAGAGTCACGTGGACCGCGTGCTGACCAGCGTGGGTGCCCTGGTGGGCACCAACGTGGGCAACCCAGTGACCGACCCATCGCAATGGACGGTCAGCCGCAGCCGCCAGCGCATCGATCAGGTCAATGAAGTCCTGGTGAACCAGACCAGCGTCAACACCGAGCAGACGTGGGGCGGTCTCAAGCACAGCCTGGTCGGTGGCCTGGAGCTCATGCACGAAAGCCAGACCAACAAGGGCTTCGGCACCACGGCCCAGACCATCCGCGGCGTGAGCTACGCGGCCATCACCAATCCGGCAGCCAACCTCTACAACCCGAACGCCAACGACACGCTGGGCATTCCGTACGCCACCGGCGTGGACACGGACGGCAGCACGACGACCATCGGCCTGTATGCGCTCGACACGGTGAACCTGACGCAAAACCTGAAGGTCAATGCCGGCCTGCGCCTGGATCACTACAGCATCAAGACCAAGGCCGGCACCCTGATCACCAGCGACAACCTGGCCGCCAACCCCGGCTATGCGGTGGGTGGCATCGCGCCGAGCTCCCTGTCCGACTCCGACAACCTCGTGAGCTGGAACCTGGGCGTGGTCTACAAGCCCGTGGCCCATGGCAGTGTCTATGCCGCCGTTGCCAACGCACTGACCCCGCCGGGCGGCAACAACTTCGTGCTCAGCGCCTCGGCCACCAACCAGGCCAATTCCGCACTCGATCCGCAGGAGACCACGACGATCGAGGTGGGCACCAAGTGGGACCTGCTGGACGAGAAGCTGAACGTGTCGGCGGCCATCTACCGAGCTGAAAACGACAAGCAGACCTCGGTGGACGCGTTCACCGGTCAAACGCTGCAGTTCGGCAAGACGCGCGTCGATGGCATCGAGTTCGCAGCAGTGGGGCAAATCACCAACTTCTGGCAGGTGTCTGCGGGCCTGGCCTTCATGGACGCCAAGCAGATCAAGCAGTTCAGCAGCGCCACCTCCGAGAACAACGGCGTGCGCTGGTCGCCCGAGATGACCGCGAGTGTCTGGACGTCCTACACCGCGGGTGACTTCACCTTGGGTGGTGGCGTGCGCCACGTCTCGGATCAAAAACGTGTCATCACCAAGGGTGCGGACCTGTCGACCCAGAACATGCCCAAGATCCCCAGCTACACGTTGGTCGACCTGATGGCCGCGTACAAGGTCAGCAAGAACCTGAACCTTCAGCTCAATGTGTACAACCTGTTCGACAAGGACCACATCGAGAAGCTGAACAACAACGGTGGCCGCTACACCCCGGGTGCCCCGCGCACCGTGTCGCTGACCGCCAGCGTGAAGTTCTGATCTCCAGCAAAGGGGGGTGAGCCGCACTGGCACACACTCCCAAAGACGGCCCTGCACTGCCTTCGGGTGGCGCGGGGCCTTTCGACTTTTCCGGTTCTCGCAGAATTGAAGGAAGACCATCATGCTGCTGCATGTCCCGCAGGTGCTCAGCTCCCAACAGGTGCAATCCATCCGTCAGGCCTTGCATGATGCGGGCGAGGGGGCCTGGTCGGATGGCCGTTCCACCGCGGGCGCACAGGCCGTGCAGGTCAAGGCCAACCAGCAACTGGAGCCCGGTGCACCCTTGGCTTTGCAACTGGGTGAACAGGTGGCCCAGGCGCTGCAGGCGCACCCGATGTTCGTCTCGGCTGCGCTGCCCAACCGCATGATCACGCCCTTGTTCAACCGCTACACGGGTGGCGGCACCTATGGCAACCACATCGATGGCGCGTTCCAGCGCGATGCGCGCACGGGCGGGGCAGGGCGCATCCGCAGCGATGTCTCCACCACTGTTTTCCTCAGCGACCCCGACGAATACGAAGGCGGTGAACTGATCGTGGAAGACAGCTACGGATCGCACGAGGTCAAGCTGCAGGCGGGCGACGCCATCGTCTACCCTTCCACCAGCCTGCACCGGGTCGAGCCGGTCACACGGGGCGCGCGCCTGGCGGCCTTCCTGTGGACGCAAAGCCTGGTGCGCGAAGACGCTCGGCGCGCGATGCTGTTCGAGCTGGACATGAACATCCTGACGCTGCGCCAGCAACTGGGCGACACGCCGCAGGTGGTGTCCCTCACCGGGCACTATCACAACCTGCTGAGGATGTGGGCTGAGCTCTGAGGACGGCAGCGCGACCTCTCCCGAGGCCGCGCCTGTCCTTTTCTGGTTCAACAAAAAAGCGTTTGCCGCCAGACCCTGTCTGCCACCTTCTCGGCCCCCACAGCCAATCAGGCGACATCCCCACCACGGTCTGCCCGGCAGGCCTCAGGTCCCGCCGGCTTGTCAGACAAGGTCTGTGCGACAAACGCCTACGCATGATAACGAGAATGATTCGTATTACAACAGTAGCCATGCGATGGAAGGGGTGATCGGGTCGACGCGACACGCATGGGCTGACTTGCAAATGAGGCTCATTCGCAACAAAACCAACCCGGCAGAGTTGTTAATGCGAATGGTTATTGTTAGCAAGTGGACAATCTTGGGCTTTGTCCCATCTCTTGAGGTTGTTCATGTCCCCGATGTCTCCTGCCTGCCGCGTTCGGCCGGTCGTTTCCGCTGTCCTGGCCACCTGCTGCCTGCTGGGCATGTCTGCTCGGGCTCAGCAGGCTCCTTCCATTGCGGCTGAGTCCGACGCGTCGACCACCTTGCCGGGGGTCAGCGTGACGGCCACGCGTTCGGCGTCGAAAGACGGCTTGGTGACGCAAGGTCGCACATCTCAGGTGGGCAAGTCGTCCGTGAGCTTGCAGGACACGCCGTTTGCCGCCGCGGTGGTGGACGTGGCCCAGATCCGGGAGACCGGTGCGAAGAACATCCAGGACGCCCTGCTTTACACCGCCGGGGTTTACTCGGGCCGCTACGGCTTCGACACCCGGGGTGACTGGGCCGCCGTGCGCGGCATGGCGCCGTCGTTCTACCTGGATGGCTTGCGTTCTTCGTTCGGCTACTACAACAAGCCTCGTCAGGACATCTACACGCTGGAGCAGATCGAGGTCCTCAAGGGGCCTTCGTCGGTTCTGTACGGGCAGGCTGAACTGGGTGGCATCGTCAATGCCGTGACCAAGCAGCCGCGCAAGGCCACGCATCGCGAGGTCGAGGTGCAACTGGGGTCTCACGACCGCAAGCAGGTCGCCACCGACCTGACCGGGGCCTTGTCGGCCGATGGCCAGTGGCTCTATCGGCTGGTGGCCCTCAAGCGCGACAGCGGCACCCAGGTCGATCACGTGCACGACGATGCCCAGGTGGTGATGCCGGCGCTCACCTGGCAACCCAGTGCCGCGACCTCGGTGACCTTGAACTACCTGCACCAGCAGAACAAAGGGCAGGTGTCCGCGCAGTTCCTGCCCTCCAAGGGCACGATCCAGTCGGCACCGCTGGGCCAGATCCCCACCAGCGCGTTCGCGGGTGAGCCGGGCTGGGACCGCTACGACACGCTGCAGAACGAATGGTCGCTGTTCGTCAAGCAGCAGCTTTCGCAGCAATGGCGCCTGAACGTGAGCCTGCGCCAGACGAACACCTCTTCGATCACGCGGGAGATCTACGCCAACACGGTCAACGTGCCGACAGATGCCGGCGTCATCGATCGCACGATCCACACGGCCGATCGCAAGACGGATGTCTTTGCCGCAGACGTGCGCGCAGAAGGGCGATTCGCACTGGGCCCGACCCTTCACACGGTCAGCGCGGGCATCGATCACCAGAACGCCTACTGGGAAGAGTACAACTACAGCTCTTCCGCCACCGGTGGCGGCAAACTGAACATCTACAACCCGGTCTACGGCTACGTGAACACCGCGGCGCTGACCTGGAGCGACAACCCCGACAACCAGATCATCCAGACGGGCTTTTACGCCATGGACCACATGGAGTGGAACCAATGGGTGCTGTCGGTGGCCCTGCGGCACGACAAGGCCCGCAACCGCACCTGGAACATCGCGCCTGTGGCCGATGTGGAACTGGACAACGCTGCCACGACGGGCCGCGTGGGCCTGATGTACCGCCTGGGCGCCTGGGCGCCATACGTCAGCTACTCCGAAGCCTTCATCCCCAACCTGGGGCTGGACAAGGCGGGTGGTTACCTCAAGCCCACCTCGGGCGATCAGAAAGAAGCCGGTGTGAAGTACCTGTCGGCCTCGGGTGACACCTCGGCTGCCCTGGCCTGGTTCGACATCCAGCAGACCAACCGCGTGGCCGACGGCAAGGAACCCGGCGGCGTGGAGCAGGTGGGCGCGCGCGTGCTGGGTTGGGAAGCCGAGGTGCGTCATCGCATGGGTGCCTGGGAATGGCTGGGCAACCTGACCAACTTCGATGCGGCCGACCGCCAGACCGGCAAACGCCTGAACTCCATCGCCGAGCGCACCGCCAGCGCCTGGACGCAATACCGCTTTGCTGGCAACTGGCGCGCTGGCCTGGGCGCGCGTTACATCGGCACGGTCACGGGCGCCGCGGGCACGCCCGAGGTGCCCTCGGTGACCTTGTACGACGCCATGATCGGTTACGCCAGCGGCCCTTGGGATGTCCGCTTCGACGTCAAGAACCTGGCCGACAAGACCTATGTGTCCTGGTGCCGTGGGCTCAACCGCGATTGCGGCTATGGAGATCGGCTCAACGCCAACTTGACCGCGCGCTACACCTTCTGAGGCCGTTGAGACAAGCAACGATCTGCTCAGGGATGAAAAAGGGGGCCGAGAGGCCCCCTTTTCTTGTTGCCAGGCAGCTGTCAGGCCATCAACCGGCGGTTTTGCTGGCCCCGATCTTGGGTGCGGTCTTGACGCTCCACACCATCGTGATGGCCAGGATGCCGACCACCACGCCCAGCGACACCATCACCGGGATCTTGTAGAGGTCGATGATCATCATCTTCGTGCCGATGAACACCAGGATCACCGCCAGACCATAGCTCAGCAGGTGGAACTTGGCGGCCATGGCGGCCAGCAGGAAGTACATCGCGCGCAGGCCCAGGATGGCGAAGATGTTCGACGTCAGCACGATGAAGGGGTCGGACGTGATGGCGTAGATGGCGGGGATGGAGTCCACCGCGAAGATCACGTCGGTGAAACCCACCAGGGCGACGACCAGCAGCAGCGGGGTGGCGATCTTCACGCCGTTCTGCACGGTCCAGAAGTTCTCGCCGTCGAAATGCTTGCTCACGGGCATGACCTTGCGCAGGAACTTCAGCGCGGGGTTGCCTTCGAGGTCGGGTTCCTGGTCGGCGGCCCACCACATCTTGATGCCGGTGAAGAACAGGAAGGCGCCGAACACGTACAGGATCCAGTGGAACTGGCTGATCAGCCAGCCGCCCACCAGGATCATCACCGTGCGCAGCACGATGGCACCGATGATGCCGATCATCAGCACCCGCTTCTGGTAGGCCGGCGGCACCGCGAAGTAGGTGAAGATCATCAGGAACACGAAGATGTTGTCCACCGCCAGCGACTTCTCGATGAGGTAGCCGGTGAGGAACTCGATCGCCTTGGTGTTGGCGATGGCCGTGCCCTGGTCTTGCTGGTAGGCCCACCACAGCAGGCCATTGAAGGCCAGCGACAGGGCGACCCAGATGGCGGACCACTTGATGGCTTCGGGGACGGTGACCTCGTGAGCGCCTTGTTTTTTCAGGACGACGAAATCGACGAAGAGCGCCACGATGACGATGGCGATGAAGATGGCCCACAACCAGGCCGGGACGGTGCTGAACATGCAGATGCTCCGGTGAACAAACATGACGCAACGCTTCGACTGCGTCGAAGGCTGCGCGCCTGTGCACCGAAAGGTCTTGCGAGGCGGGCCGGGCGGCCTGCCGTGTCACCCGGGTCAGGGGCCTTTGCGGCCCCCGCCGTACTGACGGG
>Ga0208492_1000464_pt1 | contig 34337 bp, 23 predicted proteins | sample Subbioar_CSW14AB_FD_184820 | JGI IMG/M metagenome (GOLD analysis project Ga0208492, IMG submission 184820) | Serpentinite rock and fluid subsurface biosphere microbial communities from McLaughlin Reserve, California, USA - CR12Mar_CSW14AB (SPAdes) | ecosystem: Environmental > Terrestrial > Deep... | reverse complement strand
GGGGCGGAGGTGGGGGGAGTGCTCGGGGGCGGGGGTGAGGGTGAGGGCGGGGTGGGCGGTGGACTGGAAGCGGAGGTCGCCGGCGGAGGTGGCGGTGAGGGTACCGTCGAGGAAGTTCATCGGCGGTGTGCCGATGAAGCCGGCGACGAAGCGGTTGGCGGGGCGGCGGTACACGTTGAGGGGTGCGTCGGCCTGCTGGATGACGCCGCGTGACATGACGACGATGCGGTCGCCGAGCGTCATGGCCTCTTCCTGATCGTGGGTGACGTAGACGCTGGTGGTTTTGAGGCGCTGGTGGAGGGCCTTGAGTTCGGCGCGGGTGGAGACGCGGAGCTTGGCGTCGAGGTTGCTGAGGGGCTCGTCGAAGAGGAAGGCCTTGGGCTCGCGGACGATGGCGCGGCCGAGGGCGACGCGCTGGCGCTGGCCGCCGGAGAGCTGGCCGGGCTTGCGGTCGAGGTACTCGGTGATGCCGAGGGATTCCGCGACGGCGGTGACGCGGGTGTTGATTTCGGCTTTGGGGACGCCGCGCATCTTGAGGGGGAAGGACATGATCTTGCGGCAGGTCATGTGCGGGTAGAGGGCGTAGTTCTGGAAGACCATCGCGATGTCGCGGTCGCGGGGGTGGAGGTCGTTAACGACGCGCGAGCCGATAGTGATGTTGCCGGAGGTGAGCTCTTCGAGGCCGGCGATCATGCGAAGGACAGTGGACTTGCCGCAGCCGGAGGGGCCGACGAGGACGATGAACTCGCCGTCGCGGATGGACATGGAGAAGCTGCGCACCGCTTCAACATTGCCGGGGTAGACCTTGCGGACCTGATCGAGTGTGAGTTCTGCCATGCGGTTCCTGTGCGTGTTCTACCGCGTGGCGGGCCTGCTGTCCATTTTGGGGTTCATCTTGAGGCGGGACATGCCCTGTTTGACGTAGGGGTGGGCGGAGAAGGTCTTCCAGACGAAGCCGGTGCGGGCGTTCTCGATGGCGAGCAGGAGGGGGCCCTGGTCAATGGCGAGGCAGTCGGGGGCGACCCAGTTTTTCCCGAGGTTGAAGGCGTCCTGAAAGCCGTAGCCGCCGGATGCGGGATCGGACCAGAGGGGGGTTGACGCGCCGGGAACCTCGAGCGTGCGGTAGTAGCGGAGGGCGTCGAGGGCGAGGGTGGGCTCGAACATGATGGAGCAGCCCGCGCCGTAGGGGGCGATGGTGCCGTCGCCGTAGTCGTCCTTGATGGTGTGCTTGACCGATGCGTAGTCGCGGTCGGGGAGGGCGCCGGGCATGTCGGCGGGGGCGGGGAAGAGGCCGGGGACGCCGTAGCCCTTGGGGATGTCGGAGGCGGTGAGGCCCCAGGCGTTGGCACCGAGCGTGGGGAGTTTCTCGGGGTTGGCGATGGCCTTGTCGCGGTGCATGCGGGTCATTCGGCGGGAGTTCTCCCACCAGTCCACGCGGGAGCGGTTGTGGATGTTCAGAGCGGTTGGGTCATCGAGGCCGAGGTGGGCGTAGGGGATCCAGCAGTGGGCGAAGAAGTTGACGAAGTGCGCGCCGGACCAGGGGAACCAGGCGATGAGCTGGCCGTCGTGCGTGCCGAGCTGGCGGCGGAGGCGGTAGTAGAGGGCGGGGTCGAGGCGGTGGTCCTTGGCGGGGGCGCACGCGCCCAAGAACGCGATGAGCTTGTGCTCGTCGCCGGAATCGACCCAGCCGTAGGGCAGCAGAGCGCCTTCACCAGTGGGCACGGACTGGAGGTTTGGCTTCCAGCCGAGCGACACGAAGCCCTCGATGGTGGGGTCCGACTCAATATGCCCGGCGATGAAGAAGCGCCAGTTGGCGTTGGTGAAGAGCTCGTTGCCCAGGCGCTGGACTTCGCCGCCGAAGTACTGCGAGGCGGTGAGGACGCCCGCGAAGAGCAGGCCGGAGTCGATGGTGCTCACGACGTGCTCATAGGCTTCGCCCGGCTGGCCGGCGGTGTCGGCGTCGATGAAGTGGTAGAAGAGGCCGGCCTTCTTGTTCTCGGGATTCTGCGCGAGGGCGGTGAGGATGAGCTCGGCCCGTTCGCGGCCCTGGTCGCGTGTGATCCACTTGCGCTCAACCGCGACGCACATCGCCGAGAGCTGGAACCCGACGCCCGCGACCGAGACGGTGGGCTTGCTGGTGCGGTCGGGGACCATGCCGGTGGCGTGGCCGGGCTTGGCGGGGTCGCCGGCGGACCAGAGGAAGTTGAAAGCGCCGCGCTGGATGTCGTCGAGGAGTTTCTCGTCTTCGCGCGAGAAGCGGAATGGCGGGCGGGGGGTTTTGGAGTCGGACTCAATGCGGAGTTTCGCGAAGGCGGGCTGGTCGGGGGCAGGCGAGGTGATGGACGAAGGGGTCGGTTGGGTCTGTTGGGTCGGCTGAGTAGAGGGGGTTTGCGGCGGGGTGGAACTGCAGCCTGCAAGGAGGGCCAAGATGAGTGCGGGGGCCGCGGAGAACAGGCGGGGTGAGATTTTCATGCGGGCCTCGCAAAAGGGGATTGCACAATGTAACCGCTTTCAGTCTACTGCCCACATGGCCGCACCTCAACCGCAGGTTGAATCCCCGATCCGGTACCATCCCCGCGTGAGCCGGAATGATGGCAAGGACGCGAAGCCCGCGGTGTCGATCCACGACGTCGCGGTGGCGGCGCGGGTATCGATCGCGACGGTCAGCCGCGTGATGAACAACCCCAAGCTCGTGTCGCCCAAGACCGCAGCGCGGGTACAGGAAGTGATCACGCAGATCGGGTACGTGCCCAACCCCTTCGCACAGGGGCTGATGACCAGGGCGTCGCGGGTGCTGGGGATTGCCCTGCCCGACATCCACGGCGAGTTCTACTCCGAGCTGCTGCGCGGCGCGGACGCGGAGTCGCGGCGGCTGGGGTACCACCTGCTGGTGTCGAGCGAGCCGCGGGCAGATGAGGTAGACCACCGGGGCTTGGCGTTCGGGCTGATCGACGGGTTGGCGGTGATGATCACGAACCCGGACGCCGCGCTGGTGAAGATGGCGCAGAGCTCGGCGATGCCGACGGTCGTGATCGACCTGGACCTGCACGAGCGGGGAATGGACGCGGTCCTGATCGACAGCGAGCCAGGGACGCGCGAGGCGGTCAAGCACCTTTTGGAGAGCGTGGAGGCGGGGAAAATTTACTTCGTGGGTGGGCCGAGCGATAACTTCGACACGCAGCAGCGGGCGAAGGCGTTCGCGGCGGCGCTGACGGACGCGGGGCATTCGCCCCGCGGCGACCAGGTGACATTCGGGACGTACACGAGCGAGTGGGGGCGCGAGTGGACGAACAAGGTGCTCGCGCCCGCGGGCGTCCGCGCCACGGGCGGCACGGGGGCCGTGGGCGTGCTGGCGGGCAACGACGAGATCGCGATCGGCATCGTGCAGGCGGCGGGGGATTGCGGGCTGTCCGTGCCCGGCGATGTCCGTGTCGTCGGGTTTGACGACACGAGGATCGCGCAGCTGATCCGGCCGCGGCTGACAACGGTGCGGGTGCCGATGTCGGAGGTCGGCGCGGCGGCGGTGCGGCTGCTGGTGAAGCGCGTGGAAGATCCGGACGCGGAGAGCACGTGCCTGAGGCTCCCCACGGGGCTCGTGGTTCGGGAGAGCAGCCGGGTGTAGGGCACCGGAGTGTCTTTCATCAAGCTCGGACTAGAGTTGGGCTCACCGGGGAACAGCCCCCCTATGTGGGTTCACGATGAGTTCCGACAATCAGTTCCCCTCCGTGATGGTCATCGATGACGATGCCACGTTTGTGGCATGGGTCGGAAAGTGGCTTGCATCGAAGGAGAGCGTGCGGTTCATCGGCTCTGGGTTATCGATCGCTGAGACCCGGGATGAGGTGGCGCACTTGCGGCCCGACGTGCTGCTGCTGGACTTCAAGATCCCCGGCGAGGGCGTGCTCGCCTACATCCGCGAGTTGCAGACCACGTGTGCGACGACGCGGGTGGTGGTGCATACCGGGGCGCTTGATCGCGAGGTGCTCCAGTCATCGCTCACGGCGGGGGCCGCGGGGGTGCTGGGCAAGGACGTCAGCCCCGGTGAGCTGCTGCTGTGCGTTGAGCGGGCGGGGAAGGGGCACATGGTGTTCTCGGATTCGGCGCGCCGGATCATCCTGGACATCGGGCGGTGAGAGCCCGGTGCCGCGTCAACGGGTGACGATCACGAAGATCGTCCAGGCGGCCGCGTGCGCGGCGGCGATGGCGAGCGTCACGAGCCAGTAGCGCGGCTTGCGGTTCTTGTGGCGGAGCAGGGGCATCGCGAGGAGTGCGCCCGGGAAGCCGCCCAGGAGCTCGAGTGTGTGGAGGGTGCGCTCGGGGGTGCGGGGCTGGTTGCGGGTGGCGGCGCGCTTGTCCCTGGCGAAGGCGAGGAGGGTGAGGAGGGAGAGGGTGGTGTAGAGGGCGGCGGCGGTGAGGAGGGGGGGCGACATTGCGTCTAGTGCGTGGAGAGCACGACCCCAAGGCGGGTCGTGCCACCCGGGTTTCGCGGTTAGCGGGCGGAGACGGTGAGGGGGGTGGTGACGGCGCCGCTGGCGATCTTTGCGTAGCCGCTGCCGAGCTCGCCGAGGGGGTCGGGGGGGATGATCTCGACTTTCTTTTCGCCGAGCTTGGCTTCGCCGCGTTGGACTTTGGACTGGAAGGCGAGGCACTCGGCGAGCAGCCGGGGGAGGATCTCGGGCTCGGGAACGTTGGCGACCTTTTCGCCCTGAACGTAGATGATGCCGCGGCGGTCGCCCGCGAAGACGGCGACGTCGGCGCCCTCGGCCTCGCCGGGGCCGTTGACGATGCAGCCCATCACCGCGACTTTCATGGGGACGATGATCTTGTCGGCGAGGGCCTTGCGGACGTCCTGGATGAGCGTGAAGAGGTCGACCTGGATGCGGCCGCAGGTGGGGCAGGCGATGAGGTCGACGCCGATGCGGGTGCGGAGGCCGAGGGAGTAGAGCAGCTCGAGGCCGTCCTGGACTTCGTAGATAGGGTCGTTGGCGTAGCTGATGCGGATGGTGTCTCCGATGCCGTTGATGAGCAGGCCCGCGAGGGCGGCGACGGAGCGGATGCAGCCGGTTTCCTTCGGGCCGGCGTGCGTGACGCCCAGGTGCAGCGGGTGGTCGAAGCGCTTGGAGATCTCGGTGTAGGCGTCCACGACGATCTGGGCGTCCATGGACTTGGCGGAGATGGCGATGTCGTAGAAGTCGCGCTCGTAGAAGATGTCGAGGTATTCCTCGAGCTTGGCGATCATGATGGCGAGGAGGTAGCCGTGCTTCTGGTCGGAGAAGACGGCGCCGAGCTCCTTCATGCGCTTCTGCTTGTCGCGGCGCTCGATGATGGAGCCCTCGTTGACGCCCACGCGGATGGGGATGCCGCGGCCGCCGTTGGCGGCCTTGCAGGCGTCGATGACGGCGTTGACCTGGCCGCGGTCCTGGATGTTGCCGGGGTTGAGGCGGATCTTGTGGACGCCCGCGTCTACGGCCTCGAGGGCGCGCTGGAAGTGGAAGTGCACGTCGGCGACGATCGGGACCTTGGTCTGCGGGATGATGTGGCGGAGGGCCTCGGTGTCTTTCTTTTCGGGGACGGCGACGCGGACGATGTCGGCGCCGGCCGCGGCGAGCTTGTTGATCTCGCGGACGCAGGCGTCGATGTCGTGGGTGTAGCCGGCGGTCATGGTCTGGACCGAGACCGGGGCGTCACCGCCGATGGTGATGATGCCGGTGCGGGCGTCGCCCACGTGGATCTGGCGGGTTTTCTTGCGGGGGGTCATGGGTGCTGGATGGTAGGAGATGGCGGTGATTCAGCGTCGCGGACGTAGAGGGTTAGGGCGTCCGAGGCGGCCACCACGAGGACGCAGCCGTTAGGCGAAAACCCGCAGGCGCGAATATCTGACTGATCCTCGAGCTTTGTGAATGACGGATTTGGGTTGCAAGGGTCCAACAGTTCATCACGACATGGGGGCATCAGTAGAGCGACCTCCATTGGCCAGGGGACCGGAACGACCTCAGTACGCCAGCCATCACGGGTTTGTGCGGACAGTCCGCCGCCCCACAGGCCAGCAATGGCGACCTCGGGATCGGTGATCGGCGGGATCGGGATGGCATGGAGTTGGTCGCGCCCGTAAAGAGTGTCGCGGTCATCGGAGTCGTCGCGGCCGACCCGTTCGCCCGTGCGGCAATCGAAGACGCCGCGGCCGGCCCAAGAAATGACAAGGATGAAACGCGAGTCCGCAGAGAATCCAACTTCGGTCAGACCGCCGACGGGCGCCGTGGTGATTCTGCGCCAAGGTGGCGGCGGTGGCGACACTGGTTGCCGGAGGATGAGATCTTGGATGCGAGCTGCATGAGCTGCATAGTCGGTCTTGGTGAGCGCCGCCACAGCTGCTCCTTCAGGTTTCAGAGACTTGGGCGGGGGCAGGGAAGTTCCATCTGCTGCGAACCGGCAGGCCTTGACACCGACGTGGTGTAGCCAGGCGACATAGAGGGTGGCGAGGAGGAAGGCGGCGGTGCCGAGGGTTTGTGACAAGCGAGCCAGGTTGAGGTTCTTCTGGCGGGACGCATACGACAGGAGTGCTGGTTCGGTGATCGCGATGACGGCGACGGCCAATGCGAAGAAGATCCAAGCAAACGATGCATGCCCGCGGACCGCGCGGTAGGCGGTCGCGGAGATCGGCCACTGATAGAAGCGACGGTACAGGGGCGGGGACAGCCGGGCGTCAATCAACATGACGAGGAATGGCGCCGTGGCGAACACAAGGTTCGCGTACCCCATCGGTTGCATCAGCACAATGGCGCCACCCGTGAGGAACTGGACCGATCCAGTCGATCCCCCGCCGGCGATCACTGCACCGATCGCGATGATTGTGCTTGCGATGGCCGCGTTTAGAAGACTGAGTCGATTCGACAACGCGGACTCGATCCGGATTTGCTCGAAGAGTGCCGAAGGTTTCAGCACGAAGGCCTTGAACGTCCCGTGCCAGCTGTGAGCAAGTTGCCACGGTGAGCCGGGACGGTGGCCCGGTACGGAGTGCGCAATGGCGCGGCCGCACTCTGGGCACGCTCCACCCGTACCGAGGTCGGCGAGGGAGTACCCGCAGGATTCGCAGAGGGTGCCGGGAGGGGCCAGCATGGGGCGAGAGTTTATACGGCGGCGGACTTTGGTGGCTTGTGGGCCGCGGCGGTCAGCCCTCGCCAGAAGCCGGGGGACTTGTCGTAGCCGGGGTCGCCGGGGTTGAGGCCGTCGACTTCGGGGGTGCGGTAGGTGAGCATGATCCAGCCCGCGACGATGAGGACGACGGCGCAGGCGCCGACGCCGATCTGGACCGAGAGACCCTCGGCGTCATCGACCATGCTGGGGCTCACGCGCCGGAGCAGCGCCGTCCCGGCGTGGCCGACGGCGGAGGCCGCGAAGTAGCCGGCGGGCATGAGGCCCAGGGCGACGGTGTTGCAGACCGCGAGGGCGCGGCCGCGCATCTTGTCGTCGACGAGCATTTGGAGGCTGGACATGGAGCTATTAAAACTCCACATCCAGAACCAGCCGACGAAGAACATGACGAAACCGGCGACCCAGACGTTGGTGGCGATGGCGAAGAGGAGGATCCACACGCCGCCGAGGAGGACCGAGAGAGGGATGAAGTGGTGGCGCGGGTACCACGCGGGGACGAGCTTCATGGCGAGGCCGCCGGCGACGGCGCCCGCGCCCATAACGCCGGTCAGGAAGCCGAAAGTCTTCTCTTCGAGGTGGTAGACGTTGCTGACGAAGAGGGAGAGGAAGCGGAGGATGGGCGTGGCGAAGACGCCGAAGACGACGCACGCGAGGAAGGCGGCGCGGGGGCCGGGGCGGTTCCAGACGAACGACGCCGCGGCCTTGGTGTCCTGCCAGACCTTGCGGAACCAGTTGGGCTCGGCCTCGGCGGCGGGGGCGTCGGGCGTGGTCATCACGGCCAGCATGACGATGATGAAGCTGACGGCGTTGATGACGAAGAGGGCCATCGGCGACCAGATGCCCATGATGATGCCGCCGACGGCGGGGCCGATGGCGCGGGCGGCGTTGAAGCTGATGCCCTGAAGGGTGATGGCGCGGACGAGCTCATCGCGCGGGACGAGGCGCGGGGTGAGGACCTGCCATGCGGGGTTGTTGAAGGCGATCGTGATGCCCTGGGCCGTGGAGAGGACGAGCAGCCAGTACAGAAGCGGCTTCACTTCTTCGGGAGGCTCGGTGGCGCCAAGGGGCGCGTTGGGGAGGTCGCGGTAGATGTGGACAACGATCGCGAAACCGATGGCGATCAGCATCATGAAGACCTGCGTGACCAGCAGGAGCTTCTTGCGGTTGACGCGGTCGGCGGTGATGCCGCCGAGGAGGCCGAGCACGAAGGTGGGGACGAGCTGGGCCGCGCCAAGATAGCTCATCCAGACCATGCTGCCGGTCTTGGCGGTGACGACCCATTGGGCGCCGACGAACTCGAACCAGTTGCCGATGAAGGAGAAGAAGGCCGCGATCCAGATGGTGCGGAAGTGCTTGTGGCGGAGGACGCCCCAGCGGCTCTCGGTGCGGAGGATGGGCTCCGGCTGCGGCTCGGAGGCGTGGGGCTTCAGCGGGGTGGTGACGAGACAGGGGTCGTCGCTGTTGGTGTGCGATGCGACGACAGCGTTCTCGCCGTCCATGTCGAGGGCGACTGGCACCTGCGGGCGCTCGCGGCGCGCAACGTCGGTGTCAGTTGGACCATCCATGCTCCGGCCTCTGTGTTCGTGTGCGTCGCCCGATATTCGTCCGAATGGGGGGCGAGCGAAGGGAGGCGATGCTAGGCGGCATCCGGAGTGGGGCGGGCGTCGGGCGGGTTCGCGTACTTGCAAACCCTTGCGCCTTTGAGGGCTATCAGCTCGAAGACGAAGAGGCCAGCGAGGTAGCCCAGGATTGGGAGGCCGACGCCGAGGACCGCTTGCCAGGTCCATGAGACGCCGCGGGAGGTGCGGGTGACTTCGCCGGTGAAGTCGATCTTTACGAGCGTGCCCAGGACGTAGTAGTTCGCCATGAGCAGGAGCGGCACGATGCCTGCGACGAGCCACGCGGCGCTCGCGTGGGCACAGACGAGCCACGCGGTGCGCGAGGTCAGGCGCCAACCTTTGGTGCGGGCGTACAGGGTGATGCCGTAGACGTCGAAGAGGGTGAGGGCGAAGAGGACCGCGGCGACGATGAGCGTTTGGACGAGGAAGGAAGCGAGGTAGGTGAGGTTCTCGATGAGAGGGTCCTGGCCCCGCGAGGAGCGGGCCCAGTCGCCGATGAAGAGGCCGGTGAAGGGGGCGACGATGAGAGCCGCCGCGACGAGGAGGTTGAGGGTGAGGAGGGCGCGGGGGACCTTGGCGGTGGAGAGGGAGCGGAAGAGGCGGGTAGGGGAGAAGATGGAGTACCAGCCGGTGCGGGCCCAGGAGGCGAAGCCGGGGTGGCGCTGCCAGGGGGAACCGGGGTGAGAGGCGGGGAGGGAGTCCAACACCGGCTGGCCGCATTCGGGGCAGAGGGCGGCGGGCTCAGCGTGGACGCCGGAGAGGTTATAGCCGCAGGTTTCACAGAGGAAGGTGGTCACTGGGGAAGGTTACCGGGCGAAGCAGGTGGAAGTTTCGTTCGACCTGTGGCGGTGAGCGGTCAATCATGTGGGTAACCCATGGGCCCCACGCTCGACGAGATCCGGGAGATTTTCCAGCAGCACCAGCTGCGGTGTACGCGTCAGCGTGAGGTGGTGTACGCGGCCTTGGCGGGGACGACCGGGCATCCCACGGCCGAGGAGCTGCACGGGATGGTGTGCGGGGTTGAGCCGGGCCTGAGCCTGGCGACGGTGTACAACACGCTCGAGGCGTTGACGGAGTGCGGGCTTGCGCGGCGGTTGCCGGGGGGAGCGGCGGGTGGCGCGGGGTGCTGCCGGTTTGATGCGGTGACTTCGCCGCATGTGCATGTGACGACGCGGGATGGGAAGCTGGTGGATGTGCCTGAGGACCTGTCGCAGCGGCTGATGGCGGGACTGGCGCCGGAGCTTCTTAGAGAGCTGGAGCGGCGGATGGGGGTTGCGATCGAGCACTTGAACGTGCAGGTGGTCGCGAGGTCCCATAACTAGGCTGGTGAGGATTGCCGGGTTTTGGACCGGCCAGCGATCTCGGTGATCTGGACTGAACCTGCTGACTGGATGGCCCGATAGTGCTGTTAAGCACAGAAAGGGCCTTGCCATGTCCATGAACATTTCGAATCGGCGTCAGCACGAGCGGGTTTCGGTGGCACCGATGTACACGCACGTGGGTGTGAGCGTTCCGGGTGTGGCCGAGCCTCTGCAGGGGCACAGCTACGACGTGTCCGAAGGCGGAGTGCAGATCGAGCTGGATGAGGCGATCGCGCCCGGCACCATGATCGGGCTGGAGATGGTGCTGCCGCTCTTGGGCACGCTTCGGCTCGCGGATGAGGAGCGGATTGTCCGCGTCATCGGCAACGTGGTGTGGGTGGACGACAGCGAGCCGGGGCCGGTGCGGCTGGCGGTCGCGTTCACGGAGTTCTGCAGCGAGGCGGACCGGGCGCGTCTCGTTCAGCAGCTGAGGCCGCGGATGCGGCGGGCGGCGTAAGACTAAGAGCGACAGAGCGACAGAGCGACGGTGCGACAGAGCGACAGAGCGACGGTGCGACAGAGCGACAGACTGGAAAGATGGACCTAGTGGGCACGGCCGTTGGCGTGCCCATTTCCATTGGTGAGGACGGGGGCGGGTTCGAGGTTGCGCGAGGGCGCGGCGGGGAGCTCGTCTTGGGCTTCGATGCGGGCGCGGCGGCGGTCGAAGCGGGACTGGAGCTTGTCAAGGTAGATGTAGAAGACGGGCGTGGCGTAGAGCGTGACGAGCTGGCTGAAGAGAAGGCCGCCGACGACCGCGAGACCGAGGGGGCGGCGGGATTCGGCGCCGGCGCCGTGGCCCAGCGCGATGGGGAGGGTGCCCAGCAGCGCGGCGAGCGTGGTCATCATGATGGGGCGGAAGCGGACGACGCAGGCGTCGAAGATGGCCTTCTCGGCGGTGATGCCTGGGTTGTGGCGGCGCTGCTCGATGGCGAAGTCCACCATCATGATGCCGTTCTTCTTGACCAGGCCGATGAGCATGATGACGCCGACGAAGCCGTAGATCGAGAGCTCGACATTGAAGAGCCAGAGCGTGGCGAGGGCGCCGAAGCCGGCAAAGGGGAGGGCGGAGAGGATGGTGAGCGGGTGGATGAAGGACTCGTAGAGGATGCCCAGGATCACGTACATCACGAGCACGGCCAGAAGCAGCAGGAAACCGAGGCCCTGGACGGATGATTGGAAGACCTGCGCGGAGCCCTGGAAGGCGGTGGTGATCGTGGCGGGGAGGGTCTCGCGGGCGAGACGGTCCACTTCGGCCACTGCGGGTCCGAGTGAGGAGCCGGGGGCGAGGTTGAAGGAGATGGTGACGGCGGGGAGCTGGCCCGCGTGGTTCACACTGAGCGGGCCGACGTCGCGCGTGAGTTTGGCGACGGAGGTCAGGCGAACGAGGTTGCCGTTGCTGGAGCGGACGTAGAGCGTGTCGAGCCACTTTGGGTCAGTCTGGAACTGCGGGAGCAGTTCGAGGATGACCTGGTACGAGTTGGTGGCGGCGTAGATCGTGGAGACCTGGCGAGTGCCGTAGGCGGAGCTGAGGGCGAGTTCGATCTGCTCGGGCGTTACGCCGAGCACGGCGGCCTTGTCGCGGTCGATGTCGATGCGGAGCTGCGGGTTGCTCAGCTGCGCGTCCGTCGTGACGTCCTGCACGCCGGGGATCGTTTTGACCTTGTCGGCGAGTGCGTTGGCGGACTTGTACATCTCGTCGGTGTCGGGGCCTTGGAGCGTGTACTGGTAGAGCGACTTGGTGAGCTGGCCGCCGACGCGGATGGTGGGGGGGTTCTGGAGGAACACGCGGGCGCCGGGGACGGCGGCGAGGTCCTTGCGGAGTTCCTGGATGATCTCGTCGACGGACTTGGTGCGGGCGGGCTTCTCGCGGAGGCGCATGAAGATGGTGCCGGTGTTGGTGCCGGTGGCCTGGCCGCCGCGTGCGCCAATGGAGGACATGAAGGAGTAGACGTCGGGGTGATCGGCGATGATCGCGGCGAGCTGCTGCTGGTAGCCGAGCATGCCCTCGAAGCTGGTGCCCTCGGCGGCTTCGGTGGAGACAAGGATGCGGCCGGTGTCTTCGGAGGGGAGGAAGCCCTTGGGGACGATCTGAAAGAGGTAGGCGGTGGCGGCGAGGATGCCGACTGAGAAGAGGAGCATCAGGGGCTTGGCGCGGAGGGTCCAGCGGAGCGTCTTTTCGTAGAACCAGAGGCTGCCGGTGAAGATCTTCTCGACGGCGTTGTAGAGGGCGGAGTGCTTGGGGCGGCCGTGCTCGTCGTGCTTGACGGGCTTGAGCATCGCGGCGGACATCATGGGCGTGAGGGTGAGGGAGACGATGCCCGAGACGAGGATGGCGACTGAGATAACGACCGCGAACTCGTGGAGCAGTCGGCCCAGCAGCCCGCCCATGAAGAGCACAGGGATGAACACGGCGACCAGCGAGATCGTCATCGAGAGGACGGTGAAGCCGATCTCGCCCGACCCCTCAAAGGCGGCCTTGCGGACGGGCTTGCCCATCTCGATGTGGCGAACGATGTTCTCGAGCACGACGATGGCATCATCCACGACGAAGCCCACGCAGAGCGTGAGGGCCATGAGGGAGAGGTTGTCCAGGCTGAAGTCCATCAGCCACATCACCGAGAACGTCCCGACGATCGAGAGGATCATCGCGACGGTGGGGATAATGGTCGCGCGGAGGTTGCGGAGGAAGATGAAGATCACCATCACGACGAGCGCGATGGCGAGGACGAGCGTGAACTTCACATCGGCGACGGACTCGCGGATGGTCGCGGAACGGTCGTTCAGGATCTCGATGGTCACCGAGCCGGGCAGCTGCGCCTGGAAGTTAGGGATGAGCTCAAGGACATTCTTCACGACCTCGACGGTGTTGGTCCCGGGCTGGCGCTGCACGGCGAGGATGATGGCGCGGCTGGGGACGCCGTCCTTGTAATACCACGCGGCGGAGCGGTTGTTCTCAACGCTGTCGCTGGCGACGCCCAGCTGGTTGAGGTAGATGGGGTTGCCGGAGCGATAGGCGACGATGGCGTCATTGAAGGGCTCCGCGGACATGAGCTGGCCGCTGCTCTGGAGCGTGAGGGCCTGCTGCGGGCCTTGGAGGACGCCCACCGGGAGGTTGGTGTTGCGTTCCTGGACGGCGCGGGCGACCTCGTCGATGCCGATACCCTTGGCCGCAAGCTTCTCGGGGTCCACCTGCACGCGCACGGCGTACTTCTGGCTGCCGAAGACCTGGACCTGCGCGACGCCGCTGACCATCGAGATGCGCTGGCCCATGACGGTCTCGGCGTACTCGTTGAGTTCATGGAGCGGGAGCGTGTCGGTCCGGATCGCCATGTAAATGACGGGCTGATCGGCGGGGTTGACCTTCCGGTAGCTGGGCGGGGTGGTCATCGTGCGCGGCAGGCGGTTGCCGGCGCGAGAGATCGCGGCCTGGACGTCCTGGGCCGCGGCGTCGATGTTGCGGGAGAGGTTGAACTGGAGCGTGACGGAGGTGTTGCCCTGCATGGAGACCGACGACATCGAGTCGATGCCGGCGATCGTCGAGAACTCCTGCTCGAGGGGCGTGGCAACGGAGGAGGCCATCGTCTCGGGCGACGCGCCGGGCAAGGAGGCGGTGACCTGGATGGTGGGGAAGTCCACCGGCGGGAGGTCGGAGACGGGGAGCTGGCGATAGGCCATGACGCCGAAGATGGCGAGGGCCGCCATCAGCAGGATGGTCATGACCGGGCGGCGGATGAACGGCGCGGAGAGGTTCACTTGCCGCCCTCCGCAGTGGCGTCGGCAGTGGCCTTGGGTTTGTCGCTTGCTGTGGGAGTGGGCGATGCAGGCTGCGCAGGAGCGGCGTCGCGGGCGGCCACCTTGGAGCCGTTAGTGAGCCGAAGCTGGCCGTCTGTGACGACCGTCTCGCCGGCGGCGACGCCGGAATCGACGACGGTGGACCCATCCACCGCGCGGCGGATGGTGACAGTGCGCATCTCGGCGGTGTCGTTCTTGATGACAAACACGGACTGGCCGCGTTGGGAAGCGGTGACGGCGGTGGAAGGAACGACCACGACGCCCTTGTCGATGCCGAGCGTGATGATCGCGTTGACGTACTGGCCCGGCCAGAGGCGGCGGTCGGTGTTATCGAAGCGGGCCTTGAGGCGGATGGAGCCGGTCATGGAATCGACGCGGTTATCGAGGAAGCTGAGGGCGCCATTGACGGGCTCGGAGTCGCCGGCGATGGTGGCCTCGACCGGGACGCTGCCCGCGGCCATCGCGGCACGCACCGAGGGCAGGTCTTGCTCGCGAATCGAGAACGAGACGTCGATGGGCGCAAGTTGGGTGAGATCAACGAGGTCGGTTTCGTTGGCCTTCAGAATGGTGCCGGGGCGGGCGCGGAAAGCGCCGAGACGGCCGGCGAAGGGCGCGGTTATGGTGCAGTAGGAGAGGTTGAGGCGGGCGGTCTCGATCGCGGCCTGGTCCTGGAGGACCTTGGCTTCGGCGGATGTGGCCTTGGCCTCCGCGGCTTCGACTTCGCGGATGGCAACGGCGCGGTTGTTGAAGGCGGCGCGGAGCTGGACGGCAGCGCGGCGCTCATCAGTGGCTGTGGCTTGGTTCATCGCCAGCGTGGCCTCGGCCTCGCGGAGGGCCGCCTCGAAGGGACGCGGATCGATGCGGGCGATGACGTCGCCGGCGTTGACGTCGGTGCCTTCGGCGACGGGCGTCTCGACGAGTTGGCCCGCCACCTGCGGGCGGAGAGTGATGGCCGAGATGGACTCGACGTTGCCGACCGACCGGAGCTGGACAGGCATGTCGCGCTGCTGGGCCTTCGCGACGGAGACTGGCACCGGCGGAGGTGGGGGAGGCGGTTCCTTCGGCTGTTCTGCGCGGTTGCACGCTGAGAGAGCCACGGCGAAGGTTGCGGCAAGGGCGACGACGAACGAATGGGTCTTCACTGGGCTGTGTCCTTCGCGGGGCTTCCGTTGAAGCTGGTGCGACGCGCGGCCTCTTGCGGGGAGAGCAGGCCGCGGAGCGTGATGTCGAGAATGTCCTCGGCCTGCTGGGCGAGGGTTTTCTCGTGCCCGGCGAAGTAGTTGGTACACATGGTCCCGTAGACAGCGTTGCTGAGCACGTCTGTGATTCGCTCGACGGGGACGTCCCGGAGTCGGCCGGCCGCGATAAGTCCACGGTAAAACTCGTGCCAGCGGCCGACGGTGGCCTCGCGGTGCTCGAAGTACGTGGCCTTCTTCTTATCGCGGAACTCAGCCCGCTCCTGGATGATGAGTTCGACGTACTCGGGGTGCTCGTCGAAGTAGCCGAGGTAGGCGCGGATGGCGGCGTAGAGCTGGTCGAGGGGGTCGGCCTCTTGAAGCACGGCGGCGTCCACGGCCTCGCGCATGCCGTTGAGCACGCGGATGAGCGCGGCTTGGAACAGGTGCTTCTTCGACGGGAAGTATCGGTAGAGGGTGCCCTTGCCGACGTGGAGCTTGTCCGCGACGACTTGGAGATCGGTGCAGGCGTAGCCGTGGCGGGCGAAGAGCGCGATCGCGACGGGGAGGATTTCTTCTGCGCGGCGCTGGGCGAGGCCCTCGATGCGGGGGCGGCCACGTTTGCGCTTGACGGGCGGGGTGGGGAGGATGGGCATGCGCGGATTGTTGTCGGACGGACGGGTCCGTCAAGTAAATAGCCGGGGTAGCCTGTTTGAAACAAAGTGTGCCGAGCCGGTGTGAACTGGGCGCGTGGGGCCGCGACCGTCAGAGCACGGTCGTGCCACGTATCACCGGTAGTGCAACGGTTAGATTCTCACGGCGCGGATCGCGAGGAACATCGGAATTTCGCGCCGAGCGCGGTTTTCCTCCGCGGCACGGGGGCCCGGCTGGCTGGTGCGGACGCTGGGCCACTCTTCGATCGCGTCCACGAGCAGGCCGGCTTGGGCGAGGGCGTTCACGTAGGTCTGGATGGGGCGGTGGAAGGTGACGGTGGTGACAGGCTTCTCGCCCTTGGAGACGGCGCCCGGATTCATCACAATCGGTGAGACGCCGGGGGAGAGGTAGCCGTCCACCCGCCGGTACTGCCTGGACTGGTCGCGAGGGGGCTTGCCCTTGGAGAACTTCGGCGCCTGGGGCTGCGACTCGTCCCAGCCCCAGGAGGTCTGGCCGGGGGCGCGGAACGCGGGGTGGAGGATGATGGAGACGAAACGGGCGTGGGGCTTCAGCTTGCTCGCAATCCCGGTGAGTACGGGCGCAAGGGGGTCCATGTTCATGAGGGCCATGACGCACGCCGCGGCGTCGAAGGGCTCGCCAAGGTCCATCGCGCTGATCGCGCGGGCGTCGCCGACGTGGAACCGCTCATTGGGTGAGGCGGAGCGCTGAGCGGCTTCGATGAGGCGGGGCGCGGCGTCAACGCCGACGACCTGCGCGCCGAGGGAGGCGAGCCGGTGGGAGAGAATGCCCTGGCCGCAGGCGAGGTCGAGGACGCGCTGGTCGCGTTCAAGCGCGAGGAGACGAGTCGCGCCGGGGAGGATGACGAGTTCGTGGTGATCGGAGCGGCGTTCTTCGAGGAGATCGGAATACCAGTCGGCGACGTGGTCCCAGGAGTCCGAGCGAGGAGTGGGCGTGGCGGATGGGGTTGTGGCAGGCTTCGGGCTTGGAGCGATTGGCTTGGTCGGCGTATCTGCACGCGGCGCGGACGGGGCCGGCTTACTCGTTGCGGGCAACGGCGCTAAACCCGAGGGAGCGACGAGCAACTCGGCGTCGAACTGCGACTCACCAGTGTCGTCGCCGGGCTTGGTCTTCCCGATCAGCGAATGGAAGGGTCCCGGGATCGGGCTGCGGTAGCGCACGCTCTGGCCGGTTGCGGGATGGGTAAATCCGAGCTCGCCGGCGTGCAGGCACACGCGCCCGATGGGGTCCGTGCTCGCGCCGTAGCGGCGGTCGCCCACGATCGGGTGCTTGATCAGCTGCATGTGGACGCGGATCTGGTTCTTGCGGCCCGTCTCAAGGCGGACCTGGAGGAGCGATCGGCCGAGGGACGCGTCGATCACGCGCCAATGGGTCACGGCCGCCTTCGGGTGGTCGCTCGGACCTTCGCCATCACCGGAACGAAAGCCCGACTGCTTGGCAGCGCGGGTCGCGTCGTTGGGCGTGTTGAAGGAGTGAACGATGCCTTTCTCGTCTTCCATGAGATAGGACTGGACGGTGCCGTGGGCGGGCTGGGCGATTCGGCGCTCGCCGATCATCTTGGTGGAGTCGCTCGCGATTTCGCCTTCGACCACCGCGGCGTAGAGGCGGTGGGGGCGCTTGGCGCGGAACTCTTCCTTGAGGAACTGGTAGGCGCGCTCAGACTTCGCGAAGACGAGCAGCCCCGAGGCCTCCTTGTCGAGGCGGTGGATGATCCAGACCTTTGTGCCGCGCCGGCGCTGCTGATCGCGGATGTACACCTTGATCGCGCGGAACGCGGACTCGACGTCCTCGCCGGGCATCGCCGCGGTAAGCAGGCCGCTGGGCTTGTCGATCACCAGAAGGTCGTCATCCTCATGGACGATCTGGATGCCGCCGGGGAGAGAGTCGCGCCGCGGGGCCCCCTTGGGGCTGGCCTTGAGAGGGCCCTTGCGGGAGGTGTGGGAGCGCTGGGGACGACGATCGTCGCCGCGCTGCTGCGACGGGCGGCTGTTTTTTTCGGGTTTGGGCATGTGGTTAGCGGGGGCGGGACGCGTAAGCCGCGTCGATAAGGTCCAGGAGCCAGGGGGCGAAGGCGGGCTTGGTGAGGGTGCCGGGGGTGCGGACCTCGCGGCCGTCGGAAGTGAGGACGATCGCCTCAACGGTATCGCTGTCCATGGTTTCCAGCGGGTTGGCGACGACCATGTCGATTTTCTTGCGGGTGAGCTTGGACTTCGCGGAGGCGAGCAGCTCCTCGCGTGGCTCGAGCGCGAAGCCGACCATGAGCTGATCGGGCCGGCGGGTCGCCGCGACGGTCGCTAGCAGGTCAGGCGTGGGTTCGAGCGTCAAGGTCAGGTCCTCGGACTTTCGCCTGAACTTCCCGCCGAAGAACTGGGGGTCCACTTTGGGCCGGTAGTCGGCGACGGCCGCGGCCATCACGAGGACGCCCGCCTGCGAGACGTGCTCAAGAAGAAGGGCCTGGAGGTCGGAACACGTTCGGAACCTGACGATGCGGACACGCGAATCTGTTGGCAGTATCGCGGCGGGTCCCATCAGCAGGGTCACTTCCCATCCACGCTCCGCGGCTTCCTGCGCCAGGGCGCTGCCCATCCGCCCGGATGAGCGGTTGCCGATGAAGCGCACGGCGTCGATGGGCTCGTGGGTCGGGCCGGCCGTGATGAGCATGCGGCGCGGAGGGCGAGGTGGAAGGTTGGTGTTGGTGGTTTGGTTGGGCAAACGGACCTCGGAACGCGGCGAGAGATGCGGGAGTGCCCGGTTCGGGCGATCACGCGGGGTGCGATCAATTGATAGCATGCCTGCTCCCGAGCATCATGCCGTTTCACACTCTGCAACCGCGGGGTGTGGTACGGGGTTTGATCGAGGGCGGGTTTTGGGCGCGCCGGTCAGCGGCGCGCGGGTCTGACATTGACGCAGAACGGGGTCCGCTTCGCACGGGCGCTGGGATGTGTGGGCGTTTGTGAGCGGAGTTGAAGGCACTTATGGCGCGACTACGGAAAAAGCTGGGCGAGATTCTGGTGGGGTGGGGCGCGATCACCAACGAGCAGGCGGAGAAGGCCGCGCAGCTCGCAAAGGCGTCGGGCAAGCGGCTCGGCGAGGCGCTGGTCGAGCAGGGCTTCGCGAAGGAAGACCAAGTCGCCAAGGCGCTCGCGACGCAGTTTGGCATGGAGTACGTCGACCTGTCCGCGCCCGGCGTGACGGAGAAGCTCCAGCCCAAGCTGATCCCCGACGAGCTGGTCAAGAAACACATGATCATGCCGATGGCCAAGAACGGCAATCGGTTGCAGCTGCTGATCCATGACCCGATGGACCTCGAGCTGTTCGACATGCTGCGGTTCCGGCTGAATGTCGAGCTGGACCTGCGGCTCACGAGCAAGAGCGCGATCAAGAAGTACCTGGAAGCCGCCGCGTCGGGCACGGCTCGCAAGTTCGAGGCCGGCCAGTCGCTGGTCACCGAGTCGATCGACCGCACGATTGACCGCACCATCGATAAGTCGGTGGACCGCTCGCTCGACAAGTCGATCGACGTCAGCGAAGAAGAAGCCCCAATCGTCAAGCTCGCCAACCGCATCATCGCCGAGGCGGTGCGTATGCGGGCCAGCGATATCCACATCGAGCCGATGAACGACCGCGTGCGACTGCGCTACCGCATCGACGGCGTGTGCATGGAGCGCGACAACCTTCCTAAACGCATGCAGAACGCGCTGCTCAGCCGTATGAAGCTGATGTCGGGCGTGAACATCGCGGAAAAGCGCGTCCCGCAGGACGGCCGCATCAAGCTGCAAGTCGATGATGCGATGGTCGACTTCCGTGTTTCGAGCTGCCCCGCGTACCACGGCGAGAGCGTAGTGCTCCGTATTCTCCGGCCCGACAGCGTGCGCATCGGCCTTGTGAACCTCGGGTTTGAGGCCGACAACCTCGCGATCTTCAACAAGATCATCCGTCGGCCCAACGGCATCTTCCTGGTGACGGGCCCCACCGGTAGCGGCAAGACCACCACGCTCTACTCGGCGCTGGACGTGCTGAACCGGCCCGACAAGAAGATCATCACGGCCGAGGACCCCGTCGAATACAACTTCGATGGCATCAACCAATGCCAGGTGCGTGAGCACATTGGACTCGGTTTCCCGCAGATCCTCCGGTCGATGCTGCGTCAGGCCCCCAACATCATCCTGGTGGGCGAAATCCGAGACAAGGAAGTGGCCGAGATCGCCATCCAGGCCGCGCTCACGGGCCACCTGGTGTTCTCGACGCTGCACACCAACGACGCGCCGTCAGCGATCACACGACTGGTGGACATGGGCGTGAAGCCCTTCCTCGTCGCGTCGTCGATCCAGGCGGTCATGGCCCAGCGGCTCATCCGCGTGCTGTGCAAGGAATGCAAGAAGCTCGCTGAGGCACAGGACTTGGACCCCAAGCACCTCAAGCTGACCAACATCACGCTCGAGGAGGCGATGGGCAAGGCGATGAAGGCCGTGGGCTGCTCGAACTGCGTGCAGACGGGCTATCGCGGCCGCAAGGCCATCTTCGAGATGATGCTGATGAACACGCAGATCCGCGAGCTGGCCTTCAAGCTAGCGCCGATCAGCGAGCTCCGGCGGGCCGCCCTCAACAACGGCATGCGGCCGCTGGTGGGCGACGGCAAGCTCAAGATCCTCGGCGGCGTGACCACCGCCGCGGAAATCGCCTCCACCACCCAGGTCGACCTCGACAACATCGCCGCTCACTGACGTTCACTCTGAGTTTTGTCTGATCCATTGAGTTGAAGAACTGACCAGGAACTGACCATGTCCACGATGCAGATCGACCGCCTGCTCGACACCGTCGTCAAGCTCGGCGCCTCCGACCTCCACCTCACCGTCGGGCGCCAGCCCACCATCCGCCTCCACGGCGGCCTGCGGAACCTCCAGACCAAAACTCTGGAATCCGACGACATGGTGTCGCTCATGAAGTCCATCACCCCGGAGCGCAACCAGCAGGAACTCCAAGAGGAGGGCGGCACCGACTTCGGCTTCGCCTACGGCGACGCCGCCCGATTCCGCGTGTCGGTCTTCCGCCAGCGCGGCGACCTGGCCATCGTGCTCCGGCTGATTCCAACCAAACTGCTCTCCTTTGAGCAGATCGGTCTGCCCGAGGTCTGCAAGGAACTGATCCGCCGCCCCCGCGGCCTGTTCCTCATCACCGGCCCCACCGGCTCAGGCAAGACCACCACCCTGGCCACCATGATCGACTTCATCAACATGACGATGGACCGCCACATCATCACGATGGAAGACCCGATCGAGTACTACCACCACCACAAGAAGTCGATTGTGAACCAGCGAGAGGTTGGTAACGACGTCCCAACATTCTCCGAATCTCTCCGGCGTGCCCTCCGTCAGGACCCCGACGTGATCCTGGTGGGCGAAATGCGAGACCTCGAGACGATCGAAGCGGCCGTGCGAGCCGCCGAAACCGGCCACTTGGTGTTCGGCACCCTCCACACCACCGGCGCCGCCAAGACCATCGACCGCGTGGTGGACGCGTTCCCCGTCACCCAACAGAACCAGATCCGAGTCCAGCTCTCGACCGCCCTGCTGTGCATCCTCAGCCAGGCGCTGCTCAGCCGTGTGGATACCCAGGGCATGGTCGCGGCGTACGAGTTCCTGGTGATTACACCGGCCATCGCCAACCTCATCCGCGAGGCCAAGACGTTCCGCATCGACTCGGCGATCCAGACCGGCAAGAAGTTCGGCATGCAGTTGCTAGACGACCACCTGTGGAGCCTGTACAGCAAGGGGATGATCTCCGCCGAGGAGATGATTGACGTGAGCAAAAATCCGACTGACTTGACCGCCCGCATCCACAGGCTCGGCCGAACGGTCGGTCGGATGGAGTGGGATGAGGAGTCCGAGGAGCCGAAAGCCTGATCGGATTGCGTCAAAATCCAATTGATTTGACAATGTGAGCCATGGATTCGGCTTGGAAGGTTCAAACCGGTCCGGTATCTTGACCGAATGGGCATGGACGCGTCGTTGACCGATGGTTCCGCGGGAGTTCGCGGACGTTGGTCAGGGACGCAGGCCCGAAGGCGGTCAGAGTTGTTGCCGGCGGTAGGAAGCGCACTGACGTATGGCTATTGACCCCGCAGAACTCAAAGGTCGCAAGCTCGGGCGCGTGCTGACGAAGCTCGGCAAGGTCAGCCGTGAGCAGGTCCACGAGGCGCTCACCGTCCAGAAGACGCGGAAGCTCAAGCTGGGGGAACTCCTGGCAGAGCTGAACTATTGCACGCTGACCGACGTGGCCGAGGGGCTGGCCGGTCAGGCGGGCATGGCGTACATGAACCTCAAAGGGTTCGATATTCCGGAGGTCGCCCGGGACGCTATTCCGGCCGAGAACGTCCGGATGTACGAGGTGGTCCCGGTTGAGTACAACCCGACGGCCAAGCGGCTGAAGATCGCCATGAAGAGCCCGGACAACTTCCGGGCGATCGACGATCTGAAGATGCTCTTGTCCGCGAACGTGGACGCGGTGGTTGCCGACCCGGTGCTCATCGATGCTCTGATCAAGAAGCACTACTCGAAGACCGAGTCGATCACGGACGTCGTCAGCAACCTGAAGGTGGATGACAAGTTTAAGGGGCTGGAAGGCAAGGGCGATCAGTCCATCGACCTGGATGCTCTCGCCGGTGCCGCGAACGACAACCAGGTGGTCAAGCTGATCAACCTGGTGCTCCTCCAGGCCATCAAGGACCGCGCGTCGGACATCCACTTCGAGCCCTTCGAGAACGAGTTCAAGATGCGGTACCGCATCGACGGCGTTCTCTATGAGATGGTGCCGCCTCCCAAGCAGTTGGGGCCCGCGATCACGAGCCGTGTGAAGGTCATGGCGAACCTCGATATCGCCGAGCGGCGCATGCCGCAGGACGGGCGTATCGAGCTGTCGGTGGGCGGGAAGCAGGTCGACCTGCGTATCGCCATCCTGCCGACGATCTACGGCGAGTCGTGCGTGATGCGCGTGCTGGACCGCAGCAACGTCGAGCTCTCGCTCGACCGCATCGGCCTGCGGCAGGACGACTTCGAAACCTTTGACCGCCTGATCCACAAGCCCAACGGGATCGTCGCGGTCACCGGCCCCACGGGTTCGGGCAAGACGACGACGCTGTACTCGGCCCTCGCCCGGCTCAACGACATCGAGACCAAGATCCTCACCGTCGAGGACCCGGTCGAGTACGACATCGACGGCCTGCTCCAGTGCCAGGTGAACGAAGAGGCGGGGCTGACGTTCGCGAAGGCCCTCCGCAGCTTCCTGCGTCAGGACCCGGACATCATCCTGGTGGGCGAAATTCGAGACCTGGAGACGGCGCAGATCGCCGTGCAGGCCTCGCTGACGGGCCACCTGGTGATGAGCACGCTGCACACCAACGACGCGCCGAGCTCGATCATCCGTCTGGTGGACCTGGGCATGGAGCCCTTCCTCCTGACCGCGACCATCGAGGGCATCGTGGCGCAGCGTCTGGTGCGGACGATCTGCAAGCACTGCAAGGAGCAGTACGAGCCTAAGGAAGAGGAGCTCATGGAGCTCAACCTCCTCCCCGAGAATGTCCGCGGCAAGAAGTTCTCCCGCGGGCGTGGCTGCGACAACTGCAACAAGTCGGGCTATCGCGGCCGCATGGCGATCTTCGAGATCATGACCATGGACGACGAGATGCGCGAACTGGTCATGGCGCAGGCCAACACGACGATGCTGCGCAAGCACGCACGCCGGCGTGGCATGCGGACCCTGCGAGAGTCGGGGCTGATGGGCATTTACGAAGGACAGACGACGCTCGACGAGGTCGTACGCGAGACCATTGCTGAGGACGAGTAAGCGAAGGACGGGGGCCGCGGCGGCCCGGACGAACACAACCTGAGCCCGCGGGAGAAACCGGGGCTCGTTTTCGAGAAGGGCTGGACGACGTCATGGCCACATTCGTTTACGAAGCTCTGAACTCTGCGGGCAAGCCGCAGAAGGGAACGGTCGACGCGGGCACGACCGAAGAAGCGATCCAGCGGATCAAGGCGCAGGGGTACTACCCCACGTCGGTCCGCGAGCAGCAGGCCAAAAAGGCCGACCAGGCGGCGATCGCCATTGGGCAGAAGAAAAAGAAGAAGGGCGGCAGTTTCTCCGTCGGCGGGGTGAGCGCCAAGGTTCTGACGGCGTTCACGCGTCAGTTGTCCACGCTCCAGGACGCCGGCCTGCCACTGCTGCGGTCGCTCCAGATTCTGGAGAGCCAGCAGAAGCCGGGCAAGTTGAAGAACATCCTGCTGGGCGTGTGCGAAGAGGTCGAGGGCGGCACGTCGCTGTCGGAATCGATGGCGAAGTACCCCCGGGCCTTCAACCACCTTTACGTCAAGATGGTGAACGCGGGCGAGATCGGCGGCGTGCTGGACATCATCCTCCAGCGTCTGGCCGAGTTCATGGAAAAGAGCGAGCGGCTGAAGCGCAAGATCAAGGGCGCGATGGTGTACCCCATCGTCGTGATCGTGATCGCCGGTCTGATCCTGACGGGCATCATGGTGTTCATCATCCCGAAGTTCGAGGCGATCTTCACGGACTTCGGCGTGGCCCTCCCCGGCCTGACCCGGTGGCTGATGAAGACCAGCCGCTGGTTCGCGGGGTCGAACCCCGGCCAGGGCATCCCCGGCTGGATGATCGCGATCCCGATGCCGTTCGTCGTGTGGATCCTGTTCAAGCTGGTCCGTCTGGCGGGCCCGGGGCGGGCCGCGACGGACTACATGATGCTGTACATGCCCATCATCGGGCCGTTGATCCGCAAGTCGACGATCGCGCGGTTCACCCGCACGCTGGGCACGCTGGTGTCGGCGGGCGTGCCGATCCTCGAGGCGATCAAGATCACGAAAGAAACCTCGGGCAACTACGTGTTCGAGAAGGCGCTGCAGAAGGTGCACGACTCGATCCGCGAGGGCGAAGGCTTCGCGGGGCCGCTGCGCGAGAGCAAGACCTGCGACGCCATCGTGGTGAACATGATCGACGTCGGCGAGGAGACGGGCGAGATGGACGCGATGCTCATCAAGATCGCGAACAACTACGACGAAGAAGTGGACGTGGCGGTGGCATCGCTGGTGTCGCTGCTCGAGCCCCTCATGGTCGTGGTGCTGGGCGGCATCGTCGGCACGATCGTCGTGGCCATGTTCCTCCCCCTCGTGAAGATGATCGAGTCGCTCCAGGGCGGCGGTATCTGACGGACGTGCGGTGATTCGTCGGAGCCCGGGCGGCGGCAAGGTCGCCCGGGCCAAAGCAGAGGAGTCGCGTGATGACCGCAGGGTTGAACTCCAGGAAGCATGCCAGGCCACAGGCGAGGGCGAAAGCCGGCGCCGGGGCCACGCGGGCGGGCTTCACAATGGTGGAGATCATGTTCTCGGTGCTGGTGCTGGGCATCCTGATCGGGCTGCTCATCGTCGGTGCGCGGAGCGCCACCAAGTACGTGAAGGAGACCGCGGACAAGCAAGCGGTGCGGAACCTGGCGATGGCGGTGAAGGAGTTCAAGCGGGAGTTTGGGTTTGCGCCGCCGCTGGTAAAGGATCGCGAGTTCCCGGGTGTCAACTTGATGGATCAGACGATCGCGACGAAGTGGAAGATCAAGGTCTTTGATATCACCGTTGCTGCCGACGAGCTCGAACTCCAGGACCAGCCCTCCACCTATGACTCGACGGATCCACTCGCGGACCCCCGGTGGAGCAATCTGTCTCTCGCGACGTACCTCGCGGGCGGACTCAACGCCGAGTACAACGGATCTCAGAATCCATCAAGCGCCGACTACATCACCATCGACGGCGTGCAGGGCCCCGGGTTCTACAAGCCCGGTACCGACGGCCGATTCAACGTTCCCGCGGACCTGTTCGTGGCCGGCGGGAGCAAGCGAGGCGTACCGCACGAGTCGCTGGTCAACCTCGGCGGCTCGGCCATTAAGCTGAACAACGGGGCGGACCTGTACAGCGCGACGCTGACCGACCGCAACGACATCCCGATCCGCTACTACCGGTGGGAGCACTACACGCCCGTCCCGCCCGCGGTCCCGAACATTCTGGGCGATCTGCGTGTGCCGAAGATCGTGGGTCGTGACCCCGCTGCCACCCCGGCCTTCCCTCTCAGGACGACGCCCGCTCGTGACCTCAGCGTGAACACTGAGCTTCGAAGCGCGAAGTGGGCCATCGTCGCGGCGGGCGCGAACAAGGTCTTCGGCGACGAACCAATTCTGGAGCTCCGGCAAAAGCTCTCGATGATGGGCGACTCCGAGGAGAAGGTTCGCGAAGAGGCCGAAGAAGACAACATCGTGGAGGTGGGGCAGTGATGAACACCTTCACTCGTCGGCTTGCGTTCACCATCACCGAGCTGCTCGTGGTCATCGCGATCATTGTGCTCCTCATGGCGATCGCGGTCCCGACCTTCTCCAGCATGTTGAAGTCCTCCGAGCGATCCCTCGCTGAGAACCAGCTGAAGGGTGCCATCGCGGCCGCGCGGGACGCGGCCATCCAGAGCGAAACCGGCGACGGCGCGGCGGTGTTCTTCTTCACCCCCAACGGGCGCATCTCGGTGGTGCCGTGTGTGAGCATGGGGCGCCTGCCCATTCAGGACGAGGATCAGGATCCCACCGCCCTGCCGCGGGAGGTCTTCGTCGCGGTGCCGAACTCCCAGCCGTTGCTCCTGCCGCGCGGCTGGAGCGTGCGCGGACTGGCTCCCGTTGGAACCGTGTTCGATACAGGGGTCTACGGGGTAACTCAGCGGGAGGATTGGTACCGCAGTTACTTCGCCGGACCTCGAGAAGACCAGGCTCGCCGGACTGAGTGGGTTTTCCCCGAGACCGGCTTCTACTCGACCGAGGCAACCCAGGTGAATGCTCGCGACCTGCGAGATGCCTCGGGTGCGCGCCGTCGCTCCTTCATGGTGCGCTTCAAGCGCGGCTCGGGTGAGTTGGACGTGTCCAATCGCGACTCCGCGCTGGTGTTCGATCCCGTTCCATCCACCGAGTTCCGCACCGGCCGCCCCTACGGCACCTACCGCGCCGATCAACTCCGCCTCGAGACCATCGTTGCGCCCAACGCAGCCACCTTCGTGCGGCGGCTTCTGGCAAACCCGCAGTTCGCCCGTGGAACACCCGCGCTGAATCGCGACCTCTGGGCACTCCTCGGCAATCGTTCTCCGGACACGGTTCTTACACGCCCCGTCAGCGAACTCGCTCTCTATCAGGAGCAGCACCTGGTCTCCGGCATCAAGTGCCGCGGCCTGAACCGGTTCACTGGGTCGCTCTACGGTGGCGATCCTGACCAGACCGGCGCGGAGATTGGTGTGCCGTGGAAGCCGTGCATCGATCCGGAGGTCATCTCGACCGCCGGTATCTCGGACGCGACAGAACTGAACGATCGAATCAGCCGCTGGATCGAAGGGCGCGAGGACAACACGGTCCAAGGGCCGTACGACGCGCGGATCTTCACGCTGACCCGGTATCTAGGCCAGACACAGGAGGTCATGCCATGAGTCATGGACTGAACAACCGACCAGCCTCAATCAACCGGCGGGCATTCTCGCTGATCGAGGTGCTGATCGCGATCGTCGTGCTTGCACTCGGCCTCCTGGGGATCGCGTCCGTGTTCCCCGCCGTGGTGTCTCAGCAGCGGTCCACGACGGACGCCGTGCAGGGCATTGCACTTTCCAAGTCGGTTGAGGCGCTGCTCAGGTCGCACCACGCTGCGAACCGTCAGAGCTTCGTCCCAAGCGCTGAGACTCACCCGCTTTTCGGGACCGGCGTCGTTGATGATCGTGAACTGAAAGGCTGGGCATCCCTCACCGGGCTGCCTGCCTGGTCCGAACCTCAGGAGGCGATCGACGACTTCGGTCTGTGGACGATCCCCGAGACCACGGCCCGTCCCCCGGGCCTTCTGCTCAACGCGACCAACGGCACGGTGATCGTGATGGGGACCGTCAATAACCCAACGTGGGACCGCACCGGAGAGCCTCAGTACACCACCCCCGGATTCAGGCTGGAAGAGGGCGCCCGCCTGATTGGCTATCGGCCAACCAGCGGCAACCAGCTCCTCCGTGGCGACTACATCTTCGACTTCGCCGCCCGTCGCGCGGCCGCGGGTCGGCGGTTCGATGAATCAGGGACCGCCGTCGACCAGTCCCGGACCTGTCAGGACGATCATCTCCAGCTCGCGGTGTTCATCCGGCGGGTGGACCGGCCCGGGTCGGTGCCCGGCGTGGGCGTCGCAGTCGGCGAGGATGCTCAGCTCCGCCCGACCTTCAACGGCACCGGCAACTATTCGCCGATCCGGCGGGCGCCATTCACGATTCCCCCTGCGGCGCAGCAGACGGAGTACGAGCCCTCCGGCGAGCAGCTCGTCGTGCTCGCACCACAGGAAACAACCACGCTCCGCTACATGCGGCAACTGGGCCAGAAGTTCGTCAGCCCGTGGGGCTCGGTCCACGTCGTGGCGGACTTCGGCCCCAACAACAACGAGGTGGTCATCAAGCCCATGCTCGATCCGACGCAGGTCTCGGACTACGCCGGCGTGACCCCTGCGGCCCAGGGGCTTGAGTTCCTCTACACGCTCCAGGTCCCCGTAGCCGTGGACATCGTGCGGATTGCACCGAAGATCGTCAAGTGAAGGGAGCCCGCATGCGGAGCAACAAGATGAGGGCTTCCGGGCTGGTGCGAGCCAGTGGCCGCGCGTTCACCCTGATGGAGATGATGGTGGGCGTCGCGGCGGTCGCGATCGTGGCCGTGGGCCTCGCGGCCATCTTCGACTCCGTCGGCAAGACGGTCGCCGGCGGACGTCGCGTGAGCGTCGTCAATACCTACTCCACGCTGGTCGAGTCGCAGATGCGTCGCGACTTCCAGAACATGGCACGCGATGGGTTTCTGATCATCCGGCACCAGTGGGTGGACCTGGACGCCTCCGGGACGCGCAATGGTGACAGAGTTCCACTCTTCGCGAATCAGCCCAACTCCCAGCAGAAGGAACGGCGGATCGACGAGCTGCAGTTCGGCGTCGTGGGCAAGTTCGAGACCGCCCGCCAGCCGCTTGTTCCGGGCGTCAAAGCAACGGCGAACGAGGCGGTGGTCTACTACGGGCACGGGGAGCGGGCACCCTTCAGGGCGACGCGTCCCCCGATGGACAAGTTCAAGAAGATCCGCCCGAGTGTGGAGGACACGCACGCGACCACGGCGAGTACGAAGCTGGGCTTTCCCGGTGACAACCAGGTGTGCAGCGACTGGACCCTGTTGCGGCACGTCACCCTTCTCGCCAGTCCCGAGTCGGCTCAGTACAACCCCGTCTCGATCTCCAGTAACTCGGTGTTCGGCATCACCGACACCGACAACCTCCGTAATCGCAGGACGCAGTTCGCACTCCAACCCGCGGCCTCGTCGCTGTTCAACTCGATCGCGAGCCAGTTCCCCGCCATGCCGTCGTACGACGACCCCGCGCTGGCGATGCGGGCAACTGTCGGCAATCCTGCAGAGCTCCTCCCCCTCCGCTCCAGCGGCATCATCGACATCGCCTCCACCAGCTTCGAGCAGATCCGGGCGATGGTCACGACCTGCGTCGATTTTCCGCTGACCGGATTGTCCGCAGAGCCGCGGCCTGCACGAACTTTCGAACCCGTCAACTACACCCCCGTGACCCCGAACCTCGCCCTGGACCGCATGCACGCGTGGCTCCAGGACACACTGCCGACGGATTCGCGGAATGAGCGCTCCGCCGCGTTGAGAGCCAACGTGCCCTTTGGCAACGTCGATTCGCAGGTCGTCGCGACGCCCGATGCCGGCCACCGCATCCGCTACGAGCCCGACGCCGTGGACCTGTTCGCGGGCATGACAGCCCCCGCCGGTGGTGGTAATCCCGACTACAACAAGGCCGCGGCCCGGGCTGACCAGCTCATGCTCGCGACCTCCAACTTCGTGCCTCACTGCACGAACTTCGTGGTCGAGTGGACCTACGGCACCATCGACAACGCGGGCAATGTGCTGTGGTATGGGCTCCAGGACTCGGGGGCACAGCCGTACGGCCTGGGCGCTGGCATCGGGCAGGGCATGCAGCGCGTTGATTTCGTGACCCCCGGCGGCACCCCGTCAGTCGTCACCCACTTCGTGACCCCCCGCCTGATCTACGGCGTCGACGGCACCTTCCTCCAGGCCAATCCGAACATCTCCGAGCTCACCGCCCACTTCGGCTACGTCGACCCCACGTACGCCCCTGACTTCAACAACCTGCCCGGTCCGCTCCTGGTGAGCCCCACGAGCACCGTCCTCAACTGGGCGTGGCCCAAGATGATCCGCGTCAAGGTGACCCTCGCGGACCCCAACGACTTCTCCGAGTCCACGTTCACGTACGTCTTTGACGTGCCGGACGAGACCGACCGCAAGGTCCGCGAGGCGTCGTGACCCCGTGACCCCCTGACCCGCGAGGGGCTTTTCGTGATTCGCTGTTCGAGTGCGGCCAGACGGACGCGGCCGCGTGCAAAGACCTGAAGGAGTCGTGCCATGACGACGACCGGTGACAAGAACGTTGACAGTGTCTCCCTGACCGCCCGCACCCGCGGCAACAGCCCGGCATCCCTGCTCCGCACCATCGCCGGCACCCCCGCCGGCTGGCGCCCTTCCCAGCGCCGCGGCTCGTTCCTCATCATCGTGGTCGGGACGCTGGCCCTGCTGGCGGTGCTCGCGATCGTCTACAGCAGCATCGGCACGCACGACGTGCGGATGACGGCCGCGGTGAAGAAGCAGGCGGCGCTGGACGAAGTCCCCGAGCAGATCAAGGACTACATTCTTTCGATCATCGGCGAGAGCACGCTGGCGACGTACTACGACTCCAGGGAGTACGTCTCGGGGCCGATTCCGCTCAGCCGAGTGACGTTTGACTATGCGTCGACCAACTGGCAGGCTAGTTCCACGCTCCAGCAGGTGAATGCCGCCAACGGGGCCATGCCCTTCACCCCGACGGGCTCGGTGGCCGGGTTCATGGGTGAGTTCAACTTCACGAACCAGACCACGTACCCCGCTACCAGTATGCCCGTGCGGTGGGCGCCCTCGACCCCGTGGCTCGCGGACGCCGCGCCGACGTATGTCGGTCCAGCGCTCGCGGCGAGTGAGATCGACTCGCGGCTGCACCAGTACAAGCGCGACTGGCGGAAAATCTCCAACATCTCGCCCGATGGGCGATTTGTCAATCTGGTCCATCTCCGCGGAAATTGGGAAGCGACCCCCGCCGACCTCGCGGCGGATACCAACCTGTTCTACACGGCGAACGGGAACGACCTCACTCCAACCAACGCGTTCGGGGTGGGGGTCACGGGGGCCGCTCTGAATGTCCCCGCCTACCGCGACTCCTACCAGCGGTGGCTCTTCCGCCCGGCCCGGGCGAACCTGGCAGTCGCCCCGGACTCGGTCAAGTTCGAGCAGTACTCGTTCGCCGACGCGGACGGCGACGGCATGTTCGACTCGCGCTGGCAGATGCTGTACGACTCGCGCCTGAGCCGCGACTTCCTGGACATCGACAGCAAGTACAAGGTGTTTGTGGCGACGCGAATCGTCGACCTCAGCGCCAACATCAACGTGAACACAGCCGGCGATCAGCGTGGCGTGGCCTCGGCAAACCCGACCGCACTCCTCGCTCCGGTGGGCATCACGCCGGGTGATATCGACCTCCGCCGGGCCCTCACAGGCTGGGACGCGCGGCATTCGACACTCGATCCCGTCGCGGCGGGCGGAGTTCCCACCGGCTACGACGGAATCACCCATACCTTCCCGAACGGGGCCGCCGACCGGTACACCTACGCGGCCATGGACGCGGAGGTCGGATTCCAGGTGGGCATCTACGGCTACGACGCGCTGCGTCTGAGCCTGTTCACCGGCATTACCCCGCCCTCGAGCGTCGAATTCAGAGGGACCGACTTGGTCCCCAGCTTTGAGACCCTCAGCGGGATCACCGCGGCGGACCGTCCCAAGTGGGACTTCACCACCCGCCCCTACAGCCGTGCCGAGTACTACAACACGATGAGCGTGGGCATGCAGGGCGCCTCGCGGGACCTGACCGTCACTGGCGCGGCTTCGGCTCGGTTTATGAGCGGGTTCAACGTTGATGATCTCTTCGAACTTGTCGCACGCCGCTCTACCAATGACCCCGCTCTGACCTCCGCCCTCGAGATGACGGTCGGTGGCCGCTGGATCGACACCGGTATGGAGGACGTTTACAGCCCCCTCCGCAGCAACCGTCCCCTCGAGATCGAGCGGGCACGCTACACATTCCCGATCGCCACGACCGCCAACTCCCCGTTCGACCGCACGATGCTGTTCTTCGAGAACGACCTCCGCCAGAGCCTCACCACCGTCAGCGGCGCCCGCCACTTCCGCGTGGTGGCCTCCGATGTGAACAACGACGGCAAGCCCGCCATTGATGCCTTCCAGCTCGGGGAGCACGAGCTTGCGATCGACCCTCGCGTCGAGTTCGCGGCCATCCAGACCGTTGGTATCACCGACGAGGATCGGGCCAAGCGGGCCAAGGCAATGAACACGATGTTCAACGCCTACCTCGACGCCCTCGCGCCGAGGCTGGGGTTTGGAAATCCGTGGCTGGTTGGCACGACGAACCGCGAGGCGATGGCGCGACGCACCGAGTTCTACGGCTGGCGCGGGCCGGAGTTGGCGATCCGCGTGGCGGCGCACATGGCGGTCAACGCCGTGGACTGCTTCGATGCGGACCGCAACCCAACCGTTCACACGGTGCTGATCGATCAGGAACTTGCAACCCCTCTTGAGAACCTCGATCCGCGGAGCGATGAAGGCTTGGCGGTGAGCGCGTGGGTGATGCCGCAGACAGAGCGCGACACGTTCATGCGCAAGGAAGGCACGACGGACGTCGAAGTCCGTCCGATGGAGCTGAAGAAGTCACAGGCCGCGAGAGGGGGTCGTGGCGACGAACTCCAGGCCCCGCTCGTGAACGTCTACGGCATTGAGGCCCAGCCGTTCATCACGCAGGTGGCGAACTTCACGGTGTACGCGGACAAACACACTCGCACAATCAGCGACGGCGAATCAGCGGGAAACCCCGCGAACATTCAGGGCGGTGAAGACCCTTCGACCAACGAAGACCTGATGTACCGCGTCCTGGCGTTCCAGATCCACAACCCGTTCAATAAGCCCATCCAACTGAGCAACAAGTCCATCAGCGGCGTGGAGGGGACCGCCGGCGTCGATGGCAGCAGTGGCGATGATGCGTACTACTACATTACCTTCGGGAACAAGTCCTTCAAGCTGGCCGAGATCTCGGAGAAGGTTGATGGGAGCGGGAACTACTTTTCGGCCGATCCTCCGCAGCCCGCCGTGGATATGGAGCCTCTCCAGATCCCCGCAAACGGCACGATCATCGTGTACGCGCTGACGGATACACCTTTCGCGATCCTCCAGCGCATGTCGAAGTTGTCCACCTCAGCCGGGCATCCCGGCCACTGGCTCAACGAGACGGTGGCTCCGGCCACGGTTCCCGGCAAGCAGGAGCGTGACCGCATCCTTCGAGCGATCGAGTCGAACCTCGGCCGCTCCAGGATCGGCGCCGGTCCGACGCAGATCAACGGCATCTACTGGATCCCCGAGATCGACAACACCACCGGGGTCGTGAGCATCCCCAGGCAGGAGCCGCTCGCGCAGGTCAACGGCAACCAGGTGTCCGCGCAGCTCTGGCGCACCGTCAAGGCGGGGCTCGACAAGCTGCCCGAGCCCCCAGTGCAGCCCGCACCCCCGGCGCCGCCCGTTCCCGGGAGCCCCGCCCCGCTCAACCTGACCGGCAACGACCAGCTCGTGGACCGCCTGCGCATCTACGACTACGAGGTCTTCAACCGGGTGCTCACGCCCACGCAGCACGAGATTACGGGGTCGCTCCACGAGGACGACAAGCTGTACACGATCGTGCTCGCGGGTCAGTACGCCCGCCCCGCCGATCCGCGCGGTGCGAACATTCCTCGCGGCGCTCTGCCCGGCTTCTGCCTCGAGCCGAAGTTCACGCCGGAGTGGAACCAGGAGTTCCACACCTCCCCCAGCACCACGGACCTGCCCCCGGAGACCGATTGGGTCTCCGCCCTCTCTCCCACGACGTTTTTCGGCGCCGCCGAGACAGTCAAAGTCTGGTTCGACAACATCGAGGCTGCTGACAGCCTGAGCCTTGACATTTCCAAGCACCCGACCGACCTGGGCAACCCCATCCCAGGCTTGATGGCAGACGGGACCGTCCGCCCGTACGACCAGCAGTACGTCGAAGTGCCCGTCTTGGACAACAACGGCCGGACGACCACGGGCACGGTCCCCAACATCACTTCCGCCTACACGCTCCGCCCCGCGGACCTTCTTCTGCCGTTCGGCGTCGGCCCCGAGGAGATGCCCTTCGATCCGACGCAGGCGCCCAGCCTGATTGTCATGACCGACCTTGAGAAGCGTTGGACGACGCTTGGCGAGGCGGTGGCGAACTCGCTCGGCTACCAGACGTCGGACGTGTATGTGCCGCCGCGTGCCGCGGCGG